>Ga0194120_10010909_pt1 | contig 11072 bp, 9 predicted proteins | sample TA2MahCa65mmetaG_FD_148642 | JGI IMG/M metagenome (GOLD analysis project Ga0194120, IMG submission 148642) | Freshwater microbial communities from Lake Tanganyika, Tanzania - TA2015019 Mahale Deep Cast 65m | ecosystem: Environmental > Aquatic > Freshwater > Lake | place: Tanzania: Lake... | reverse complement strand
CTTCTTCCTGGAACGCTTCCTGGTCCGCACTCCTCCCGTATCGCCATCCCACCGGCGCCTTGCGACATCGCTCCACCCGCACAGTCGGCACCGGCGTCGGGCCGCGCGGCCTTGCGCGCCGCGAGCCCGTTCCATCGCAACGCCGCGCTTGCCGCTCATCGTCTGACATCCCGCAACCATCCGCTCCGCGGCGCATAGGAACCAATCACGAATGACACGCATGACACGAATCCGACGAAGAAAGAGGAAGTCGGGACGGGAGCGTCGTCGAGATCCGAGTTCCCGGCGAGGTTGAGCGGCAAGCCGACCAATAACATCGGACTCGAGGCCGCCGTATTGATGAACGGAAGGCTGACTGGGAATCGGCCGAACCTTCGGTGAGAATCGATGTCCGGTGGCGGTCCGTTCTCGCCGGTTTCGTCACTCAATGGACGGCTACTTGCCGCCCGCGTGCCGGAGCCGTGTGAATCATGACACGGCGAGGCGACAAGGATGTTGCGGAATGTCGGTCCAAACTCAGGCTTAGCGCGTGACGGGAAAAAGGGCGGACTCGCATGCTGTTCACGACCATCTTCCAACTGATCATGCTCGTGTGCCTCTGGCGGATCGGGGACGTTGCCTTCGCGGCCAAGGTCTTTCTGACTCTGGCGTCGATCGCCGTTTGGGCGTTGATTCTCTGGAACCCGGCCGCGTTGATCGTCGCCCAGTGCGTGTTGATCGCCGTCATCGGAGCCGCCACGTTCGGGGTCGAATGGCTGAACCAACGGATTCCCTAACGCCCGCCGTGCGCATGGATCGCGTTTGACATTTGCATCGGACCGCTTGGCAACCGCGGGGATGGGCGCGAGCGGGCCCCGGAGCATCCTACGGACGGTTTCCGCGCGTGGCGCGTCATGCGTCGAGCACGCGGCGGCGGACTCGCCCGAATGACTCGGCCGCGCGACGCAGGTCGTCCGGATCGTGCGCGGCCGAGATCTGTGTCCGGATCCGCGCCTTGCCCCGAGGCACGACCGGAAACGAGAACCCGATAACGTACACGCCCTCAGTCAAGAGTTCGTCGGCGATGCGGGCGGCCAGCGCGGCGTCGCCGAGCATGATCGGAACGATCGGATGGATACCGGGCGCGATCTCGAACCCCTGACTCGGCATGAGCTCGCGGAAGAGTCGCGTGTTCGATTCGAGCCGGTCGCGGAGCACCGTGGACTTCGAGATCATCTCGATCGCCTTGAGCGACGCGGCCGCGATCGGAGGCGCCACCGAATTCGAAAACAGATAGGGCCGCGATCGCTGCCGCAGCAGGTCGATGATCGCCTGCCGCCCGCTCGTGTATCCTCCGCTCGCCCCCCCGAGCGCCTTGCCGAGCGTTCCCGTGATGACGTCGATGCGACCCTCGACCCCGAAATGCTCATGCGTTCCTCGGCCGCCCTTGCCCATGAAACCGACGGCGTGCGAATCGTCCACCATCACGAGCGCCTCGTACCGGTCCGCCAGCTCGCAGATCGCCGGGAGATTCGCCAGGCTCCCGTCCATCGAGAACACGCCGTCGGTGGCGATGAGCCGGAACCGGGCCGACCGGGCCTCGCGCAACTTCTCCTCGAGATCCCCCATGTCGTTGTTGCCGTATCGGAATCGGTTCGCCTTGCACAACCGAATCCCGTCGATGATGCTCGCATGATTCAGCTCGTCCGAAATCACGGCGTCCCGATCGTCGAGCAAGGTTTCAAAGAGGCCTCCGTTCGCGTCGAAGCACGACGTGTACAGGATGGTGTCCTCGGTTCCCAGAAAACGGCTGATCGCCGACTCGAGGTCCTTGTGGATCGCCTGGGTGCCGCAAATGAACCGAACCGACGACAACCCGTAGCCCCAGCGGTCCAGACCCGCGTGCGCCGCCGCGATGACGTCGGGATGCTCCGCCAAACCCAGATAGTTGTTCGCGCACAGATTGAGCACCGGCGATCCGCCGGCCACTTGAATGCGCGCGTCCTGGGGTGTCGTCAGGATCCGCTCGCGCTTGAACAGGCCCGCGCCGCGAATGGCGTCAAGCTGTTCGTCAACATGCCGCTGGAACGCGCCGTACATGATGAGGATCTCCTTCCGAACGGGCCGAGGCGACCGCCGCAACGCGCGGGGCGGCGACGTTCAACGGCCCGCCGATCCCGGAATGCCGAAACGACCCGGTTCACGCGGCCGGCGACGCCAGTTCGCGAATCCGCTTGATCATCGAAAAAAGGCCGTTGCTGCGCGTGCGGCTCAAGTGCCGCCGCAGGTCAAGACGCCGAAAAAGGTCCTCGACGTTCGCCCGCTCGATTTCCGCCACCGTCCTGCCCGACAGGAGCATCACCAGGATCGCGATCAATCCGCGGACGATCTGGGAATCGCTGTCGGCCTGGAACTCGATCCGCGGCGGATCCCCTTCCTTCCTCGACGCGATCAGCCAGACATTGCTCTGGCAGCCTTGCACCAGGTTCGCATCGGTCCGCTCGGCGTCCGGGAACGGATCCAATTGGTCGCCCAACTCGATGATGAACTGGAACCGGTCGTTCCAGTCGTCGAGCGTCTCGAACTCGTCGATCAACTGTTCGGCGGTGAGCGGCGACATGGGGATGCGGACGTGGCCCGCAAGCAAGAGTCCAACGAACCCGATCCGGCGCGATCGGAACCGGACGGCGAACTACGCCTTCTTCGCGTAGGCCGGACGCGCGGGCGCGACGACACCCAGCGATTGCCCGGACTTCTTCGCGTACCGCTCCTTGCTCCCGTCCTCGAGATATCGGAACCCCACTCGGGTCGGCTTGCCCGTCTTCGGATCGACCAACATGACATTCGAAATGTCGATCGGCATTTCCTTCGACAAGCGACCGCCTTGCGGATTCTTGGCACTGCGACGCACGTGCTTATGCACCTTGTTCACGCCTTCGACGAGCACTTTTCCGTTGCGAGCATCGACGGCGAGCACCTTGCCCTTGACGTCCTTGTCGTTCCCCGCGATCACGATGACGATATCGTCGACTTTGATGTGCACGGCAACAGCTCCTCCCGTCCCCTCCCGACAGCGACCCCGACCATCAATGCCGGCGCGAAATCCAAAACCATCGGGAACGGCGGTGTCTTTCTCGTCCACGGCCCCTGACATGACCAACCGAACGGCCCATTGTACGCCGATCGGCCCGGCCGTAAAGGCCATGCCGTTTGGACTGTGATTTCAGGCAAGGTAGGCTGACTTTGCGGAAAGCGTTGTTTATGATGGAATGCGGAACGGGCCGGACAGCGGGTGAGGCCCCTCGCGCGCGGCACGCCCTTCAAGGGGTGGCGGCGAGCGGGGGGCGGTCGCACCTAAGTCCCGACCTATGATTAGGATGGGCATCCGCCACGAACGACCGGCTCACCGGGCGATCCATGCCGGTCCAGCGCGGTGCTCGCCGAGCGTGGAAGGGCCGGCCCATGCGTCCGACCGACCCTCCGGCGCGAAACACCGCCACACTGTCCGAGGATTCCGACAACCCTGTCCCGGCTGGAATCACCCAAGGATCAACTCATGAATGCGCGTCTTGTGTCATGCCTCCCGGTCTTGGTTCTTTTCGGGGCGTTCGCGTTCATGCCGTCCCTTCGAACCGTGAACGCCGACGAGCCGAGCCTTATAGCGGCCGCCAATCATCAAGTGGCCATCCCGCGCGCCGCGCTCGGCAAGGAGTACCTGCTCTCCGCGTCATCCATACCCCAGACCGGCGCTCCGACGAGCACGGGGCTGGCGGGACGGGTCGTGGTCTTCGAACTGTTCCATGACGGTGTGGATTTGTATGAATCGGGGAGCGGGCAGGTGGTGACGAACGACCTCCCGAGCCGCCGACTATTGGCGACGTTCCCTATCACGGCCCAGGACGACCAGTCGATCACGATCGACTTCAACCAAGGGATGAAGCGGCTGATCGCGCAGGGCTGGTACAGTTCGGGGCGATCGAGTCCCGAAGAACACGCGATGGCCTTGGAACTGACGCACAGCCGCGTCTTTTCCGTCGAGCAGGTGAAGAACCGTCTCGTCGTGCGGCAAGCGGCCCAGGTTCGCGATCGGCAGTCGTCGCCGAACCTCGAGGCGCGGTTCGAGATCCGGTACTTCATCTCGCCGTACAAGCCGACCGACATTCCGCCGAAGGAGAACCTCGATCGCGACGCGCGGTATGTCCGGTACTTTGAATCACAGCCGCAGATCGAGCTGTCGACGGGCCGCCCGTCGTCCAAGATCGCCCGCTTCGATATCCGGGAGCCGGTCCTCTTCTATTACAGCGCGAATACGCCCGAGCCCTATGTGGACGCCGTGCGGGAAGGCATCCTGTATTGGAATCGGGCGTTCGGCAAGGAAGTCATCAAGGCGGAAAAGGCGCCGGACGGCGTGTCCGCTCCGAACGCCGAGCTCAACATTGTTCAATGGGTCCCGTTCGACAACGCGGGGTTCGCGTACGCCGACATCCTGATCGATCCGCGAACCGGCCAATCGCTGCACGGCCAGGCCTATATCACGAGCGTGTTCGCGTTCAGCGGAAAGCAGAAGTCGCGAGCCATCCTTCGAACGCTGACGGGCAACCTCAAGGAGGAAAAGAAAGAGGAAGCCAAGGACGACAAGAAAGGCCATCGGCACTTCGGCATGCCGTTCCTCGAACCGACCTGTTCCTGCCAATGGGACACGCTGGAATTCTCCAAGCAGATGGTGCTGGGCCTCGAAGCCATCCTCGCCGAACCCGACGCGTCGGAAGCCAAGATCCTGCTCGCGTCGCAGGACTACGTCCGCAACGTGGTCGCGCACGAGGTCGGCCACGTGCTCGGCCTGCGTCACAACTTCGCCGGAAGCCTGGGCGCGAACGTGTCCCCGGCCGAACTGGACCAGTGGTTCAACGATTACCTGACGAAGGACGCCTTGCCCGACATGAAGGGCAAGTACACGACCAATTCGATCATGGAATACTCGATCCTGCAGGCGGCCGTATTCACGGGGTGCAAGATCCGGACGACCGACGACGTGCTCCCGCACGACAAGGCGGCCATCCAATGGGGCTACGCCGATTCGCTCGAGGCCAAGGAGAACAAGCTCCTGTTCGCGCCCGACGATGCCCAGGGAACTTACGGGGACGTCCGCACGTTTGACTACGGGACCGAACCGATCCTCGCCGAAATCAACGAGATCAGCACCGAACTGCGCACGTTGCCGAACTCGCTGATCGAGTCGTTCGTGGCCGCGAAGGCGCCCCTCGATCCCCGCGATCGAATCCCGCTCGACGAAGTCAATCTGAATCCGAACATGCGGGCGTCGATGCTCGCGGCGAGTTACGGCGGCATTTTCCAGTGGTTCCAAGCGGGAACCCGGTCCCTCCGGCTCGAACGCGATTTCCCGTTCGTCGGCCCGCTCAACCAGGAGGATTTGCTGAAGGTCCGCTGGGAGAAGCTGAACGACGAACTGAAGCGCGCGGGCGGAATCGACCGAGTCGTCTTTTCCTTCCTGCCTGTCAATCTCCAACTCAACATCAAGGACGCTCCGCAGGGCGCGGCGGCCCCCGAGAAGTTCGAAGCGGCCAAGATGACCGCGAAGGTGGCCGAGCTGCTCGATTCGCCCGCCTACAAGTCGTTTGTCGGGGCGGACGGCCAAACCTATGCGTTCACCGACGAAGAGAAGGAGCTCATCAAGAAGCGCGCCAAGCTCTTTTTCGATGAATTCGAAAAGGAATGGCTCAAGCGGGCCTGCCAGGCGCTCGGCAGGGCCGGCCGCGACCTCGGTGTCCAGGCGCTCGGAACGGTTTCCGAGGACGACGTGATCGCCCAACTCGAAAAACAGATCGTCGCGCTCGGGCGGACCATTGTCATGGCGAAAGACGAGGGAAAAGTCCGGCGAGGCAAGCTCAGCAAGTCGACGATCGAGGTCACTGAATTCAAGTACGACGCGGAGACACGCGCCGCGGCCGCTCAGATGCTCGCCGACAACATCGGTTCGTACCGCTCCTGGTCGCGCGAAGCGCGGGGAGGCATTCACAACGAGCTGAAGGCGGAAGTCGAATCGGCGCTCAATATTCCGAACCTCAAGGCGTTTTCCGACGCCCAGCTCACGCGGCCGCTGCGCGAATGGTACCTGGAACAACAGTCCGTGTTGGCCTTGCTCCCGCCCGCTCCGCCCCCGCCGGGCGGCGCGCCTGGCGCTCCGGGCGGATTGACGGAGCCGTCCGCATCGGCGGAAAAACCGGAACATTGAGAACTTCCGCGCCCCGGGTCAATCCCGGGTCCTCCGAACGTCGATGATTCGGCAGACATCGAGTCGTGACAGGGACCATCCTCAATCCGCGGGGATGGTCCCTGTTCGTTTTTCTCGTCAGCCCCATGCGTCGATCGCCTCGTACATGGCGACGATGTTCTCGGTCGGCGTCACGGGCTGCAGGTTGTGGCACGGATTGCATATCCAGCGCGCCGGCTCGTAGATCCGGATACTCTCGCGCACTTCGCTTCGAACATCGTCGGGGGAGCCGAACGGCAGCGTCCACTGATTGTCGATCGATCCGTGGAAGATGATCCGGTCGCCGAAGTCGGCGACCAACGACGCGCGATCCATGCCCGGGCATCGCCACTGGATCGGATTCAGGAACTCGATTCCCACTCGATTCACAAGATCGGGAAGGAACGGGCGAGCGGCGCCGTCCGAGTGGTACATGACGTGGATTCCGAACGACCGGGCCAAGTCGGCGATTTGGATCTGGTGGGGCAAGAGGAACCGGCGGTACGTGGCGAGACTCATGAGCGGACCGGTTTGCGCGCCGAGATCCTCGGCGACCCATGTGAGATCGATGCGGCCGCCTCCCGCCTCGAAACTCCTCCTCAAATGCTCGAAATGAAACGCGAAGATCCGGCCGAGGATCGCCAGCGCCAGGTCGGGCCGTAGGGCCAGATCCTCGAACGATCGCTCCAAGCCGCGAAGATAGCCGTAGAGCAGGAACGGCTCGAAACACCCGCAGTGGATCGGACGGAAGCCGTCATCGGCGTCGAGGAATCGGGTGATCACCGAATAGTCGAAGTCGGACGCATCGGGCCACCGCCACGCGTCGACCTCGCGCGGTGACGCCGCATGGGCGAGCGGATGAAAGACGGGTTCGTCGTAGGTCCCCGACCCATAGTCGGCTTTCCGATACCGCACGCCCCAGATGTCCGCCTCCGCGTCGTCCGGATGATGCGTCCGGAGCGGAGCCGCCGTGATGAATCGCCTCGCGTCGATCCGCAGCCGCCGATACAACGACTCGACGTTCGCGCAGTCGAGTTCCCGCAGCAATCGGGCGGTGACTTCGGGCGTCGCCTGATAGTCGGTGGGGATGCGGTCCGGCCGCTCACCGGCCATTAGGGCGAACCAGCGCGCTCGGGGCGTCATCTCCATGCGAATCCCATCCCAAAAGCCGGCTGCGTTCGACGCCTATTCGAGCGGAAGTCGGACGGGGCGTCCGCCGGCGGCCAGCGAGCGGTCGATGGCCATGCACAGCTCGTGGGTTCGGTACGCGTCGGCGACATTGCAATGCGACTCGCGATCCTCGCGAATGCAGTCGACGAAGTGGTTGATCTGCGCATCGAACGGGTGGTGGCGCACGTCGCCCGAGTCGGGAAGGACCGTCGGCATTTGGGCCCACGATGTTTGGCCTGGCAGCAGGCGTTTCGCCCAGATCCGATTGTCGCGGAGCGATCCCTCGGTGCCGATCAGATCGATATTGAACGCGTAGGGGATCGACGCGTCGAGCAGCACCGAGGATTTCGCGATCGTACCGTCATCAAGCTTCATGATGGCGACGACATTGGCATCGTATTCGTACAGGTTCTTCGCGTTGTTGGAGAGGGCCGCCACTTCGACGACCTCGCGGCCCGACAGCCATCGCAGGGCGTCCAGCGCGTGGCATCCGCCAAGGAGGTTCGCGCTACCGCCGGTCGCCATGCGGTGCGCCCAGTCCCAGCCGACATACGACGGACCCAGTCCGTGCCAGTAGTCCACTTCGATATGGATGAGCTTGCCGATCGCGCCGCTTTCGCGCAGCGAGCGGACCGTCTCGAGCAGGGGGTTCCATCGCAGCACGAAGCTGACGATGCTCTTGACCTTCGCCTTGGCGACCGCGTCGCGGAGCGCGCGGTTCTCGTCGATCGTGAGCGCGATCGGCTTCTCGACCAGGACATGCTTGCCCGCCTCGGCGGCCGCGACTCCCTGCGCCGCGTGGACTTCGTTCGGCCCGCTCAGATTCACGATGTCGACCCGGGGATCCGCGAGCACATCCTCGTAACGCTCGACGACGTCGCAATCGAGTCCGACGTTTCGGATCAGCGCGGCCGCGCTTGCGGGGTTTCGACTGCTCACGGAGACGATCGCAACGTGCGGATTGCGCATCCAACTCGCCGCATGCGCGTGCGCCACTTGGCCCGCTCCATGGATGGCGACTCCCAACCTGCGATCGGACATGGAATCAACTCTCGCGCTATGGAAAAACAAACGAATGACGTTGCGCCCGCGCCGACCGGGCGCCGCGACGTCCATGATAGGGCCGTTCGCGCGATCCGCCACCACCCTTATCGCCCAGGTGGGCCGGATGTCGACAATGGGCATCGGCGTGGTGATCGCGGGTGCGGGAGGGGAATTCCCTCGTGAAACCCGAAGCCGAGCGTTGCGAGCCGCCAGGCTCGCGACGCGGAGGCGAGGGGGGACAATCGCCGGGGAACGTGTTAGAATCGGCGTGGCGGATGCGTGCGATCCGGCGGCGTTCCGGCATGGACCCGTCGATGGATGGTCGATCCAGCGAGGAGGAGAACCTATGCGGCGCAATCGATCCAATCGAATGTGGACATGCCCTCGCGTGGTGCCGGGCGCGATCCTGGTGATGCTCGCGCCGCTGATCGCGGCGGCGTGCAATGTGCCCGTCTTCCGAGTCGCCCTCGAACGATGGAAGACCGATGCGTACCGCGTCACCATCGTCCGCGCGGGCCCCGAGACCGAATCGGACCGAACGGCCGTCGCCGATCTTCGAGCCCGGCTCGCCGCCGCGTCGATCAACGCGGCCGTTGATGTCGGCGAATCGGCCGACATGCCGCCCGTCGCGGGCGCGCCCGAGGCCGACGCATCGAACGCGACAGGGACGCGGATCCAGATTCGATATCCGGCCCATCTTCGGATCGACCAGCCGCTGTGGGACGGGCCTTCGGACGCGGCGGCCATCGACGCGATCCTGGATTCGCCGGCGCGGCGCGAACTGGTCGGGCGTCTCGCCGGAGGCCAGACGGCCGTCTACCTGCTGGTCGACGGTAAGGCCGGCGAGGAAAACGACGCGATCGCGGAAAAGGTGGAAGGACGGCTCAAGAAGTTGGAACAGGAACTGAAACTCCCCGAGCTCACGGACTCGGCGGAGGACGAGGTCCGTTCCGCGACTCCGCTGAGGATCGCCTTCTCGATGATCCGGATCGGGAGGGAAGATCCCGCGGAACAGGGGCTCCTCGCAATGCTGCTTCGAATCGAACACGATCTGCTCGATCGATCCGAGCCGATTCTGTTTCCCGTGTTTGGTCGAGGCCGCGCGCTGTTGCCGCTGGTCGGTCCGGGAATCTCGGACGACAACGTGCGCGATGCGGCGGCGTTCCTCGTTGGACCCTGCTCGTGTGAAATCAAGGAGCTCAATCCCGGGTTCGACTTGCTCCTTGCCGCCGATTGGGATCGGCTTGTGCACGACGGAGCCTCTCCCCCTTCCCTATCGGCGATCGATCCATCGGCGCCGGCGGAACTCGTCCAAGTCCCTGCCGGCCAAGGAGCGAACGACGCGCGGGACGCGGGCGCGCCGAAAGCCGAATGGGACTCGCGATCCGCGCGAGTCGAATCGCCGGACGGCGCGGTCGCTCAAGTGAATCTGCTGGTCGCCTCGGGTTCGGAGTCCCCGCCGCGCGCCCGATTCGCGCTCTCAGCCGGCGCCGTACTGCTCGTCGGCGGTCTCCTGCTCGCGGGATTCCTATGGGGACGATGCCGCACGGCGGGCTGAGCGGAAACGGAAACGGGTGAAAAGGACGATCGCCGCATTACGAATCCAATGAGCTCGCCATGCCGAGAGTGACGAGTGCCGAGTCGTTGGGATCCGACCCGGGTGAACTGACCGCCGAAGAGCGCGAGCGGTACGCGTGGCAATTGGATGTGCGAGGATTTGGCGAGGAAGGCCAGAGGCGGCTTCGGGCCGCCACCGTTTTCGTCTCGCGCATCGGGGGAGTCGGCGGAGCGGTCGTCCGTGATCTGGCGGCGGCCGGCGTCGGTCGGCTGGCGCTCGCCCATGCCGGCGCCATTCGCCGCGACGATCTGAATCGCCAGACCCTGATGACCACCGAGCGTATCGGTGAACTCAGGACCGAATCGGCCGTCGAATTCGTTCGCCGCCTTAACCCCAATGTCGTTGTGGAGACGTTCGCCGAAAACGTCACCGACGAAAACAGCTCGTCGCTCGTGCGAGGCAGCGATGTCATCGTAAGCGCCGCGCCTCGCTTTCAGGAACGCCTTGCCATGAATCGCGCGGCGGTTGGGCAAGGGACCCCGCTCGTCGATTGCGCGATGTACGAACTCGAAGCGCGCCTCACGACCGTGCTGCCCGGTCGTTCGGCCTGTTTGAATTGCCTTTACCCCGAGTTGCCCGACCAGTGGAATCGGCGGTTTCCCGTCATCGGGGCCGTTGCATCCATGATCGGCTCACTCGCGGCCATGGAAGCAATCAAGCTGATCACCGGTTTGGGTACGCCGGCGGCGGACCGGATCTGTATCTTGGACTTGCGCGAGATGAGGTTCCAGTCGGTGGGGATTGCCCGATCGTCCGATTGCGCCGTCTGCCGATCCGCGCCGCCCAAGCCATGACCATGCCGGACGTCCTCTCACGACGGGCTCGGCTCGAGTCGGCGGACGAGCGTCCCGCCGATCTCGAAGTAGTGCCCTGTCCAGGCTAAATTTTGGGATTGTCCGAATCGGCGTTTTCGGAGAACCTCCGCGTCAACAAGGAGGTTCCGATGAAGAAGAAGTATATCGTGCGGCTCACGGACGAGGAACGAGCAGT
>Ga0194120_10010907_pt1 | contig 11075 bp, 12 predicted proteins | sample TA2MahCa65mmetaG_FD_148642 | JGI IMG/M metagenome (GOLD analysis project Ga0194120, IMG submission 148642) | Freshwater microbial communities from Lake Tanganyika, Tanzania - TA2015019 Mahale Deep Cast 65m | ecosystem: Environmental > Aquatic > Freshwater > Lake | place: Tanzania: Lake... | reverse complement strand
CGCTCGACCTCGCCAAGGCCAACATCATCGACGCACGTGCAGTGGACCTCGATCCCGACGCACCGCGTCTGCTCGGCGCGCTCATACGCAGCATCCAGATCGCGGGCGCGCTCGAGGCCGCGGTTGCGTTGTCGGTGCGTTATGCCAATGAGCGCATCCAATTCGGCAAGCCAATCGGCAAATATCAGGCGATCCAGCATCAACTCGCTCAGCTCGCCGCCGAAGCCGCCGCCGCCAAGGTCGCGGCGGGCAGTGCCGTCCGCGCTGTCGGTTCGGACCTCCCCCGTTTCGAAATCGCCGTCGCCAAGGCGCGGGCGAGCGAAGCCGCCGGCATCGGCGCCAAGATCGCCCATCAAGTCCATGGCGCCATCGGCTTTACCTACGAACATCGCCTGCAATTCCTGACGCGCCGGCTTTGGTCCTGGCGTTCGGAATACGGCAATGCCGGCCATTGGCAGGTCGAGATCGGCCGCCTCGCCTGCCAGGCGGGGGCGGACCGGCTGTGGAGCGATCTGACGGCGCGACGCTTCAGCGTCCGGTGAATTTCGGCGCCCGCTTGTCGAGAAAGGCGCCGATCGCTTCCTTGTGATCGGCCGTGTGATGCGCGAGCGCCTGAAAGGCAGCCGACATCTCCAAGAGCGTGTCGAGCCGAACATGCTGGCCTTCGCGGATCAGCCGCTTGGCCATGCGAAGCGCATGGGGCGGGTTGGCGGCGATGCGTCGGGCAAGCGCGAGCGCTTCGTCCAACAGCTTCTCATGCGGCACGACCTTGGAGGCGAGGCCGATGCGGGCGGCTTCCGTGCCGTCGACCGGGTCGCCAGTGAAGGCCATCTCATAGGTCTTGGAGAGGCCGACCGCGCGCGGCAAGAGCCAGGCGCCGCCATCGCCGGGAATGATGCCGAGCTTGACGAAGCTTTCGGCAAAGCGCGCCTTTTCGGACGCGATGCGGATGTCGCACATGCAGGCAAGATCGCAGCCCGCGCCGATCGCAGGTCCGTTGACCGCGGCGATGGTCGGCACTTCGAGATTGTAGATGGCGAGCGGGATGGTCTGGATGCCGTGGCGATAACCCGAGCGGATATCGACCGGCGAGCCTTGCGCGATGCCGGTCTTGTCCCGCATCTGCTTGACGTTGCCGCCGGCGCAAAAGGCCGGATCGACGCCGGTGAGAACGACGCAGCGCGCGTCGATATCGCCTTCGATCCGGGCGGCCGCGTCGACGAATTCGCGGAACTGTTCGGGCGTCGAGAGCGCGTTGCGCTCCTCCGCCCGGTCCATGGTCAGGACGACCACATGGTCGATATTTTCGTATCTGAGAAAGCTCATGCACCCCTCCGAGGCGAAGGGACCATAGCACGCTTTTCTTTCGCGCCCGCCGCGGATAGCATGCCCGCCACCGAGGAACTCCGTTTGGCGCGCCGTCGTTTCGTACACAAGAGAAAGATCCAGTGGGGCGATTGCGATCCGGCCGCGATCGTCTACACGCCGCGCTTTCTCGATTATGCGCTCGAAGCGATCGACGCCTGGATGGGCGAGATCTTGGGCGCCGATTGGTACACCATGAACACGAAACTCGGCATCGGCGGACCGCAAGTCCATGCGACGCTCGATTTCCATTCGCCGGCGCACGGCGGCGAAGTACTCGACCTTCATGTCGCGCTCGAGAAGGCGACGCGCTCGACCCTCGCCTTCCTGGTCCAGGGCCGGATCGCCAAGCGCCACATCTATACCGCGCGCTGCATCACCGTGATCATCGACCGCAAGCGCTTCAAATCCATCCCCTTGCCGCCGAGCTTTCGGCGGCGCGTCGACGCCATATTGGGAGCCAAACCGTCATGAGTGCCGAAACCGTCCACAAGACATTCCCCGTCTCCTGGGAAGAGCTTCATCGCACCGCCAAGGCCCTCGCCTGGCGATTGACGGAGAAAGGGCCGTTCAAAGGCGTCGTCGCGATTACGCGAGGCGGCCTTGTGCCGGCCGCGATCGTCGCACGCGAATTGGAGATCCGCCTCGTCGATACGGTCTGCGTCGAGACCTATGCCGATCGCGTGCGGGGCGAGCCCAGGGTGCTCAAGCGCCCGCCTGGCGACGGCACGGGCATCGTCATCGTCGACGATCTGGTCGATACCGGCGTCACCGCCAAGATCGTGCGCGAATTGTTGCCCAAGGCTCATTTCGCAACGCTCTATGCCAAGCCTGCCGGGCGGCCCTTGGTCGATACCTATATTTCCGAGTTCAGCCAGGACACTTGGATTTTGTTCCCCTGGGACATGGAGCCGCAATTCGCCAAGCCGATTGCCGACGTGACGGGACGGCGCTGATGGGTCTATAGTGCCGCCTATGGGAAAATACGTAGGCGTCATTTTGGCTGGGTTGGTTGCTGTGGCAGCGAGCGCGCCTTTGGATTCGGCGGCGCAATCTCAGAGGACCCAAACCAAGCAACAGAAAGCCGAAGAGGCGCCTCCGACCCGCTATCCGCGCGTCGAGCTCGAGCATTTCCTGTCCAATCCGGCGAAATATCACGATCAACGCCTGACCTTGCGGGGCGATGTCAGCAAGGCCGGCACCTATTACGCCTTCACCAATCACAAGAACGCGAAGGACCGGCGCTACGCCAAGATGGAACTGACCGACCAGCAACGCGACTGGATCCGCATCAATTGCAAGGCCGTCTGTATCGTCGACGTCAAGGCCAAGGCCAAGCAGGGTCCGCCCTTCGGGCGGCTGAAGGTCAGGACGATCGAAAAGGCGCCGCCCGAATTCTGAAGCCTATTTCGCGTTGACCAGCGTCCATTCGACCATGCGGCGCATGGTCTTGCCGAGTCCCTCGTCGAAGGCAAGGACAAGGTCCTTCGGCCGAAGCGAAGTCGCCGGGATGAGATATTCGAAGCTCTGCGAGGCGACGATCGTCCGGCGCGATTGATTGACCAGCTTGGCATTGAGGCGCACGCGCACCGCGGGCTTGCCCTCCGGGTATTCGACCTGAAATTCGCGAAGTTCGGTCTTGAGCAGGTAATCGGCGCGGAGCCCGATCGATTGGCGCCCGACCGAGACGATCTTGCTGGAGTTTTCGAAGGATTCGACGATCAGGGTCTGCACCATCGCGGGTGCGCGTTCGGCCCAGCGCGCCCCCGGCAGATAATCGAGTTCGGTCGCCGAGCGCGCGACCGCGATGCCCGTCGTATTGAGACCGTTCGAGGCGATCGGCTCCTCGATCACCATTTGCCAAGTCACCGCCGGGATCGACTGATCGAATGTGCTCTTGGGCGTGAGCACGAAGAGATCGGGCGCGGGCCCCGAGCCGGGCAGGCTGATGTTGCAGGCGCCGAGAAGGCCGAGCAAAAGGGCGAACGCTGTCGGTCGGAGACGCTTCATGGTTTGACGCTCTGGTTCTTGGTCTTGTCGCCGAAAAGGAAGCGTGCGGGATCGGATTCGAGTTGTTCCGAGACGCGTGACAACGCCGCGACCAACTGGCGCGCCTCGGCGATCAGCCGCGCGAATTCATAAAGGCCCTCGGCGGCGAAATCGTTGATCGGACCGCGATTGTCGTTGGCGACCGCGCCGAACTCTTGCCCGGCTTTGCCGATTGCCGCCGCGGTCTTTTGCGCTTCGGCGAGAAGCGCTTTGACGTCCTTGTCGATCACGGCGTTTGCCCCGACGACGGCGCTACGGAGCGCGGTCAAGGTCTCGCTCGCTTCGCCGCCCAGCCGATCGACCAATTTCGACGCTCCGGTCGCGGCTCGGCGAAACTCGCCCGTCGTCTGTTCGACTTCGCTCGCGACCGTCTCGGCGCGACCGGCCGCCGCGGCGGTAGCCTTTTCGATATTCGACAATATGCCGGCCACGGCCTTGAGATTGTCTTGGGCGACCAAGCCCTGCAATTCGGTGACGATGCCAAGGACCCGGCTCACGAGTTCCGGCACGCCGGTGAAGAGTTCCTGCAGCGCCGAGGCGCGCGAGGCGATCACCGGCATCTTCTGACCCGGCTGCAATCGCAACCTATTGCTGGCGGCGCTGCCGCCCGAAATCGCGACGAAGGCGAGGCCGGTGATGCCCTGTGCCTCGAGTTGGGCGTAGGAATCCTCCTTGATCGGCGTGCCGCCCGTGACCTCGATGGTGATGATGACGGTCTGCGGATCGATCGGGTCGAGCTCGATGCCCGTGACCGTGCCGATGGGCACGCCGTTGTAACGCACCTCGCTCGCCTTCGAGAGGCCGGAAACCGAGCCCTTGAAATGGATCTGATAGTGGTCGAATTGCCGATCGATCTGCAGGCGCGCGAAAAATACCGCGAGCACCGCGCCCAGGACGATACCGGCAAGCACGAAAATGCCGACCACCAGATGATGTGCGCGGGGTTCCATCGTCTAATCCGGTTCGGGCAATGCCGTTTCCGGCAAGGCGGCGCGACCGCGTGGCCCGTGGAAATATTCGCGCACCCAAGGATGGTCGCTCGCCAGCATCTTCGCCATCGGGCCGATCAGCATCACCTTCTTCTCCGCCAAGACCGCGATACGGTCGCAGATCGCATGGAGCGTGTCGAGATCATGGGTGATCATGACGACGGTGAGACCCATGGTTCCCTGCAGGCCGCGGATCAGGTCGTCGAAAGCCGCCGCACCGATCGGATCGAGACCGGCCGTTGGCTCGTCGAGAAAAAGGATGTCTGGATCAAGCGCGAGCGAGCGCGCCAGACCCGCCCGCTTTTTCATGCCGCCCGAAAGGTCCGACGGCTTCTTGGGCCCGGCATTGGCCGGCAGGCCGACCATGGCGATCTTGAGGGCGGCTATGGCCGCGATCGTCTCCGGCGACAGCGCCGTGTGCTCCTTCAGCGGCACGGCGACGTTCTCGGCCACGGACAATTCGCCGAACAACGCGCCGTCCTGAAACAGGACACCGAGACGCCGCCGCAGACGCCGCAGGGTCTCGTCGTCTTGTTCGGCCGTGATGTCGACGCCCAAGACCTCGATCCGCCCGCCCTCCGGTCGCTTCAGCCCGAGCATGGTCCGGAGCATGACCGACTTGCCGGTGCCGGACCCCCCGACGATCGCCAGAATCTCGCCCCGGCGCACGTCGAGATCGAGGCCGTCATGAATGACTTGCGCGCCGAACTGGGTCCTCAAACCCCGCAGACGAATGACGATCTCGCCTGGATCGGGCGCGTTCATAGGTTCATCGCCGAGAGTACGACCGAGAATGCGGCATCGAGCACGATCACCAGAAAGATAGATTCGACCACCGAGCGCGTGGTCAGGCGTCCGAGGCTCGCCGCGCTGCCGCGCACGTTGAAGCCGTTGCGACAACCGACCAATGCGATCAGATAGGCGAAGACCGGCGCCTTGGCGATGCCGATGAAATATTGCTCTGGACCGACCTGCTCGCCCAGGCGTTCGAGGAATTGCAAAGGCGTGATGCCGAGCGCGCCCCAAGCCATGACCGCGCCGCCGAGGAGGCCCATGATGTCGGCGAAGACCGCGAGGATCGGCAGGCCGAGGACCAGCGCGGCCACGCGCGGCAAGACCAGGGCTTCGATCGGATCGACGCCGATGACGCGAAGCGCGTCGATCTCCTGCTGCATTTTCATCGAGCCGATCTGCGAGGTGAAGGCGCTGCCCGAGCGCCCGGCGACGACGATCGCGGTGAGAAGAATGCCGATTTCGCGCAAGACCGAGACGCCGACCAGATCGACGACGAAAATCTCGGCGCCGAATTTCTGCAGCTGGCTGGCGCCCTGATAGGCCATGACCACGCCGATCAGGAACGAAATCAACCCGGCGATCGGCAATGCGTTGAAGCCGACCTGCTCGAGATGGACGACGGTCGGAACGAAGCGCAGCCGGCTCCGGCCGATCAAGACGCCGAAGGCCGTGGCGACGATCGCGCCGTTGAAGGCGACCAGATCGCGCCCATCGCGCATCGCCCGGTCGAAGGCCCTACCCATGCGCGTGAGCACGAGGATGATCAAATTGCTCTCGACGGCAGGCTCGACGGCGCGGTCGCTGTCGGCGACGAGGTGAAGCAACGTCTCGTGCTCCGGCTTGAGCCCGGTCAGATCGACGTCCGCGCCGCCCCGGCGCATTGCCGCGACGCTGCGGTGAATGAGCCATGCTCCTGCCGAATCGAGGCTCTCGATCCGGCTCGCATCCCAAGTGGTCGGCCCTCGTCGACCCAAGGCCCGCTCCCGGACCAGGTTTTCCAGATCGGGAAGCTCGTCGAGCGTCCAGCGCCCGAAAGGCGCGAGCCAATGTCGCCCCGCGCGCAACGTCGCGTCCAGTCCAGCCTCGATGCCGGCGCCGTTCATGGTGGAAAGGTCGCATAAGGATATGACGCGAAGCAACTTGTCATCGGCGGGGCCCTGGCGCCATGATGGCGTCATGTTCAAGCTCGCCGCCAACCTCGATTGGCTGTTCCAGGAAATCCCCATGACCGAGCGCTTCGCCGCGGCGAAGCGGGCCGGCTTCAAGGGGGTCGAGATCCTCTTTCCCTATCACCATGCGCTCCGCGATTTGGTCGCCGCGCGCGAGGCCGCCGGGATCGACGTCATTTTGGTCAATACGCCTCTCGGCGACGATGCCAAGGGCGAGAAAGGTCTCGCTTGCCTGCCCGGGCGACAGGCGGATTTTCGGGCATCGGTCGCCCGAGCGCTCGAATTCGCCAAGGCGCTCGGCGCGCCTCGCCTGCACGTGGTCGCCGGCATCATGCCCGAGGGCGCCGATCGCAAGGCTTTCGACGCGGCTTACCGAGAAAACGTCCGCTATGCGGCCGATGCCTGCGGCGCGGCCGGCGTCGTCGCCTTTCTCGAACCCCTCAACACGCGCGACAATCCTGGCTTCTATCTTCGCAGCTTCGATCTCGCCGCCGAGGTCGTGAACGACGTCGCGTCGCCGGCGTTGCGCTTTCAGTTCGACGTCTATCATTGCCAGATCATTCATGGCGATCTGATCCGGCGCTTCGAGGCGCTCAGGCCGTTGATCGGCCATGTCCAGGTCGCGGACGTCCCCGAGAGAAGCGAACCCGGCAGCGGCGAGATCAATTATGCCAACGTCTTGGCGACGATCGCGCAGTCTGGCTATGACGGCTGGGTCAGCGCCGAGTATCGGCCGAAAGCCGGCACCCTGGCCGGTCTCGGCTGGGCCAAACCCTATGGCCTCGGATCGGCCTAGGCGGCGGCAGCCGAGGGCGCGGACAGCTTCGCCACCAGATATTCGAGATTGTCGCTGTCGAAGCTGTCTTCGCAGGTGGTGAGGATGCGTTCGATCACGCGCGAGCGATAGCGCTCGCGATCGTTCTGACCGCCGTCGTAGTTGGTCTCGCGCGCGACGTCGACCGCCGCGCGGAAGACCCGGAACAGGCCGTTCGGGATGTGGCATTTGCGCAGAAGCTGATCGAGACCTCGCCCGGAGGGATCCGAAATCAGCTTCCAGGCATTGGGGATCGGGATGTCGCCAAGGCGCGCGAGCGCGGCTTCGAAAAAGCGCAGATCGCCCATGCAGACCGCGCGCAAGATGATCGACGGCGTCAGACGGCCGTTCTCGTGCAGTTGCGCAACCAATTCCTCGACCTCGACGCGCTCCGAATCGGGCGCGAGCAGGCCCATGGTCGCGCGTTCGCGCGCCTGCAAGATCAGGTCGGACGAGATCGCATCCGGCAGGTTCTGCCGCGCCACCAATTCGTCGCGCAAATGCCCCGAGACGCGATTGACCAGACGTTCGGCGATGCCGATCGGCAGCTTGGGCCGGCGAACCATGCTGGTCGCAACCTTCTCGCTGTCGGAGAACTTGTCGACCACCTTGGCTAGCGTGTTTTCGGCGATCCTGGCGCCTTGATTGCTGACGAGCGTCGCGACGACGTCTTCCTTGCCGGTCTCCGCGAGCGCTTCGGAAACGCTCTCCGAGACCTGCGCGCGGTTGGCGACGGCCACCTGCTTTTCGGTACCGCTTTCGCGAACGATCGCGAGCAGATCGCTGTCCGACAGGACTTCCGAAAACTGAATCATCGGCACCGAGACTTCGTCGATATCGCGGGCGAGCGTTACCGCGAGGTCATGCGGCACTTTCGGATTGTTCTTGAGGTTTTCCGACAAGGCGGCCCGGACGCTCGCGGCCGCGTCCTTGAGAAAGACGCGCACGATGTCTTCGGCGAGTTGGCGTTCGCGCTCGTTCAGCACGTCGCCCATTTGGCGCGCGACCTTGCCTGCCGTCTCGCGCCTCGTGACGACCGAGGGGTCGTTCAGGAGCCGAGCGACGTCCTCGCGCGAAAGATTGATCTTGTCGGTCAAAATGCCTTCCTTGCGCGATCGGTCGCGCTGGCACTCATTATCGGTCATGCGGCGCCTGTGGGTCAACGCCCTCTCGCCCTATGCCCCAATTTGTCGAGGGATTACCGGGAGGTCGGCTCGTGTTTCATCAAGTCGATGGCAGCTCATTGCGTGATGGGCTAATCTTGGCCAAATCGCAGGAGGGATTCGATGCGCCCACTCCTCCGCCTAAGCACCATCCTCATCGCGACTTGCCTCACATGGAGCGTCGCGCTCGCCAATGATGAACCGTCGCGGGACGTTCTCGCGGCCGTGGTCAAGCTCGATGCCGAAGCGCCGGCCGATGCCCGAAGTTCCCGGACGCTCGGCGCCAAGCGCAGCGGCAACGGTGTCGTCATCGATCAGAACGGCCTAGTGCTCACCATCGGCTATCTGATCATCGAAGCGATGGCGGTGACGGTTCAGGATTCGCAGGGCAAGACCGTCCCCGCCGAGGTCGTCGGCTTCGACAACGACACGGGCTTCGGTCTGGTGCGCGCAAGCCGCCCGCTCGGCATCAAGCCCTTGCCTTTCGGCGATTCGGCCGCGCTTGCCGAAGGCGATCCCGTGCTGGTGGTCGGCCATGGCGGCGGCGAAGGCTCGGTCGGCGGTTACGTCGTTTCCAAACGCGAATTCGCCGGCTATTGGGAATATCTGCTGGACCAGGCGATCTTCGTCTCGCCGCCCCATGGCAATTGGGGCGGCACCGCCTTGGTGTCGCAGCAGGGCCGCTTAGTCGGCATCGGCTCGCTCTTGGTCAATGACGCGATCCGCGGCAGCGTGCCCATGCCGGGAAACATGTTCGTGCCGATCGACCTGTTCAAGCCGATCTTTGCCGATCTTCTGACCGGCGGCCGACCGAGCGGACCGCGCAAGCCCTGGATGGGCATCACCTCGACCGATCATCCCGGATTGATCGTGGTGACGCGCGTGACGCCCGACGGGCCGGCCGCCAAGGCCGGTATCAAGCCCGGCGATGTCGTCGTCGCGGTGGGCGAGAAACAGGTGACCAAGGTCGCGGACTTCTACCGCAACGTCTGGGCACTCGGCCCGGCAGGGACGGCGATCCCGCTCACCATCATGCGTCCAAGCGACGGCAAGGCCTATTCCATCAACGTGCCTTCGGCCAGTCGTTATGACTTCATGCAATTCAAGAGGACTTTCTGACCGATGAACCAGTACGCCTTGCCTCAAGTCGACGCACTGACGCTCAAGACCTGGCTCGATCGGGGCGATGTCCTGCTGATCGACGTCCGTGAAAAGGAAGAATATGCGGAAGAGCGGATCGCGGGCGCGCGTCTGGTGCCGCTTTCGACTTTTTCGCCGGGTCAACTTTCCGACGAAAGAGAGCGCCACGTCATACTGCAATGCCTGGGCGGCGGACGATCGGCGCGAGCGCTCGGTCTTCTCGCCGAGGCCGGATTCGAGCGCTTGCATAGCCTCCATGGCGGCATCACGGCTTGGAAGGCCGCGGGGCTTCCCACGGAAAGGGGCGGCTGAGCCAAATTCGCTCGCCTCGCCTTCGCGCGAAGTCTAGAATCGTCCCGATGGGCATGCCGCCCAGACCGACCGGAGGCTGATTGACGCTCGGATCCCTGAGGCTCCTGATCGCCGGCCCGACCGCGACGCGCGCAGGCGTCTTGCGTCAGGCCGTCGAGCGCACGGGTATTGCGGTCGAACGCGACGAGGTCGGCGATCACGCGGCGATCCTCAGGATCCTCGATGGCCGGCGCATCGATTGCGCGGTCATCGACCTCGCGGTCGCCACCGCCGAGGGCGGCGCGCTCATCCCGACGCTTCGCGCCCGCGGCATCGACGCGCCGATCCTCCTGCTGGTCGAGGATGCGGAAGGCGGCGGTCCCGCGGCGGAAGCCTTCGAGGGCGCGCTGTTGCTGGCGCTTTCCGAGCATTCCGTTTCGAGCTTCGCCTTCGCCATCGCCATGGCCGTGCGCGTTGGACGGGCCGAAAGGCGCGCGGAGTCCGCCGAGGGCCGCCTCGCCAGCGAGCTCGTCCATGATCCCCTGACCGGGCTGCCGTCCCGCCAGCTTCTGGTCGACCGGCTGGAACAGTCGCTGTCCCTCGCCCAACGCGAAAAAAGCGGCCTGGCGGTCATGGTCATCGACATCAACCGCTTCGGCGACTTCAACCGCGTCCATGGCCGCGATTTCGGCGACCGGCTGTTGCAGGAGGTCGGATTGAGGCTGCGGGCGCGGCTCCGTCACTCCGATTCGCTGGCGCGACTCGAAAACGACGCTTTCGGCGTGCTCTTGCCGACCGGCGGCACTTTTTCGGGCGCGCTCAACGCCGCCAACAAGCTGATGGAGGCGCTCAAGAACCCGGTCGAGATCGGCTCGCTTCGCATCACGCCGACGGTCGCGATCGGCATCGCGGTCTTTCCGAGCCACGCCGCCGACGCGCCGACGCTTCTCGCCCGCGCCGAAGACGCGGCCCTCGAGGCGCGCGGCAATAGGGGCGGCTTGGTGGTCTGGAGCGGCCCCGACGAAGGGCCGATCGTCGGTCCCTTCGCGCTCGCCGGCGATCTCCGCCACGCCATCGATCACGGCGAACTCGTGCTGCATTACCAACCCAAGGTCGATCTCAAGACCGGCGAGCTCAAGGGCGTCGAGGCCCTCATTCGCTGGTATCACCCGACGCTCGGCCTCTTGATGCCCGATACCTTCGTGCCGCTCGCCGAGCGCACCGGCTGGGTCGAGGCGATCACGCTCCGCGTCCTCGACATCGCGCTCGAGCGCGTCGCCACCTGGAGGAAGCGCGGCCT
>Ga0194120_10010905_pt1 | contig 11076 bp, 8 predicted proteins | sample TA2MahCa65mmetaG_FD_148642 | JGI IMG/M metagenome (GOLD analysis project Ga0194120, IMG submission 148642) | Freshwater microbial communities from Lake Tanganyika, Tanzania - TA2015019 Mahale Deep Cast 65m | ecosystem: Environmental > Aquatic > Freshwater > Lake | place: Tanzania: Lake... | reverse complement strand
ACGGTGTCGATGGACGCGTTGACGGTGAAGTGTCCTTCGAGATGCATCTCAGGGTGCCTGGGGCGCCTAAAGTGCCCGGAGTGCCTAAAGGTGCAGCGTGTCCACGCGTTCACCGCGGGCGCGCGCAAGAGCGGCGACACAGGCGCGGCGGACGAGCACGCCGGCAAGGTGGCGCTTGTACTCGACGCTGCCGCGCGTGTCCGCGAACGGACTCGCCTCGTCGCGGACGGCGTGCTCCGCCTGCGCGAGCAGGTCTTCTGAAAGGGCCTGGCCGGCCAGCATCGCCTCCGCCGCGCGCGCGCGGAAGGGCGACGGCGCGACCGCCCCGCAACTGATCGCCACCGCGGCGCATCGCCCTGCCTCGTCGAGCGTCACCTGCACGCCGGCGCTCGCCACGGCGAAGTCGCCCGCGCGGCGCTCGAACTTCGCATACGCGCCACCCGTCCGGCCCGGCGGGATCCCCACCGCCACCTGCGTGATGAGCTCGTTCGCGCCGAGCTGCGTCGTGTAGGCATCGACCAGGAACGCCGCGAGCGGCACCGTGCGTGTGCCGTCGGGACCGGCCACCGTCACGTGCGTGTCGAGCGCGAGCAGCGCCGCCGGCCAGTCGCCGGCAGGATCCGCGTGCGCCAGGCTGCCGGCGACGGTGCCGCGGTTGCGGACCTGGACGTCGGCCGTGAGCTGCGCGGCGTCGTGCATCAGCGGGAGGTGCTCCCGCACGAGCGGCGACGCCGCCACGTCCGCGTGACGACACAGCGCCCCGAGGACCAGCCGATCGCCGTCGCGGCGAAGGCCGGCGAGCTCGGCGATGCCGTTCACGTCGATGAGCACGCGCGGCGACGCGATCCGCAGCTTCATCATCGGAATGAGGCTCTGCCCGCCCGCGAGCACCTTTGCATCGTCGCCGTAGTGCACGAGCATCGCGACGGCCTCGTCCACGCTGCGCGGCACGACGTAGTCGAAGTCAGCGGGAAACATGCATCAGGTTCCAGACGCGCTCGGGCGTCAGCGGCAGGCGCCGGACGCGGGCGCCGAACGGCGAGAGCGCGTTTTCGACGGCGCTGGCAATGGCCGCGGGCGACGGAATCGCCGCGCCCTCCCCCGCCGCCTTCTGTCCCAGGGTGGTGTAGGGATCGGGAACGGGATGGTGCTCGATCTCGATGCGCGGCGTCTCCAGCGTGGTGGACTTGCCGTAGTCCAGCAGCGTCAGCGTGAGCAGCTGCCCGTCGTCGCCGTAGACGAACCCTTCGCCGAGCGCGACGGAGATGCCGTGCGCGGCGGATCCATAGATCTGGCCGTCCACCACCGACGGATTGATCATCGTGCCGTTGTCGCTGACGATGACATAGCGCAGAACCTTGACGCGGCCGGTGCCGGGATCGACTTCGACGAGTGCCGCGTGAGCGGCCGATCCAAACGTGTACTGCGCGCGCACGCGGCCGGTTTCGTCGGGGAGCATGCCGGGGTCCGCGTGCGGGTGGCTGTGGTAGTAGGTCGCCTCGAGGCCGCCCTCGAAGCCCTCAGGCAGCAGCGCCTGGTTGGCGTAGGCGATCTTGCCGAGCTCCGCAAATGTAATAGTGGCGGGGCCGTCGGCCGACGAATTCGGCGCGGCCGACGGAACCCGCCCTACGATCCCGTCGCGGAGGTCGAGCGCGCTGCGATCCACCTTCAGCAGATGCGCGGCGAGCGTCAGGACTTTCTCGCGGACGCGCATCGCGGCGCCGTGAACGGCGCCGATGTCGTAGAGATGGAAGTTGTTGCCGCTGTTCGCGCAGGAGACGCCCCACGGGGAGAGCGACGAGTCCCAGCCGCCGCTGGCAGAGATCCGATCCGGCGGGATGCCGAGGACGTCGGCGACGATCTGCGCCGCGGTCGTCTCGTGCGACTGGCCGCAGCTCGGCGCGCCTAACGTAAAGACGACGGAGCCGTTCTTCTCGATCTTGACCGTGGCGCCCTCGACCCCGCCGGCGCCGGGCATCTGCTTCGACTTCGGGAAGATCGCCATGTCGCGGGCGGCGTTGCGTCCGCCCGGCTCGAGGCCGATCACGACGCCGATGCCGATCAATCTATCGTTCCCGGTTTTCTGCTGCGCGCGAATGTCCTCGTAGCCGATGTTCTTCAGCGCGCGATCGAGCAGCCCCTGGTAGTCGCCGCTGCCGATGATGTTGCCGTTCGGCGTCGTGTACGGGAACTGGTCCTGCGTCACCAGGTTGCGCCGGCGAACGGCAATCGGGTCGAGCCCGAGCTCCTGCGCGACGGCGTCCATCATCCGTTCCCAGATGAAGCACATGCCCGGCTTGCCGATGCCACGGTTCGGCACCACCGGGCACTTGTTCGTGAGCACGGACCGGCCTTCGAGCCGCAGGTTCTGCACGCGGTACGTGTTGAACAGGTTGTTCAGCTTGTTGGTGAAGTGGATCGTCAGCGTGCTCACCGACCCGCCCACGTCGTCGGTGTCGGCAATCCTGAGCCCGAGCACCTCGCCGTCGTTCCTGACGGCGGCCTCGACGTCGAACTCCTGATCGCACGAGTGGCCGGCGGCCATCATGTGCTCGCTGCGGTCCTCGATCCACTTCACGGGGCGGCCGGTCTGCACGGCCATCAGCGCGGTCAGCACGGCGTACTTGCGGATCAGGTGAATCTTCTGGCCGAAGCCGCCGCCGACGTCGGGGACGGCCACGCGCACGCCGTCGATGCCGAGCGCCTCGGTGATCGCCTCGTAGACCACCTCCGGGTTCTGGCAGTTGCAGTAGAGGGTGAGGCGCTCCGGCGTCGGATCGACCAGGCAGGCGAACGGTTCGAGCGGCGTGGAGCTGTAGCGATGAATGCCCAGGTTCGCCGAGACGACGCGGTCGGCGCGCGCAAACGCCGCGTCCACGTCGCCGAAGGAGACATGACCCTGCCAGGCGACGTTGGTGCCGAGCTCGTCGTAGATCAGCGTCGCGTCTGGCGCGGCGGCCGCCTCCGTCGTGACGATCGCGGGCAGGGGTTCGTATTCGACGTCTATCAGCTCCAGCGCGTCCTCGGCCTCCGGGCGCGACGAGGCGGCCACCATTGCCACCGGCTCGCCGACGTAGCGCACCTTGCCGACGGCGGTCGCGTACTCAGGCACGGGCACGCGCAGCCCGGCCGCATATCGCCCCGGCTTGAACGGCGTCGTCAGCCTGACGACGTCGTCGGGCGTGATGACGCCGTAGACGCCGGTGGCGTGCGCGGCGCGGCCGGCGTTCGCCGAGACGATGCGCGCGTGCGCATACGGACTGCGCAGGACGAAGGCGTGCAGCATGCGCGGCAGGACGAGGTCGTCCACGAAGCGCCCGCGGCCGGTGACATGCCGTGGCGCTTCCTTGCTGCGCACGCTGGCGCCGACGTACCTTGAGTCGGAGCGTGTCATGGGGTTGAGTCGCCCCGTTCCGGGGTCTGACCCCGGTGACGTCCCGTTCCGGGGTCTGACCCCACCGATTTCACGGCCTCCACGATCTGCACGTAGCCGGTGCACATGCAGAGGTTGCTCGAGAGATCCCTGCGAATCTCTTCCTCGGTCGGGTTCGGGTTGCGCGCCAGCAGCGCGTGCGCGGCCATGACGAAGCCGGGCGTGCAGAAGCCGCACTGCAGCGCGAACCCGTTCACGAACGCTTCCTGAACCGGGTGCGGCCTGCCGCCGCGCCGAAGACCCTCGATGGTCGTCACCTCGCGGCCGTTCGCCTGCACGGCGAGCATCAGGCACGACTTCACGAGCACGCCGTCCACGAGGACCGAACAGGCGCCGCACTCGCCCACCACGCAGCCGACGTGCGTGCCGGTGAGGCCGAGCTGCTCGCGCAGGAACTGCACGAGCAGCGCGCGCGGCTCGACGTCGCCCTCATAGGCCTCGCCGTTGACGGTGATGCGGACGGAATGTGTCACCCTTCGACTCGCTTTGCTCGCTCAGGGCAAGGGGATGCGCAGCGCGCGATCGAAGAGGCCGTAGACGAAGAGCCACGAGGCGAGCGCGTACACGCCGGCCGGCACGATGCGCTGACGCGCGACGGCCATCAGGTACGCAACCGCGAACAGCGGGACGGCGATCAGCGCGCCAACCAGCCAGAGCAGGACGAAGAAGGCCGTCATCCACGCAGTGGCCGACAGCCATTCGACCCTCGACGCGGTCGCGAACACATCGGGCACATCCACGCTGTCGGCGGGTCCGCTCGCCATGGCTTCAGCGGCTCGCGGGACCCGCCCTACGTGCGTCAGGAGCTTCAGCAGCGCGCACAACAACAGCAGACCGCCGATGGCCAGCGGGAAGACGGCCGTGCGGAACGGCCAGGGCCACGCCTGATAGAGCACCCATGCGGCCACCAGCGCGAACCCGATCGTGATCGGCACGTCGGCGCGATGCGTGCTCGAGGGCCCGCCAGCATGGCGGCGCCGCACGAGCGGCCAGACCAGCCCGGCAACGGTCACGGCCGCACACACGAGGACCAGCGGCCGCGTCAGCCACGCCCACTCGTAGAGCGAATACGACAGGAAGAGATACCGCTCGGCGATGTCGCCCAGCACGAGCGCCAGCAGCAGCGGCGCCCGCGGCCAGTCCCACTTCACCGCCGCCACGCCGGCGACGGTCGCGCCGAGCATCATCAGGATGTCCGCGAAGCTGTTGTGCGCCGTGTAGGCGCCGAACGCGGTGAGCACCATCAGAAACGGCACGAGCAGCACCGCGCGCACGTGCGTCAGCCGCACGAACTGGTTCAGGAACAGGAACGACACGGACACCGCGATGATGTTCGACAGCACGATGACCCACACCATCGCGTAGGTCACATTCAGATTCGTCGTCAGCATCGCCGGCCCGGGCACCAGGCCCTTGATCAGGAAGACGCTGAGCAGGATGGCCATCGAGATGCTGCCGGGAATCCCGAAGGCGACGGTTGGAATCAGCGTGCCGCCCTCGCGCGAGTTGCTGACCGCCCCTGTGGCAATCACGCCCTCGACGTTGCCGCGCCCGAACGTCTCCGGACGGCTCGACGTGTGCTGCGCGTGCGCGTAGGCGATGAACTGGCCCACCGCGCCCCCCATGCCGGGAATCGCGCCGAGGCCCACGCCGATGGCGCCCGCGCGCAGCGTCAGCCACCAGTGATCGAAGACGTCGCGCACGCCCTGCATCACCCGCGAGATCCGCGCATCGCCGCTCTGCGTCGCGATGCTGTGCTTCGTCATCATCAGCTGCAGCACCTCGGCGCCGCCGAACAGGCCGACGACGACCGGAACGACGTTGATGCCGTCCCAGAGATAGAGCTGCCCGAACGTGAAGCGCTGGATGCTGCTCTGCGGGTCGAGGCCGACCATCGCCAGCAGGAAGCCGAACGCCGCCATGATGAAGCCCTTGAGCAGGTTCCGCCCGGCCAGCGAGACGATGAAGCTCAGGCCGAGCACGGTCAGCATCAGGAACTCCGGCGGACCCAGCTGCAGCACCAGCGGGCGCATGACCGGAACCGAGATCGCCAGCACGGCAGCGCCGAGCAGCGCGCCGACGAGCGACGCGGTGAGCACCGCGCCGAGCGCGCGGCCACCTTCGCCGCGGCGCGTCATCGGATAGCCGTCGAAGACGGCGGCGGCGGCCGTGGCCTCGCCGGGAATCCCGAACAGCACCGACGTGATGTCGCCGGCCACCGCGGTCACCGCGTGCATGCCGAGGAGGAACGCGAACGCCGACACGGCGTCCATCGGGTAGACGAACGGCAGCATCATCGCCAGCGTCGCCGCGCCGCCCAGGCCCGGCAGGATGCCGACCACCATGCCGACGGCGATGCCGATGAGCATCACGCCGAAGGTCTGCGGCGCCAGCACCTGCAGCAGCGCCGACCCGAAGATCTCCACCTAGCTTTTCTTGTCCATGGGGGTCACGCCGCCGGTGTCGGCTTCCCCCACCGCTGCGGACGGAATGGCGCTGTCGGGCAGGGCGAATCGCCCGTCGGAGAACACGGCCTTCCACTTCGCCACGGTCTCGCGGACCAGCGTCGGGCTGGCCTGCGCCACGCGCGGAAACGTGTCGAGCCGCTCGTACGGGCGGCACGCGTCAATCAGCGCCCGGGTGTTGTAAGGCGCCGACGGATCTTTGAGCAGTGGATCGACCCGGCTGCCCCACGACTTGCGCATGATCTCGATGTCCTCGGCCGGCTCGCAGCGCGTGCTCACCGCCCACATCACCTCCTCGAGGTTCATCGGATCCACGTCATCGTCCACGACGATGACGAAGCGGTTCATGTAGGCGGCGGCCTGGCACTGCGCGGCGACGTAGCCGGCCTGTCGCGAGTGGCCGCAGAAACGCTGCCTGATGGAGACGGCGATGAGCAGCCGCCCGCCGCCGGTCTCGTGCGCCCACACGCCGCGCACGTCGCGGACGCCGGTCTTCGCCAGCTCGTCGTGGATCATCGCGGACTTGAGCAGCGCCCGCATGTAGGAGTAGTCGTTGGGCGGCTTGCCCGGAGGGGCGCCGAGCAGAATCGGATCGTTGCGGTAGTAGAGCCGCTCGATCTGGATCGCCGGCACGGGCCTCGGCGAGCCCGTGTAGTAGCCGGTCCACTCCCCGAAGGGGCCCTCGCGCATCATGCGGTCCGGCGTGAGCCAGCCCTCGATGACGACCTCGGCGGCCGCGGGCATCGGCAGCCCGGTCACCTGGCCCTTGACCACGTCCAGCCTGCAGCCGTTCATCGCGCCCGCGTAGGCGTACTCGTCGACGGCGTCCGGCACCTCCGTGCCTGCCACCATCAGCAGCAGCGGATCGTGGCCGAACGAGAGGAGCACGGGCGCCCTGCCGTGCTTCGCGAACCAGCGGTCGTACTGCGCGCGTCCCTGCTTGCCGGCCTCGGCGTTGATCGTCGCCGCGCGGCCCTCTTCCTGAATCATCACGCGATAGGCGCCGACGTTCACGCGCCCGCCGTCCGGATCGCTCGTGACCACCGCGACGCCGGTGCCGATGTAGCGGCCGCCGTCGTGCTCGTGCCACAGGGGCGCCGGGAACTTCGTGAGATCGACGTCCGGGCCGTTGACGACGTTCTCGAGGATCGGGCCGGTGTCGCGCACGGCGGGCGCGAAGTCGCGCGCGGCCGCTTCCCACTCACGCGGCTTGCCGCGCAGCGCCTCGACCAGCCCTGCCGTGTCGAGCGCCGGGTCGAGGTTCAGCGTCAGCGCCATGCGGTGCGCGTTGGCGAGGGTCCCGGTCACCACGCGGTAGCCGCGCGGGTAGCCGGGAATGTCGTCGAAGAGGATCGCGGCCGGGGGCTTGCGCCGGTAGTTGATCTCCGAGATCGCCCCGATCTCGAGGTTCCAGTCGGCGCCGGAGACGTGCTGCAGCTCGCCGAGCGAGTCGACGCGCGCGAGCCACGCGCGCAGGTCAACGGGTCTGGGCATCGGCCAAGGATGATCTCACGGAATCATTCTGTATACTCCCGTGGCCCACATGCCGACCCCGCTCTCCTTTACACGCCACCCCGCGCCCGGACCCGGTGCGCCCCTCGACGATGCTCGGGGCAGGCCGCGAGTCGTCCTCGTTCACTCGCTGGCGCTCGATCGCCACGTGTGGGACGGCGTGGTGCCGCGGCTGACGGACAAGGCGGAGGTGCTGACGTACGACTGCCGCGGCCACGGGCAATCCGACCGCACGGCCGGGCGCTACACGGCGGAGTCGTTCGCGGACGATCTCGCGCAGCTGCTGGATCACGTCGGCTGGGACTCGGCGGCGGTTGCCGGCTGCTCGATGGGCGGCTGCGTGGCGCTGGCATTCGCCGGACTGCATCCGGACCGGGCGACCGCGCTCGGACTGATCGACACCACCGCCTGGTACGGCGAGGACGCGCCGCAGGCGTTCCGGAAACGCGCGGAGGCGGCGCGCGAGAAAGGGATGCGCGGGCTGGTGGATTTCCAGGTCACGCGCTGGTTCTCCGACGCGTATCGCGAGCGCAACCCGCCCGAGATGCAGCGCGCGGTCGCGACGTTCGTCGCCAACGACTTCGAGTGCTATGCGGCGACCACGGCGCTGCTCGGCGACGCGGACGCCCGGAAGTACCTCCCCTCCCTGCGGATGCCCGTCGCCATCGTCGTCGGCGAGGAGGACTACGCCACGCCGGTCGCCATGGCGCAGTACCTGCACGAGCAGCTGCCGCAGTCCTCGCTCACCGTGCTGCCAAAGGCGCGGCATCTCACGCCGATCGAACACCCCGAGGCGGTCGCCGCGGCCATCGCGCGCATCCTGTGACGGATACCGAGGTCCGGCTGAAGCCGGACGCGACGCCTGGCGGGAGCGATCTCATCGCCCGCCTCGAGCGCGCGCCGTTTTCGCGCTGGCACCTGCGCGCGCGCCTCATCATGGGGAGCGCGACGTTCTTCGACGCCTTCGACGCGCTGTCGCTGGCGTTCGTGCTGCCGGTCCTCGTGCGGCTCTGGGACATCACGCCGGTGCAGATCGGGTGGCTGATCTCCGTCGGCTACCTCGGCCAGTTCGTGGGCGCGCTGCTCTTCGGCGGCCTGGCGGAGCGCTACGGCCGCGTGCGCAGCGCGGCCGGCGCCACCGCGCTGATGTCGGTGATGAGCCTCGCCTGCGCGCTGGCGGGCAACTTCCCGGCCCTGCTCCTGCTGCGGCTCGTGCAGGGCATCGGCGTCGGCGGCGAGATGCCGGTCGCCGCCGTCTACATCAACGAGCTCTCGAAGGCGCACGGCCGCGGCCGGTTCTTCCTGCTCTACGAGATGATCTTTCCCATCGGCCTGATGATGACCGGCCAGATCGGCGCGCTGGTCGTGCCGACGCTCGGCTGGCAGGTGATGTTCCTCATCGGCGGCGTCCCGGGCCTCGTCATCGCCGGGCTGCTGCTCCGCCTGCGCGAGTCGCCGCGCTGGCTGATCACCCGGGGCCGCGTCGACGAAGCCGAGCGCATCATCGAAGAGATCGAAGCAAGCGCTCCACAGAACCCGAGCACCAGCGAACCTGAGCACCGAACCACAGCACCAGAGCACCCGAGCACGCGAGAACCCTCGCGAACGCGGTGGAGCGAGTTGTTATCGTCGATGTACCGCGGACGCACCCTCGTGGCCTGGACCTTGTGGGCGAGCGCCTACTTCGTCACCAACGGCCTCAACAACTGGATGCCGACGCTCTACAACCGCGTCTACGGCCTGCCGCTCGACCAGGCGCTGCGCGCGGGCACGCTCACCAACATCGCGCAGGTCGTCATCCTCCTCGGCTGCGCGTTCGCCATCGACCGGGTCGGCCGCCGGCGCTGGGTGACGATCTGCTTCATTGCCGGCGGTCTGCTCCTCGCCGCGCTCGGCTCGTTCGCCGCCAACTCGGTGACCGCGGTCATCGTCCTCGTCACCGCCGCCTACGGCATCGTCGGCTCGGTGAATGCGGTGCTGTACCTCTACACGCCGGAGATCTACCCGACGCGCATGCGTGCCATCGGCACCGGGGCCGCGACCTGCTGGCTGCGGCTGGCGTCGGCGGCCGGGCCGGTGATGGTCGGCTACTTCGTCGCCGCCAGCGGCACGGGCGCGGTGTTCCTGATGTTCGCCGCCGCGGGCCTCATCGGCGCGGCCGCCGGCGCGTTCATGCTCGAGACGCGCAACCGCCGGCTCGAGGAGATCGCGCCCTGACGATCGACGTCTTCAATCACATCGTGACGCCGCGCTACCGCGCCAGGCGCCTTGAGGTGGCCCCGCCGCAGCTGCGACTCGAGGAGCAGGAGCGCGTGATGCCGGCGCTCTTCGACCTCGACGCGCGCTTCCGCGCGATGGACCTGGCCGGCGGCGACTACCGGCAGATCATCAACACCGCCAACCCGCCGGTGGAGGCAGTCGCCGGTCCCGAGGCGGCGCTGGAGCTGTCGCGCATCGCCAACGACGAGACGGCGGAGCTGGTGGCGCGGCACCCGGACCGGTTCATCGCGGCCGCCGCGTGCCTGCCGATGAACGACGTGGAGGCCGCGCTCGGCGAGCTCGAACGCGCGGTCACCCAGCTCGGACACCGCGCCGTGCAGATCTACACCGACGTCCAGGGGCGCCCGCTCGACGACCCGGCGTTCGCGCCGGTGTTCGACCGCGCGGTGGCGCTCGACATCCCGATCCTGCTGCACCCGGTGCGCGGCCCGAACCGCGCCGATTACCCGAGCGAGCAGGCCAGCCGCTTCGACACCTGGCGCATCTTCGGCTGGCTCTACGACACGGTCGCGGCGATGACGCGCATCGTCTTCTCCGGCGCCTTCGACCGTCATCCGGGCATCCGGATCGTGACGCACCACCTCGGCGGCTTCGCGCCGTACGCCGGCGAACGGATTCGCGAGGGCTACGACAAGTTCCTGAAGGCCGCGGCGGCGCGCAAGGAGCCGGTGCCGCTCGAAGCGCACCCGTACGACTACTTCCCGCGCTTCTACGCGGACACGATCACGATCGGATCTGTGCCGGCGCTCGAATGCGGGCTGGCGTTCTTCGGCGTGGATCGGGTGATGTTCGCGACCGACATGCCGTTCGACACGCAGGGCGGCCGCAAGTACGTCGAGGTGGCGCTCCAGGCGATGTCGGCCATCGACATCCCGGAGGCGGACAAGAAGAAGATCTTCGAGACGAACGCGCGGCGCGTGTTCGGGATCGGCGGCCCGTAAAGGGCCGCCCTACATCCGAGAAGGGGCGCCCTACGGTTGAATGATCTCGCGGTACTTCGCCGCGATCTCCGGCGACGCCGCCAGCACGTCGTCCAGCACCGCCTGGATCCCGGCGGCGTCCTTCGGATGGAACTCGAGCCGCAGCGCCTTCGCTTCCTCCAGGAACGCCGGGTCGGCGTAGGTGGCCTGCAGCGCGCGGCGCATGACCTCGACGCGCCCGGGATCCACTCCCGGCGGCATCGCGAAGGGCTTGGCCATCGCGCCGGGCGCGTCCACGAGACGCAGCAGCATCCGCTGCTCTTCGGTCTTCGCAAACTCGATGGCCAGCGGCACGTCGGGCAGATCGCGGTGGCGCGCCGTGCCGTTCTGCACGAACACCGTCGCGTAGCCGTCCTTCAGCCACTGCTCGGAGGCCGACTTCACCGATTCCCAGCCGAGGCACATC
>Ga0194120_10010901_pt1 | contig 11079 bp, 9 predicted proteins | sample TA2MahCa65mmetaG_FD_148642 | JGI IMG/M metagenome (GOLD analysis project Ga0194120, IMG submission 148642) | Freshwater microbial communities from Lake Tanganyika, Tanzania - TA2015019 Mahale Deep Cast 65m | ecosystem: Environmental > Aquatic > Freshwater > Lake | place: Tanzania: Lake... | reverse complement strand
AGAACACGCGCGGGAAGCCGACCGCGTTGTAGAACTTTTCCGTCCACTTGCCGCCCTGGCGCGGCGCGCGCATCAGGTGTTCGATCCCGCGCCTGACCGCGTCGCTGTCCGCCTCGCCCGCCGCCATCAGGCCGAGAACGGCCCACGACGTCTGCGACGGCGTGCTCTCCTTGACCTCGGCCTTGCGGTCGTCCCAGTAGCTGGCGCAATCCTCGCCCCAGCCGCCGTCGGCGCGCTGTCGGGATTTCAGCCACGCCACCGCCTTCCGGATATGCGGCGCGTCCATGTCCTCGCCCGCGGCGTTGAAGGCGGTCAGCGCCGACCAGGTGCCGTAGATGTAATTGGTGCCCCAGCGGCCGAACCAGGACCCGTCCGCCTCCTGCTCGCGGCGCAGGTAGTCGAGCCCGCGCGCCATGGCCGGGTGGCCGCGCTCGTAGCCGATCTGCGCCAGGAAGGCGACGCAGCGGGCGCTGACGTCGGCGGTCGGCGGGTCGAGCAGCGCGCCGTGGTCGGCGAAGGGAATGTGGCGCAGGAAATCGTGCGTGTTGTCGGCGTCGAAAGCGCCCCAGCCGCCGTTCTCGCTTTGCATCCCGATAACCCATTCGGCGGCGCGCGCGATGCTTTCCTTGTGCGCCTCGGGGTCGGCGCGGTGAAGCGCCATGCCGACGACGGCGGTGTCGTCCACGTCCGGATAGTGGTCGTTGCGGTACTGGAAGGCCCAGCCGCCCGGCCGCGCGTGGCCGCGGTTCGACGCCCAGTCGCCCTTGACGTCGAGAATCTGGAGATCCTTCAGCCAACGCGCCGCCGCTTGCATCGATTCCGACTTCCCCTCGACGCCCGCCTCCAGCATCGCGTGCGCGGCGAGACCCGTGTCCCACACCGGCGACAGGCAGGGCTGGCAATAGGCCATGCCGTCGCGCTCGACCAAAAGCTTGTCGATGGACTTGCGGATGGTCACGACATCGGGGTCGTTGCGGGGAACGCCCAGCGTGTCGTAGGCCATCAAGGCGTTGGCCATGGCCGGAAAGATGCCGCCCAGGCCGTCCTCGCCGTTCAGGCGCTCGCGCACGAAGGCCATCGCCTTGTCGGTCGCCTTCCGTTCCAACGCCTTCGGGAACAGGGGCTCCAGAAATCGGGCGATCCGGTCCAGCATCAGCAGGATTTCGCCCAGCCAGTGCCCGGTCGGGTTGGTCAGGTAGTTCCGTTCTTTCTCGGGCGGAACGGTAAACAACTCGCGGATATCCAACCGGCGCGGATTGCGGGCGCGGACCTTGCGCGTCGCCAGGATGAACAGCGGCACCATCACGGTGCGCGACCAGTAAGAGACCTTGTCGATATGAAACGGCGACCACTTGGGCAGCAGCATGGCCTCGACGCGGATCAGCGGCGTCGCGCGCCAGGGAACCTGCTCGAACATCGCCAGCGCGATGCGGGTGAAGACGTTGGCGCGGGCCGCGCCGCCGCGCGCCAGGATCGCCTCGCGGGCGCGGCGCATGTGCGGCGCGTCGACGGAATCGCCGACCAGCTTCAGCGCATAGTACGCCTTGACCGACGCCGACATGTTGAAGTCGCCGTCGTGATAGAGCGGCCAGCCGCCGTGCGTGCCCTGGATGCGGCGCAGATAGACGGCGAGTTTCGCCTCACGCGCGTCGTCGATCTCGCCCATGTAATGGTCGAGCAGGATGTATTCGGCCGGAATGGTGGCGTCGGCTTCCAGCTCGAAGGCCCAATGTCCGTCGCCCTTCTGCCGGCCGGCCAGCCACGCGCGCGCCTCGCCGATGGCGCTTTCGACCTCGGCAAGCGGCAGGGCGGCGGATTCACGCGGGGTCGGCGGTAACGTACCGTGCATCACGTCAAAAGCTTTCGTTGCAGTGGACGTCAGGGGGCTTTCGCGCATACCCCCGTCGGGTGCGGACTTTTGTCAAAATCCGCCCGGATTTTCAAGGGGGCGGGCTTTATCCCCGCGCCAAAACCGCCTCCGCGGCCCTAAAACCGGACCGGATCGCGCCTTCCACGGTCGCGGGCAGCCCCGTATCGGTCCAATCCCCGGCCAGGAAAAGCCCCCGCCAGGGCGTGACGGTCTTGGGTCTTAACGCCAGATTCGCCGGGGTCTGGGCAAACGTCGCCCGCTTTTCCTTGATGACCCGATGGGCGGGAAGCGGCCGTTCGCCCAAATCGAGCGCCCGGCAGACCTCGCCCCAGATGCGCCCCGCGATTGCCTCGCCGTCCTCGTCGGCCAGGCGGTCGGCGGCGCTGACGGTCACGGACGCCAGTCCTTCGCGCACGAAAATCCAGTGCGCCGTTGCGCCGACCAGGCCAAGCAGCCGGGGCGGCCCCGCCAGATAGGGAACGCGGAAATGAACGTTGACGATGGCATGCGCGCCCGACGGCGCCGACATGCCCGGCAACAAATCGGCCGCGATCCATTGCGGCAACGCTAGAACCGCGGCGTCGCCTTTTTCCAGAATCACATCGGCATCGGCGAAGCGCAGCGTCTTGACCGCGCCGCCTTCGGTTTCAATCGCCTTGATCCGCGCGTTGAAACGAACCGGAACGCCCGCGCGCTTCAGGAACGCCAGCGCCGGTTCGACCAGGCTGGGCCCCAGCCCCTCGCGCGCGATCAGCGGGCGGCAGGCCGCCGCCCCCTTGCCGACCGTCTCGCGCAATACCGCCCACAACAGCGAGGCGGCGACTTCGTCGGCCTCGGCATTCAAGACCGCCACCGTCAACGGATCCCAGAACATCTCGCGCGCGGGCGAATCCTTCGCCAGTCCCAGCGCCTCGGCCACCGTGGCATTCTTTCCGGCGAAGGCCAGCCCCAGCCCGCGCAAATAATCCATCGCGTCCGTTCCCGGCGCGCGCGCGGCAGGCGAAAACACCCACCACGGCATCGGACCCTGGGCCATCCTCACCGTCCAGCGGGCATTCGAGCGCAGATCGCGCATCGGAAAAGCCGCTTCGGCGACGTGCAGGGTCGGAACCGAACCGATCCGGTTCAGATACGTCACGGCGGAACGGTTGCCCGACAGCAACAGGTGATTGCCGTTGTCGATCAGGCAGCCCATCCCTTCGTCGTGGAAAGACCGGCAGCGCCCGCCCGCGTGGCCGGCGGATTCGTAAAGCGCGACCGGACGGCCCGCGACGGCCAATTCCACCGCCGCCGCCAGCCCCGCCATGCCCGCGCCGATGACATGGACCCGGCCCATGACTAGAGCACCCCGTAGCGGAACGCGACCCACAGCTTTTCCCAGCCCGGCAGGCGGACGCGCGCGCGCGGCGGCGCGAACCCGCGCCCGAGCAGGCGGCGGTAGGTGCGCCAATAGGGCTGCATCATCAGCACCGCGGGCCGGCGTTCGCGCGCGCCGATCTGGGCCAGGATCGCGCGCGCGGCGGCGAAGCGTTCGCCAGCAATCGCCGCGATCTCGGCGCAGGCGTCTGGCAGCTTCGGATGCGAGAGGACCGCCGCCAGATCGCCGCCTTGGATTCCGTGCCGCGCCAGAAGATCGGCCGGCAAATAGAGCCGGTCGCGGGCGGCGTCCTCGTCCAGATCGCGCAGGATGTTGGTCAATTGCAGCGCCTCGCCCAGCGTCTTGGCCAGCCGGTCGCCGGGATCGTGGCCGATGCCGAAAACGGGGTTCGACAGACGCCCGACCGCGCAGGCGACGCAATCGCAGTAATGCAACAGCGCCGCCATGTCGGCAACCCTCAGCCGCGCGGCGGCGTCGATGCGCATCCCCTCGATGACGGCCAGGAAATCATCCTTGGCCAGTCCGAACGACGCGACCGCGGGCGCAAGGGCGCGGGCGATCGGTTCGGTCGCGCCGCCCGCATACAGCCGCGCGATTTCCTCGCCCCAGGCATCCAGCCGCGCGATCTTGGCCGCTGTCGTCAGGTCGCCGTCGGCGATGTCGTCCACCTCGCGGCAGAAGGCGTAAACCGCGTACATGGCGCGGCGGCGCTCGGGCGGCAAAACGCGCATCCCCCAGAAGAACGAGGTGCCGGACCGGCGCACCAGGTCTTCGATGTGCGCGTCGAGATCGCGCTTATCCGTTGTCGTCGCCGCGGTCACGCCTATACGTCCCATCAGAGAAAATCAGGAATAAGAACGGCCCTTCCAGCCCCCACCCACGCCCCGCCGATGGCGCAGGCCCGAATCCACGGTCATGGCCGTGTAGAGCAGCCCCGCCAACGGCAAGGTCAGCGCCTGCCAAGCCGGCCGGCCGTACAGGCGCGCCGTCGGCCGGTAGGCGGCCGCCATCAGAACCCACGCCCCCGCCCCGGCCAGGGCGGCAAAACCGTCGCCCGTCGCCCCTCCATACAGGGCGGCGAGCGGCGGAACAATGTATAGCACGACCATCCCGAAAACGGTCCCCGTCACCGCCGCCCAGGACCGGTGCAACTGCTCGAAGGCCGTGCGCGCGACCATGTTCCAGACCTCGTCCAGCCGGTCGTAGGGCCTCAAGCTGATTTCCTTTTCCGCCAGGCCGAGCCAGATGGAGCCCGAGGGCTTGATCAGGGCGGCCAGCGCGCAGTCGTCGATCAGGCGGTTACGAATCGCGCCGATGCCGCCCGCGGCGGCAAGGGTATCGCGGCGCACCAGCATGCAGCCCCCCGCGGCGTCGGCCACCGGGCAATCGGGATGGTTGACCCAGGGAAAGGGATAGAGCTTCTGGAAGAAGAACACGAACGCCGGAATCAGAACCGTTTCCCAGAACGCGACACAGCGCAGTTTCACCATCAGCGAAACAAGATGGCGGCCTTCCGTTTCCGCCTTGGCGACCAGCCGGCCGAGCGTGTCGCGCGCATGCACGATGTCGGCGTCCGTCAGCAGGACATAGCGCGCGGCGGGCGCAATCCGTTCCGCCTCGGCCAGGCCTTGATTGACCGCCCACAGTTTTCCCGTCCAGCCCTCGGCCAGCGGCGCGCCGGAAATAATACGCAGCCGGTCGGCGTCTTTCGCCCCATGCGCCGCGCGGCGCGCGGCGGCGGCGGTGTCGTCGGCGCTGTTGTCGTCCACCACCACGACCGAGAAACGTCCGGCGTAATCCTGCGCCAACAGGGACGCCACGGCCAAACCGATCCCGTCGGCCTCGTTGCGCGCGGGAATAACGGCAACCACTTCGGGCCATGCGGAGGGGTGGAACGACGCGTCGGACAGGCGCTGGTCGGCGCGCCAGAATCCCCCGCGAAAAAGGAAAATCCCCGCCCAAACGACCAACGATAGAACAGCGCAAAGCGCCAGGACACTCATCGAACCCGCCTCACCGCAGCGACCCGGCGGCCCCGCGGAGACCGTGCCACAGGAACGACGCCTTGTTCAGCTTGACCCGCCGGGCCAGCGGGTCTTCGCGCCTCAGTTTCCCGATCAGCGCGTCGGCGATGGCGACGATGACGCCCGATTCCAGCGCCAGGCGGCGGCTGACCAGGCCGGCAGGCAGGCGGCGGGCCTCGATCATGAGTTGTTCCGTGGCATCCAGGGCGCGATCGATCACCCGGCGCAACGCCGGCGTGCAACGGTCGCGGTCCAGGTCGTCGACCGCCGCGCCCTCGGCTGCCATCCAGTCGCCGGGCAAGTAGACGCGATTAAGGGTGCGATAGTCGTCCTGGCAATCCTGCAGATGATTGATGACTTGCAGGGTCATGCACAGCGCGTCCGAGGGGCCGTAACCGTCGCGCGAACCGCCGTGGAGGTCGAGCAGGTAGCGCCCGACCGGCGCCGCCGACAGGATGCAATAACCCATCAGATCGTCCCAGTCGCGGTAGCGCGGCTTGACCGCGTCCTGCTTGAAAGCCGCGATCAGGTCGAGACCGTGACGGATCGGCACGTCGGTCGCCGCCATGCTTTCGCGCAAGCGCGCGCCCTTGGCATAGGCCGGGTCGGCGCTGTCGCCCTTGAGCGCGGCGGCAAAGCCATCCAGGCGGCGGATTTTCTCCTCCTGGGTCAGCGTCGGCGTATCGGCGATGTCGTCGATGGCGCGGGCAAAGGTATAAAATACCGCGACGTGGGGGCGCAGGCGCGCCGGAAGCAGGAACGAGCCGACCGGAAAATTCTCGTAGGCCGCGTCCTTGCCGGACGGCGCTTCAACCGACGACGACGCGGGCGGAACCATCGTCCGGTCAGGCGCCTTTTCGTGCCGAGCTGTTCTGCACGCGGGCGCGCAGTTCGCCGAGGAAGGCGGCAATGCTGCCGTTGTGGCGATTGAGGACCGACGCGAATTCCTGCTGCTGCGTGACCCCCATGCTGATGCCCCTGACCATCACGTCCACGATCTTCTGGTGGCCGTCGCGGGTACGGACGCGCCAATCCACGTCCAGCGGCTCGGGGATATTCGGGCGGGCGATGACGGAATAGACCATCACGTCGTCGTTGTCGGTCTTCAGCGTGCGCACCACGCTGAGCCGCTCGCCGACATATTCGGTGAACCGGTCGACGTAGCTGACCACGATCAGTTCCTCGAACAGCCGCAGGTATTCCGCCTTCTCGGCGTCCGTCGCCCTGCGCCACCCCTGGCCCGGAACCCAGCGGGCGATGGTCTGCACCGCGAAGTGTTCGTTCAGAAGGACGCGAAAGCGCCGTTCGCGTTCCGCGCGCGGCGTATTCTTCTCGGTCAGGGCGGCGACCGTCCTCTCGGCCAGGGATTCGATGAACTTGCCGGCCTCGGGCGCGGCCTGCGCGCGGGCGGCACCCGGTACAGCCCCCCACGCCGACAGCACAGCCGCCCACGCCGCAATCCACGTCAACGCCCGCCGACGGTTTACATCTTTTCTTTTCATCGCGCCCCTTCCCTGGATCAACATATTCTTCTTCCGCAAATTCTGCCCCACTGGGATTAAAAATCAAGCCGTCCCTCAATGGGCCATCAACAGCGGCACCTGGGCGCTTTCCAGCGCGTAGCGGGTGACGCCGCCCAGGATCATCTGCCTGAAGCGATTGCGGGTATAGGCTCCCATGACCACCAAGTCGGCCCCGATCCGGGCGATATCCTTGAACAGCACCTCGCCCTCGATCTTGCTGGTCGAGGGCAGGTTGTGGGTCGATGCTCCGACCCCGTGCCAGCCCAGGTAAGTCAGCATCTCCGGCGCCTCGGGCGCGGCCGGCGTTTCGCCCACCGCGGTCATCACCGTCACTTCCTTGGCCCGCGCGATCAGGGACATGGCGCCGGAAATGGCGCGCGCGGCCTCGGTGCTGCCGTTCCAGGAAATGGCGATCTTCCCGCCGATCGTTCCGCCCGCATAGCCGGGCGGCACCACCAAGACCGGCCGGCCGGTGTCGAACAGCGCCGCGTTCAACGTCATGGTCGCGCCCACGTCGCTTTCGGGCGTGGGTCGGGGCAGAACCACCAAATCGGCGAGGCGGGCGCGGCGGCCGACGACTTCGTCCTCGCGGCCGGTGTCCTCGAACCAGGAAACCGAGGCGCGTCCCGCCCCGGCGTGCTCGGTCACCGGAATATCGAATTTCTTGCCGAATTCGTCGTACATGGCGCGAGCCCGGATCGCCCGCTCGCGCGATTCTTTCTCGGCGACGTCCATGATTTCCTCGATCAGCGTGCCGGACACCCCCTCGCCCAGGATCGGCACCGCGTCGCGGGGATCGCCCCGGACGTGAAGAACGTCCAGGTGGGCCGCGCAATCGCGCGCGACGACGAAAGCGGCGTGCAACGCCGGACGGGATGCCTCGGTGCCGTTGACAGCGACGAGAATCGACTTGATCGACATGGGCGGCTCCCTTCCCTTGGTCGCTTCGGGGGGCCCCGGTTGCCGGATCGTCGGGAGGGGCTTCTTCAGCCCAAATATAGGCCTAAAAAGGGTCTTTTTAAAGCGGTTTCGGCCCCGAACCCAACGCCGCTTTCACCTTGTCCAGGGTTTCCTGGCGGCTGCCGCCGCTGTCGATCCGCCGCCAGTTCATGACACCCAGGTCGTAATCGCGCTGGCGGCGCAGGACGGCGACGGTGGCGTCGGAAACGTTGCCGGTCCGCCCGGCGACGCGGGCCTCCATGATCGCCGGATCGGCCTCCAGCCACAGACCGACGAAGGGAATCCCGCGCCGGGCGGCCACGGCGGCGACGGCGTCGCGCTGTTCGGCGCGGGCGAAAACAGCATCGGCAACAACGCAGGTTCCCGCCGCCAGCGCCGCCTCGACGCGCCGGAAGAATTCGACATAGGTTCGCTCCGTCATCTCCGCGCCATAGCCGCCTTCGCCCAGGCGCTCGGTCAGGCCCGCGCCGGCGATTTGCTTGCGCACGACATCGGTCCGCACCACCCGCGCGCCCGGCGCCGGTCCCAGCAGCGGCGCGATCTCGCGCGCCAGGCGCGATTTGCCGCTGCCCGACAACCCGCCGACCGCGACCAGGCGCGGCCCCGCGCCGTCCGGGGAAAGATAGCGAACGGCCTCGTCCAGGTAACGGCGAGCCTCGGCCCGTTGCGCGGCGGCGGCATCGCCCGCCAGCGCAGCGGCGGCGGTTCCGGCGACGTGGGCCCGGATGGCGGCGCGCAGCGAAAGAAAAAGCGGGATCAGCCCCAACCCCTCGTCGCCGCCCAAGGCCGTGCCGCCTTCGTCGAGATAGCGGTTCAGGAACATGCTAGCCAGGGCCGCCTGCCCGATGTGGATCAAATCCATGACCAGGAACGCCGCGTCATAAAGAACGTCGATCACCGCGAAGGCGTCGTTGAACTCGATGGCGTCGAACAGGACCGGGCGGTTCTCGATCAAGCATATGTTGCGCAGGTGGAGATCGCCGTGACAGCGCCGCACCAATCCCTGATCGCGGCGGCGGCGCAGCAGGGGCGCCAGCGCCTCCAGCGCCTTGGAACTCGCCTCGGCCAGTCGGGCGGTTTCCTCGCCGGAAAAGACGCCCCCGGCCGGGCCGGTCATGCTGGCGGCGTCGCCCGCGATGGTCTGACGCAGGTTTTCGACCATGTCCGTTTCCGGGTGCGCTTCGGCGGCGCGATGAAAACCCGCCACGGTGCCGGCCAAATCCTCGATCAGGCGGCGGTCCAGCCGGCCCTGGCGGGCCAGCCGGTCGAACAGCGTGTCTTCGTCGAAACGCGCCATCTCCACCAGCCAATCGACGGTTTCGCCCGCGCCGCCGATCGCCCCACCGATCACCAGGCCTCCTTCCGGCGCGCGGGTCAGCGCCGCCACGCCCCTATAAAGGCCGGGCGCGGTGCGCCGGTTGACGGCGACTTCCGCCCCGCACGCGGCGCGGCGTTTCTCCGGCGTGGAAAAGTCGAGATAGGGATAGCGCACCGCCTTCTTCAGCTTGAAGGCGCGCGACCCGGCCAGGAAGACGTGCGAGATGTGCGTCTCGATGCGGCGCACCTCGGTCACGTCCGGTCCGTAGGATTCGGGACGGGACAGAAAGGCGACGGCTTCCCTCTGGCTATCGCCGGTCATGCGGGACTCATCATCCGGCGGGAATCACCCATAGCTTGCCCGCGTCTCGACCACGCCTTCGGGGTCTTCATGCACGATCACCTCGGCGTTGGGGTAGGCGTCCGTGATCCGCTTGATCACATCCTCGGCGACGACGTGGGCGGCGGCAAGACTCATCGCCCCGTCCAGTTCCAGGTGCAGCTGGACGAAAACCTGCGCCCCCGAGGATCGCGTCTTCATGTCGTGCACGCCCCGCACCGCCGGATTGGCCAGGGCGATGGCGCGGATGTTCCCCCGGTCGGCGTCGGGCAGTTCCCGGTCCATCAGGATGTGCAACGCCTTGGCGCCGATTCCCCACGCCCCCCAGAAGATATAAACGACGATGGCCACCGCGATCAGCGGATCGGCGGCGGCCCAACCGAACCGCGACACCAGCACCAACGACAGGATGACGCCGAGGTTGGCCAGTACGTCGGCCTCGTAGTGCAGCGAGTCCGCCCCGATCGCCACCGACTGGGTGCGCCTTGCGACGTATTTCTGGAACAGGACCAGCCCGACGGTGGCAACGATGGAAAAGACCATCACCGCGATGCCGATATCGGTGTTCGCCAGCGGGCGCGGACGCAACAGCCGCTCGCCCGCCTGGGCCAGCAAAAAGGCCGCCGAGCCGCCGACGAAAGCCGCCTGGGCCAGCCCGGCCAGCGCCTCGGCCTTGCCATGGCCGAAGCGGTGTTCGCGGTCGGCGGGTTCGAGCGCGTGACGGATGGCGATCAGATTGACCAGCGAGGCGCCGACGTCCAGCAGCGAATCGATCAGCGTCGACATCAGGCTGACGGAATCGGTCAGCAGCCACGCCGCCGACTTGGCGACGATCAGCAGCGAGGCGACCGCCACCGAGGCAACCGCCGCGGTGCGCACCAGGCGTCCGTTGCGTTCGGGATTCGAAGCGGTGGCTTGGTCGGTCATGAAGGGTCAGGGATAGAGCGCGCGAACGGCCCAGCCGCCGTCCGTCCGATCATACACCGTCCGTTCGTGCAGGCGGAACGGCTGTTCCCGCCAGAACTCGATGCGGGCCGGCGCCAGACGATAGCCCGACCAGAAATCGGGGCGCGGCACCCGGCCGACATGGAACTTGGCGGTGAACTCGGCCACCCGGCGCTCCAGCGCGAAGCGGCTTTCCAGCGGGCGGGACTGGATCGAGGCCCAGGCGCCGATCTGGCTGGCCCGCGGACGCGAGGCGAAGTACTCGTCGGCCTCGGCCGCCGATACGGGCTCGACCGCGCCCTCGACCCGCACCTGGCGCTTCAAGGATTTCCAGTGAAAGCACAGCGCCGCCTTGGGATTGGCGGCCATCTCGACGCCCTTGCGGCTTTCGATGTTGGTGTAGAAAACGAAACCCTGCGCGTCCGCGCCCTTCAAGAGGACCATTCGCACCGAGGGCGCGCCGGTCCCGTCCACCGTCGCCAGCGCCATGGCGTTCGGGTCCGCGGGCTCGGCCTTGGTGGCTTCCTCGAACCATGCCTGGAAAAGCAGGATCGGGTCGTCGTGTCCGTTCTGGCCCATGTTTTTCACGCCGTTGTAGGGGGGGTAACCCCTTAAATCCCTTGCGCTTTACCCAAGGGGCTGGCCCCCATAGTTTTGCCACAATGCCGAGGCTATATAATATCCCAGGAAATCCAACTGTTTCTTCTGGCATTTCAATCACG
>Ga0194120_10010896_pt1 | contig 11084 bp, 8 predicted proteins | sample TA2MahCa65mmetaG_FD_148642 | JGI IMG/M metagenome (GOLD analysis project Ga0194120, IMG submission 148642) | Freshwater microbial communities from Lake Tanganyika, Tanzania - TA2015019 Mahale Deep Cast 65m | ecosystem: Environmental > Aquatic > Freshwater > Lake | place: Tanzania: Lake... | reverse complement strand
CCTACGCGGCAACTCGCACCGATCCACGCCGGGCACCAGGCTCCGCCTGCTCCGTGCCCCTGATCGATGTGCCGAGGGAGATCCAACCATGTCTATCGATCAGTCTCGCTCCGTCGCTACGAGCCCCCGGTGGGGCCGGCCTCCGCTAAGTCCGACCTCCGGTGGGGCCGGCCTCTGCTAAGTCCGACCTCCGGTGGGGCCGGCCTCTGCTAAGTCCGACCTCCGGTGGGGCCGGCCTCCGTGCCGGCCCAAGTTGCACTCCGGAAGACGTACTCTTCCGCCAGCGCCCCGGCGCCGTCGAAGAACGGGATGCCGGGCAGGCCGCGGGCCTGCAACTCGGCCAGGTGATTCCGGGCGCACTCCAGGTAGGAGATCTCTCCCGCGAGCAGCGACCTTGCCGCCTCGGCGACTTCCGGAAGCCGCGGCTCGAGGGCGGCATACTCCATGCACACCGGCGGGCTCTGCCCGGCCAGGCGTTCGCGGCAATCCGGCAGCATCCGGTCGCCCAGCGGATACAGGCACGGGTAGACGTCGCAGTCCGGGTAGACGCTCCAGAACGGGACGCCGTTGAGCAGGTACTCGTGCACGATCGTCCCGGAGATCGCCAGCCAGGGGACGCCGACGCACTGGATGGCGAAGGACATGCCCGAATGCGGCGAAACATGGAGGTCACAGGAGCCTGCGATCGCGAGCTGCCGCACCAGGCCCAGGTCGAAGGCGTCGCGGACGCACGAAAATCTCGCGCCAATACGCTCGCGGAAGAATGAAGAGAAGTTCTGGGTGAGTCCGCTCGCGCCGATCAGCGCGAAAGTCGCCGTCGGGTGGTCGCGCAGCAGGGTCTCGATGAGGTCGATCCAGAAGCTGGGCCTCGGCGACTTGAGGTACGTGGCGCCGCCCGGCAGGATGCTGATCCGGGGCCGCTGGGCGTCCTGCCAGAATTCGCGGGCGAAGGCCACGGCGTCCTCGGGTAAGTGCAGGCGCAGGGGGCCAGGCTGTCGCGACGGGAAACCCGCCGGAAGGGGGCTCCGGTTGTCGCCGCTCAGCCCGGCCTCGACCCAGGTGTGGAACGCCTCGTGGAAGCGCGCCACTCCAGGTGCGAAGGCGGCGGCATCGCGGCCCTTGGCATCCTCCAGGACGTAGTCCCACTCTCGCGGGATGTCGCCGAAGTCCGCGCCGCCCTCGAAGGTAGCCGGGTCGATCGGGTAGACCCGATCGATTTCCGGCACGTACTGCCCGAGTTCGGCCCCCGCCTCCCGGTTGACCATGACGCTCACCGCGAGATGGGGATCGGCCCGCTTGAACGCCGCCGCGTACTTGTAGGCCTCGATCGCGTGGCCGACCGTGGGGGTGTAGACCCAGTCGATCAGCAGCGTACGCGCCGGGGCCATCAGACCGCCGAGGCGAGGCGCTCCCGCGCGACCGCGACCTTGATGCGCGCTCCGCCGTGATCCGGCGCGACTGCGAGGAACGCCTCGTACTCGGCCAACGCCGCCTCGTAGCGGCCGGCCGCGAAGAGTTCCTCGGCGCGGCCGAAGCTCTCCTGGAAGCGCCAGATCGTCATGTGCTCCTGCGGGGACTCGGCGGCGAAGCCGTCCTCCCGGTAGAAGCGCTCGTCGTCGGGGACCGCGAAGCTCGACCAGCGGTCGTGGAACAGCCGCGCGTTGGGCAGGTCGTGGTCGTGCCGGCCCTCGCTCTTGCTCTCGTGGTGCAAGACGACGGCGGTCGGGCAGTACACGACCCGCTGATCGCGTTGCAGGGCCTTGAGGCACAGGTCCACGTCCTCGAAACCGTTGTGGAATGCCTCGTCGAAGCCGCCGACGTCCTCGAAGAGATCGCGCCGGATGGCCAGGCACGCGCCGGTCACGACCTGGAAGTCCCGGACCTTGTTGACGTAGGGCGCGTCGGCCGGCATCTTCCGGTACAGGTGGTACGGCAGGAGGTCGATGAACACGTCCTTGTCGAAATGCTCGCCGTGGACGATGAACTTGCCCTCGGCCTTCCCGGTGAAAGCCACGCCGGCGTGCTGGATCGTGCCGTCGGGGTAGAGCAACTTGGCGCCGACGACCCCCACCCGGTCCTCCCGTTCGGCCAGGGCGAGCATCTCCTCCAGCCAGCCAGCTCTCGGCTCGGTGTCGTTGTTGAGGAAGACGATCCACTCGCCTTTCGCCGCCCTGGCGCCCTGGTTGCAGGCCCTGGCGAAGCCGAGGTTGGTCTTGTTGGTCAGGACCTGGACGTCGCCGCCGAGGGTGGCCAGGAGGTCGGGCGTGCCGTCGGTCGAGCCGTTGTCGACGACGACCACCTCGTAGCTGTAGTCTTCCGGAATCGACTCGGCAAGTGCTTCGAGGCACCTGGTCGTGTAGTCGACGCGGTTCCAGACCGGGATCACGATGCTGGCCTTGTAGGATGAAGCGCCAGGGGCTTCCGCGTGGGCCGGGCGCCTCTCGCCGCTTTCCGCGTGGGGCGGGCGCCTCTCGCCGCTTTCCGCGTGGGCCGGGCGTCCCTCGCCGCTTTCCGCGTGGGCCGGGCGCCTCTCGCCGCTCTCCGAGTGGGGCGGGCGTCCCTGCCCGCCACCGAGCAGCACGCGCCCCAGAACTGCCGCCGCGGCGGCCGGGGAGTAGTGCCCGGCGATGTGCGACCGGCCGGTTTCGGCCAGCCGCGTCCAGAGCGCTTCGTCGGTGTAGAGCCGCACTATGGCCTCGATCATCGCCGCCGGGCTGTCGGCGACCAGGACGTGCTCGCCGTCGGCCAGCCCCATGCCTTCGCAGGCGATCGTGGTGCCCACGACCGGGAGGCCTGCCGCCAGGGCCTCGCCGACCTTGCCCTTCATGCCGGCGCCGTAGAGGAGCGGCGCGACCGAGATGCGGCATTGCCGGAGGTAGGGCAGTGTGTCTTCGACGTAGCCGGTCACCACCACGCGATCACCCGCGAGGCCTTTGATCGCGCCTGGCGGATTGGCGCCCACGACGAAGAGCTTCGCGTCCGGCAGGCGATCCGCCACGGCCGGCCACACCTCGGCGCAGAATACCTGCATGGCCTCGACGTTGGGCAAGTGGTTGAAGCCGCCCACGAACACCAGGTCGCGTCGTGTCCGGAAGCCACCGGCAGTCTCGGGGATCGGGTGCAGATTGGGGATCACCTCGATGCGCAGGGTCGGGTCGATGGCCAGGGCCGCATCTCGGTCGACGTCGGTGACCGTGACGACCACGTCCGCGGCCGCGTAGCTCTCCAGCTCCTTCTTGCGGATCTTGAGCGCGCGTTCGATCACCTTGTCGTCGCCCAGGAACGTCCCGCGCCGGTACTCCCGCAGGAAGTGGAGATCCACCGAGTCCACGACGATTTTCGTCGCGGGCGAGAATGTCCGTATTTCGTCGCGGTACAGGTCGGCAATCTCGTAGAAGTAGCAGTACGCGACGTCGAAGTGCCGCTCCTCGAGCATGGCCGGGAAGTCGATGCGGGGCTGCGAGACCTTGGCGTCCCAAGTCTCGAGGATCTTGTCGGGGTCGTACGGATAAACCTCGACGCCGAGCGCCTCGAGAGCATCCACGTACCGACTGGCGTCCGCCACGTCGCCCGGTTCGCGGGCGATGTACGTGACCGAGTGGCCGGCCTCGCGCGCGAGCTTGAGGATCTGGAACAGCCGGAAACCGCCCGAGGAGCGGTCGAAGAGCGGAAGTTCGGGGGCCAAGAACAAGAGGCGCTGCGGCGCGCCTGGAACGGCTTCCTCTGATTCCTCGGCGGCGCGGGCCCGGGCCTCGACTAGGCCCGAGAGCCGGAAGCCCTCGAAGTAGGTGCAGAGATAGCGGTGGAGGAGATCTTCGGCCGAAAACACTCGGCCGGAGCCGTCACGGATCGGCGACGTCCTTAGCTCGCTGAGTGGATGCGCAGCCAGCTTGGCTATCTCGGACCCCAGCCTCTCCATCTTTAGCTCCAGGTCCAGCCAGCGGTCCTCCGCATCCCGCACGTTGAAGTGGTCGAGCAGATCAGGATCCTCGTGCTTACGCAGGAAGACGGACAAGCCGGTGCCATGGCTCTTCGATCGGCGGCAGAAATCCCCCAGATCGAGCGGGCGCAACCCGAAGCTCACGGCGCGCGGGTTGTAGTACATCGTGATGCCGCTATCACGCAGGCGATGGGCCAGCTCGAGGTCGTCGAGCGTCGGCAGCGGGAAGCCCTCGTCAAAGCCGCCGCTAGCTTCCAGGAGTTCCCGTTTGATCGACGATCGGCCGGTCCAGAAGTAGTGCCACGGCAGCGGCTGGCCGGCAGGGATGTCCGGATACGAGAAATACTGCTTGCCGACTCGCGTGACGTGATACATCACCGGCGTGATCTCGAGCGACGGATCCCAGCCGGTGTACCCGAGCACGGCTGCTTCGGGCTCGGTATGTTCGAGATGCGTACGCAGGTGCTCGGCCAGCATGCGCGGCGTCGGGCGGTCGTCATCGTCGAAGAACAGGATGATGCTGCCCTTGGCAGCCCGCCAGCCGGCGTTTCGCGCGGCGTTGGGACCGCGGCGGCGGTCCTGGCGGATGTAGCGGATGGCGACGCGATCTTCGACCTGCCTGATCAGGTCGTCGACCGGCTCGTCGGAGTGATCGTCCACCACGATGATTTCGTAGTTCTCGCGCGGAAGGGTCTGCTCACAAAACGCCTCCAGGGCGGTTTCCAGGTAGTTCCGCCGGTTGTACGTGGAGACGACCACGCTGATGATCTCGTCCGTGGTGGGAGGGGTCTTGTCCCCTACCAACTGGTGGTACCTTCCCATCCACTCCGCGGCGTCTCGAGCGATCTCCAGGGGAGCCCGGACGCCGGAGCGCAGGGTCGGCAGCAGGTCGGGCTCTTCCAGGAAGCGCATGAGCAAGGTGGCAAGGCCGCACGCGTCCCCTGGTTCGAAGAGCAGGCCATTCTCGCCGTCCAGGACCACCTCCGGCAGGCCACCCGCCCTCGATGCGAGGACGGGCACGCCGGCGACGAATGCTTCGCGGGGGACTGTCGGGCAGACTTCGATGAGAGATGGCACGACCACCAGGTCGAGATTCGCCAGGAGCTCGCCGCGTGGGTCCGGATCGAACGGGAACGGGCCGTGCACCGTGATACCCGGAGTCGCAGCGAGTTCTTCTTTCCACGGGCCCTCCACGCGGCCATGGAAGTGCAACTCGAAGGCCCCTTCCGGGAGCTGTCGGAAGGCCTCCAGCAGGGTGAGGGCGCCTTTGAGATCGATTTCGTCGGGTCCGAAGGGCAGGAAGTTTCCAAACGCCCCGAGGCGAATCGGGCCTGCCGGCCTCCTGGGCACGGGTGGCCGGGTTTCGAATCCGGCCAGCCCCAGGGGAGCGACGAGGAGGTGCTCCTTGGGCAGCCAAGGCGCTTGCTCGCCCACGCTGCGCAGGTACTGGGACGTTACGGTGACGAGATCCGCGGTATCGAAGACCCTGCGCAGGTAGGAGTTGCGAAGTTGCGTCATCACGGCATGCTGGTACTGCCGTCCTTCGTCCCCGTTGGCCTGACAGCGGCCACACTTATCGAGCGATTCCGGACCGGAGCAAGGCTTGCCCAGGTAGTCGATTGCGTGGCCGCGCCCGCAGAACAGCCACGAATCATGCAGGGTCAGGACCGTAGGAAGGCCCAGTTGCTTGGCGGTCTCGACCAGGGAAGGCGCCAGATGGCCGCACAGGTGCTGGAAGTGCACCACCTCGACCCGTTCTTCCGTAAGGACTTCGGTGAACACGCGCTCCAGGCGCGAGTCGCCGAACATCGGATGCGGCGAGTCAGGCTTCCGGTTGACCATCCATACGCGAATGTCGCCGTCGTCCCGGGATTCCCTGGCGTAGTCGTCCTTGTCGGCGAGGACGGTCGGGTGGAAGACGATCACCCGGCAGCCCTGCCTGGAAAGGGACCGGGCCAACCAGCGCACGTAGTTCTCGACGCCGCCCAGGCTGAAGGGTGGGTACAGGTTGACGACCAGGCAGACGGTGAGCGGTCCCATGCGCCCCTCCCCTCGGGTTGTGACCGGAATCCTTGTTTATGTTCGGTCGGTTCCCGGAATAGTTGAGAGCGGCGGGCAAAAAGCTTCTGATTCGCGGCCCGATTCTGGGCCGGAGCCGGCCGGCCGCGAATCAGCCTTCGGAACTAGCGCGATGCCTGCCGCGAGGGATATCAGGTGCCTGCGTCGGCTTCCGGAGCGGTTCGGGGGCCTTTCGCCTGCCGGCTCGCTCGTAAGGCCTGATCCCGTTCCCGGAGGGCGTCGAGAATCCTGAGTTTCTCGGCGAAGGGCAAGGAGGCCATACGCTTGCGGCGCTCCAACTTGCTCCTCTCGACCTTCTCGAATCCGAAGCGCACTAGCCTTCGACCTCGAACTGAAGCTTGAACCGGTCCCATTTCTCGCGCAAGCCGAAGCGCTCGACGATGGCCTCGAACATCTCGAAATCCATTACCTCGGCCTCGAGAAACGCCAGGACTCTCGCCTTGTCCTTCGCCCGGCCTGTCTGAAGGGCGAGCGCCGCGAGGTGCTCTGCTCGAAAGACCTTTGTAGGTGCTCCCTCGACTTCGATCGGCATGGCTTGGGCCAAGGCATCTTCGGCCAGAGCGTCGGTCGCGGGAAGGAACTGCACCGGCCAGTCGTCGATGATGAGGTACTCTCCTTCGGTAGTGGCGCCTTGCGCGATCAGGTAGCGATAGACCGGTTCGAGACTGACCAGCGTCCTGCCTGGCTCGGGCCGGAAGGCGACGAAGACATCGATGTCCTGGGTGGCGATGGGCTCCAGGAAGAATGTGGCCCCGACCGCGCCGCCGATCGCATACGTATCGATGACGCCTTCTTGGGCCATTCGATTGAGGGTCTCGATCACCCGCTTGATCTTCACTCGCTTCGGTTGTACCCGGCTCCTCGACCCACCGGAAGGTCCAAGGTGCCTGGGCCGGAAATTCCCCATAAATAAAACGCGAGACCTGCCGACCATAATCACAGTCCCCGGGAGGGGTGGGAGGTGACCGGGCTCATGCAGATCCTGAGCCATCGCGGGTGCTGGAAGGCGCCCGCCGAGAAGAACACCGCGCAGGCGTTCGCCCGGTCGTTCGCGCTCGGCTTCGGCACGGAGACCGATTTGCGCGACCAGGACGGCCGGCTGGTGATCTCCCACGATCCGGCCACCGAGGAGGCGCTCCCCGCCGAGGTCTTCTTCAAGGTCTACAGGGAACTGGGCTACGGCCTGCCGCTCGCCCTCAACATCAAGGCCGATGGCCTGCAACCGCTCCTCGAGAACCTGCTTGCCGGGTTCAAGATAGACAACTACTTCGTCTTCGACATGTCCGTCCCCGACACCTTGCCGTACTTGCGGAGAGAGTTCGCCGTCTTCTCTCGCCAGAGCGAGTACGAGCCAGAACCGGCGCTGTACGACAAGGTGACGGGGATCTGGGTCGACTGCTTCGAAGACGACTGGGTGAGCGAGGACGACGTGGCCAGGCACCTGCAAGCTGGCAAGCGGGTGTGCTTGGTCTCGCCCGACCTCCATCGCCGGCCGCACGAGGCCTTCTGGGCGAAGCTCCGCGAGTGGGGCCCGCGGGCCGATCTCATGCTCTGCACCGACTACCCCGAGCAGGCCAAGGAGTACTTCGATGCCCATTAGGGGCGTGGTCTTCGACATGGACGGCGTCCTCATCGACGCCAAGGACTGGCATTTCGAGGCGCTGAACCGCGCCCTGAGCCTCTTCGGCTACGCCATCAATCGCTACGACCACCTGGTGACCTTCGACGGCCTGCCGACCCGCAAGAAACTCGAGATGCTCACGCTGGAGCGCGGCCTTCCCCGGGCCCTCCACGGCTTCCTGAACGATCTCAAGCAGGTCTACACCATGGAAATAGTCAACGCCCGCTGCAAGCCGGTGTTCCAGCACGAATACGCCCTCTCGTCCCTCAAGGCAACAGGATTCCGCCTCGCCGTGGCATCCAACGCGGTGCGAAAATCCGTGGAGGCGATGCTCGAGCGCGCGAACCTCCTGCCTTACCTCGATGTGGTCCTGAGCAACCAGGACGTGCAGAAGGCCAAGCCCGATCCGGAGATCTACCTCACGGCCTTCGAGCGACTTGGACTGCCGCCCCACGAGTGCCTGGTCGTGGAGGACAACGCCAACGGCATCGCGGCCGCGCAAGCCAGCGGTGCCCATCTGATGGTCGTGGGCTCGGTCTTCGACGTGACCTACCACAATCTCCTCGCGCACGTCCGGCAGGGCGAGCGGAGCGCGGCATGAACCTCCTGCTGCTGATGGCCGGCGGCGACGACGCGTTCAGGGAAGCCGGCTACGTCTACCCTAAGAACCTGACGGAGATTCACGAGTTGCCGCTCGTGCAGCGCGTCATCGAGAGTCTCCGGCCGCTCATCAAGCGAGGCAACTCGCTGATCTGCTGCATCCGCAAGGAGGAGAATCAGCAGGTCCACACGGGTTCGGTCATCAGGCTGCTGGCGCCAGAAGCGCACATTGTCGAGATCGACGGTATCACGGGCGGAGCGGCGTGCACGGCCTTGCTGGCGGTCGAGTACGTCAACACGGACGAGCCGCTCCTGGTGATCAACGGCGACTGCCTGCTCTCGCTGGATCTGGGACGGGCGATCGCCGATTTCGAGCGCCGCGGCCTCGACGGGGGCATCGTGGTCTTCGACGCCGTCCACCCGCGCTGGTCGTACGTCAAGCTGGGCGAGGCCGACCTGGTGGTCGAGACCGCCGAGAAGCGGCCCATCAGCAACCTCGCCACGGCGGGCGTCTACTGGTTCGCTCGCGGCCGGGACTTCGTCTACGCGGCCACCGAGATGATCCGCAAGGACGATCAGGTCAACGGGCAGTTCTACGTGTGTCCGGCCTACAACCAGCTCATCCTGCGGCAGGCCCGCATCGGCATCTTCCGGGTCCCGCGCCAGGCCTACCATTCACTCGCCAATCCCCGGGGGGTCCGGCAGTACGAGGACTTCCTGCGCACCGAGGTAACGCATGCGGACAGCCCGACTCGCCTCCATGACAAGAGGCTGGTTCGTCGGTAACTTCTCGCCGTCGGTCCTGCAGACCGGAGCCGTCGAGGTCGCGGTCAAGACCTACCGGGCCGGAGATCGCGAGGAGTGGCACCACCACAAGATCGCCACCGAGATCACCGTCATCGTGGCGGGTGCGGTCGAGATGGCCGGCACGCGCTACGAGGCCGGCGACATCGTCGTAGTCGAACCGGGCGAGGAGACCGATTTCCACGCCCTGACCGACGCCACCAGCGTCGTCGTGAAACTGCCCGGCGCAACCGCCGACAAGTACCTCCGCGAGGTCGCATGCTGAACGTCGTCGTTCCCATGGCCGGCCGCGGCAGCCGCTTCGCGGACGCAGGCTACGACCTGCCCAAGCCCCTCATCCCGGTGCATGGCGTTCCGATGACCGAACTGGTGATCGGGAACATCCGGCCGCCCCGGCCTCACCGCTTCATCTTCCTGTGCCTCAGGGAGCACCTGGATCGATACGGCCTGGCGGCACACCTGCGCCGCTGGGCGCCGGGCTGCGAGGTGGTTCCGGTCGATCGAGTCACGGCGGGGGCGGCGTGCACCGTGCTGCTGGCCGAGGACCTCATCGATTCGGCGGACGGCCTGATGATCGCCAACTGCGACCAGTGGGTCGACGTGTCCATCGACGCCTACTTGGCAGTCATCGGAGCGGCTGACGGCCTTATCATGACCATGTGGGCCGACGATCCCAAGTGGTCGTTCGTGCGCCTCGGCCCGGCCGGCCGGCCGTGCGAGGTCGTCGAGAAGCGGGTCGTCTCGAACGAGGCGACCGTGGGCATCTACAACTTCCGCCACGGCCGCGACTTCGTGGCCGGTGCAAAGCGGATGATCGCCAGGGATCTGCGCGTCAACGGCGAGTTCTACGTCGCGCCGGTCTACAACGAACTGCTGGCCGGCGGTGCGAACCTGGCGATCCACAACATCGGCCGCGATCGGGCCGGCATGTACGGGCTGGGAACGCCCGCCGATCTCGAATGGTTCCTGGCGGCCGACATCTCGCGGAAGGCGGTCGCCCGGGCTCTGGCCGCCTGATAGCGCGGCCGGGCGGGAATCCTACCGCGGCAGCGCCGGCTCGGTCATGGCCAGGCCCGCCCGCCACGCCGCGCTATCGAAGCCCGCCATGACCGGCTTGGAGAGCCTGGCCGCCCGGGCCGACTGGGCAGGGTCGGTGCCTGGCGCCATGGCGTCGGCCGCCCGGTAGCAGCCCGCCAGCTCGGCGAGGCCGCCCTCGATCGGCCGCACGACGATGTCCGCGCCGAATTCCGGATCCAGGCCCTCGGCAGCCAGCAGCGCTTCCAGGTCGGACACGAAGGCGTCGCAGGGCCACTCAGGATCGCCCTCGACGGGCAGCACCAGCGCCACCGGATCGTCCGCCGCGAAAGCCTGTAGGTACGCCCGCACGACCGCCTGCCAGCCCGAGAAGTCCCTCATCGGCTGGTGCAGCAGCGCCCGCTTGCCGGGGGGCGCCAGGTCGGCGGCCATGGGCGCGTCCGGCGCGTCGAAGTAGGCGGTCTCCTCTTCGGCCAGCAGCCGGATGTAGCGGCGCAGCGGGTCGTCGAAGGTCCGGTCGACGCGCTTGACCCCGAAGTAGCGGTGGCCGCCGCGCAACGCTCCGGAGCGGACGCGGTCGACCACTTCTGCCGTGATCTCGTGGCCGTTTACCACTGAGCTGTAGACGTAGGTATGGTCGGCCACGCGCGCGCCGCCGCGGATGGCCAGGTGGCGCGCCAGCGTCGCGAAGTAGACCTCCTCGCGCGTGTAGTGCAGGCCGGCCGGCCGAAACTCCCGCTCGATGAGCCGGGCGACCTCGCGAAACAACTCGGTCGCGAAGAACATCCCCTCGGCCTGTCCGTAGTAGATGTCCCGTTCCCCGAGGCTCGCGACCATGGCGGCCAGGTCCCGGTCGCTCCGCGCCTTGGGGGCCTGGACCCACTCGGTCGCGTCGGCCAGGCGCCAGGAGTGGAAGCCCCCCTCCCAGGCGGCCGCGAACTCCTGGGCGCCCGGGTACACGAAGCAGTCGTTGCTCGAGTGGATGGCGAAGCGGTCGAAAGTCTC
>Ga0194120_10010895_pt1 | contig 11086 bp, 10 predicted proteins | sample TA2MahCa65mmetaG_FD_148642 | JGI IMG/M metagenome (GOLD analysis project Ga0194120, IMG submission 148642) | Freshwater microbial communities from Lake Tanganyika, Tanzania - TA2015019 Mahale Deep Cast 65m | ecosystem: Environmental > Aquatic > Freshwater > Lake | place: Tanzania: Lake... | reverse complement strand
TCATGTACGCTCGAATAATGCCCCAATAATGCCTTATAAGCGTTTTTTCCGTGGCAAGGTCCCTGTCAGGATACTTTCCTAAGGCAAAGTAGCGATTAGAGAGCGGCCAAAGCCACCGAACCCCGAATTCTAAGGAATCTCCCATAAAGTGACTCCATGGGGCAAGCCATATAAGGAGGCCCAAGACCCATATAAAGGAATTTGGGGCTATTAGAGCCGTTATAAGGCCAATAGTCAGCCATATGATAGGTGCATGAGTGATATAACGTCTGTGCGTGTCGGAGTCCGTAAAGCGCATAGATTTGCGCGAACTAAAAAATGGAATGAAGTCTATGTCCGGGATTGCGCCTAAGATTGTACCAGCGAGAAGAATAAATCCGGCCTCCGTGGGCGTGAACGCCACATTCGAAAGCTTAAGAAGCCCATAGGAGGTAAGAAAGCCGGCGGCAAGATGTCCTGGAGGTAACATTGGTTTTATTAGATTCGAACTGTCGTAGAATAACTGTTTTACGACATTTTATATTCCCACTTCCAATTACCTCGGTTACCGCCCTTATAGGATTTCATTTCTTCGTGTATCTGTTTCAATCTGAATAGATCATTTGGGTTCCAATCTAACTTTCGAGTTCCTCGAGGATTGCCAGTACTATTGATGTTTGTTTTTCTTCCTTTATTTTTATTGAGTAGATATACGGCTTCTTTCCATAAATCGAAATCAAGCCGTTTCTGCGCATGGAGTTGGTATTTTTCGAAGAAAGGGATAATCACTTGCTGCAGATCATTCATGTCCTGGACCGAATATCTTACTGAGCCCGTTTTATTGGGTGCCCATACCTTTCCACAACCAATTGTATTTCTTATCTTTTGCAAACTCAGCATCCCAATAAAAATATTCCGGACTACCCATTCTATCGCGTCGAACATCTCTTCGAAATTTTAATGCGAAGCAACCTTCTCCATCTACGAAGCCTGCAACGTATTCTCCAGAAATCATAATTAAACTATATCATACTGTCGCACAATTGCGCACAAGAATTATGGGAGTCATTTCATCATCCTGTCCCATGGGGTTGTCTAAAAGAATTAAGCGGGCAATTTTTTTGTCTACTGGAACTGAGGCGCTCGTTGCAATCACTTCTACGTTGATATTGTTGCCATCTATTATGACCGTTCCCAGGCCGGTTTTCGATTCTAGATCGATGCATACCTTCTCGGGCTCTTTAGGAGGCAGCGCGGCATATTCTTTGTAGGGATCCATAGAGGCGGGATTGAAACCGTCGATTTCGGAGATTCGATGACCCGCGACTCGCCAGAATATTCCCCTCACCCCAATCATTTTTCCTATTGCGCCTAAAAGCATTGCAAGAATAATTCGAGGATGTCCGGCGAGTTCCACGGCGAGCTGCATTTTTTCCGGCCGAGAAAAACCGATGTCATTCGGATATTTTTTCACTCCTTTCACGATAAGCTTCGCGAGCCAGCCGGCTTTGACTGTGGAAATATGCCGGACGTTATTTTGGCATATTGAAACTACTTTTTCGGAAATAGCGATCCAATCCCCTTTTTGTGCGAGCGGAATCGCGTATCGTTTTATAATTTCTTCGAGAGATTCTCCGAACTGAATGTGGTGAGTGCGAACAGGAATCCGTTCATAGCGGATACCCTCTACTTCTTTTATTGGTGTCATATTCGAATAGTATCAATTATCCATTGAATAATTATTATGATTATTCCGGCTGTCCAGAATATAAATATAGTGGCCACTGAAACTAACCAGGCAAATATATTTAAAATAATGAACCCTATTGTTCGAAACGTGGTGCGGATCGTTTCTCCAAGACGAGCTCCCGCGCCTTTGAAGGATTCGCGCGATAAGGACCACGAAGAAAGAGAGCGATTCAAATCTCCCGTAGATTGCAAAAGATTTTGAATTGACCGTGGCAGCTTGGAAGTCCAGTCGCCTTCTATGAGTGGAGCGGGAGTAAATTGAACTTCTGCCGCTTTGACTCCGAGGCATGAACCAAGGAAAGCGATGCATGCTATTACTAGAAGTTTTCTTCCCGCCATATCTATATTCTACTCCTTTAGAGGTATCCCATCGGGTTTAGATCTCCCCCAAGGGGCATTGGTCCACAAGATTTCGTCATCCCAAGGTAATATGTTGGAGCTGCAAATACTACGAAGTGCAAGTGAGGTCCTGTGGCCCAGCCAGTGCGTCCCATATACCCGATTACTTCTCCTCTCTCGACGCGCTGGCCTTTTACGACGGCTTGACGGGAAAGGTGTGCGTAGAGGGTGACTAAATTATTGGTGTGTTTTACTACGATGAATTTTCCATATGCGGCACGGGGACAGTAATTATCCTGGTTACCTACTGCTACCACTTTCCCCTCTTCAGCGGCTACTATTGGCGTACCCACCGGAGAACCGATGTCGATACCGTTATGCCATTTGCCTCGATAGGTGGTTTTGGCAAAGCCGGTGGAGCCATAGCCTTGCGTAATGAAATTGCGGCCAACGTTTACCGGAAATGCCAAGATTCCTCCCTTGACCGGGGGTAAGGTGCTGGGATCGATCTTTGTCCGAAGTACTGAGTTTAGGGCTTCGATTTCGTCCGCGATTCGCTCCTGCTCTTTCTCGAGTTCGGTCAATTCTTTCTGATATACCGTTTCTTTACTCTTGGTGACTTTAAGAATCGATTCCCGTTCGGAACGCTGATCTTGCACAATCAGTTTTTTGTTCTTGAGACTATTTTGGTGAAATAAAGCATTGGCTCTTTTTTTATTGGCTTCTGTGAGTTTTTTGTCATATTCTTCGTGAAGTGTTCTCAGGTTTTCTACGTCGACCGTAAGTTGTGCTTGGAGATTGGTGAGTGATTGCGCCTCAAGAACTCCATCTGCGAGGCTTGCATTGCGAAGAAACATAGCAAGCAGATTCTCCCCTTTTCCATCTAGGCGCTGGATTTCGTTTAAAATTTGAGCTATGGCGGCTTGCTTGTCACCAAAGGAAGCGCGGATATCCTTCAGATCGATCTCTAAAGAATCTATCTCGTATGCCAGTTTTTGTGCCGTGAGTTCATCTGAGCGAATACTTAAATTCAACTGGCTTATATTCCGATCGATTGATGCTAATTCTTGTTGTAATGAGCGTTTTTCGTTGCGGGTACTTTGAAGCTCTTGCCGAGCGCTTTCGAGTTTGGGTTGCAAAGTTTCAAGCTCTTTTGAGTGGGCTTGAATTTGGCGTTCTAATTCTTCCCGGGTGAGCCCAGACGGGTTAGTTTGCGCGAAGAGTCCGGATTGGCTGGCAAAAAAAATTGCCAATGCTCCAAGCAAAATTAGAATGCCGCGAAATTTGGTAGTCATAGTTTCTAAATTTTTTTCAGGGCAATTTCTAATCTCCTAAGAGTTTCTGTTTTGCCCAGTATTGACGCTATATCTAAAGGATCAGGCGAAGCCATTTGACCCGAGAGTGCCGCACGCAACGGCCAAAGTACATTTCCCTTCCCTTTGGTTTCTATAAGATTTCTAAGGGCGGCCATGATTCCTTCCCGGGTGAACTTTTTTTCGGTGAGCGGAGCGAAGCATTCTTTGAGGGAAGAGATCATTTGCTTGGTTTCTTCCTTGGGCGAATCCTTCCAATTCAGGAGTGAGGATGGATAATCCGGGAGTGAAAAGAATAAGCCCGCAGACTCCGAAAATTCCGAGAACGTTCGTATTCGATCTCGTTCTAATCGGATTAAGCCGCGGAGCATTTCGCTGTTTGGAGTCAGATTTTTCTTTTTCAGGAACGGATCCAAAAATTTCGCAATTTCTTCCTCTGACAGCTTGCGCAGATGTTCGCGGTTTAGCCATAGTAATTTTTTTTCATTAAATACCGCTCCGGCTTTTTGCACGCGAGAAAGATCAAATTCCTGAATTAACTCTTTAAGAGTAAAGACTTCTTTATCGTGAGACGGATGCCAGCCCAAAAGCGCCAAAAAGTTCAAGATGGCCCCTGGGAGAAATCCCCTTTCCCGGTATTCGAGGAGAGAAGTTTCTGCATATCGCTTCGAAAGTTTTTTGCGTTCTCCGTCTAAAATGAGCGGCAGATGCCCGTAAATTGGCTCCGCAAGACCCATCGCTTTTTGCATCAAAATCTGTTTCGGAGTGTTTGAGAGATGTTCTTCACCCCGAATCACGTGAGATATTTGCATTTCGTGATCATCCACGACTACCGCAAAATTATAAAGTGGCGAGTGTACGTCTTTTGCAATTACGAAATCTCCAAAAAGCGCGGCATCAAATTTTACTTTTCCGCGGATTAAATCTTTAAATTCTATTTCCACTTCGGGAGTCTTGAATCGAATTACCTCTGGTTTTTTGCCCGCTGGAGGATTTTTTAAATTGCGGCAATGGCCTCCATATTTGGCAGGCATACCTTGGGCGAGGAGAGCTTGCCGCTCAGCTTCGAGTTCTTCCTTGCTGCAATAGCAATAATATGCGCGATGTTCCTCAAGCAGCTTCGCGAGATATTTCTCGTATAGCGCAGTACGTTCGCTCTGGCGATAAGGACCAAGGTTCCCCTTGCCGGGTCCTTCGTCATAGTCCAAACCTAACCACGCGAGCATTTCAAGAATTTCTGCCTCGTATTCCTTCTTTGAGCGCTCAGCGTCGGTATCTTCAATCCGCAGAATAAAGACTCCTCCCTGCTTCCTTGCGAAGAGCCAATTAAAAAGAGTGGTGCGCACTCCTCCGACATGCCAATGGCCGGTGGGACTAGGAGCAAATCGAACGCGGACTTTTTCAATGTGTTTCGCGGTCATAGGCCCTACTTTACCAGCTTTGGACTGATTTTTCTAGGTTAATACCCCATGAATATTGAGGTAGAGAACGGAATCTTTATGGTGCAAGGGCTCGAGGGCGGTGAAAGTTTCAGTTCTTGCCTAGAAGAAGGATTTCTTGTGCAATTACTTCTGCTGCGGTGGGTTTAAAAAAACTTGTGGCTGCGGCGGACATACGCTCTTTAACCGAAGAATCCGTGAGTATTTTTTTCAAGGCACTCACGAAAATTTCCTGGAGAAGATTCGCTTCTTCGATGATTATTCCCCCACCTACTTTTTTAAACTCTCGCGCGTTTGCCCGTTGATGATCATTCGCGGATTCCGGCAGAGGGATGAGGATCATGGGTTTTCCAAATGCAGCAGCTTCTGAGATCGTGCCATTTCCTGCGCGTCCCACTATGCAATCAGCAGCTGCCAGTACATTTTTGAGCTCTTCAGTTATATACGCCACCACTTTATAAGACGTGGCACTTGGGAACGCCGCCTTGGAGAGGGCTTCAATCTCAGAAAAATTGTTCGTACCTGTTTGATGAAAAAGTTGTGTTTCTTTAAGGATTGTGGGAAGATTTGCGACTATAAATTCGTTGATTCTTTGAGAGCCTTGTGAACCTCCTAGTATTACCGTGAGCGGAGCTTCGGGGTTGAATCCGAGGAGTTGTTTCGCAACTTTCGGTTCGGGTTTGTCTTTAATAAGCCAGGGCCGTACGGGATTGCCTACCGTAGCGGTTCTGGTCGGGTCAAAATAACGTTTGGCTTCCTCGAATGTAATTGCGATTCGCGTGGCAAAATGGGACGATAGGATATTCGTGGCTCCGGGGATGGCATCGGATTCGTGGATGAGTATCGGAATTTTATAAAACCAGCCTGCAAGTACTACGGGGAAGGCGCCGGGACCACCTTTCGAAAAAATCACGTCGGGCATATACCAAAAAATCTTTAAAAAGGCCTGAAAGATTCCTATGAAAAACTTTGGAACGTCGAGGATATTTTGAAGCGTGGAATAGCTGCGAAGCTTCGCGCCCATTATTGAGCGGCGCTTTATTCCCGCGTTAGTAAATAACGGCGCAAATGCGTCTTTCGGGCCAAAGTGTACTATTTCCAGATTCGCTTTTTGTGCCGTGCCGATCCGCTGGAGCTCTTCCGCAATTGCAAGCAGGGGGTATACGTGTCCCCCGCTCCCGCCGCCCGTGAGTGCGATTCGAATTTTATTCATGGAATTGAGAATTTAGAATTGTGAATTGCGAATTACTCCCAATTTTCAATTAACACTCCGTGATTCTTAAATGCTAGGCTACTTCAGAATTGTAGCATTCTTTTAATTCACTTCTGCTTGATAGCATTGTTCGCAGTAGATAAGTTCTGGTCTTTCGGGGGCGTAGCTCGACTCAAATTCATTGGGACATTCCCCTGCTTCGTGGAAGTGTTTGGTGGTATTGTGATAGACTTCGTTATCGGAAGCAGTGCCTGCGCAGCGACATTTTCTTTTCCATAGCATGAGCGGATTTCTTTGCTTGAGACGTGCATAGTGGCGGCAATTCGGACAAAGATTCGGGATGGGAAGATTCAGCTTTCGATAAAATTGAAGCTCTGCGTCGATGAGTTTAAAAGCGGTGGTGCATTGTTCATTGCAGATACCTTTATGCGCACATTCGATTACCTCATTTACTATTGAATCCTGTGCATCCGCGATTCGGTCGGGAATTTTATCTGCAGCGATGGTGACGTTGTAATGCTTTCCTTCGGATTTTTTCCAGCGGAATCCTTTAGCTTGAGCTTCGGATTCGCTTAGTGGAAAATATTCCTGCGCGATTGTTTCGTTATATGCCCACGGAGAAATCTCCGCAGGAAAAAATTCTCCATAACCGTATTTCCTTCCGGCGGCATCTACATACGGCATTTCGTTCATGTGTTTTATGATCTGGGGTACCAGTTGTTCATATTCCTCTTTGGAATACTGGCGGTTCAGAATGCAATGTTCTTTACTGCGAAGGCCGATACACCCGAAAATATTGCTGCAACCGTGACAGTGATACGAATATTGATTGGCGCGAGCGTTATAGGTCGCAATCGTGGCAATATTATTATTGCCTACATTCACGTTTACATTTTCATACGAAAGGTTGTATCTATAAGCCCCCATGTTGTCGTAAGCGTCTTTTAGTTCCATGCAATGCTGGAGAAACTTTGAATCTTCACTTCCTGTCAGTACATCAAATGAAACTTCCACATTTTTTGAATTATTAATGTTGTCGCCTGTGCAGTTTGAAGAGTTGAGAATACTCGCGTATTTATGAACCATATTCGCAACAATCTCTTTATAAAATTTTTCTTTGAGTCCCTCAATTCTCTCTCGTGTGGAGAGGTCGAGTGCAGTGAGTTTCACGAAGTACTCGTCTTTAGAATACGGTTGGTTCCAAATGTGGTAGGACTTTGAGACGAGATTTGCACACCCGAAGCAATTCGAACAATTCCGGCAGTTATAAAGAAAGTGCGAATCGCGGCAGTTTTTGGAGTTCACGCTCCACAGTAACCGATACGAATCGTGGCAGTTTACATTCTCATAACCAAGTTCAACTTTTGAAGCCATGTAGCAATCAAGAGAATCCTTACTTGTCCCGATTTTGTTTGAGTAAGCTACATTTTCGTTCCATCCGGCAGCGAAGCACAGATAGCAGTTTTTGTTGCCCGCGGCCGCATTACAGTATTCGCTGTTTACCGGATTCTCATTCTCTACAGCAGGAATCGGCACTTTATGGAGTAGCTCGTTAAATTGGGAGAAAAATGGTTTAGAGAAGTTATATTCTCTTCCATACGCAAGCGAATTCCATGAATCGCTCCACCATTCCTTTTGGTCATACACCACCCATGGCACATCCGGAGCAAACGTGGAAATAATATCTTCACTATGTCCTGGGACATTACATTTTCTCTTATAGAGCAAACGCTCATTTCTCCAGTTATCTCGTCTTTGCATGCGGCATCGCCAACAGAATGTGGGAGGTGGTACTTTGATTTTCTCGTAAAATATCAAATCTTCCGGCTCGATCGTGAACGGATTTTTGCAGGCCTGACAATTTTTTGTTTCTGGGTTCATTCTAGATTCTATTTTCTAACTCCTAGATTCTATGTGTATTTCGACACATTTGTTGCAATTCCGGCCATGGTCATGAATACCGCGAGGGCGGTTCCTCCATAACTCACAAACGGCAGAGGGACGCCGGTAAGGGGCAAAATTCCCGAAATGGAACCCATGTTCACGAGCGACTGGAACGCGATAACCGTGCCAAAACCTACGAGCATGAGCCGCCCAAAAAGATCGGGAGCGCGGCGGGCTAGCCAGAAAAGGCGTAATACGAGAGCTCCAAAAAGGGCTACGAGGGCTCCACTGCCTAAGAAGCCGAATTCTTCGCCTACTATGGCAAATATAGAGTCATCTACTGAGGCGGGCAAGCTGTTTTTGATCACTGAGCGGCCGTATCCTGCTCCGGTGAGCCCACCCGCTCCGATCGCGGTAAGCGCCTGACGCACCTGATAATTTTTGGTTTCTTGGTGCTGGTCTTGATTCAAAAATCCCAGAATTCGATCGCGGCGGTATGGTGTGGCGTAAATAATCAACCCCACACAAATCGCCGCGACAAGAATTGTGCCAAAAATATATTTAAGCGAAGCTCCGCTTAAGAAGTACACCACGAGGGCCGCTCCGAGAAGGATAGCCACGGTGCTCGTTGCGGGCTGCATGATGAGGAGCGCACATATGGCGCCCGAGATTATTAGAAATGGCAAAAGGCCTTTTAAAAAGGAGGCGGAACGCTTTGCATTGGGCCGGCTGAGCCAGGCGGCAATGTAGATTATGAAGGTGATTTTCAGAAGCTCCGCTGGTTGGAATCGAAATGGCCCGATCTTTAGCCAGCGAGTGGCGGCGTTCGCTTCTACTCCCAATGGGGTAAAAATAAGAATAAGGAGTGCGATGGTGAGGAGGAGCAGCGGAAAGGCCCATGTTCTATAGATCGTGTAGCGAATATTTGCCGCAAGAAAAAAGCCGAGGAGGCCCAGCGAAAATCCATATATCAGCTGATGCTTCAGATAGTAATAGCTGTCGTTAAATTTAATCTTTCCAAGGTCTGAGGAGGCACTCACGAGCATCACTAATCCAAAAGCAACCAATACAAGCACCAAGGCCATGAGGAAATAATCTGGACGGTGGCCCCGAGCTCCAAACATTTATGATTGGTGTTTTAATATTCTCCCCCTGAGCGTTTCTTTAGAAATTCCATTTTGGACGGCTATCGTTCCGTTCACTACCACGAATTTAATTTCGGTGGCCGAGGCTCCCCCTTCTTTCCAGGAAAACCCTACCAGATCAGCGTAGTTGCCTTCCTTAATTTCTCCCCTGCCCTTAATTCCCAAGAGTTCGGCAGGAGTTTTTGTGATTTTTTGGATGGCGCTTTCGAGGGGCATGAGCCGCTTGAGGCTTACTATATCGAGAAACTTTGGGAAGGTGTTCGTGGCGCGCTCGGGTTTGAGCATCCCAATCTGTCTGCCCTCTTTAATACTCGCGGCATTCGTCGCGATGAGAGAACGCGGATGTGCAAGGGCTTGTGTCAAAAGATTGGCAGCAATATTCTTATAAAACACGATTGCTCGGAGATCTGTGGCGCGCATGAGTTGCAGCAGAGCTTCTGCGCCTAGAGAGACGCCGTACATTTCTTTTAAGGTCTCGATGTTTTTCCCTATCAAAGGTTCGTGGCCTGGGGCGCTTGCCACGATGAGCCCGTCCCCAGAGAGTTCCGGCAATTCTTTAATAATTTTCTTTCGCTTCCATGCATCTTTCAAATTTGCGGCCATGGTTTCCAAATTAGTTTCTTGTGCCCACAGGGGCAAAAGCGTATAGAGCGGTACCACACTTGCATCGAAAGGATAGGTGTCGAAATACACCGCGCGGTCTGTAGAAAGTTCTTCGAGATTTTTTAAGGCCGTGTCGTACAGTTCTTCCGTACCCATGAAGGGCTGGAAGTGACTTATGATAGTTTTTACTCCGGTTTCTTTGCGTAGTTTTACCGTTTCTTCGAGAGAATTTAAAAGGTCTTCTCCGGACTTTCGAAGATGCGTGGCGTATACGCCATTACGTTTCTGCACCACCTCTCCTAGAGCTTTCAATTCAGCGTATGAAGTTTCTCGAGCGTGGACATAACTCAAGCCGGAGGAAAGCCCGAACCCCCCTTCCGACATTCCTCGTTCTAGTGTGGATATAAATACCTTAAGCTCATTTTTGGTGAGATTTCTAAAGTTTTCTCCTGCTAATGCGCGCCGAATAGTGGAATGGCCGATCAATGTGCCGAAATTCACTCCTAAGTTCCCCTAAGGATTGCCAGCCTACATTTACACAATGAATATCCCCCCATTTTCGAATGGATTCTAAGCTGCCATAGAGAAGCGGGGCCAAGGAGGCTCCGCACATTCCGCCGAATATGGTAGTTACTCCCTGCTTCAAGAAATCTTCCTGTGCCGGGTTGTCGAAGAGCGTAAGATAGTGATCGGAGTCGGTATTTACATCGATAAAACCTGGAGCGAGATATGTTCCCTGGCCATCAATCACTTCATCTGCTTTTTTATTTCCCAGGCTGCCAATAGCGGAAATAATATCGTTTTGCACGAATATATCGCTCCGCTCTTCAGATGCGCGAGCTTCTCCCACGATGCGAACGTTTCGAATGAGGAGTGTCATGTTCTTTATTATACCCTACTCTCCTTTGGCGCGGTGTGTGAAAATGAGAAGCTTCTCGCCTTGCGGGATAATGCTCACTGTGCCTCGCTCATCGGTTCGGAGAACCGCCCCTACTGAGGCAGCTCTCAGTCTGCTCAGTACTTCATTTGTGGGATGGCCGTATGAATTTTTGCCCACTCCAATCAGTGCAATCTGTGGATTCGCCGCATTTAAAAACACTTTGTTTGAAGAAAACTTAGACCCATGGTGCGCGACTTTTAAGATGTCGGTTTTGAGAGAGATCCCCGATTTTAAGAGAAATTGTTCCACTTTTATGCCTATATCTCCCGTGAGGAGCGCGGAAAAAGCCGGAGTTTGGATTCGATTTACAAAGCTGGTGTCATTTAACTCCTTGCTTTTCAAAAGATTGGGTCCGGGAGATAAAAAATCTATTTTATTATTCGCATAGCGAATTCGATCTCCTGCCCGCAGTACGATATGCGGGATATTTTCAGACTGTATGGTGGCTAAAAATTCCCGCCACGCTTCTTTTCCCGTATCCG
>Ga0194120_10010890_pt1 | contig 11089 bp, 8 predicted proteins | sample TA2MahCa65mmetaG_FD_148642 | JGI IMG/M metagenome (GOLD analysis project Ga0194120, IMG submission 148642) | Freshwater microbial communities from Lake Tanganyika, Tanzania - TA2015019 Mahale Deep Cast 65m | ecosystem: Environmental > Aquatic > Freshwater > Lake | place: Tanzania: Lake... | reverse complement strand
GAGGCTACTACCACAACTACGACCTGTTCTACCCTGAAGGGTTTGGCGAGGGCTTGTCGGGGGCAGAGCGTGACTATGATTACATGGTGCTCAAGCGAAAGCTTTTGGAGCGGGGGCAAAAAGAGGAGGACTTTGGGCCATATATGGAACTGTCCAAGGCAGGCCATCTTACAAAAAGCGCAGGCGGAGGCATTGGCATCGAGCGGTTTGTGCGCTATGCCTGCGGCCTGCAGCACATAAGGGATGCAAGCCCTTTTGCCAAAGTCCCGGGGGAAAAATTCGTGGTGTAGCAATTGAATTTCATACGTCAAGAAAACCTATCGTAAATGACAAGCAACATATTGGCTCGGGTGATGAATTGGTGGAACATACAGAACTAGGACTACGTGTAGCTCTAGTCATCTCGTGTGCAAAAGTTGAAGGGACTAAAAGCCTCCATAAAATTGTTGTGGATTGTGGCGAGGATGGTTGTAAGACAATTGCATCCAGCATACCAGGCCAGAATTATGATTCCTGTCTTGTTGGAAAGCAAATTCTTGTGCAAATAGGCCTTCCCGAAATTGTCATTATGGGAGTTAAAAGTCAAGCACGTTTGCTTTGCTGCAGAAGCGACGGGGGTAAATCAGGCATTGCCTCAGGGAAGCCTGTGATGCTCCTGCCAGAATCCAATGTTCCTTCTGGCTCTAGTGTTTGGTGACTAAACAATTTTGATAAACGCATATGCGATTACTCCCCCACCAAGCATCAATCTCCAAGCCCCTCTTTCTTCTTTTTCTTTTTTCAACGCAAGCCCTGACTTTCAGGCAGCCAATAGCTTTAAACACTCAAACCTGCAAATCAAAAACATGTCCCGGGAACCGGCATTTTTGGAGCTTGAAAGGCACGCAATCTTCCATTCTGTAATCCCAAAAGTCGAGCAGTTCAGGGCACTTGAGCACCAAAAGGCCTTTGATATCGTCCTTTCTGGCTCAAGCAGGATTGTGCCTGTGACTTTCGGCCAGCTCTATGCGCTCCCAGTGAAAAACATCGCGTTCAATTCTTTTGAGGCCACATGCTGGGGGCCGCCCAAAGTTGTCTGGTCAGGGGCTGGCCTAAGCGACCTTATCCATAACTCAATAGAGGGCACAAGCGCAAAATACGTCCAGTTCTCAAGCTCCGATTATGGCTACTGCATAAAAACCAATGTGGCTCTCAGGGTCAACCCAATAATCGCATATTCAAGGGACTTCAAGCCAATCGGGCCTGGGCAGGGGGGCCCGTGCGCCCTGGTTGCAAATGCGCCGCAGGCTCAGCTGTGCATCACCGGATTAAAGGCAATCAAGCTTTCAGAAAAGCTTCCGGCAAACGTCATGCCACAAAAAATCTCCCCAATTTCAAGGACAATCGAGAAGATAAAAAGGGAACTTTTAATCTGGAAACTCAAAACCGCACTTGGCAAGTACTTTTCACAAGAGCTCAAAAAAAATCCGACTGGCAGGCAGGCAAGGGCACAATCCGGAAAAAAGCTGGTCGGAATCAAGATATCCTCAAGCAGATACAGCAAGGTTAAATAATCAGGTCAAGGCAATATTCACTGAAAGGCATCTGTCTTTCATCTGGCCTTTGTACCCCTGTCAAACCCGGGTTGAAGCCAATCAAATGGAATAAAAGAAGCGGAAAAAAAAGAAACTAAAATAAGAAGCAGAATAAACGAAACGGAAAAAAAGAAGCTGGCATTATGGCAAACAACAGGAAAAAAAGCGTCAAAATCGGCGAATATGTGGAGCTTGGGCAAAGGTATTCTGCACACCCCCAGATACTTGACAACCTTGATTCTGTAAGCTGGGACATGCTTGCGAATCTTGCCTCTTCGTTTCGCGTTGGCTTGGAATCCGACCAGGCGCACGCCTTTGGCCTGGCAAAGGAAATTCAGCTGACCCGCATGGTTCTAGTAGAGCGGCTCAAGGGCCACTCAAGCGGCACTGTCGCACTTGATGCAAAATTCCTTGTCGACTTAATTAACCTGCTTTCACGGCTCGAGGAAAAGGAGAAGGCGCACAAAGTAAAGCTTCGGAATTTCATGAACTTCATTTACCTGCTTGTGGAGAAGATGAAGCGGGAAAAGCTTGTTGTTTTTGACAAGGCCCAGGGAAAATACGTTGACAGTCTCAAATCAAAGAGGCTTGGATTGAATAGTTTTTCGCGGTCCCTCCAGGCCGAGAAGATTGAGAAGTAAGCAGGGAAAATCAGCTGCGGCTTTTTGGTTTTCAAAACAAGTTTTGCGGGCAATTCAATCCAGTTTGCTCTCTTTTTTCGGCACTGGCATCCCAAGCGTTTCAAAAAAGCTGATGCCGCCCCCTCTCACAGTTTTTGCCTCCTGCACCGCGCCAATGACTGCAATTGCAAGGTCGTTTTTTTGCAGGGGGCCAAATGAAGGCGGTTTTCCGACACCAGGGCCTTTTGAGTCTCCTAAATATTTTGGGCTGCCCGTATCCTTCGTGTTTTCCAAAAACTGCTGCATGAATGCAAAAGCGCTTGACGCAATCTTGCCAACCTGTTGGGATTCCTGCCGCCCCTCCTCATCGCAAATCCTCCTAAACTGCGCAGAGGAGGACTTCAAGTCCGAAAGAAGCCTGCTGTAAGAAGATTTTTCGGCAATATCTTTTTTCATCTTTTCCGTCGTTTTTTCCTCCTGTGAATAGGCCTTTGATGCCTTTAGCTGCCAATAGGCTCCTTCGGCAAAATCTGCAATTGCCTTAAGAAGCCTTTCCCTCTCCTTTTTTTCATAGCCAAAGTTGTTTAGCAGCATCAGCGTGTTTCTCTGGAATTCGTAGAATGCTAGCGTGTTTAGCATGCTGACTTTGAGGCTTTCAGATGCTATGCCTTTAATCGCAGCATTGACCAGCCTTTCAATCTCAGACCATCTCAACCCAAGCTCCCTTTCAACCTTTTCCTTAATTTCGGCTTCGTCTTTCTTGCCGCCTAGCCAGCCGACCAAGTCGTCTGTCTTCTGGAAATTTGGGCCGTTTGTTTTTATTGACGCCACTGCCGAAACTATCTTCACCCTTGCAAGATTTACCTCCTTCTTGCAATCCTCATGCTCATCTTCCTGTACATGGGAGTCAAGATACCTTGACAGTTCAATCAGCAGTTCAGTTGCCAGCATGAAGCTTCCGGTCCTTTTTATGGCGTTGAGGTTTTTTTCAATATCCTTTCCAAAATCAGAATGCCTGCTGCTCATCGTTTCAGTGTCATTTCTCACAATAGTGCACATGTTGCCAATGCACTTAATCTGGATTTCGCCAGCTTTTTTTGTTTGCTGCGTGCCTCCTGTCGCTTTGTCAAGCTCCTTGAACGCCATGCCGGCAGCAATCCTTGCCTTTGTGAAATCGTCGCCCATAAAATACGCAATTTTTTACCCGTCTTTTCCTTATAAGTCTAAGCTGGGGCTCCATGCTTTTGGCATGTTCTGGAGCTCAAGGTTTTTTCTCAATCCTGCCCCTTGCAACAAGCGCGCTCCCGCCGCCTTTTGCCCCCTGCTCTTTGAGAAGTTCAATTGCGCTATGGCCACTTCCTGCTGGAGCCACTGCCGCAACAAAACCGTCGGAAGTGACAATTAGCACAGCAAGCCCCTGGGAATTGAGCCTGTTGCAAATCTCCTCAGCAAGCTTTTGAGGGTAAGGCGCTCCAAGAAGCTTCACAAGTTTTCTTCCCTCTTTTCTCGCATTCTGTGCTTCCTGCTGGCTTACCTGTTTTGCAAGCACTTCCTGGAGCTTTTCAACTTCCTTCCCTCTCTCCTTCCAGTCTGCAAAGAACCTGAGTGCGGTGTCCTTCAGCTGCGCCTCAGGGACCTGAAGTGCGCTTCCCGCCTCCTTGATAAGCCGCTCCCGCTGCTGCACATATTCAACTGCCGCAGGGCCGCATTTTATGACAAGCCTCTCAAGCCCATCCTGCACGCCCTCTCTTTTCACTATTTTTATATACCCAAGCTCGCCTGTTTTTTTATTGTAATTATGCGTGCCACCGCATGCCTGGTGGTCAATGTCTCCAATGGAGACCACCCGAAGCTCTTTTCCAGGCACAGCCCCTCCCTGATAAAGCCTAAAGCCGTATTTGCCTTCAGCCTCAATGCGGCCAAGCACTTTTGTTGTGATTGGCAGGTCTGCAAGCACATAATTGTTTGCCCGCCTTTCAATATCATCAAGCTCGGCATCAGTTATTTTTTTGTAGTGGGTCAGGTCTATCTGCGCTTTTTTCTCGTCCTTGTATGAGCCTCCCTGCCAGATGTGCGGCCCCAAAACTTCGCGTGCGCACCTGTTTATCAGGTGAATTGAGGTGTGGTGCCTTGAAATCTGCCTTCGCCTTGCCCCATCTACAATGCCGCGCACTTTTTGCCCTGGCTTAAAAACCTCGGGCTTCTCAACCTCGTGCAATATCACGCCGCTTTCTTTTTGCACGTTTGGCACCCTTATCCCGTTTAGCGACCCAATGTCATATATCTGCCCGCCGCCTTCAGGGTAAAACGCACTTGCATCCAAAATCACCCACTTGCCTTTCACCGCCAGAACCATTGCGTCAAATTCCTCGACACTTTCATAAAAGAGCGTTTTTGTCTTTTCATGGCCTTCGACATCCACTTTGTGCTCTCCAGCCGGCCCAGCCTCATCATCCTTTTTCATCAATGTGTAGAAATTTTCAGGTATGGGCACTTCAATGCCTTTTTCCTTTGCAAGCTCGGCAACAAGCTCGACAGGTATGCCATCGGACTCGTACAATCTTTTTAGCTCATCAACTGAGATTGCCTTGCCTCGCGCAAGTAAGTTTGCAACCTTGCCCCTTCCTTTCTCCTTTCCTGCCATGAATTTCTTTTTTTCTTCTTCAACAATTGCGATGGCTGTTGGCACTCCACCTTCAAGCTTTGGAAACAGCTCGTGCAAATGGTGCGCATGCGCCTCCAGCACTTTGGCATAGTCAATGCCCATTGAAAATTCCTCGTCAAAGCCAAAAGTGCGGCGCAATATCATCCTAAGATTATATCCGCCCCCTGAGTTTGAAGGCAGCATCCCGTCGGTGGAAGTAAACAGGATGGTTTTCAAATGGTCTGCGCAGGCATAAGCCGCATGGAGGGGTGAAAACATATCAAGCAGCTCATGGGCGCCCATGCCAAGCTGCCTTGCAATCTTTTCCCTTTCGGCTCCAATATCCTCAACTTCGTCAGTGTTTAGCGAGCCAGACAGCTTCGCATACTGAAGGAAAAGCTTTTCATCTATTTTCACACCGGCACTTTTTACCAGATTCTGGGCTGCGCTGCCAAATGTGATATCATAAGAAATAGGGCTTCCATGCGTTATCCAGGCAAGCCGTTCCAAGCCTGCACCCATGTCAATGACTTTAGTTGAAAGCTCCCGCCCGCTTCCATCTGGCATCACCTCATACTGCATGAAAACGCAGTTGCCAAGCTCAAGCCCATCCGCAAAATATTCAATGCAGGGGCCGTAATTCCCTCCACCAATCCAGACATCCTCAAGAAAAACCAGGTGCGATTCATCAATGCCAAGGTGCGACAAATACCCCAAGTCATGGCTAATTGCCTCGTTCTTCCAGTAAAAGTCGCCGGTTTTTTTGTTGTTGAATGCCAACTGCCCAACCATTACAAAATCAGTGTAATGGCGTCCAGTGACACCGACATTTGAGACGTCTGAAAATCTTATGCATGGCTGTGGCACAATTACTGGGTTTGACTGTGGCTCCACCTCTCCTGAAACAACATAAGGCTGAAAGTCATTTACCGAGGCAATTGTGAAATACAAGTCGTCGCGCCATCTGGGAACGGTAGGGTAGGGTTCAACATAAGCATGCCCCGTCTTTTCAAAATAAGCCCTGATTTTTTTCCAAGTCTCTACATAGCCAAGGGGCTTTTTAGCCATTTTTTTGCCTATGAACCGGTATCCAATGCAGGATGGGTCAGAACACATCCCCCTTTCAGAAACCGACCAGAAAAAGCGCGAGCATTTTGTGCATTGCTGCCTTGTGTACCCCTTCTCAACCAGGGCATCGACTTTGAAGTGCTTTTGCCAGTCCTTCTTGAACTGCGCCCGCAGTGCGTCTTTTGATACCATACGCTCTCTTTTTGGCGTGCGCAAAATTATTAATTCATGGGTGGCAGGCTGCCAATCGCGCACATTTGCGCACACGCCCAAAATTGCAGTAACATGCCATTGCCAAATTCAATTACTGCAAGCAAATCTGCCAAAAAAGCAGCCTGCAAAACTCGCATCTGCCAGCCTGTCAAGCGCCTTTATGTTAAGTAGATGACAATCACAAGCTTCGTGCCCACTACTCTTAATCGGCCAAGGGGGAGCATGCCAACTTCAAAAAGGCAGCTTCAAACCAGGCGGCAACCCCTTGTTAGTGCTTATTCTTTTACTTCAACAGCACTCATTCTCTGAAGCAGTTTTTTCAACCTGCCTGCGCTTTCTGCGCCACTAACAATTGCCTCGACTATTTTTTCTGGTGTCAGCCTCTGTTCGCTTAGCAATCCTTTCAATTCATTAATTATCTCTTCGTTCCCGCCCTCAATTGCCTTGTAAAGATTGACATACTCAAGCCCTATCTTGCTTTTAATTAGTTCTTTGAGCTCATTGATTTTCACATCAAGCTCCTCTTCACCTGCTGCGCTCACGTCGGCTTTTTTCTTTTTTGTGGTTATTTTATTTTTGGGTTTTTTAGCAGTCAAAAGTTCTTTCTCTTCTTCTGTTATTATGGCAGTCTCCGGTTTCCCAGTTAACTGGCCGGCCAAATCGGTTGTTTGCGGCACCGCAATTTCCAATTTCCCTTTTTCGGTTTTCCTTTTCTCCGCAACCTTGCGCCTTGCAACTTCTTTATCAAACTCTTTTTGCGCCACAACCAGTCCCTTAACGCCATCAACCATCCCTGCGAGGTCGTCATATGCGCCCTCAACACCTTTGAGGTAGGCTCTTACATCAACAATTTTTGCAAACTGCTTTGCAAACTCCTCTTTTAGCTCGTTTATTTCCTTTGTGTCTTTATTTGCATATGCAATAAGTGTTGCGCCAAGAAGGGCAGTTACAACACCAAGCGTGCTTATTTCAAGTAAAGCCGCAGACGTAAAAACAGCCCCTGCAATGCAAAGTACCCCTGCGCCAATAATCGAGTTTTGCCTCCAAATCATGTTTCTTATCTTGTGCGCAAGCGGGGCGAGCGGTTCTGTGAGGTGGGAGATTTTTTCAGCAAGGCTTGTGATGATGTTTGTGCGCTTCATCAAAAGCCCAACGTCGCCAACAGGTGAGGCAGTGTCAGCGGCATCTGCAACGTAAACACTTGGGATTTGCTTCTCAACCGCATCTTTGCAAAAATACAAAAGCTCTGAATTGTTGTGTTTCAAATGCGCAGTGTTTACCGCCTTAACTAGATAGTAAGTCGAGAATTCCGATTCCCCTACAGGCTTCACTTCCTTTGGGAAGCTCAACGGTCTGTCAAATAGTGATTTTTTCCGAGCCTGTTGTTTGGACTCATCAGCAATGCCTTTCTCTTGCGAAATCTGTTTTTTCATGCCATCTCCTCCCAAGCAAACAAATGCGATAAATATAGTGGTAAAATTACTCTTTACATGAATATAAATCTTTGCCTACATTAAGAGCTCACGCCGTTTTCAAAACGCGGGCAAACGCATTTGCCCCAAGCGCAACCCTCAAACCGTGTTTTCCCAATTTTCTTCCAGAAAGGCATTTAAATTGGAATCATAATATCTAAAATAATCAGACATATCCAGAATCTTAGAGCCAATACTAGCATTTAGGCACAAGCAAAAAGTGGGGTGTAAGTTTATGTATCCGGTTTCACCGCAGGCATATGACAGGGCAATTACTGTGTTCTCGCCAGACGGCAGACTTTTCCAGGTGGAATATGCAAAGGAGGCTGTAAAGCGGGGGGCGACATCAATAGGCTTGGTGTGCAATGACGGGGTAGTCCTTGTTGCATACAAAAACACCCAGTCGCACCTGCTTGTTCCAGACTCAATGAAGAAAATCTTTGAAATAGATAATCACATTGCAGCAACCGCATCAGGCCTTATCGCAGATGCACGAAGGCTTGTGGATATAGGCAGGCTGGATGCGCAGCGCCACAAAATCACCTATGACGAGCAGGCTTCGGTTGAGCAGATAGCAAAAAACCTTTGCGACTTGATGCAGGTCTACACGCAGTATGGTGGCATCAGGCCGTTTGGCGTATCTTTCCTTATAGCCGGCATTGATAATGGCGTGCCAAAGCTCTATGAGGCAGAGCCATCCGGAGCCCTAACCGGCTACAAGGCGGCGGCAATCGGCATTGGCAAAAAGGAAGTCGAGGAGTTCTTTGAAAAGGAATTCAAGGAGAACATCTCACTTGAAGATGCAATTGCAATGTCTGTCAAAGCCTTGAAAAAATCAGGCGACTTGACGCTCAAGCCTGACACAGTTGAGATAGCCGTTGCCTCAACAAAGAAAAAGGAGTTCCAAATCCTCTCAAACAAAGAGGTTGAGAAATTCCTCAAGTGAGCATGCACTTGCGTAAACCCATGCGGCACCCCAAGCCGCAGGCGTTTGGCGCTTTTGCTGATTTTGCGGTTTTGCTATGACAAGCCTTGACAAGGCAATCATTGCCCATCTTGACTATGCCGGGGAGCGCTTTGAGATACTTGTTGACCCCGAGCTTGCGCAAGCCTATAAAACGGGGCAGAAAAAAGAGCTTAACAACGTTCTTGTGGTAGATGAAGTTTTCAAAAACTCAAAGACAAGCGAGCGGCACAAGTCCTCAAAGCTTCAGGAGGTTTTCCACACAACCGACGTGCAGGAAATCGCAAAGGCTATTTTTGAGCGAGGCGAGCTTCAGCTTACAACCGACCAGAAAAAGAAAATGGTCGAGGAGAAAAGAAAGCAGGTCATTGCCCTTATCGCCCGCGAGGCAGTCGACCCGAGAACCCATGCGCCAATTCCTGTCCTGCGCATTGAAAACGCGCTAGAGCAGGTGCGGGTGAACATTGACCCATTCAAGCCGGCCCAGGCGCAAATGAAGGAATTTGTTGATGCATTGAGGCCAGTGCTGCCCATAAAGTTCGAGCATGTGCGAATCGCAGTCAAGGTGCCGCCACAGCACGCGTCCAGGTCATACGGCACGCTCAAGCAGTACACGATACAAAAAGAGGAGTGGACGGGAAACGGGAGCCTCATTGTGATTGTGGAGCTTCCTGCCGGGCTGCAAGGGGAATTTTTTGACAGGATAAACAAAATAACTTCCGGGGATGTTGAGACAAAAACCCTTCCTTCCATTTAAAGCAAAAACGCCCTTCCATGCCCCGCAATCTCATCGCATCATCCAATAGTCTGCAACAGCACAATAACCGCACCCACCCAACTACCCCTTATCCCAATCACAATCAATATAAACCATTCATGGTAAATAAATCCGTAAAATGAGGAAAAATGAACAAGCAAATACAGAATTTGTGAAACAAGCTGTTTGCTAGAGACTCAGGCCAATAGTGCCGCCGGGCCCAATTCAAGCCGCAAAACTTATGCTTATTGCTTTTGTCAGGCGGCAGCCAAATTCCAAAAACACAAGGCAAGCACTGCGCTGGGTTTTTTCAGTGCATCGCTTGCCAAAAAAGCCGCAAACGCTTTTTCCATTCAAAAGGTGAAAATTATGAAACTCGTTGTTCCAGGGCAGCTTCTGTCGCAAAAGCCTCTCTCGCAGGCCTACTCATTTGTTGAAAACAACCAGACATTCGCGTCCGTCTTCTCAATGCAATCGGAAGACGGCCGCCTTGTGCCGCTCAAGGGTCCCTACGAGCCGATGCAAGAGGACCTTATTGTCGGCATTGTGGTGGATGTGAAGTTTGCAGGTTATGTTGTGCGGCTAAATTCCCCCTACACAGGCTTCCTTTCAAGCAGGGAGTGCGAGACCACATTCACAAGGGGGGATGTGATTATAGGCCGGCTGCTTTCAATAGACGAGGTTAAAAACATATCAATCATCGAGGCCCGCAAGCTTAGCGGCGGAAGGGTCATCATGTTCCCTCCAGTCAAGGTGCCACGCCTCATCGGAAAGAAAAACTCAATGATAAACATGATTCGCGCGGCAGCCGGCTGCGACATTGCGGTTGGCAGGAACGGGATTGTCTGGCTTTCAAACAGCGGCAACGTGGAGCTTGCAATCAGGTCTATAGAGATGATTTCGCAGCAGGCCCACATCCCCGGCCTGACTGACAGGGTGGCCGCGTTTTTGAAGGAGCAGACTGGCAAGGACGTTGCGCTTGAAGTCCCTGAGCCAAAAGATGCGCCAAGAAACCATGCAAGAGGATTTCACAAGGAGGGCCTCAAGGGCCGGGAAGGGGAGTTTTAGCCGCAATCAAAATGGGGCTTAAAAAATCAATAAAGAACCCTGAAAATAACCCCGAATAATGAATCTAAATTATCTTGAAATTATATTCCAACTGGTGATAAAATGGGAGAAAAACCGCAATTAATAATTGATGGCAAGCGCGCTGATGGCAGGGGAATGGCAGACCTGAGGAACATAAAAATCCAGGCCCATGTCCTGTCCGAGGCAAACGGCTCTGCTCTTATCGAATGGGGCAACAACAAAATCCTTGTCGGAGTGTTTGGCCCGCGCGAGTGCCTCCCAAAACACACCCAGTCGCCATACCGCTCTGTAATAAAATGCAGGTACAGCATGGTCCCTTTTTGCTCAAAGGAGGAGCACGGGCGCTCGGGCCCCTCCCGCCGCTCAGTGGAGCTTTCAAAAGTCATCCGCGACGCGTTTGAAAACGTAATTATCGCCGAGGCATACCCGAAAACCCAGATAGATATCTACATAGAGGTCCTGCAGTCGGATGGCGGCACAAGGTGTGCTGCAGTCACAGCCGCTGCAGTTGCCCTTGCGGATGCAGGCATACCGATGAAGGATCTTGTGTGCGCTGTTGCAGTGGGAAAAATTGACGGCCAGGTGGCTGTAGACTTCTCAAAGGACGAGGACAATTACGGCCAGTCCGACATGCCTGTGGCTTTTGCACTAAGGAACAATGACATACTGCTGTTCCAGATGGACGGCC
>Ga0194120_10010889_pt1 | contig 11089 bp, 12 predicted proteins | sample TA2MahCa65mmetaG_FD_148642 | JGI IMG/M metagenome (GOLD analysis project Ga0194120, IMG submission 148642) | Freshwater microbial communities from Lake Tanganyika, Tanzania - TA2015019 Mahale Deep Cast 65m | ecosystem: Environmental > Aquatic > Freshwater > Lake | place: Tanzania: Lake... | reverse complement strand
ATGTTGTATCGCTCGACGGATTGCCGCCGTCGTCGTGGCGCTGCCGTGTAGAACCTGTCCCATAGCGCATCCCTCCATGCCGGAGAAAACGATGCACCATCAAAACCCGGGACGAAACATCTAGGGCGTCGCGCTGGACTGTCCAGAAGCTGATCGTCGCGGCGGGAGGCCAGACTCGCGCCCTCATCACGCGCGACGGCGATGCCCAAGCACAACGTCTGGTGACTTTCGAACAACTCCGCGATCCCGCGAAGTACAAGCGCTTGCGCTGAAAAAAGAGGGCCCCCGCAATGCGGAGGCCCTCGCCCAAGTACCCTCGATCAGCCGATGACGTCGCCGAACAAGATCCAGGTCTTGCCGTCGAACTTCTGCAGCTGCATCTTTTCGATCGGATAGAAATCGGTCGGGCTGGTATCGACCGTGATGCCGGGCAGCAACATCGGCAATGCCAGACCCTTGATATTGGCCGCCTGACGCATGACGTTTTCGCGCGTCAGGTTGTCACCGCATTGCTTGAGCGCCTGAACCAGCGTCTGCGCGACGCTGTAGCCATAGACGTTGAAGCCATCGGCCACGTCGCCGCGCGGATTGAACTTCTGCATCCAGGCCAGCCATTCCTTGAAGGCCGGGTCGTTCGCCCATTGAGGGTCGGTCGGATCCTTGAGGTAGGCGGAAGTAATGACGCCGACGCCCTTCTCGAGGCCGGCCGGCTGCATGACCGACGCCACCGAGCTCGAGACCGAGTTCAGGAGATGCAACGGCTTCCAGTCGATGTCATAGGCTTTGCGGATCGCCTGGGCGGCGAATTTGGGCGTCGTGATGTTGAAGAACGTGTCGGCGCCCGAGCCCTTGAGCGTAACGATCTGGCTGTCGACCGTCGGATCGGTGACTTCGTAGCTCACCTCCGAGACGATCATCGACTTGGCCTTGTCGCCTAGGCCGTCGTGGAAGCCCTTAAGGTAGTCCTTACCGTAGTCGTCGTTCTGATAGAGGATGCCGATCTTGGCGTTCGGTTTCTCCCGCAGAATGTACTTAGCGTAAATCTTGGATTCGGACTGGTAATTAGGCTGCCAGCCGATGGTCCAGGGGAAGTTCTGCGGATCGCCCCATTTGGTCGCGCCGGTGGCGACAAAGAGCTGCGGCACCTTCTTCGCGTTCATGTATTTCTGGATCGCCGTATTGGGCGGCGTGCCGAGCGGGTTGAAGAGCAGGAGGACTTCGTCCTGTTCAACCAGTTTGCGGGCCTGTTCGACTGTCTTGGGCGGAGAATAGCCGTCGTCGAGCGTGATGTAATTGATCTTGCGGCCGTTGATGCCGCCTTCGGCGTTGACCTTGTCGAAATAGGCACCGATCGACTTGCCGATCGTGCCATAGGCCGAGGCCGGACCACTATACGGATTGATGTTGCCGACCTTGATTTCCTTGTCGTTCGCGCCGGTGTCGTAGCGCTTTTGCGCTGCTGCCGGCATCGCTCCAAGAGCGAGACCGACGGCAACCGCCGCTACCGTCGTGAGAAGTATGGCTTTCATGATGTTCCCTCCCTTGGTGTTGAAAGACGGCGTCTAAACTTTGCCCCCGATCTTAGTCCAAATCAGCTTGAAAAACGCGGCCATTCCGCCCGGCATGATGAACATGAAGACGATCAGGAAAATGCCGTAGATCGCCCAGGGCGCGGATTTCGAAACGGCTTCGGCGACGTTCGGCACGAATTGGATGAATAGGCCGCCGAAGATCGCACCGGCAATCGAGCCGACGCCGCCGATGACCATGCCGACGACGAAGGAGATCGACAGGAAAATGTTGAAGCTGTCGGGCGCGACGAACTGAATGACGATGGCACCTAGCGCCCCGGCGACGCCTGTATAGAGCGCCGATATGCCGAAAGTCAGCGACTTGACCATCGCCGTGTCGACACCCATAGCCGCGGCAGCCATCGGCTGATCGCGGATCGCCACCATCGCGCGACCCATCCGACCACGGAGAATGTTCTGGCCGATCACGAACATGACCAGGAGCACGAAAAGGGTGAAATAATAGAGCCAGCGGTCCTGGCTGATCGGCAGGTCGAAGGGCGGATCGGGCTTGATGATGACGATGCCCTGCACGCCGCCGGTCCAGCCCTCGATCAGCTTGTATTTGAGGAGCTGCGGCAAGGCCGTGCCGAGGGCGAAAGTCGCGAGCGCGAGATAAAGCCCTTCGAGCCGCAAGGCCGGAAGGCCGAACAAGAACCCGGCGACCAGGCAAACAACGCCCGCGACCGGCAAGGTCGCCCAATAGGGCACGCCGAAGCGATCCATGAGGATCGCCGCGGTATAGGCGCCAATCGCGTAAAAAGCGCCGTGACCGAGCGAGATCTGGCCATTAAAGCCGGTCAACATGGTCAGGCCCAGAATGGCGATCGCATAGACCATGGCGAGCGTCAGCTGGAACACCTGGAAGTTCCTGAGGAACATCGGCAAGACGCAGGCGACGACGATGGCCGCAAGCGCGAGGAGACGGTTGTCGATCTTCATGGCCGCCTCATACCCGCGTCACGATGACCTTGCCGAACAAGCCCGACGGCTTGACGGTCAGGACCGCGACGATGATCACGAGGGCAACGGTGAGCTTGAGTTCGGTGCCGATGACATAGGCGCCGAGGACGTTTTCGAGCACGCCGACGATGAAGCCGCCCAGCACCGCGCCCCAAGGATTGTCGATGCCGCCCAAAAGCGCCGAAGCGAAACCGTAGAGCAGGATGCCGCCCATCATGTTGGGATCGAGATAGACGATCGGCGCGACCATCATGCCGGCAATCGCGCCGATCGCCGCGGCCAAGCCCCAACCGAGAGCGAGCATCCAGCTGACGCGCACGCCGACAAGGCGGCTCGAAATCGGGTTCTGTGCCGCCGCGCGCATGGCAAGACCAAGCGGCGTGTATTTGAAAAAGACGTAAAGCAGGATCAGCACGACCAAGGTAACGCCGAGCGTGCCCATCTCGTGATTGGAGATCAGCTTGCCGAATACCGGTTTTTCCGGGAACGGGCTGGGGAAGACCTTGATCGTATGGCTCCAGAACCAACCGGCCATGGCATTGAAGATGGCGAGCAGACCGATGAACACGACAACGACCGTGAGCACGGAGGCATTCGAGACCGGTCGGATGATGAAGCGCTGGATGGCGATGCCGCCCACCAGCGAAATCGCGACCGCCAGCACGAAAGCGATCCAATAGGGCATGCCCTCTTGGATCATCGCCCAAGCGATATAGGTCGAGAACATCGCCATCTCGCCTTGGGCGAAGTTCACGAGATGCGTCGACTGGTAGATCATGACGAGCGCGAGCGCGACCGCGGCGTAAATCCCGCCCGTGGCAAGGCCCGCGACGACTTGGTGAAGGAAGGCGTCCATGCGCGACCTGTCCTGTCCTAATAACCGAGATAGGAACGACGGACATTGTCGTCGTTCTTGATCTCTGCCGCGGTGCCCGACATGACGACCCGCCCGGTCTCCAAGAGATAGGCGTGATCGGCGAGATCGAGCGCGAGCGCGGCATTCTGTTCGACCAGCAGCATGCTGACCTTGTCTTCCTTGTTGATCTGACGAAGGGTGCGGAAGATTTCGCGCACGAGCAGCGGCGCCAGACCGAAAGACGGCTCATCAAGCAGGAGAAGCTTGGGGCGCAGCATGAGCGCGCGACTGACCGCGAGCATCTGCTGTTCGCCGCCCGAGAGCGTGCCGGCCTGCTGCCAGCGCCTTTCGCCGAGGCGCGGGAAAAGCGCGTACATGCGATCGATATCGGCGAGCATGGCGGCCTTGTCCGCCCGCGCATAGCCGCCGAGACGCAGGTTTTCGTCGACGCTCAATTGCACGAAGGTGCCGCGCCCATCGGGCGTATGGGCGACGCCAAGGCGCACGATATCTTCCGTCGCCAGACCTTCGATGCGCTTGCCGCCGAGCACGATCTCGCCCTTGGTCGCAACCATGTTGCAAACCGCGCGGAGCGTCGTCGTCTTGCCGGCGCCGTTCGCGCCCAGGATGGCGGTGATGCCGCCGACTTCGATCGAGAAGGATATGCCATGCAGGACCTTGGTCTGGCCATAGGCCGCTTCGAGGTTCTTGACCTCCAGGAGCGCGGTCATGCGTCCCCCGTCCCGAGATAGGCGCGAATGACGTCCTGATTGCTCTGGACTTCGGCCGGCGTGCCTTCGGCGATCTTGCGCCCGAAGTCGAGCGCGACGACCTTGTCCGAGACGCTCATGACCAGGCTCATGTGATGCTCGACCAGCAATATGGTCATGCCGAGGCGCTCGCGAATGTCGCGAATGACGCCCTTGAGTGCATCGACTTCCTCGTGATTGAGGCCGCCGGCAGGTTCATCGAGCAGGAGAAGCTTCGGCTCGGACGCAAGCGCGCGCGCGAGTTCGACGCGCTTTTGCGTGCCGAAAGGCAAGTCCATGACCGGAATATGGGCGACCGCGCCGAGGCCGAGGAACGTAACGAGGCGTTGGGATTTCTCGCGAAGTTTGGCTTCCTCGCGCGCGACCAAAGGCAAGCGCAAGGCGTTGGCGAAGAACCCGCCTTGCGAGCGGCAATGGCCGCCGACCATGACGTTGTCGAACACGCTCATGGTCCGGTAGAGCGCGAGGTTCTGGAAGGTTCGACCGATGCCGATCTCCGCGATGCGATGGACCGGGAAGTCGGTCAGCGCCTTGTCTTCGAAAACGATACGGCCTTGCTGGAAGGTGTAAAGGCGCGACAGGCAATTGAACAAAGTCGTCTTGCCCGCGCCGTTCGGCCCGATCAGGCCGCAAATCGATCCGGTCGGAACCTCAAAGCTCACGCCGTCGAGCGCGACGATGCCGCCGAAGCGCACGGTGACATCCTCGACCTTGAGGATGTTCGGCGCGGCGCCGCGCGAATAGGCGACAGCAGCTTCAGCCACGGCCGACGACCGCCGGCTGGCTCAACACGAAGAACGCCAATACTCCCACCACAGAACGGTTTTATCCCCTGTTCTTGCATGAAGACTACACAAGTTCGGGGGTGACCGCTACTGTCCGAGAATTCGCGATAGAAAACGCGGCACGCGATCCAACGCATCCGCGCGCGCCGCCGGATCGGTGCCGATATGGGCGCTGGTGCCTCCGCCTGGGATCGCCAAGCCGGTCCGCAAGCGAATGGGCACGTTGGGTGCATCGAAGTCGTGGTAGGCGCCAGGATAGGCAACGACTTCGATCGGCGCACCACGCCCGCGCGCGGCCTCGGCGAATTCGACGCAAGGCGCGGCCGGCGTCCAGTCATCCGCCTCGCCGACCAATAGCAGCGTCGGCGCGACCGCCCCATAGGCTTGATCGCGCGCGGTCGCGCAGCCGGGATAGAACGCGACGCCCGCGCGAAAATCACCTTTGGGCAAGACCTTCGGCCGCCCCGGCGATTTGGGGTTCAGGGTCGCGAGCGTCGTTTGCCCGCCATGCGACCAGCCCATCACGGCGATCCGGTTCGCAATCACGTCGTTGCGTCCCTGCAAAAAGAGCAAGGCACCGTAAGCGTCCCGGGGACGCTCGCGCGTCGAGAGTATCGGTCGATCCTTGAGCGTGCAGACCTGACGATGACCGCGCGGATTGAAGCTATCGGGAAGCAACACGACGTAACCGGCGTCGCGGAATCTTCGCGCCCACTCGTCATGGCGGGCATTCAACCTTTCGCCCTGACTGCCGCTAAAGAGCCCGCCGCAACCATGAAGCAGCACGATGGCAGGAAACGGTCCCGCACCTTCGGGCCTCAGGAGCCAAGCGGACAGCTCGGTCGGTACGGCTTTGGTCAGGTCGGCATCGTTCGAGGGAAAGACGACTTTCTCGGCGCCTGTCTGCGCCGCGGATTCCGCGCCAATGACACCAGTCATTGCGGCGAAGGCCAACCCAAAAACGAACAATGCCCTTCGCGCCATCGCGCCCTCTCGACTGCCAGGATCGTCATTCGTACCGCATCGGAAGAATTTGCTTAGGGCAATGGTACTGCCGAACGGTTGCTTCGCCAATCGACGCCGGCGACTTGATGCCGCGACGTTCGAAAGACTAAGCTTGGGCTAACGACAACGACGCCTTCGTCATTCCGGCGGGCCTTGCCTTCGCGCGCTCGATCGCCCAGCGCCCGGATATCAATCTCTACGCGCCGGACAAGCGTCATCCGAGCCTCGCCGGCACCTACCTCTCGGCCGCAACTGTCTACGCCTCGCTTTTCAAGAAATCTCCCGTCGGCGCGAAATACAATGCCGAGCTCGATGACGCCGTCGCCCAGCATCTGCGGACCGTCGCCTGGGAAACGGTCCAGGGCTATCACAAGAATTGATCTCGCGACCCGACCATCCTCGTCGATCTTGGTGCCCGCTCCCGGACTTGAACCGGGACGGCCCTTTCGGGCCTCAGGATTTTAAGTCCTGTGCGTCTACCGTTCCGCCAAGCGGGCAATGGTGATCAGACAGGCTCGTCCGTGGGATCGGCGCCTAATCGGCGGATCATGTCCTTGAGTTCGCCGGCGCAGGCCTCAAGCCGCGCGGCCTCCGTGCCGCGCATGACCAGGGCGGTGCCAAAACGCCCGCCCCGGTACCACGGGTATGAGCCGATATCGAGTTCGCTGTAGCGCTCTTGCAGGGCGCCGAGATCCTTGGCGATCACGCCTTCGGCGATCTGGGCCGAGACGGCTCGCGAGAGGATGGGAGCGCCGCCCGTGAGGAGCGGCGTGAGGCTTTCGAACATCGCCTGCATGATCTTGGGCACACCCGCCAGCACGAAGACGTTCTCAGTTCGATAGCCGGGCGCGCCGGAGATCGGGTTTTCGACCAACTCCGAACCCTCCGGCATATGCGCCATACGCAGCCTCGCCTCGTTGAGGTCCGCCGGATTGGCATAGCGCTTGCGCAAGATTTCATGGGCGCGCGGGTGGAGAATGAGCTTGCGCCCGAAGGCCTTGGCGACGCATTCCGAGGTGATGTCGTCATGCGTCGGGCCGATCCCGCCCGTGGTGAAGACATAGTCGAATTTCGCCCGCACTTCGTTGATGGTCGCGACGATCACGCTCTCGATGTCGGGAATGACCCGCGCCTCGCGCATGCGGATGCCGAGTTCGTTGAGCCGCTTGGCGATGTAGGCGAGGTTGATGTCCTGCGTCCGGCCCGAAAGGATCTCGTTGCCGATGATCAGGACGCAAGCCGTGACGGTCTTGGTGTCGGACATGGTGCCAGCCTAATGGGCGGTAAAGCCGCCGTCGACGGCAAATTCCGCGCCGGTGACGAAGCGCGCCTCGTCGGAAGCGAGATAGAGCACCATGTTGGCGATGTCGTCGGGTTCGCCCAGGAAGCCGATCGGATGTTCCTTGAGCATGCGCGCGCGGCGTTCCTCCATTGCCTTGTCGTCGAGATCGCCCCGGATCATCGGCGTCTCGATGAACCCCGGATGAATCGAATTGACGCGCACTTTGAGCGCCGCGCCCTCGATCGCCGCGGATTTGGTAAGGAGCCGCACGCCGCCCTTGCTCGCGCAATAGGCACTGACCATGGCCTGCGCGACCATGCCATAAACCGAGGAAATGTTGACGATCGAGCCGCCGCCGCTTTCTCCCATCAAGGGGATGGCGTGCTTAATGCCGAGAAAGACGCCGTCGAGATTGACGCTCTGGACGAAGCGCCAGTCCTTGAGGCTCATGGCGACGATCGGCGAAACGCGTGCGACGCCCGCGATGTTGCCGAGAATATCGAGCCGGCCGTAATCGGCCTTGATCCGCGCGATCGCCGCCTGCCAATCCATTTCGGAGGCGACGTCGAGCTTCTGGGCGATGCAATGCGTGCCCGCCATTTTGCGGGTCTCGGCAAGGCCCTCTTCGTTGACATCAGCGGCGATCACCTTGGCGCCTTCTCGCGCCAGGCGAATCGCGCTCGCGCGACAGATTCCGGACGCCGCGCCCGTCAGCAATGCCACCTTGCCTTCGACCCTACCCTTCGCCATGGTCTCCACCTCTTCTCTGTGCCGGCGCAAATTATCAGCGGACGCCGTTCGTCCTCAAGGAAATGCATGGACCATAAATTGACCGGCCGCGTCGTCGTCTACGACCTCGAATACACGGCTTGGGACGGTTCGGTGGCCCGGAATTGGTCGGGACCGGGCGAGCATCGCGAAATCGTCCAAATCGGCGCCGTCATTTTGGACGCCGATGATGGACTTCGCGAGACAGGCGAATTCGAAACCCTGGTCAAGCCCAGGCGCAATCCGGTGATTTCGGACTATCTCGTCAAGCTGACCGGAATCAGCGCCCAAGCCGTGCTCGACCGAGGCATCGATTTCGCCGACGCCCTGTTGCGGTTTCGCGATTTCGTCGGCGACTCGGTGACGCCCCTCTTGTCCTATGGCTTGGATGATTTGGTCTTGCGCGAAAATTGCGGCCTGACCGACATCGACTACCCTTTCGAGGCCAATTCGACCTTCAACGTCAATCCGCTGATCTCCCGGTTGACCGGGATCGAGGGTCAGCTGGTCAATAGCGGTCAACTGCCGGAGGCGATGGGCTTCGCGGCGCCTGGGCCACGGCACCAGGCGCTTTACGACGCGCGATGCGTTGCCGAAGCGCTCCGTATCCTGCGCCGTCGCAATCTTGTTTGACGCTCGCCCGACCGCAAGCCATATAGGGGCCATGACCTACGTCGCCGCCGCCGATGCACCCTCCCGCAATACCGGCTCTATCCGGCTCTACAAGCTGGAGGATTTCGCCGGCATGCGCGTGGCCGGACGCCTGGCGGCCGAGACGCTCGACATGCTCGCGGCGCAGGTGCGACCGGGCGTGACCACCGAGGCACTCGACCGCATCGCGCATGACTACATCATCGCCGCGGGCGCGGTGCCCGCGCCGCTCGGCTATCGCGGCTATCCCAAGTCGATCTGCACTTCGGTCAATCACGTCGTCTGTCATGGCATCCCGACCGAAGACAAGACCTTGATCGAGGGCGACATCGTCAATATCGACGTGACGGTGATCGTCGATGGCTGGCACGGCGACACGTCGCGCATGTATTGGGTCGGCGATATCGGCGTGAAGGCGCGCCGGCTTTGCGACATCACTTATGACGCCATGATGAAGGGCATCGAAGCGGTCAAGCCCGGCGCGACCGTAGGCGACATCGGCCACGCCATCCAGACCTTCGCCGAGGCGCAACGCTGCTCGGTCGTGCGCGATTTCTGCGGCCATGGCGTCGGCCGGCTGTTCCACGACGCCCCCAATATCCTCCATTACGGCCGGCGGGGTTCCGGCCCGAAGCTCAAACCCGGCATGTTCTTCACGGTCGAACCGATGATCAATCTCGGCAAACACGACGTGAAGATCCTGGCCGATGGCTGGACCGCGGTGACCAAGGACCGCTCGCTTTCGGCGCAGTTCGAACACACCGTCGGCGTCACCGAAAGCGGCGTCGAGATTTTCACGCTGTCGCCCAAGGGCCTCGACCGACCGCCCTTCTCGACCACCGGTTAGCTTCGCCATGTCGCTTTCCCGCGACCGGGTGACGATCGTCGCCGCGCTGATCCTCGGCTATCTCCTGTCCCAATTCTTTCGCTCGGCCAATGGCGTGATCGGGCCCAATCTGATGGCCGATCTGAACATCGGCGCCGAGGGCCTGGCGACGCTGACGAGCGTGTTCTTCCTCGTCTTTGCCGCGTTTCAGATCCCGCTGGGCGTGTTGATCGACCGGTATGGGCCGAGGCTCACCGTCGCCTGGCTCATGCTTTTTGCGGCCGCAGGGTCGGCCCTGTTCGGATTGGCCGACGGACTGAGTGGACTTGCCATCGGCCGCGCGCTCCTCGGCATCGGCATGTCATGCCTTTTGATCGGTCCGATGGTGGTCTATTCGCGCTGGTTCCCGCCGGACCGCTTTGCGACGATTTCGTCGATCCATATCGGTATCGGCACTGCCGGCAATGTCATCGCGACGACGCCGCTCGCGGCCGTGACCGAGTATTACGGTTGGCGCGCGGCCTTTCTCGGTCTTGCGGGTATTGCCGTCGTCTCGGCGGCCCTCATCTATTTCTTGGTGCGCGATGCGCCCCCCGGCACGAATCAAATCGACAACAAGCCCTCGTCCCTTGCCGAGGCCGTGGGCGGATTGGGCGAAGTCTTTCGCAACCGGCGTTTGCCCTATGTCTTCGCCTTGATGTTCACGGCCTATGCCTCGGTGATCACGATTTTCGGCCTGTGGGGCGGCCCCTATCTCAAGGACGTCTACGGCCTAGACGGCGTCGCGCGCGGCAACGTCCTCTTGATCGCGGTGGTCGCCAGCATCGTCGGCTATCTGGCCATTGGGCCGCTCGATCGGAAATTCGACACAAGGAAATGGATCAATGTCGTAGGCGCGAGCACGCTGGTCATGATCTTCACCGCGCTCGCGCTGATCCCGGGGCTCAGCCTGATTCAGGCGACCGTCTTGCTCACTTTCATGGGCTTTGCCTCGGGCTACGTGACCATGATCCTGGCTCATGGCCGCGCGATCTTTCCGCCGCATCTGGTCGGGCGCGGGCTGACGACCCTCAACATCGCGACCATGGGCGGTGCCGCCACTTTGCAATTCATCACCGGGCTCGTGGTCGGCGCCTTTGCCGAAAAGGGCCAGCCGGCTCCGCCCGAGGCCTATCAAGCGATGTTCGGCACCATCGCCGGGCTCTGCCTGTTGTCAGTCCTGATCTATCTTCGGATCGACGATGCCAAGCCCAGCCAAGAGGCGCGATAATGGACTTCGCCGACATTCTTACGCCCTCCGGCCGTCGTATTGCCGAAGGGCGAGACCTGACCGTCGGTGGCGCGCTCGCCGACCCGGCTCAGCCTTTCCTCTCGCTCGCCGGCGTGGTCGAACAAGAAGCCGCGACCAAGCTGATGGCGGTTCTAGATTGCCATGTTTTTGATGTCCTCCCCGAGGTCGGTCACCCCTTGCCCGACGCGCTCCGAGGTCTGAAAAAAAATTAGGGGCTGTCCCAGATAACTACCTGAGGTGACGCTTAACCCATTGTTTAATTTGGTCTAATTGTTCTGATGGGTCGCTGGTGTTGAAGCGCCACTCGCACTCCTTCAAGAA
>Ga0194120_10010887_pt1 | contig 11090 bp, 8 predicted proteins | sample TA2MahCa65mmetaG_FD_148642 | JGI IMG/M metagenome (GOLD analysis project Ga0194120, IMG submission 148642) | Freshwater microbial communities from Lake Tanganyika, Tanzania - TA2015019 Mahale Deep Cast 65m | ecosystem: Environmental > Aquatic > Freshwater > Lake | place: Tanzania: Lake... | reverse complement strand
GAATTCCCAGGGCGTATGGATCTGTTTCGCGTTCAATCCTCGCAATTCGGGAACCCACTTGCGAATGTAATCTCCATTCGGGTCGAACTTGGCGCTTTGCAACACGGGGTTGAAAATTCGAAAATACGGCGCGGCATCGGTGCCTGTGCCTGCTGTCCATTGCCAGCCACCGTTGTTGGGGGCTATGTCGCCGTCGAGCAGATTTTCCATGAACCAGGCTTCGCCCCAACGCCAGTCAATCAGCAGGTCTTTGACGAGGAAGGAAGCGACGATCATCCGGGCGCGATTATGCATCCAGCCCATCTCTTTGAGTTGACGCATTGCCGCATCCACCACGGGGACGCCTGTTTCGCCCCTCTTCCACGCTTCGAACTCTGACGCATTATTCCGCCACGGAATGTTCGTCAGCGAACGGTTGAAGGCTGTTCTGGCAACATGCGGAAAGTGATGCAGAATTTGGATGTAGAACTCGCGCCAGATAAGTTCGTTGAGCCAGATCTCCGCGCCTTTCGAGTTATGACTGACGAGTAATGAGGTATGGGCGGCTTGAACAGCTTGCCGCAGACCGATCATCCCAAAGCGGATGTACGGCGAGAGTGCGGATGTGCCGTCCAAGTCCATGCGATTGCGGTCATCGGCATAGTTGTGGATGCGTTTGTGTGCGAACTCTTCGAGGCGGGTGAGGGCTTCCTCTTCACTCGCAGGGAAGAGCGGGTTGGTGGTGAATTCAGGCAGAGACTCTGAATGGAAGCCTTGTGGAGTTTTGATGTGATCAGGCGCATGGTGCAGTTTGATCTTTGTCAGCTTTGCCTTCCAAACTTTGGAGTATGGTGTATAGACGGTGTACGGTCTGCCATCCTGCTTGAGGACGGATTTGGGATGATGGACGGTCTGCCCAGATATCAATTTCAGCGGCAGTATCTTTTGAATGAGCGCATCGCGTTTGTGGGCGTAGGGTGTGTAATCCTCTTCTGCGTAGATGGTTTCGGCTTTTAGTTCGTCAAAAAGTTGACGCAAAATATCTACGGGCTTCCCTTTGCGAATGACGAGATACGAATTGTGTTTGCGCAGTTCCTTGTCCAGCGAGGCGAGACCTTCGTAGAGAAAGTTCCTGCGGCGTGGGGACAGGTTTTCGAAGGCTGGGTCGAGGATAAATACTGGCAGGGTCGCACCAGCCGTCAGCGCGGAGTGAAGCGCGGCATTATCGGTCAGGCGTAGGTCGCGGCGTATCCACCAGATGGAGGTCATAATCGTTGCAGTGAAATCAACTCTTTTTCGGCAGCCATGGAAAAAATTCGTTGGTGCGGGCAATGTACTCTTCGTAGCCGGGTTTGGTTTTTGTCAGCGTGCGTTCAAGCATGGCAACGCCAGAGACCTTCATCAGCAGGAAGGTCATGATGATTGGGCTGAAGATCGTCCACCAACCGCCGCTGGCGAGTGAGATGAGATAAAAGCCCCACCATTGCGCCGCGTCTCCGAAATAATTTGGGTGACGGGTCAGGCTCCATAAGCCGCTGGTAAGTAGTTTGCCCTTATTTGTAGAATTGGCTTTGAAGCGCGATAACTGCCAGTCTCCACCTGCTTCGAAGACGAATCCGATCAGCCAGACAAGTGCGCCGACGAGATCGAGGAGATTGAGCGGGGCGGCTTTTTCAGCCTGTGTTACGAACAATGGTGCGGCGACGATCCACATGATTGCGCCTTGCAGGAGGAATACCTTGAAAAAACTGCGCCACCACCACGCGGAGCCAGCTTCGCTGCGCCAGGCGGCATAGCGGAAGTCTTCGGGTTGTGCATGATTGCGGAGAAAAATGTAGACCGAGAGACGCAAACCCCAGATGGTTACAAATGCTCCCAGCAACATTGCCCGCATCGAAAGGCTTTCGCCTGCGAACCATGCCACCATCCAGTACGACAGGAAGAAACCGGTACCCCAGAAAATGTCAACGATGCTGGAGTTCTTGAGGTACAGGCTGAGAAGCCAAAGCAGGGTCATCAGAACCAAAATGATTATTCCAGCTGTCAGCCAGAGAGGGAAAAATGGCATCGAAGTTCCTTGCTCACTTTTGACTGCTGGCGTAGGATCTAAGCCAGTGTTTGATCGGCTCACCCTGACCGTTGATGTTATCGTCCACGGCGCGGGCGTATTGCTCCATGAAAGCTGATAACTCTTCCTTCGGGTATTGGTATGCCTGGAGGAGTACTTTAAGCCATTCGACTTCCTCAGAGAGGTGTTCGAGGTTGCCCAATTGCAAGGCGGCAGTGATGTTATCTCCCAGAAAGTGGATGGCGGTGTTCAGGCTCTCCGGGCTGACGACAAGCGGTTGGATAAGTTCCTTGAGTCTGCTCTCGATATGGGCACGCTTCGATGTGAAACCGATCAGGGCTGCGGTGTATTCCTGTGAGGGAATCGTTAGCTCCTTTTCTGCGACTTTGTTTCGCAGTAAGTTTCCAACTTCCTGCACTGAGGAATCCAGCGTTTTGCCTAGATGGTGTCCGGGGACATGGTCTACGATGGCGGGGCGAATGCTGAAAATACGTCCGCCAAAGGCGACATTCACTTTTTGATTGCTGAGTGAGAGTGCAGAATGCTGCAGGGATGCGGCGGAGATAAGTGTCTGCGCAACGAGAACTACAAGGTGTGCGCGTACTTTCAGGGCTGTCTCTGCAAAACGGTCTGCGGGGACGTTTGCGCCGAGGTAAATGACGTTCAGTCCGCGGCGGCGCAGGAGCAGGGAGATCAACAGCGGTGTAAATGTGTGCCATTCACCGGGCGGACAGCCCACCAAAACTGTTTGCGGGCGGGTGGGGACGGGAGACGCGCTTAGCAGGGCGTCTAATCGGCGCATGGCAAGGCCAGAGGCAAAATGCTCCTGTTGCACACTGGCACGGTTTTCGTACCAAAGTGCGCCGATCTCTGCCATGCCTTTTTGTAAAACATCCAAACATACGGCTTCCACGGGGAAGATGGAGAATGCCTTGTTGAGCGATTGTTCTGCAGCGGTTTCACTAAAGTTAAGGCAGGCTGCGATCCATTCAACACGGATGGCGTCTAAAGTGGTGTCTGTATGGGTGGGAGACACTGCCTGAGCAGAGCCAAAGCTCAATGGGTTCGAGCCAGCCAGTGGGTCGGTGCCTGAGGCGATATGTTCATTCCAAAAATCCACAGCGCGCGAGATGGATAATCCCTCTGCCTGTCTTCCGATCAGCCATTTGATCGTTTCGATATCGTATTGCGAATACAGGCGATGGCCGCCCGCCGTGCGTTGGGGGGTGGGCAAGCCGTAACGGCGTTCCCAGGCGCGCAAGGTATCAGCGGCCAGACCAGTTTCGCGTAATACTGCTTTCAGGTTAAAGGCAGGGGTTTTACTGAGCATTTTGATTCCTTTACTTACACAGGATTTAAGGTTGGTTTGGACACCTTTTGCACAGTAATTGTACCCTCTTCTTTAAGGATACGCTCGGTTGTCAGACGTGCCGATAAGAGCACAATCGGAAGCCCCGTGCCGGGGTGGGTGGATGCGCCGGCAAAGTACATGTTCTTGTATTTTGCGTGGCGGTTGTGCGGACGAAGGTAGCCGACCTGCCAGAAGTTGTGACTTAAGCCGAAGGCCGCGCCTTTTTCGAGATTGAAACGTTCTTTCCAGACTTTGGGCTGGTACACGATCTCGAACTTGATATGCTCTCTGAGATCGGTGATGCCCATCTCTTTGGCGAGGCGTGCAAAGACGGTTTCGCGCGCGCGATTCACGAGGGCGTCCCAATCTTGCTTGGTGCGTTCACTGAGATGCCCAACGGGGACGAGGACGTAGAGGGTTTCCTGTCCTTCCGGCGCGGCGGCGGGGTCGGTGCGTGCAGGTGCATGGACGTAGAACGACGGCACTTCGGGCAGGGTGTGGTCTTCAAAGATCTGGTCGAAGGAGGCTTTGTAATCACCGCCAAGGAAGACATTGTGGTGGGCGACATTCTTGTACTGCTTGTCTACTCCCCAATAGAACATAATGGTGGAGCAGGTGTAGAGTTTGTTATCCAGCTTTTCGGCTTCGGCACGGTCTGGCAGAAGTTCCTTGTAGATATAGGGCAGGTCAGCGTTGCCGACAAAGATGTCAGCGGTGTAGGTTTTGCCATCTGTGGTGATGACATTTTCCACCTTGGATTTGCCGACATTGATCTTCTTGACGGGGGAGTTGTAGACGAATTTCACGCCCAGTTTTTCAGCGATATTCGTTAGTGCCTGAATACCAGCGTACATACCGCCCATCGGATACCAAACACCTTCTGCTAATTCGGTATATTGCAGCAGGGAATAGGTTGCGGGGGCATCGTAGGGGCTGAGTCCCAGATACATATTTTGAAAGGTGAATGCCGCTTTCAGGCGTTCATCCTTGAAGAAGCGGCTGGTGTTGCGATAGTGTTTGTCTAATGCTTTGAGGTTGAATATCAGCGGCAGGTTCTTGAGGCTGAAATATTCAAAGATGTTGTAGAAATTACGCCCAACGAATTTTTCGAGCGAGATCTTGTAATGTTTAGCGCCTTCCGCAATGTAACCGAGAAACCCTGTGAAAGCGGTCTTATCCACAGATTCAAGTTGGGTCTGCATCTTACCGATATCTGAGGTCAATTCGAGGCGCAATCCGTCATCGAAGTGGACCTTGTAGGTCGGGTCGATGCGGCGCAGGTCGAGGTGGTCGCTCATTTTTTCGCCAAGCGATGCAAAGGTTTCTTCCCAAACTTCGGGCATGAGAAACAAGGTCGGGCCAATGTCGAAGCGGTGGCCCTCCTGAACGATCTGGTTGCAGCGTCCGCCGGGTGTGCCTTCCTTTTCCAGCACGGTTACATCATATCCATTTTTTGCAAGGCGGGCGGCTGTGGCAATTCCGCCAATACCTGCCCCGATCACAATTGCTGTTGGTTTCATTTTTTCTCCTTGATCCATTCCTGTAAATTTCAGAATGTGGCCGTATTCTAACACTTGTCTATTATTTGTCAAGGTTTAATAATATTCTTTGCAAAACCTTGACAAATATTGTAAATCCTGTAAAATCTTCTCCAGTAAATAGATACTTATCAAGCGGAACAAAAGAGGAGAACATAATGCAGGCACATGCAAATTGGGAACATCACTTACTGTCACTTGCGGGGCATATCCCGCATCCTTCGAAGCGTCCGTTTTTTTCCTACTGGGCAGGTGATGCCTCGCTGCAAAAAGCCTACAAACAGACAGAAATTATTACCGCTGCGCACAGCAAATCCTTTTATCTTGCTTCTGGTTTGCTGCCTGAAGAAAAGCGCTCCGCTGTCCGTGCGTTGTATGCTTTCTGCCGCACTGTGGATGATATTGTGGATGAAGTGGAATCAAAGAAAGACCGTGACTTTGAGTTGGATTACTGGCGTCACATTGTAGAAACCGCCTCTTCCTCCGCCGACGATTTGGTTGCCCTTGCCTGGACAGATGCAATTACCCGATACCACATTCCCCGTCATTACGCCCTCCAATTGATCGATGGTGTTGCCCGCGATCTCTCGCAAACGCGCTACCAAACGTTCAATGACCTTGCGACGTACTGCTACGGTGTTGCCTCCACGGTTGGCTTGATGAGTATGTATATTATCGGTTTCAAGAATAATGATGCTGTGCCGTATGCCATTAAGTTGGGCGTTGCCCTGCAAATGACCAATATCCTGCGCGACGTTGGGGAAGATTATCGCAATGGGCGTCTTTACCTGCCGCGCGAGGAGCTTGTCACCTACGGCATTCGTGAAGAAGATATTGCCGCAGGCCGCATGACCGATAACTGGCGTCAATTCATGAAGTTCCAGATCGAACGTACCCGCCAGTTGTATGCTGAAGCATGGGCAGGTGTAAAGATGCTTGAGCGTGAAGGTCAACTTGCCGTTGGGGCGGCTTCCACGTTCTATCAGGGCATTCTGGAGGATATTGAATCGCACGATTACGATGTCTTCTCCCGCCGCGCGAACTTGTCTGCGTGGGGCAAGTTGAGCCGCATTCCCGCCTTGTGGGTGAAGGTCCGCTCGGTATAGAAAAAATTTTTCCATTTCCAGAGGCATTCGCATGAATGCCTCTGTTGCATTAAAATCGAGGTTGCTATGCGTAATAAATTTGTCTTGTTTGCCCTGCTCTTTCTAATCTCATGTGGAGTACCCGTGAATACACCTGAACCAGCATCGAATCAAACCATCCGTTACCTTGCTCTTGGCGACTCGTACACCATCGGTGAAAGTGTCTTGGAAAGCGAGCGTTGGCCCAATCAACTGGCGGACCTGTTGAAAACATCCTCCGATCAGGATGTCGATGTCACCATCATCGCCCGCACAGGCTGGACAACCGCCGAGCTCTGGCAGGGAATTCAGGCGCAGCAGCCATCACCGCCATATGAGATGGTCTCACTGCTCATCGGTGTCAACAACCAATATCGCGGGTACGACATCAATGAATATCGCGAAGAATTCGGCTTTTTGCTTGCGAAAGCCATTGAATTTGCAGGTGGCGATGCGGATCGTGTTTTTGTGTTGTCCATTCCCGACTGGGGCGTCACTCCCTTTGCCAACGGCAGGGACGCTGAAAAGATCGCACAGGAAATCGACGCATTCAATGCCGTCAATCTGGAAGAGGCTCAAAAAGCGGGTGCGGCTTATGTGGATGTCACCCCTGTTTCCCGCAAAGCCATAAACGACACTACCTTGATCGCAGGGGACGGCTTGCATCCTTCCGGAGAAATGTACGCCGCATGGGCGGAACTAGCACTGCCAATTGCATTGAAAATACTGGAGTAAAATCAACGCATCACTTTACTTTGCGGAGAAACCCTGATATGCCCACAATCAAAGCCATCAACCATGTAGCTGTTGTCGTTGACGATATGGAAAAATCCCTCTCCTTCTGGCGCGATGCGCTAGGTATTGAACTGCATGAATTGCGCGATGTCCCTGCCGAAAAATCACAGGTGGCTTTTCTGCCGCTGGCCGGCGCTGAAGTGGAGCTCGTCATGCCGACTTCCGATGAATCGGGCATTGCCAAATATCTCGCCAAGCGCGGACAAGGCATGCACCATATTTGTCTCGAAGTGGATGATATCGACGGCATGCTTTCCCAGCTAAGATCAAAGAATATTCGTCTTATAAACGAAGAACCGCGTACGGCCGTGGATGGAAAGAAATATGCTTTCATTCATCCCGAGTCCACGGGTGGGGTGTTGGTCGAACTTTACCAGATCTAAATGACCGAAAAAATCGAAGCAATTTTGGAAAAGGAATGCGGGCTCACCATGGACCGGCCTGTCATCGTCGGTGTTTCCGGCGGACCGGACAGCCTGTGTCTGATGGAAGTGCTCAGGCGGGCGAAGTACACCGTCATTGTTGCTTCCTTTGACCACCAATTACGCCCCGATTCCACCCGCGATGCCCGCATGGTCGAAAAGGTTGCGGCGCGTCTGATGTTGAATTGCGTTGTCGATGGCGCCGACGTGCGCGGTTATGCAGAAGAACATAAACTTTCCATCGAAGAGGCGGCGCGCAGCCTGCGGTATCGCTTCCTGTTCGACCTTGCACGCCGTTTTTCAGCACAGGCGGTGGCGGTCGGACACACAGCAGATGACCAGGTAGAGACGGTGCTCATGCACTTTCTGCGCGGCAGCGGCATCTCAGGTTTGAAGGGCATGTCTTATCGCTCCATTATCAAAACCTTTGACCCCGAAATTCCCGTCATTCGTCCGCTGCTTGATCTGTGGCGTGAAGAAACCGAAGTCTATTGCGCGGTGCATGGTTTGCGCCCGCATTACGACTCGTCCAATGACTTGATGAATTTTCAGCGCAATCGCATCCGTCATCTCCTGATTCCCACTCTTGAAACCTACAATCCCAAACTCCGCGAGGCGATTTTGCGCATGTCACAATCGTTGAAGGGCGACCATATCTTTGTCACCGAAACGATTGAAAAGGCCTGGCGGGATACGGTCATTTCAGAAGGGGAGGATACGATCACGTTTGACGCAGCCCTTCTTTCTGCCTGCTCGCTCGGACTGCAACGGAACCTGGTCAAACATGCCATGCAGACTCTCAGCCCGGGCGTGGATATCACTTTCTCCATTCTCGAGCGGGCTGCCAATACGATCAATTCCTCGCTGCAATCGGCTCGTGTGGATCTGAAAGGCGGCTTGCGCCTATTCCATGAAGCAGACAGAATTTTCATTTGCACATCCAGTGCGGAACTGCCATTTGACATCTGGCCGCAAATGCCTGTGGAGGAGTCGCTGTCGATTGCCTGCCCTGGTCAGGTGGTAATGGCGGGTGGGTGGAAGGTTTCCTGTGAACGCTGGCGTCTTCCTGCTCTGGCGAAGGAACAAGCCGAACGAAACGAGGATCAGTTTCAGGTCTGGTTGGATGCGGATGAATTACCCGATTCCTTTGAACTGCGGGTGAGGCGTCAGGGGGATCATTTTTCCCCGCTTGGCATGGGTGGTCATTCGCAGAAGATGTCTGATTTTTTTGTCAACGAAAAACTGCCGCAGCGTGCGCGTGATCGCTGGCCGCTCTTATGTGTTGGTGATGAAGTGATCTGGGTGCCGGGTTATCGCCCTGCCCATCGCCATCGTTTGAAGATGACGACAAGTAATGTGATCTATTTTTCGATGGCGCGCCCGCCTGAGAAAATTCTGCCTGAAGAAAATCCCCGCCAGTAAGCGGGGATTTTTGTTCTACTTTATTTCGCCATTCAATTGTTTTAGCTTGATGAACAACTCACGCCATTGGATCTTTGACACGCCAAGTTTCTGGCGGATCTTTTCCACTTCCACGCCTGCTTGATAATCGCGCAGAGCGCAGGTCCAACGGCACATGTCGAAGGAGAGGTGTTTGGTGAGGCCTGCTTCTTCGCCGATATCTTCGAGAAGGTACTCAAGCCTGCGCGGTGACCATGGGAAGAGTTTATCGACGGGCTGGTATTGGGCGAAATATTCGTCGTAGGCTGTGACCCAATCTTCAGACAGGTCTATTTTGCGTTCCTTGTAGCGGTTGGCAGGGCTCGCATAGCGGACGAATAGATGCGGCCCGTTTTTTGCGTCAAGGTCAACATGATTGATGTGAATGCCGAGACACTCGCTCTTTTTGATGGCAGTTGTCAGCAGTAATGTGGCGAGGGTGTAGGGGCGGGCGTCGGGTTTGGTATTGCGGCGATGACGGTCTGCGGCCAGCATAACGGCTTCGTATTCTTCGTCGGTCAGCACTTGCGGAAGCGGGCTGATGGCGGAGCGTTGCAACACTTTTTCTGCGGGGTCGATCGTCAGTGTGCCATGCTGGTGCAGCCAACGGAAAAATGATTTCACCGAGGTGATGCGCCGCGAAAGGGTCTTGGGGCTGCATGGAATGCCGCGTCCTTTTTCCATCCATTCAAAGAAGCGGTTGAGGTCATCTGTGGTGATCGCGCCGACACTTTGGTCTGGTGCAACGAATTGGGTCAACAGGCGCACGTCCGAGAGGAAGGCTTTGATGGTGTTGGGAGAGCGCCCTTGATCTGCCATGAACATTTCCCAGCCGTTGATGGCGGCGGGGAGCAGGGTTTTGGCGCTGATATGTGCGGTTTCAGATGTTTTTGCCATAGATTTATCCTTGCGTATAGCGCATAGTCTTTTCGTATAGTTTAACGAGAATAAGGGGGCTTGTCAACTGCGTTAATGCGATAGATCTTCGGGCTTGAAGCAGGCTTTGTAGTCTGCACCCAAAATAACGCGATATTGCAAAGGGCTGTTTGGGTCAGGCAGGGAGATGATATTTGCTGAATACAAATTGAGCACATTTAGGATCGTTTGTTGTTGTGCTGAGTCCTGCCCGGGCGTGAAATCCAAGAGGACGGAATTCGCATAGTCACGACGGTCAGCAATGCTCACACTGGTTTGATAGCCTGCATAATTCAAGCGGGATGCGGCAAGAGATTCAAGAGTTTCAAAATTTGCTCCATTTTGGACTTCCACGACGATATTCTCGCGTACGACAGCATACGGAGACAGGGTGGTCGCCTCGATGAGCATTTGTTGTAGCGCCTCTTCCTGCGGGAGGAGCACGGACGCCCCCCCGGGCGTGGTCCACCCTTGAACATAGGGCGGACGGATGTAATAACTGCGGATATTGGCGTTGGTGAAATTGACCGAATACGGGGCCATGCGCAGCATATCTGCGAGGCTAAGGTCGGTGATGACGCTGCTGGAGAGATCATCGTACAGCTGCGGAATTTTTGTGAATGTGCCCGTTTGTAGTGCTTTGTCGAAAAGCGTTCGCAATACTTCCTGCTGTCGGCGGCCGCGGTCAAAATCACTGGATTTGGAGCGGGAGCGGGCGTACCACAGTGCGAGGTCGCCATCCATGTAAACTTCACCAGGACCGACTGTGTACAGCCACCAATTGTCTTCGTTGTTTTGGTCGAGGTTGGGAGCTTTCAAACGCCAATCTGTATAGGCGCAGGCAACAGGGACTTCGATGCCACCGAGGGTATTCACGATGCGGGAGAAACCGTCAAATTCGACCATGGCAGTATGGTCGATACGGATGCCAAGATTTTGCAGGATGGTGTCTTTGAGCAGCCCCATACCTCCGCCGGGGTATCCGCCTGATTCGCCGCTCTGGTAAGCGGTGTTGATGCGCTGCATACCAACGGTGGGGATATAGATCCACAAATCACGCGGAATGGAAATGAGCGAAACCTGTCCCTCTCGCGGCCAGACGATGGCGATCAACATGGTGTCGGTGCGGTGCGAGGTGCCTGTCGGGCGTCTGTCTGAACCGATGAGCAGGAAGTTGATAGTTTCATTATCTGTGAGCGGCGGCAGGGCGGTGGGATTAACCGCAAGTGCCTCGGCTGGGGGAGCAGCCTGAGTGGGGAAAAGCTGGTCGAGACTAACTGTAGCGGTCGGTTCGATCTGAGGCGTGGCAGTCGCAAAGGGTGTTTCGGTTGGGAGGACCAACTGCGGCGCAGGGTTTGCGTCAAAGGAAAAGAGCGGGGGCAGGGTCGGTGTAAAAAGAGAGGGTTGGAATGGCGTCGGTGTGGCGGTTGCGTCAGGTGCCGAAGTAATTAGAACGAA
>Ga0194120_10010885_pt1 | contig 11090 bp, 11 predicted proteins | sample TA2MahCa65mmetaG_FD_148642 | JGI IMG/M metagenome (GOLD analysis project Ga0194120, IMG submission 148642) | Freshwater microbial communities from Lake Tanganyika, Tanzania - TA2015019 Mahale Deep Cast 65m | ecosystem: Environmental > Aquatic > Freshwater > Lake | place: Tanzania: Lake... | reverse complement strand
GGATAGGACTTGTTGTATCGCTTGGCCTCGCGTTTCAGGCGTTCCTGGATGGCCTGCTCGACCTTGGCCAGACGCTTCAAACCATACTGGATCATCTTGAAGCGCTGGTTGGTGCTGTCGCGGGGGGCAAATTCTTGCAGCCTTGCCCGTTTCAGCACCTCGTAGAGGGTCGGCCTTGAGACCCGGAAACGTTCCGCCAACTGCGTCACCTTCCAGGTTCGGGTTTGGTAAAGCCGCCAGATTTCTTGGCGGTCTAGCAATGTGAGTCGAGTTCGTTTATGGATGTTCATTTACAGTATTCTCCAGAATACTGTAAACAACGCTAGAAATTTTTACACTTTAGGCTTTCAGATTAATGTGAACAGTTTGTTGCATCGCCGGTTGCTCCCGCTGTAACTCCGGTTTACCGGTTAATAAGGCCAAGACTTCTTTTGCGCAATTAATGCCGCAGGCTCGATTAATCCCGGCATAAGAACTCGTCAACCGTGGATTAATTTCCAGCACCTTGATTTCATCATCCAGCTCGATAAGATCAATACCCACATAACCCCATAACCCCGGTAAAGTAGCGGCAATCTGGGTAATCAGGTTGAGGTATGGTTTACGTTGATCAGGAATATTGACATCAATACCGGTTAACTGATATCGCTTATTAATCAATACAAAATATTGTAAATTAACGCAAATCAACCAGCCTTTGCCGTGTTTAAACGAACAGGACAAGCTGGTTTTCCGCCCATTAATATGCGGCTGGACGATATATCGGGATTTTTCAAGACGTTGCGATAATTGCCGAAAATCATCCTCCGTCGTTATCACGTAGCTGTCTTCGCAACCAACGCCGTCAACCGGTTTAATTATCCAATCGCCCTGCCTGTATTGGAACTGCTGCAATTGCTCTGTTACTATTGTATTAATGGTATGCCGACGTAAATGCAGGTAGGTCAGCCATTTATCTCCGGCAATCGCAACGGCTGAGGACGCTGAAGTCAATAACGTCTTGCCCGCTTGTTCGGCCAGCTCGCATAACTTGAACAATATGCCGCCGCTTTCCGGCGCTATAGGCCAAACTACATCGCAAACCGGTAGTAATTGTCGATAAACCTGCCAGCAATCCTGTTCCGGCTCGACGTAATAACAGTGGTTTTCCGGCAGTTTTATCAGGGTATTAACGCGGACATCCAGCATAATTAACGTTTCGATATCTTCGACTTTCGACAGATCGTTAATCAGGCTGGACAACATCAATAAACCCTCTCTAGCCAGAGAATCAGGCATTTCGGCAGCGCCACAGCCGCCGCCTGTGATATATTCGAAAACCAAAATTTTAAGTTTAGCCATGACCGCTATAGTAACATTGCAGCCGTTTTCCGCCGCTTAATCGCCATGCATATCATTCCGGTTATTGATATTAAAGACGGCATTGCCGTGCATGCCAAACAGGGCAAACGCGACGAATATCTGCCGTTACGGTCGAATTTATGCCAGTCCCCCGATATTTTTGCGGTGATCGATGCCATCACCCGGCATTTTCATTCTGATACCTTCTATCTGGCCGACCTGAATGCGCTGACTCGACAAGGCGATAACGCCGCCTTAATGAAAACGGTATTGGCGAATTATCCGACGACCACATTCTGGATTGACGCCGGTTTTCCGCCGCTTAACGAATTCCGCAGCTTTCCGAATTACGTACCGGTAATGGGCAGCGAATCGATTAACAACCATACTATTAATGACATCAAGCACTTAGATAGCAACTTTATTCTGTCCCTGGATTATGCCGCACAAGGCCAACTTGGCCCGGCAACTTTGTTTGAGCAAAATAAACTTTGGCCACAACGCATAATCATCATGACATTGCCCAGAGTCGGTAGTAATCTCGGCCCGGATATTGAGTTATTAACGGCGTACTGCCAGCGTTATCCACACCACCGTTTTATTGCCGCAGGCGGCGTACGCCATCGCGGCGATTTGATCGCATTGGAACAGATCGGCATTGATTCCGTATTGCTGGCGACGGCGCTGCATAGCGGCGCCATTCAAGCCAACGATATTTAGCTGTATTTCACGCACAAAAAAATGCCCCGGCAAGCGGAGCATTTTTTAACATACGTTATTAATCAAACAATTAGTTTGGTGCAAACGGATGTTTAGCTGAAGTTTTAGCTTCTACAACTTCTGCAGCGGTTGGCGCACCGGAAACAGCGCGTTTCAGGGCTTCTTTAGTTGCATCGTAGTTGAATTTTTGGATTTTAGCGTCGTCTTCTGCATGCCAGTGAATGAATACACCAACGCAGATGTACAGATCATCGGCTTCATCAGCTGGGATGGTACCGTCTTCAACGCAATCAGCAACGGCCATAGCCACACCGCGTTGCGCCGGGCCGAACATTTGCACAGCTTGTTTTGCCCCTTTAATAGTTACTTTGTTGAACATTACGGTAGATGGTTTGCACATCAGGTTTGGCGCAACTACCGCCAGCAAGCTGGAAAAGCCGTCTTTATTGTTAGTCAAGCAGTTTGCAAATGCAGATTCGGCAGCAGAACCTCTTGGGCCGATGATTAAATCGATATGAGCAACTTCATTGCCGTCGCCAACCAAAGACTCACCCACGCACATTTTACTAATTTTTGCCATGCTCTATTTTCCTCTGAAGAAATGTGAAAAGAATTAATTACTTACTATTTTTAGAAAAAATTCTAAAAGAAGATCTGTCAGTGTTTACGAGTTTTGATCCGTTCCTCTATAAGCACTGCCAATAGTGTCGCTACAGTCATATCAGCTGTAGTCCCAGGATTAACACCATTTGATTTAAACTCTGCATCCAGGCAAAAAAGCGCTTGCAATGATTGCTTAGGGTCAGTGGCTTGACCAAACTCCTGAAGAAATTGCCGCATCCTTGCCGCAATCCATTCTGTGTACTTATTCCCATATTTTCTTTCGATATGACTATCGGGAAACTGGCTCAGCAATTCCGCAAACAGGAAAACTGCCGCCCAATTAAGGTCTATCCATTGACTTATCCGCAAATTGTACCTTAAAACGGCAAAATCGAAAATATCTTTGTAACCGGTAGCGTACTGCAACGCGATACGATCCTTATCGGCAGCAATCTGCATGGCCTGGGTTAAGGTAACTGTGGCGGTTTTATGCACGTCCTGTTCTTTCGACTCACCCAGTCCGCCGGGCGCGGCCAGCGCAATGGCTTTAAAAACCCAATCGGCGTCGCAAACTGTGGTTGCCGACAAAACAAGATTAACCGCTTCCTGCAAGGTTTTGTTTTTATTAATGAATTTCACTGCTTGAATTAATGGGGCACACAGTAAAATGATGCCCAGATTGGTGTTGCAGCCTACCGCGCCCCTGGTTTCCTTAACGGCGTTATAGATTTTTTCACCCAAACTGTAAGCCGGATTGCACAACGAGGCGGCGCTGACTTCGGCGCTCAACCTGAACTCCGCCACCGTCATGTCGTGACCGTCTGAGTACACACTGACATTGCCGGGTTTGAAGGCTTGCAGTTCAATCTCACAAGCTTGCAGGTACAGATCGGCCAGTTCCAGGCTATTAATCATTAATGATTTTAATCAAGAGATTGCAGCGATTGCCGCATTATCGTTCGGAAGTAAATAACGGCTTATCAAATCATCCGCCAACAAACCGGCAATGCTAGTTTGCACGACGCTTTCCAACCCCTTCCAGGCCGGAATGCTGTTGACTTCAATCACCCAATAATCGCCCGCCTTATCCTGGATAATGTCAACGCCAGCATAATCCATATTCAACGCCTTAACAGCATTAATGGCAAGCTCATTAATAGTCGCATCCATGCCAATCGCTTCGCAAGCGGCGCCGCGCGCCACATTGTTCAGCCAGAACTTGCCGCGACGACGCATCGTGGCCACTGCATTGTTATTAATGACAAAGACGCGGTAATCGGAATAACCTTCTCCGCCGCAGGGGACGAATCGCTGTAAATAATACACGCCGTTGCTGGCCGAAAGCCAAAACAAATCGGTCATTTTCTCAATTCGGCGGATGCCTTCGCCTTGCGAGCCGAATAAAGGCTTGGTAATCAAATAATTGCCTTGCTTTAACTCGTCTTCAGCGATATCAATGGCATCCGCACGGTTCCTGAGCACCCAGGTTGTGGGTATCGGCAAACCCGCCCGCTGCAGCAGAAAGCTGGTCATGGCCTTATCCACGCTGCGCTCAATCGCCCGTCCATCGTTGTACACGGGAATACCGATTAATTTTAATGCATGCAGAATATCCAGATAAAACACAACTTCTTCCAATGAACCGCCGGGAACACCGCGCACAAACACCGCATCCGGCAAATTCTGCTCAAATCCGGGAATTTGAACCGGAATGCGATCTACCGACAGCATTAACCGGCATTCGGTTAATGACACAAAATGGCTGTCAAAACCGCGCTTGGCGAAGGCTTGTACCAGCTCCTTGCCGTGCCAGCCGGGTTCGTCGGTGAAAATGGCGATTTTGCTCAAGTTATAAATCTATTGAGTTCGCACTTCAACAAAGCCTGTCTTGAGCTTGTCGAAAGATTCAGTGCGAACGGCGGTTAATAAATATATCAAACTAACCGTTCGTGGTAAGCCTGTCGAACACTCTCCTTCTCCTGAGCGAAGTCGAAGGGCATGAATGAAAAATTTTTCGTATTTATTTCCTTGGGTAAGAAAGAATTTCTTCAATTGCCGATCGTCCTGAGCTTGTCGAAGGACATATTTCGATGCATCCATATGGCTTATCAGGTAATTCCCATTCGTTTCAGAACCCAAATCATTACCAAACAGCATAAAACCGTTGTTGAAACCGAAAATACGAAACTCAATCAAAACGATAACCCATACTTTATTAATGCTAGAAAAGATAAAAATAACACCAGCGAAGGCAGCACCAACCAGAAAATCTGCCGGGATAACTCGGCAATTTGCATCACTTCCCCGCCTTCCATTTTCAGCCAAACAAAAGCGAGTAAAGACGTTAATGGCAACGAAGCCAACATAGCCGCCATTGCCGAATTACGCTTGGCGATTTCGGTCACTGCGACAATCACCAGTGCGGAAACGGTCAATTTAGTGAGGTAGTACCACATTTTATAGTCAAAAATAGTTGTGATCCTGTAGGGCGGATTTACCCAAAGGGCTTAAAAGGCGCCCAAGCAGTTTATTTTATTGATATGCAAGATGTTTACATGCGCTGTAATCCGCAGCATGGTGGAATAAACCCTACATTCGGCGGATTACGCCGCGCCCTAGCGACACGAGCAAACCAAAACCCGGAAACGTTGCGCGGCTAATCCGCACTACGAGCTGTCTTTATCTTCACTTGCATGACTAACGAAAACCTTTGGGTTCAGCACTTCTACGCACCAAACGATTGATCCAACAGCACATTATCCAACTTCCCCGCCCTAAAGCTGTTACCGGATTCGACTGCCGTGACGATGACCGAAGCCGGGCTGAACAGCATGGGGTCAATCTTGAAGAAGTCGTGGTCGTACTGCTTAAAGACTTCCGCAAAAGGTTTGCCGTAATCTTTTGAGGTGGAACTGGGCAGGTTGTCGGCCAAATTTTTAGCTGCCTCGTCTGTGCCTTTGACAAAAATATGGACTTGTCCGGCAAACAGAATGGCATCGTTGGTGCGTCCCATCGCCTTGACGAATTTGGGATGCGGTGGGCAGATCGGCGCACTGCCCGAACCATCAATGATGTGTTCCAGAGGAAAATGCAAGGCGTGCGCCTTGTGCATGGCAACTTCCAGCACCCGCGCCACCACTTGTACGCAACCCGCCAGACTGCTGGTGGGCGTAACAATAATCGTTAATTGTTTAGGTTTGACGCCGCAGGCTTTGGCGACTTTATCGATAATTTCCACCGGCGGCGCGGCATCGTTTTCGATGACCAATGTAGCAGTATCACAGCTATCCTGATATGCCAGTTCCTTATATAACTCTTCAACCGGTTCTTTTTTCTCATCTTTAATTTTGGTAGCCATCGCGCGGGCAGGGCCGGAACCCAGCGCATAATATTTTTCATGGCTCAAACTCCAGCCCGCATACTGGCTACCCAAACAACTCAATACCGGATTGCTGGAATAAACATTGACCGACAGCGGCCAGTTATCGGTATAAGCGCGCTGGCTGATGTTGACCTTACCCAAGCCGCCCATACAGATTTCGGCGATGATGCGCCCCGCTTCTAGACCGCCCGGATGATTGATACCGGCGTCAATGATGGTGCAGCCGTTTTTGAGTTGCTCCACGCCAATCCGCAAAGCGGCGGCATTGTCGAGCAGGATTTTAACCAAAGGCTGGGTTAGTTTGTTTACACTGGCGCTGTATTCCATAAATCATTAACCTATTGTAAATGCTGTAAAATGTAGACTTTCCGTTGCTTCAATACGTCCATAACGGCAGCGGCGTCGTTACCTTTATTAATGATACTGCAAATCGGCTGGCCTGCGTTAATCAGTGTGCCAGAGCCGGGGATGTCCTGACAGCCTTCCGGCCAAGCGAAACCATCAGGTATCCCTACTTTCTGCTGTGCGTACACCACCTGCAGGCCGCAAACATCATTTTGTTGAGGAAAGGATTCGGGCGGTTTCCCATGGCAAGCATTCATGTGTAAAGAAAGTAAATCGCCGTCATATAATTGCATACTGGCGGGCGGTCTGGGATTAATCTCCAACACGTAAAACTCGTCGTCATTTTTTATAAAATCTAGTGAATTCAAACCGTTAATAGAAAACTCCAACGTTAATTTTTTAACCCAGCTCATTAATAATTCACATTGTTTCTCCGTTAATTCCGTATCATTAATAATGCCGGAGAAGACGAATTCATCCGATTCAGACAGCGCCACCGTCCATTGCCGGTTAAATCCGATAATCCGACAGCGGCGGCCATCCGCCAAAAACAACACCGAATGCGCCGTACCCGTCTGATAGCGCTGCCAACACACCGGTCGTTCAACGTTATCGTCATTAATAAAACGGCCGATACCCATACCGCCCTGTCCTTGTAACGGCTTGATTAACCAGCCGTCTTTGTGGTCGGGAACTTGAAAAGTCGTATCGGGGAAAGGAATGCCCAGCTTTTTCAGCGAAGAAAAAAACGTAGCCTTATCCTGCACGTTGGCGAAAGTATCCGGCTGATTGCCCAATACGTTCAATTGACTGCACAAATACCGCAGACTGGCCTGATGTTGCTCAAAGCCCGCGCCGTAAATGCCCAACTCAACGGGATAACGCGCTTTAAAGTCATTAATGGCTTTTTTGACATTTGCGTCGGATAAATCAGGGATACAAACCGACTCTTCCGCAAAACAGCGGGTATCCTGATCGCCGAAACAATCGACAACCAATAAGCGATAACCCTCGCGCCTCGCAGCTTGCGCCAGCATTCGCGCCGACGCGGCGATAACCATAAGATAAGGATGATCAAGAGCGTGGCTTATGGCTGTTTCCATCGAATAGATTCATTAATTGCAGTCGATTAACCTCGTGGCACTTAAGATTAATTATCTGCCGGTATTAATCATTCTATAATACTTTATCCCGGTAACTTAACCTCTGCTTGCAGTAACGGCGTGTCTACCTTGCCATTAATACTATCTTGACCGACATAACTTCAATATTCGAAAATCATGGCGCGCTGGCGGCGGTGCTGGACGGCTATCAACAACGGAACTCGCAGACCGAAATGGCGGTTGCGATTGCCGACGCCATTAACTATCAGGAAAATCTGATCGCAGAAGCCGGTACCGGCACGGGCAAAACCTTTGCCTATTTGGTTCCCGCCATTCTATCCGGGCAAAAAACCATTATCTCTACCGGCACTAAAAACCTGCAGGATCAATTATTTAAAAAAGACTTGCCGTTAATCCGCAAAGCCGTCACCGTGCCGTTTGTTGCCGCGCTACTGAAAGGCCGCAGCAATTATCTGTGCCGCTATCGTTTGAATAACGCCTGGGAATCCACCTTCGGTTTCGGTAAGAAAGAAGCCGCTGCTTTGCAAAAAATCAAATCCTGGGGCAACCGCACCAAGACGGGCGACATCGGCGAAATGTCGGAAGTCAGCGAAAGCAGTCCCATCTGGTATCTGGCGACTTCCACCGCCGACAACTGTTTGGGGCAGGACTGCCCGGATTTTAAAGACTGTTTTCTGATGAAAGCCCGCAAACAGGCGCAAGAAGCCGATTTGCTGGTCGTTAACCATCATTTATTGTGCGCCGACTGGTCTATTCGCGATGGCGGTTTCGGCGAACTATTACCGAAAGCCAAGACGATAATTGTCGATGAAGCGCACCAACTGGCGGAAACCGCCAGTAATTTTTTAGGCATGCACATTGGCGGCAAGCAGTTGATCGATCTGGCGAACGACGCATTAATGGAGTATTTTAAAGACGCCACCGACCTGCCGGATTTAAGAACCGCCTGCGAAGCATTGGAACTTGCCGTTAAAGACGCGCGTCTGGTGTTTGGCGTGGAGTTAAAACGCGGCGAATGGCAGGAAATTACCGGCAATTCGAAAATTCAGGACGGCCTTACCGTCGTCCAGGACAAATTAACAGCCCTGCGCAAGCAATTAATGCTGGCGTCGGTAAAATCCAAAGAATTGGATCTGTGTTATCAGCGCGCGAACAACTTATCGGCGCAACTTGATGAATTAATGAACGACGATTCCGCCAGATGGATTCGCTGGTACGAAACGCATCGCAAAACCTTTACGCTGAGCCGGTCGCCTTTGGAAGTTGCCAAGGAATTCCAGGCTTTCATGCAACAGCATCCGGCAGCCTGGATTTTTACCTCCGCCACCTTGAGCGTGGCGGAACGCTTCGACCATTTCGCCAATAACTTAGGTCTGGGCAACATTAATAGCAGGCATTGGCCCAGCCCCTTTGATTTCAACAAACAATCGCTGTTTTATCACCCCAAAGGCTTGCCTAAGCCGGACGATCCGCAGTTTATTCCGGCGATTGTCGAGTTTGTCATTCCGGTTATTGAAGCCAGCCGGGGGCGGACGTTTTTTCTGTTCACCAGCCACCGCGCCTTGAAACAAGCGGCAGATTTGCTGGAACACCGTATTAATTACCCTTTATTAATCCAGGGCACCAAACTGAAAAACCGCTTACTGGAGCGATTTAAGCAATTGGGCAATGCCGTTTTACTCGGCACCGCCAGCTTTTGGGAAGGCGTGGACGTGCGCGGCGAGGCCTTATCCTGTGTGATAATCGATAAACTGCCCTTCGCCTCACCCAGCGACCCCCTGCTGAAAGCACGGCTGAATGCCATCAGCCAGGCTGGCGGCAATCCGTTTTTTGAGCAGCAAATTCCTGCCGCCGTCATCGCCTTACGCCAAGGCATAGGCCGATTAATCCGTGATGAAACAGATCGCGGCATATTAATGGTGTGCGATCCCCGCTTATTGAAACGTTCGTACGGTCAACTTTTTTTGGACAGCGTACCGCCCATGCGACGTACCCGTGAATTAAAAGACGTACAGGCGTTTTTTCAGGATGAATTGGTTTCTGAGGTTGAAACACCGTGATTTTTGTATTAATTAACCGTTCGTACTGAGCCTGTCGAAGTGCGAACACGTACAACTAAGTTTCCCCTTTGCATTGTACTCTCTGGGGCATAAAAGCCTGACGAAAGACAAGCCACTATTTATTAATGAAACTCCTCGCCATAGACACCGCCACGGAAGCCTGTTCCGCCGCCCTTGCCATTAATGGTGAAATACACGAGCTTTATGAATTCGCAGCCAACCGACATTCCAAACTGATCTTGCCGATGGTTGACCGATTAATGTCGGAAGCGGGGTTAAAGCCGAATGATTTGGACGCCCTAGCCTTTGGCTGCGGCCCCGGCTCATTCACCGGCATCCGCATCGCCACGGGTGTTATTCAGGGCATTGCTTATGCCTTAGATTTGCCCGTTGTACCGGTGTCCAATCTGGCGTCATTGGCGCAAGGCTTTTTCGATAATAATTCCGAAGACATTGCTTTTGTCGCCGCCGATGCGCGCATGGATGAAATCTATTGGGGCGTTTACCAACGTAACAGCAAGGGTTTCGCCGAATTAATCAGCCAGGAAACCGTCACCCCGCCCGAGCAAATCGAATTTCCTGAATTAACGGGCGTTGGTATCGGCACCGGCTGGCTTAAGCACTCAGAGATGTTATTAATGCGCTTGGAGCAACGGATTATCCGTTATGAAAATCATAACCTGCCCCGCGCCAGTGCCATCGCCAAACTCGGCCTGAAAGGCTTTAAGCAAGGCCACACTGTCCTCGCAGAACACGCCTTGCCGGTGTATCTAAGGGATAAGGTAGCGAAAAAGGAAAATGAAAGAAACTAGTCGTAGGGCGGTTTTGAAGCGAAGCGCAAACCGCCAAAAACAAAACCGATACCACAACATCCACCGAATGTTTCATGGTGGATTACCGCAAGCGGCGAATCCACCTTGCAACTTTCCGTCAATATCAAGCCAAAGTACCATTCGTCGGAACCCCTAAACGGTTCCGACTTACGGGTTGAAAGCAGAAGCGGTTAACGGCAAAACGATAACGAATTTGACAATGGGATAGAAAAATTCCTTGTCTTTGTTTTTATGGAATTTTCAACCGCTGGATAACGGTAGCGACGGTATTTTGGAAGATGGGGGGTTCTTTGGTCTGCCCGAAGGATTGCCCGAAGTGCCTTTTTGAAATTTCATAATCTATTTTTCCTGTTCAATTCTGTAAAATCAGGGGGACATTACTAACTAAGCCCGCGCCGGTTTAGGATTCATTTTCAACAAAAAGGCCGCGTGTTCCGCGTCCCTTGCTGGTACTTGCATCGAATTACCCGCCGGTGTCCAGACTGTTACCAGCAACTCAGGATTTATTTGTACTAGCTCAAACCTGATCTGACAGTTACCGAATTTTCAGAGTGACTGTCAGGTTAGATTTGGTTCAAGTTTTTTTCGTCCCAAATCAGTTTCCCACTGAGCAATGTTTCCATCGGCGTTCTGCCGTTGCACATTTTGCCTTGATGAGTTCTTTCATTATTGTAATAAACGA
>Ga0194120_10010884_pt1 | contig 11091 bp, 7 predicted proteins | sample TA2MahCa65mmetaG_FD_148642 | JGI IMG/M metagenome (GOLD analysis project Ga0194120, IMG submission 148642) | Freshwater microbial communities from Lake Tanganyika, Tanzania - TA2015019 Mahale Deep Cast 65m | ecosystem: Environmental > Aquatic > Freshwater > Lake | place: Tanzania: Lake... | reverse complement strand
AACCTGTGCGCGGGCCTGGCCGGCGACGCACAGTTGCAGTGCGCGCAGCAGGCGTGCAAGGCCAGTTGGGACAAGTGTTTCGCCGGGGCCGGGGCGCTCTACACCACCTGCCTGCAAATCGCCCAGTGCCAGGGCAAATGCGCGGGCGACATCACCTGCGCCAAAGCGTGCAAGGCGGCCGGCACCGCGGCGGCCCAGGCGGCGGTCGACGCCTTCATCGACTGCCGCGACGGCAAGTGCGGCAATTGGTGCGCCAACACCGGTTCGCCCAACTGCGCGGCGTGCATTGAGCAATACTGCGCGGCGGAGCTTGCGGCTTGTTCGTTTTGAACCGATGGCGCGCGCCTACCGCGCCTCGGCCCGGCAGCGGTTGCGCAGGTTGCCGTCCTTGATCGACTCGCAGGGCGACTTGTTGCCACCGGCCACCGCCCGGCAGTAGTTGCGGGCGTCGCTGTCGCGGATCGACTCGCACGGACCCTTGTCTTTGCGCGCTACGGCCCGGCAGTGGTTGCGCTTGTCGCTGTCCGAGATCGACTCGCACGATCCGGCACCGCTCTTGCCGCCCGCCACGCCGCGACAATGGTTGCGCTTGTCGCTGTCGCGGATCGATTCGCAGTGGCTCTTGTTGCCGCTCGCCTCGGCCCGGCACAGGTTGCGGCGGTCGCTGTCCTTGATCGACTCGCATGCGCCCTTGTCCTTCTTGGCCACGGCGCGACAGTGGTTGCGGGCGTCGCTGTCGCCGATCGATTCGCAGTTGCTGGCACGGGCAGCCGGGGCGATGGCGAGGACTGCGAGGCCGGCCACGGCAGAGGGGAGGCGCATGGTGGTATTCCGAAGGGCGTTGGCTGCCGGTTGCACCGTAGCGCGGCGTCCACCGCTTGGCAACAGTCGCCGGGCGGCCCATGTCCACAAGACCGGCCCAACCGCCCTGGGGCGGCCATGCCACAACGTCCTTGACGCCGCCCTCGAAATCGCGATGCTTGCCGGCCGCGCGCCGGGGCCGCGCGCCATTTGTGGGGCAGCCATGGGCAGGTGGGCAGGAGCGCTGGCGTTTGCGCTGGCGGGGTGGGCATGCGACGGCGGCAGCGCGGCGGCGACCGCCGATGTCGCGGTGGCGGCCGATGGGGTGGCAGGGACCGATGCCGCGGCCGCAGCAGACACCGAGGCGGGCGGACAGCGCGCAGACGCCGTGGGAGCGGAAGCCGCCAGCGTACCGGGCGACGCCGTCGCAGACCTCGCGGCCGACCCCGATGGGGGTGCGTTGGACCAGGTTGAGCCGGCCGACGCCGACCCGCCCAAGCCCTATCCCGCGGAGTTGAAACTGGGCCTGACGCCCTGGACCATGGCGCCCAAGGAAGAGACCACGCGCTGCATCCTCAAGCGCCTGGACAACGAGGTGGACGTCTGGGTGCACCAGATCCACACCAAGCTGGCCAAGGGGTCGCACCACCTCATCGTCTACCGCAGCGACGCTACCATCGAGCAACCCGAGCCCAAGAAGTGCACGCCCTTTACCGAAACGCTGGCCGGCGGCAACGTGCCGCTGATGATCAGTCAGGTGGCGCAAGAGACCCTGTCGCTGCCCAAGGGCGTGGCGTTCAAGTTCGCCGCCAAGCAGATGATCCGCATCGAGGCCCACTATCTGAACTACTACAAGGACCCCATCGAGACCGGGGCCGATATCTCGTTTTCGACCCTGCCCAAGGACAAGGTCGTCCACGAAGCCGACATGCTCTTCTACGGCACGCCCGACTTTTCGCTCAAGCCCGGCAAGTCGACGACGACACCTTGGAACTTCATCGACGTGTGGGCGGGCACCCACGTGTTCGCCACCACCGGCCACACCCACCAGTACGGCACCGACGTGCAGATCGCGCTCGCCCAGGGCGGCACCCAGACCGATGCGCCGCTGGTGTACCCGCCCAAGGACAAACCGTTCGACTGGGCCGAGGCGCCGATGGCGGTGTACGACCCGCCGCTGCAGTTCAAGGCCGGCCAGGGGTTCCAGTACCGCTGCTCGTGGTACAACCCGACGACCAAGAACATTGGCTTTGGCGAGTCCGCGAACCAGGAGATGTGCTTCTTTTGGGCGTATTACTACCCGAGCAAGGGCTACCGGATGTGCATCAACCCCGGTCAGTGGAAGAAGCAGGCGCCCGACCTGATTACCGATCCGGTGTGCTGCCCTGATTCGCCGCTGTGCGGCCTTATCAAGTCGTACCTGAGCAGCGGCGGGTTCGGCGGCGGCGGTTGAGGCACCTGGGGGATGCGCATGCCTTGCGTAAAGCTTGGCCTCGCCGACCGCCGCGCCGACATCCTGGCGGCGTTGGATCTGCTTTTCAGCGGAGCGTGACCGCGCCCGGCCGCCCGTTGCGCTGTGCCCCCAACCGGCTATGCTGCCGGCCATGGCCGCGCACCCCGCGCACAACTCGCCCGCATCGCGCCCTGGCCCGCCAGTGCCGCTGCCACAGGGGCAGGTGTGCGCCGAACTGCTGCAGCGCGAACTGCTGCTGGTCACTGGCAAGGGGGGCGTCGGCAAGTCGACCCTGGCCCAGGCCCTGGCGCGGCACGCGAGCCAGCAAGGCAAGCGGGTGCTGCTGGTCGAGTTGGAATCGGTGTCGCGCGCTGGACCGCTTTTTGGCGTGCGCCACGTCGGGCCGCATCCGCAGCGGGTGGCCGCCAACCTGGACGTGATGGCGCTGGACGTCATGGACAGCCTGCGCTTTTTCGCGGTGCAGCAGCTCAAGGTCGAGACCCTGGTCAACCTCGCGCTGCGCAACAAGGCGGTTGAGTCGTTCTTTCAGGCCGTGCCGGCCATCAAGCCGATCCTGGTGCTGTACCAAGTGTGGCACATGCTGCAATTGCACGGCCCGCGCGGCGACCGCACCTGGGACCTGGCGATCTGCGACCTGCCGACGAGCGGCTTCGTGCAGGGCATGTACCAGATTCCGCGGACGCTGCAGCAGGCGTTCCGGTCGGGGCCGGTGCACACCTATGCCACCGGCATGCGGGAATTGCTGCTCGACCCGAATCGGGCCGGCCTGGTCCTGGTGACATTGCCCGAAGACATGCCCGTGGTCGAAACCCTGGAGTTGCAAGCGATCCTGCACAAGGCCCACGGCGTGCTGCCGGCGGCGCTGGTCCTCAATGGCGTCGCGCCGTCGGTCGATGCGGGGCCGCTCGACGCCCAGACCGGCCACGGCGGGCCGACCGGGTTGCAAGGGGCGCTGTGGGCCGCGCGCTGGCTGCAAGAGCGCCGGCAGCGGGCCCTGGCGCTGCTGCCGCGCCTGAACGACGCCGCCCAGGGCCGCGTGGTGCAGGTGCCGTTCCTGTTTCGCCGCGACCTTCCGCTGCCCCAGATCGACGAAATCGCCCGCCTGCTGGCCCAGGACGCGGTGCCGGCATGAAGCATGCGGTGCGGCTGGCGGTCGACCTTCCGCGGGCCGGGCTCGTGGTGCTGGCGGGTTCCGGCGGGGTGGGCAAGACCACCACCAGTGCGGCGCTGGCCCTCGCGTATGCGCTGCAAGGCAAGCGCGTGCTGGTGTTGACCATCGACCCGGCGCGGCGCCTGTTGCAGGCCCTGGGCTTGCCGACCGACGACGGTCCCGACCAGCGGTTGGAGCCCAACGTCGCCCACGAAGTGCTGCCGCGCCTGCGCCACCTGCTGCCCGATCCGCCCGAGGCAGGCAACGGCTCGCTGCACGCCATGATGCTCGACCCGAGCAGTGGGGCCATCGCCATGGTCGAGCGCCTGTTGCCCGACCCAAGCCGCCGCGACGAGGTCATCCACAACCGCATCTACAAGGCATTCCTGCCGACCCTGCAGGCCTCGCCCGACTACATGGCCCTGGAACTGCTGTGTGAACTGCACCAGCGCGGCCAATACGATGTGCTGGTGCTCGATACCCCGCCCATGCACAACGCCCTGGACTTCCTGCGCGCCGGCCACACGCTTGCCAGCTTCATCAACGACCGCGTGCTCAAGTGGTTCGCCAAAGTGCCGATGCCGGGCAAGAAGGCGGGCGGGTTGTCGGGCCTGCTCGGCACCGGCGGTTCGGTGGCGATGTCGGTGCTCGGCCGGCTCTTCGGCGCGGAGACGTTGCCCGACGTGGCGCAGTTTTTCGTGGCCTTCCAAGAGGTGTTGCCGCGGCTGCGCGACCGGGCGCTGGCCACCGACGCGTTGTTGCGCGCCGACGACACCCACTTCGTGGTGGTGACGGCCCCGGGCGAAACCAGCCTGCGCGAAGCGCGCCACCTGCACCACGTACTGCACAACCACGGCATCGGCACCACCGGCTTCGTGGTCAACCGCGTGTTGCATCTGCCCGACGAACTGCGTGCCCCGGCCGACGAGGCGCAGTTGCGGGCAGCGCTCCTGGAGGGCGGAACCCCGGACGCGGACGCGTCAGCCTGGGCGGCGCAGTTGCACCTGGCCGCCGACCGCCTGCGCCATCTCGCGCACGCCGACGCCCAGCACCTCAAGGCCCTGCGACAACTGGCCGGGCCGGGTGGGCTGTGCGTGGCGGTGCCGCAGCGCGAGGGCGACCTGCACCATGTGGCGCAGTTGGCCGAATTGGGTCAGTTGGTGCTTGGCGCGGCCGCGGCGCCGGTGGTACACTGAACGGGCAAACGGTCGCCGAAAGCGGCCTTTGCCATCGGGGGGTTGGCTTCGGGGGGATCGTCGTTGAGGAGTCCACCGATGTCTGAATCCGCCGCACCCAACCAGACCTTGTCGATTGCAACGGTCGGGCGCATCTCTGCCCCGCAGCCTGCCTCTGACCCCTTGCCCGAAATCCAGCCGTTCAAGCCGCTGCCCGGTCGCCACGTCAAGCCGCCCGTTGCCGCCTCTGCGCTGCGCCACAGCGCGTTTGACGAGGGGCTTTTCTGGCAGCGCATCCCGGCCTATGCCGAGGTCGACACTGCCACCTTCCTCGATTTTCGCTGGCAGGGCCGCCACAGCATCACCAGCCCTGAGAAACTGCTGGCGGCCATCCAGGGCGTGGCCCCGGCCGAGTTCGTCCAAGATGCCGCCCGCGGTTTTGGTCGATCGCCCATGTCGGTGCGGGTGACGCCGTACCTGCTGAGCCTCATCGACTGGTCCGACCCTTACCAGGATCCGCTGCGTCGCCAGTTCATCCCGCTCGGGTCGCAGTTGCAGGCCGACCACCCCGAGTTGACGCTCGATTCGCTGCATGAACAAGAGGATGCGCCGGTCCCCGGCCTGACCCATCGCTACCCGGACAAGGCGCTTTTCCTGGCCCTGGACACGTGTCCGGTCTATTGCCGCTTCTGCACGCGCAGCTATGCGGTTGGCCTGGACACAGAACTGGTCGACAAGGTCCACCTGAACGCCGATACGGCGCGGTGGGACCAGATCCTGGCCTACATCGCCACCCGGCCCGAACTGGAAGACATCGTGCTGTCGGGCGGCGACGTCTACAACCTGCCGGCGCGGCACATCCGCATGCTCGGCGAGCGCCTGCTGCACCTGCCGAACATCCGTCGCATCCGCTTTGCCACCAAAGGACCGGCGGTGATGCCGCAAAAACTGCTGACCGACCAGGAGTGGACGCGAGCGCTGTGCGACGTCGTCGCCATCGGCCGGCAGTTGCGCAAGGACGTGGTCCTGCACACGCATTTCAACCACCCGCGCGAGATCACCTGGATCACCCGCGATGCCCTGGGCCTTTTGGCCGAGTTCGGCGTGCACATCCGCAACCAGAGCGTGCTGCAGTACCGCGTCAACGACAACGTCGACACCTGCAAGCTGCTGGTCAAGCGGCTCGGCGCCGTCGGCGTGCATCCGTACTACGTCTATGTCCACGATCTGGTCAAGGGCGTCGAGGACCTGCGCACGACCCTGCAAAAAGCCATCGACCTCGAAAAGGCGGTGCGCGGGGTGACGGCAGGCTTCAACACCCCGACGTTCGTGGTCGACACGCTCGGCGGCGGCGGCAAGCGCGACGCGCACAGCTACGATTTCTATGACCGCGATTCGGGCATCGCGGTGTTTTCGAGCCCCAACGTCGATCCCGAAAAGCAGTTCTACTTTTTCGACCCGATCGCCGCCCTGCAGCCCAACTACCAGGCGCGCTGGGCCGACCCGGTCGAACGCGAACGGATGAAGGCCAAGGCCAGCGTGATGGCGCGGGCGCTGCGCGGGCACCGGTAGATCGCCTACCGCGACAACGCTGTCCCGCCGCGTCGCCTCCAGACGACCGCGCCCGCGCGAAGCGGCGGCCGCCGGGCAGGCTCCAGGCCGCGGACCCGCGGTCAACGCCGCAGTCGCGGTCCCATGCACCGTCGCTGGTGCCGGCGCGTCGCACACCCCCGTGCCAACCCGCCCGTTTGGCGCTACGCTGCCCCCCCATGGACCTGTACGCCGCGCGCACGCACCTGGGCCTGCCCGAACGGTTCGACCGCGATACCGCGCGGCGGGCCTACTTGCGGCGGGTCAAGGCGTGCAAGCCCGAGCGCGATCCCGAGGGCTTCCAGCGGACGCGCGCGGCGTGGGAGGCCGTGGACGAGGCGCTGCGGGACCGGCCGTGGGTGTTTGGCCACACCGCCGCCGCGGATGGCGCAGAGGACGACGACCCAGATCGCCTGGAGCGCGGCGAGGACCGGCACTGTCCGCCCATCGATCTCGATGCCCTGCTGGAGGAACTGGACGCAGCGGTGCCGCCGGCGGAGCCCGCGCCTGTCGCAGCCGCGCCGCAGCCGGTCGCCGCTGTGCACGTCGACCCGCCACCCGAGCCACTGCCCGAACTCGCGCCGTTTCCCCATGGCGCGCCGCCGGGCGATCCCGGCCCCAGCCAGCAGCCCAAGGTCGACAAGGCCCACCTGCGGCGGGTGTTCGAGCGCGGCGTGGCCGACCGGCCGGTGGTCGAGACCCACGACCTGGCCCGGGCGCTGGACATCGCGCGCGACCTGCCCGATGCGCCGCGGCCGCAGGTGGATCGGTGCGTGCGCACCGTCGCCGACCTCTTGCAGCAGGGCCATCGGCCAAGTGCTGAACGCCTGGCGCGGGCGCTCGCCGGCTGGATCGACGCCCACGGCGGCGAACTCAAGGTGTTTCGCAGCACCGAGGCGATGTTGCGCTGGCACGTGACGCGCGAGACGGCCCTGGCGGCGCGCAGCCTGCAGCGACCGGTGTTCGCGCTGCTGTTGCAGGCGGAGCACCTGTCCAAGGCGGATCTGCAACCGGTGGTGGACCGCTGGCTCGACGACCACCTGGACCGCGTGCCCGTGGCGCTCTTGATGTTGCGCATGCACTGCCCTGTGGCGGCCCAGACGTTGGTGGCAGCCTTGCAGAAGGGCTGGGACCAACGGCGGCCGGGGCAGGTGGCGCTGCCGTTGTCCACGCCCACCCAACCGTGGCGCCTGCCGGTGCCGCCGCCACCCAAGTCGACGTTGGCGGGCAACCTCTGGGTCCTCATCGTCTTGGGCTCGGTTGCCGCTACCTTTGCCCGAACGATCGTGTTCGATCGACTCAAACCAGCGCCCGCGCCGGTGTTCGACTGGAAGCCGAAGGACCCGTTCGACCGCCTCGACCGCGCGCGCCTGTTGGGCGATCTCGCCGTGCCGCCGACGCCGGTGGCGGTCGCAGACCTCTCGCTGCGCCATCCGCTGGCCCCGTTGCCGCCGCCGCTGCCCACCCCCGCCCTGCTGCCCTGGCGCGCGGAACCCGGCTGGCCGAGCGACCTACCTGCGGCGTGCGGAACTGCGCCGGCTGGCGGCGAATCGGCGGCCCGCCATGTGCGCAAACACGCCGACGCGCTCGCCCTTTTCGCCGACCCCGCAACGGCCGCGGTCGTGCGCGCCCAGGGCCGCAAGGTCGCCCAAGCGCTGCGCGCCCGCCAATGCGCGCGGGCCGCCTGGGAGACCGCGACGCTGGTGCGGGCGCTGGCTGGCGACGCCGACGCTGCCGACACTGCTGCGCCGCTGCGGCCGAACGAGGGCGAACCGGGTTGCGGCATCGTCGCGGCCGTACAAGCATGCCGGTCAGCCCTGCCCACCAAGAAGAGCGGAAAATGACGACCAAACCGATCCTTGGCATCGACCTTGGCACCACATATTCGCTGGTCGCCGTGTTGCAAGACGGCAAGCCCGTGGTGCTGCCCAACGCATTGGGCGAACTACTGACGCCGAGCGCAGTGAGCCTGGACGACGAGGGTCGGGTGCTGGTCGGCGCGGCGGCGCGGGCGCGGGCGGTGACCCATCCCGACCGGTCGGCGATGTCGTTCAAACGCGACATGGGGTCCGACAAGGTCTATGAGCTGGCTGGCAAGAAGTTCACGCCCCAGGACCTTTCGGCGTTGGTGCTGCGCGCGCTCAAGCTCGACGCCGAGAAGGCGCTGGGCCAGACCGTCGACGAGGCCGTGGTCACCGTGCCCGCCTACTTTGGCGACGCCCAGCGCCAGGCCACCCGCGCCGCCGGCCGCATCGCCGGCTTGGTGGTCGAACGCATCATCCATGAACCCACGGCCGCGGCCATGGCCTACGGGTTGCACGAGCGCAACCGCGAACTGCGCGCGGCGGTCCTGGACTTGGGGGGCGGCACCTTCGACGTGACGATCCTGGAGATCATGGAGGGCGTCATCGAAGTCCAGGCCAGCGCGGGCGACTCGCGGTTGGGCGGCGACGACTTCGACGAGGCCCTGGGCAAGCGGTTTGCGGCGCAGATCCAGGCGTTGCACCAGGTGGACGCGATCAAGGACGCCAAGGCGTGGGCGCGGTTGCGCCAGTCGGCCGAGATGGCCAAGAAACAGTTGAGCGAGCACGACAAGGCGCAGATCGCCCTGTTCGAATTCGCCGTCGCCGGCAAGACCGTGTCGCTGGAACTGCCGGTGACGCGCGCCGAAGCCGAGGCCGAGTGGGCGCCGCTGATCGACCGCATCCGCACCATCGTGCTGCGGGCGCTGCGCGACGCCGGCCTCAAGCCCGCGCACATCGACGAGGTGCTGCTGGTCGGCGGATCGACGCGGCTGCCGTGCGTCGGTCGGCTGGCGAGCCAGCTTTTCGGGCGCCTGCCGCTGCGCAAACTGCCGCCCGACGAGGCGGTGGCGATGGGCGCGGCGGTGCAGGCGGCGCTCAAGCAGGGCGACGCGGCGGTCGACGACCTGGTGGTCACCGACGTCGCGCCCTTTTCGCTCGGCACGTCGAGCATGAGCCGCATGGGGCCGCTGGAGATCACCGGCGTGTTCGTGCCGATCATCGAGCGCGGCACGGTCATTCCGTGCAGCCGCAGCAAGCCGTTCGTCACCTCGCACGACGACCAGACCACCATCACCGTCGATGTGTACCAGGGCGAGCACCCGATGGCGGCGCACAACACCAAGCTCGGAGAATACGCGGTCAAGGACATTCCTGCGGCGCCCAGCGGCGATCAGGGCGTCGACATTCGCTTCACCTACGATCTCAATGGCATCCTCGAAGTCGAAACCACGGTTCGCGCCACGGGCAAGAAGGCCCAGTTGGTGTTGGAGCAGTCGCCGGGCCGCCTGACCGCGGCACAAATCGACGAGGCGCGGGCGGCGATGGCACGGCTCAAGTTCCACCCGCAGGAGGCGCTGCCCAATGTCACGGCGCTCAGCCGCGCCGACGCGCTGTACATGGCGTTGATCGGGGCCGAACGGGCGCACTTGGGCGAGTCGATTGCCCACTTTCGGGCGGCGTTGGCGGCCCAGGACGACAAGCTCATCGTCGCCACCCGCGAGCGCCTGCTGGCCCTCATCGGCCGGCACCGCTGACAACGCCGCCGAGCCTTCGGTACCGCTTGCCGTTTTGGCCGTCGTTGCGCACCATGGCCGCCAGGGATCGCCCAAGCGGCCGCGGACGGAAAAGCCATGCGACAGCGCCCACTCCTGACGATCGCCTGCGGGCTGGCCCTGACGGCCATGGCCTGCGGCGACGACCCTGCCGTGTCCACCAGCCTGGATGCCGCCGTCGCCGAAACCGCGGGTGCCGCCGACGTGCAGGGCGACCCGGACGCCGCGGCGGAAACGGGAGCGGCAGCAGACGCCGCCGACGCTGCCGCAGTGCCCGACAACCCTTTGGACGAGCCGCCGCCGGACGCCGCACAACCCGTGGAAGCCCAGCCCGAAACCGTCGACGTGCCCCAGGACCTGTGCGCCGACAAACCCAATGGCACCCCCTGCGACGACGGCAACCCGTGCACCGCCGACACCTGCCAGGCGGGCGCCTGCGTCTCCGGCCCCAACACCTGCGCCTGCCAGGCCGACGGCGACTGCGCGCCCAAGGTGGACGGCGACCTGTGCAACGGCACGCTGTACTGCGACAAGACCGCGGCCCCGTTCGTGTGCAAAATCAACCCCGCGACCCTGGTCAGTTGCGCCGCCGCCGCCAACGCCTGCGAGGCCGTCGCGTGCAATGCCAAGACTGGCAAATGCGACACGACAGCCAAGCCCGACGGCACGCCGTGCGACGACGGCGTGGCGTGCACGCAAGGCGATGTGTGCGCGGCCGGTGCCTGCAAGGGCGGCGAAAACACCTGCTGCGCCAGCAACGCCGACTGCGCCAAGTTCAACGGCGCCGACCTGTGTGCCGGGACGTGGTTCTGCAACAAAGCCGCCAAGAAATGCCAACTGAACCCGGTGACGGTGGTGGTGTGCCCGGTCGTCGACGACACCGTGTGCACCAAGAACACCTGTGACAAGAAGACCGGCAAGTGCGGCATGGTCGCCGCGCCGGACAAAACCCCCTGCGACGACGGCAACCCGTGTTCCAGCGGCGACGCCTGCGCCAAAGGCGCCTGCACCGCCAGCGCCAACACCTGCACCTGCCAGAGCGACGCCGACTGCGCGAGCAAGGACGACGGCGACCTGTGCAACGGCGTACCCTTCTGCAACAAGGCCACCGGCCACTGCGCGCCCAACCCGGCGACCGTCGTGGTCTGCCCCACGGCCGGAGACGCCGCTTGCACGGTCAACACCTGCCAACCCAAGACCGGCCACCTGCGCGTGCGCGCCCGCGGCGACCTGCTGACCATCGAGTCCGGCGACAAGGCCGACCCGACGCGGCACGCACGCCTGCGCCGCGACACCGCCACACAGTGGACCCTGGAAATCGCCG
>Ga0194120_10010879_pt1 | contig 11096 bp, 13 predicted proteins | sample TA2MahCa65mmetaG_FD_148642 | JGI IMG/M metagenome (GOLD analysis project Ga0194120, IMG submission 148642) | Freshwater microbial communities from Lake Tanganyika, Tanzania - TA2015019 Mahale Deep Cast 65m | ecosystem: Environmental > Aquatic > Freshwater > Lake | place: Tanzania: Lake... | reverse complement strand
CTGGCTCGCCGCGGGCACCAGTGGGGCGGGCCGCGCGCCTCGGCCGCGGCGATCGCCGCCCTGGCCACCGTCGGTGCGACGGCGTCCGCCGCGCCGCGCGCGGTCCGCGTCGTGCTGGATGGCCGGCCCATGGATCGGCAGGCGGGATCGGCCGGCGCATGGCCGTTCTCTTCCGCCTTCGACTCGTCGGCCCTGCCGCCGGGCCGGCACGACCTCCTGCTCTCGGTAACGGGCGGCGGCGCCGAACCGTCCATCTTCCACGCGACGCTGCGGTACCACCTCCCGCCGGATCCCTCCGCGAAGGAAGTCGTGCACAAGGCCTTGGAGATCCAGCGGCGGTATCGCGCCGTGCCGCACGCGCGCCTGGCTCGCGCCGGCGGCCGGTCGCTGCTGGCCTACCTCGCGCCCAAGGAGGCCGACCGCCTCTCCGCGGCGGATCGGCGCCTGTCCCGGAGCGCCATGGCCATCGTCCGGCTCACCGTCACGGCCCGGCAGGCCTTGCGCTTCGTGCGCATCACCGATCCGCTCCCCGCGGGAGCCGCGGCCGTCCGGGTCCCGGGGCGGTCCGCCTGGCACCAGGCCGAGTCCCCGGACGCGGTGATCCTGGACGTGCCGGACCTGCCGCCCGGCCGGCACGAGTTCGCCTACGCCCTGCGGCCTCGGGTCGAGGGCACCTTCAACGTGCCGCCGCCGACCGTCGAAGCCGTTCAGCAGCCCGACATCCGGGCCCGCGGCACGGCCGCCGTCGTGGACATTCAATGAATGGCCGGGATCGGCTCGCCGGCCGCTCCGGCGCGGGCCGTTTGGGGATTTCCACTGAGGGGAACATGACACTACGGAGAGAGGCAGGGGAATCCTGATGTCCGCCGGGTGGAAGTTCGTCGCCCGCGTGGCCGCACTGCAGGTGCTGGTACACGTGTGCGCGGCCGCTGGCTTCGTCGCGTTCTTGTCGGCGAGCGTGGTCCAGTACCAGGACGCCTTCCGGTCGCTCTTCACCTTCTGGCTCACGGGCCCGCTGCCGCTGTTTCTCCTGGTTCCCCTCGCCCTGGCGGTGCCGCGCACGGCCGTCTACGAGCGCGCGTTGCTGGCGGCCGAGAGGGGCGAGCCTTGCCCCGAGCCGGAAGCGTCCACCGCCCGCCGGCAGTTGCTGGGGCAAGCCACTTACTCGGCCGGGATGGCGCTCGTGCAATGGCTCGCCAATGTCGTGGCCGGCGTGGCGATGCTCCACTGGCAGAACCACGAATCCGTCGATCGCCTGCTCAGCGCCATGCTGGCGGGCGTCGGCGTCTTCACGCCGCTCGTGGCCATCGCGATCTGGGTCGCGACCGACCGCGCCGTCCGCCCCTACTTCCCGACGCTCTTCCCCGACGGCCGCGTCGCGCAGTACGCGGTGCGGCGCCAGACGCTCGACAGTCGCCTGCTCATCACGTTCGTGCTGGCCGGCCCCGTGGCGTCGGGCCTCATGGCGGCCGTGGCCTACGTCAAGTCCATCGACATCCTCACGAGTCCCGCCCAGGGCTACTTCCACCTCCAGTCCATGGTCGGGATGATGGCCCTGGCGCTTGGCGGATCGTTCCTGGTGGCGCTGATCTTCAAGCAGATCCTCTCGCATGACCTGCTCCTGGGCCTCAAAGAGGTGACCGACGCCCTGGAGCGAATCGCCCGGGGCGAACGGGGCGTCAGCGTGCCGGTACGGAGCGCCGACGAACTCGGGCGCCTGGCCGAGCAGACCAACGCCCTCGCGGTTCGCCTGACGGCCGGCGAGGCGGCGGATCTCGCCTCGGCCGGGGGCACGGAAGCGGCCGCGCAAGCACTCGCCCGCCAGGTCGCCGCCGATTCCCTTGCGGCCGAACGGGCCCCGGAAGCTACCCTCGCGCCACCGCTTCCATGAGTCCGGCCGGATCGTCGGCCAACCGGGAATTCGCGACACTGCGGTCGACGCCCGCGGCGCGCGCCGCCGCGAAGAGGTCGGCTCGCACGTGCGGGCCAAACCCCAGGAGCCTGGGCCTGGCAGGCTGACTATGCGCCCACGCGACCGCTTGCTGCCAGTCGGCTTCGGAGAGATCCAGGACCAGCAGGTCGGGACCGGGCCCGGTGGCCGGGAAGCCGGGATCCAGCAGGGAGACCTCGTGGCCGGCCGCCACCGCGGCGCCGATCAGCTTTTCGGCGAACAGGAGGTTCCGCACGAACAGCGAAATCTTCATCCCGAGAGTTTAACAGTCTAAAACCGGCCTGGCGAGCGGATCGAGCCGGCCATTGTCAAGTTTGTTAAAGGCTCGCTGCCGGCGCTTTGGCGGGTCGGCAAATCTTCTTTCGCAATTGGTTAAATGGCGCAGCGCCCTCTGGTTTGCGGGCGACATAACGACCATCAGGTAGCCAATCCTGAAAAGCTTTTCATCCCCAACCCCAACCCAACCCCTGCACCCTGAGGCCCCGGACCCAACCGGGGTCTCAACCCTTTTTGGGGGGCATGGGTCGCCCCCCGGTGCCGTGCTATCTTGTTCCAACGATGATTCGCAGCAGCAAGATCGCAGCCCTTTGCGCGTTCCTGGCCATCGCCGGCTGCCAGGGCCTCGGACCCGACCAGGAGTACAACTACAAGCTCGGGAGGCTCGGCCCGCGGTACCTGGCCGAATTCCTCAAGCCGGATCCGGTCGGCGCCCTCGGCGATCTGTCCGAGTTCAGCGCGGCGGATCCCGACGTGGCGACCGCCCTCCGCAATGCCGCCGGCAAGGCCGAGGCCATTCCGGCCATCTCGGGGGTGGACGAGGACATCTACCTGGTCGTGAGCGACAAGCCCGGTATCGGCTTCACGGTGGGTATCCGCACCGGCAACGTGGAGGTCCGGGAAGGGCTGCGGGGAGCCGTCAAACCCACGATGGTGCTGCACGTGGCCCGCAAGGAGGCGCTGCAGCTTCCCGACTGGCTGGGGGCGAAGTCGCAGGACGCCCAGGGACGCGTCGGCGCCGGCCTGTCGGCCGAGAGCCTGTTCAAGGTGGCACGGCTCATGCTCATCCCGGCGATGCGCTCGCTGTATGCTTCGGACGCGCTCTACCAGGGCGGCAAGCTGTCGGGCCTGGGCTTCGAGGACTTCCTCCAGATCGAGTTGACGCCGCCGACGGGGAGCGACCTGCCGCCGGCGCGGGTCACGGTCCTCAACGTCGACGGCCAGTGGCTCTTCATCGAGGGGTGGCATGGCGAACCCGACGAACGCGTCAGCCTGACGGTGCCGCAGGCGCTCGAGATCTACCGTTACGCCGCCTACGATCTCAAGAAGGCCAAGTCTCCCACCGACAAGCAGCTGATCTCCACCAAGTACGCCGAGTTGCGCAAGCGCGCCGTGGTCTATACCCGCCCCGACCACAAGTGACGCCCGACCGAGGCGCTCGCCTCGGCGAGCCACTCGGTCACGACCTCGCCCAGGCGTTTGCCGACCTCGGCCCCCTGGTCCTGGCCGCGCAGGCTTTGCGGCAACTCGAAGTGCAGGCTCCGCGCGACCTTCGACAGGGCGCCGTACTCCTTGGACGCCGGCGCACGGTAATGCAGCTCGTCCAGCGGTTCGATGCGCCAGTCCACCTGGGGGAAGCGCTCGCTCAGGCGCTTGCGTAGCGCGAGCGCACGATCCCGGGACACTCCCACCGTGGCGATCTCGACCACGCCGACGTTCTCGGCGCGCGCGTTGCCGTGAATCTCGATGAGCAGCCGGACCGAACCCCGCGCCGCATGCCCCAGCCGCGCCAGGTACGCGTGGTAGATGGTTTCCGCCCGCTCGGTTCTGGTCTCCTCGGCGGGTTTCAGGCCCACGCCCTCGGTGGGCCGGTTGACGTTGATCGGGTGCGCGCGCTTGCGGAAGCCCGTCGCGCCGACGTACCCGGCGCCCATGACGGTCGCGGCTGCCGATGCCACGCTGGCGGTCCCGAGATCGAAGCCCTCATGCGGGGCGGCCACGACGATGCCGCCCAGGCCGGGATAAACGTCGAAGGTGCCCAGTTCGAGCGGGGGGAGAGAGGGGGAGACCGCGGCGGCGGCCAGGATCGAGAGGAAGGTTTTCATGGGTGCGCTTGCTCGTGTTTCCTTGGTCGGGGCGCTCGTGCGCCTTGCCGGCGGGCGCTGCCGCTCTGCCAGCTTGCCGCTGTTTGCCCGCCGGCTATTCGGCGTGCAGCGTCTTCTGCAGCTCCAGCGCCTCGTCGACGCGATCCTGGCTGCAGTAGCCCAGGCGCACGACGACCTGGCCGAAGCTCTGGCCGGTGCGGCGCTGCTCGTCGAGGGCATCGAGCAGTTGCAGGAAGGACAGTTGCTGCGTGGAGATCAGCACTTCGCCGAGGCGCAGTTCGGCGCGGTACTCCTTGAGCGACGGCAGCAGCTTCTCGGGATCGAGGTACCCCAGTTCGCAGAGGATCTCGCCGATCCGCAGGTGGCGCATGGCGCTACCCTGCTTCTCGAGCGCCTCGTTCACGTTGGCCTGCGTGACCAGGCCCTTGGAGATCAGATAGTCGCCGAAGAAGCCGGCCTGGATCTCCTTGAGGAAGCTGTCGCGCGGGCTCTCGGTCTTCTTGTTGGGCATCCGGTCCTCCGGAACCTACGTACCCCGACCGAGAGGGTCGTTACCAGAAGAGCTCCTGGAACTCGGACGCGAGGTCCTTGCGCACTACCCAGAGCAACATCGCCGTCAGCCAGCCCAGGGCGACGCCGATGACGACCGGCGTGCCGCCCCACCAGGCGCCGGACCCGATCAACAGCGCCACGAAGCCCACCACGAACAGGTAGGCGCGCGACGAACCGGCGACCGGGTGGACCACTTCGGAGCGCGCCAGGCCGCGATTTACGTGGACCAACTTCACGTCGGCGCCCTGGGAGGGGGCTTCGTCACCAGCGTTGTGCTGGTGTTGATCCACCGGACGCACCCGGGCGTAATATGGCCCGGTGGGCGCCGGTTCGTTTACCCTTGCCACCGCGGTCTACCCCACGCATTGTTACCATATGTAATATGCCCAGAATTGTGGAAAACTTGCGCAAGCTACGGTGGATCGGGGTCTTGACGGTAGCGACATGGCTGAATGGCTGTTCTTTGGGCTATCTCCTTCGCCAGGGGGCAACCCAAGCCTCACTGTTGCTTAAACAGGAGCCGATCGACAAGGCGGCCGAACGCCTCTCGCACGAGCAGGCCGGGAAGCTCCGGCTGGTGCGCGAGATCAAGGCATTCGCCATCCGGGAGATCGGCTTGCGGGAATCGAAGAGCTACGAGACCTTCGTGAACCTGGATGGCGCGGCCCTGTCGCACGTGGTCTCCGCCGCTCACCGCGATCGGCTCGAGGGCTACCTCTGGCACTTCCCCATCGTCGGGGCGGTCCCGTACAAGGGATTCTTCGAGAGAGCCGACGCCGAGGCCGAGCAGGCCCGCCTGGAGCGCGCCGGGTTCGACACCCATCTGCGGGCAGTGGCGGCGTTCTCCCTCCTCGGCTTCCTGGCCGATCCCTTCTACTCCTCGATGTTGAGCTACGGGACCGAGAGCCTGGCGAACATCGTCATCCACGAACTCACGCACGCCACCGTGTTCCTCCCCGGGAATCCGGTCTTCAACGAGAGCTTCGCGACCTACGTCGGCAACCGCGGCAGCGTGGAGTTCCTGGCGGCGCGCTTCGGCGCCGACTCCCCCGAGGTGCGGGCCGCCAGGGATCACGAGCACGACGATCGCTTGTTCGGGGAGTTCATCGCCAAGGCCCTCTCCCGGCTACGCGAGTACTACGCCCGCGCCGACCTCTCGCCCGAGGGCAAGTTGGCGGGCCGGGACGCGTTGTTCGAGGCGGCGCGGGCCGAGTATTCGCGCCTCCCGTTCCGCCGGCCCGGCCACCGGAATTTCGCCGGCGCCAGGCTCAACAACGCGTACTTCCTCCTGTTCGACACCTACCAGCGCGATCTGTCCCGCTTCGAGCGCATCGCCGGCCGCTTTCCGTCCCTCCCGGCCATGGTCCGGTTCTTCCGCGACGAGGTGGCTTCGCAGAAGGATCCGGAAGCGTTTCTCGCGACATGGGAGGCCGCACCGCGGCCTACCTCCGGGGGCGCGTCGCCGGGACCATGACGAACCAGCGCATGCTGGCGGTCTTGACGTACTCGATCTTGTCGTGAGGCGGCACCGAGACCATGGTGAAGTCCTCGTCGATCAGATCCACCATCGCCCCGCAACTCGCGCAGGAGAATTCCTCGCCGCTAGCGGTATCGGCCTGCATGGCCTGGGTGCAAACCGGGCAGCAGAGCTTGAATGCCATGTCTGGTCCTTTCCAACCCTTTCCCTCTCACCTGGGATTTACCCGGGCGGTTCACAATTAAACATAAAAAGTTGCTAAGTTCGTTTGTCCGCTTCTGCTAAACTGGGGCGCATGTCTCACACCCGCGAGGAAATCCGCCTCACGAGCCTGACCCGTACCGCCGGCTGAGCAAGCAAGGTCGGCCCGGCCGACCTCGCCCAGGTCCTGGGCAGCCTGATCCTCCCGAGCGACCCGAATCTTCTGGTCGGGTTCGAGACCGCCGACGACGCGGGCGTGTACCGCATCGCCCCCGATCTGGCCCTGGTGCAGACCGTGGACTTCTTCACGCCGATCGTCGACGATCCTTACCAGTTCGGGCAGATAGCCGCGGCCAACTCGCTCTCCGACGTGTATGCCATGGGCGGCACGCCGCTCACGGCGCTGAACATCGTGGCCTTTCCCGTCGGCGTGGTACCCGACGACGTACTCCTGAAAATCCTGCAGGGCGGCGCCGCCAAGGCCCGGGAAGCCGGCCTGACCATCGTGGGCGGCCATACGGTGGACGATCCCGAGCCCAAGTACGGCATGGCCGTGACCGGAACCATCCATCCCGACCGGATCATGCGCAACAAGGGCGCCCGCGTGGGCGATCGGCTGGTGCTGACCAAGCCCATCGGCACGGGCATCCTCACCACCGCGTGCAAGCGCGATCGCATCCCCGCGGACGCCCTGGCCGAGGCCGCTGAGTGGATGGCCACGCTCAACCGGGCGGCCTCGCTGGCGTGCCTCGAAGTGGGCGTCCACGCCTGCACCGACGTCACGGGCTTCGGCCTGGCCGGCCACCTGCACGAGATGGTCTCGGCCAGCGGCGTCGGAGCCCTACTGCGGTTCGAGTCGCTACCCCTGCTGCCGGATGCGCTGGTGCTCGCCAAGGAGGGCGTCGTACCGGGCGGGACCAAGCGCAACCTGGAGTTCCTGGCGCCCCACCTGCGCGTGATGCCCGGCCTGGGTGAGCCCGAGCAATGGCTACTGGCCGACGCCCAGACATCGGGCGGCCTGCTGGCGGCGGTACCGGCGGCCAAGGCCGAGTACCTGCTCCAGGCCTTGCAGCAACACGGCGCGCGGGGCTGGGAGATCGGCGAGGTCGTGGCCGAACCGGGTATTGCCGTCACGCTCTAGGATGCCCGTGCTGGCGGCCAGCGTCGTGGTGATCACGCGCAACCGGCCGGCGATGCTGGCGGATTGCCTGGATCGCCTGGCGGACCAAGGCGCCGCCGAGATTCTCGTCGTGGACGCGAGCGACGGAGCGGAAACCCGGGACCTGGTGACGGGCCGCGCGGGCGTGCGCTACCTCGACTTTCGCGGCAGGGTCCACCAGATGCCGGCGTCGCGCAACCTGGGGATCGCGCATGCTTCCGGGGACGTCGTGGCTTTCCTGGACGACGACTCCATGGCCCACCCGGGCTGGCTCGCCGCCCTGGTCGCGGTCTTCGCCGATCCCGCCGTGGGCGCCGCCGGCGGCCGCGCCATCGACGAGCACGAGCCCACCCTGCCCGATCCCACCATGGTCGGGCGCCTCCTGCCCGACGGTACGCGCATCGACAACTTCAACGCCGATCCCGGCCGGGTCCTCGACGTCGATCGCGTGCGCGGCTGCAACATGGCGTTCCGGCGCGAACTGCTGCTTGGGCTGGGCGGCTTCGACCGCGCGTACTCGGGAAGCAACGTCAACGAAGCGGGCGACATGTGCCTGCGAATAGGGCGCAGCGGCTACAAGGTCCGCTACGAGCCGCGCGCCGTGGTCGATCACCTCTCGGCCCCGAGGGAAGCCATTCCCCGCGATCCGGCGACGTGGCGCACCCAGTTCTACCTGGCCCGCAACCGCACCTACTTGCTCCTCAAGTCCCTCGGGCCCACGCCCGCCGTGCTCCGGACCCTGCTGGTCCGCGAGATCGGCCAGGCTCTGGCCGGCGCGGGGCGCAATGGCCTCTGCTGGACCCTGAGCCATCTGGCCGGCAAGGCCGCCGGCCTCGGCGCGGCCATGCTGCCGCGCCGCACGGGCATCCCGCGACCGGGGTAAGGCAGGCCTCCGTGCCTGCCGCGGATCACCCGCCGCGCCCGTGGCCGGCCGCGTGGCCGACCACGGCTACGTCATGCTACCGCTTGCTCGGGAAGCCGAAGGGGTACTTGTCCTTCTGCACCGGGTTGGCCCAGCCGGCCCGCGAGTTGAGCTTGACGAGCACGTCGCCCCAGCCCGAGTCGCGGGCGAAGCTGCGGCTCAGGTACTTCTGCTCGACGGTGCCGTCGGTCGACGCGTAGATCATCGCGCCCGAGATGCGCTCGAGATCCGGGTCTCCACCGCCCCAGCCGCCGTTGGCATGCTTCTCGGCCACGACGCACCGCGCCAGGGCCGCCCGGACGCCCTTGGCCGCCCGCGCCAGGTCGGGGTCGCCCAGGGCCGCGAGGCGGTCCACCACGTCACCCAGATCGCGATAGTTGTTGTACATCGAGAGGCCCGGCGACGTCTCGTTGGCGTACGACTGCGCCTTGGCGATGGCCTCGCGCATCGGTTCCTTCATGGTGCCCATCTTGGCGGTCATGACCTTGCCCAGGTCGCCCATCGCCGCGGCCACCTGCGCGGAACCGGCCGTATCGAGGACGCTGAAGGCGTGCGTGTAGCGGGCGTTGGCGTGCGCGGCCTCCATCACGGAGACGGCGGCGCGGCGCGAATCGAGGTTGCGATCGAGCGACTGCACCAGCGACGCGTACGGGAAGTCGCCCCGCGTGGTGGTCTGGGCGCCGACCACGAACTTGGCGTTCTGGCGCACTTCGTAGGCCACCTCGACCATGCTCATGAAGCAGGCGTCGAAGCCCAGGATCTCGACCGGGTAGCGAGCGAGGACGTCGTTGACCTCGTTGACGTGGATGATCTTCTTGCCGCCCGGGCCGTTCCAGTCCGAGCAGATGCCGCGGATGATGCCGCCGCCGTGGTCGGCCATGGTGAGCATGCGGGCCTTGCCGGGACTGGTCTGCGTGGCCTTTGCCAGGAAGTCCTCGAGGGCCTTCGCCGTGCCGCTGTCGACCTCGGTCTTGGCCGTCGCCGTCAGGCGATCGTTGGGCTGGTTCTGGTAGAAGATCTGCGAGTCGCCCTGGCTCTCGCCGTCGTAGAGGCTGGCATGGACCACGTTGGGGGCGTTGACGCGCAGCATCGACGAGATCAGGCCGGTCCCGTTGTCCAGGTCGTTGTCGAGGGCGAAGAAGTTGTACATGCCCCAGTGCGCGCCCGCGCCCCTGGCCGCCAGCGACGCGTCGCCCTGCCCGACCAGGGACGTTGCCGCGGGGATGCCGCAACCGGCGAGGGTCGCCGCGAAGAGGGCGATGCCCAGGCCCTGGCGGAGCTTGCGGGTCGAGTTCATTCGGGGCGGCCTCCTTGAAGCAAATCCGTGTGTTTCTCTTATCCACCGAACGTCTCGACGTAAGGTAAAGAAAATGCTAAGACAGAGGAAAGGAACGTTTAAACCAAGAAGGGAGCATGGGATGCCCACACCGCACGTCGCCAAGGAAAACTGCACCGGAATAGGCTACTGCTGGCAGAACTGCCCGGACGTCTTCTACGAGGATACCGACGGCAAGGCCAACACCCGTCCCAACACGACCTGCTCCGATTGCCCGTCCGGGACGGGAAGTTGCGACGACGTGCAGGCCAATTGCTGCCAGGGCGCCATCTACTTCACCTAGGCAAACCAGGTGCCGGCGCACGGACTGATAGCGCCGCTCACTTGACCTCGCCCCGGTATCTTACTTCCGCGGCGCCGTGCCTCACGTACGCGTTGAGTCTCAGGATCCTATACAAGTCTGGACGGCCGGCCGACTGCGTGATCTCCTGGCGTTATGCCAGTACAAGTCGAACTCGATCCGGTATCTAAGGAATTTGAAGGCGCTGATCTAGGCGACAAGCGGCTGACTCGGCGGCTGAAGCGTCTTGCTGATGCTGCCGAGTCAGCCCCTGGTGCGGGCTTCCCGACGCAGGCGGGCTCGGATGCCGCGCTAGAAGGCACGTATCGCTTCCTCAACAACCCTGGGGTTACTCCCGAGGCTCATCTGGCGCCGCACGTCTCGCAGACGGTCGAGAGAGCCTCGGCCGCTGAGGTGGTCCTGGTGGTGCACGATACGACGTCGTTCCAGTTCGACGGTGATTCGCAGCGCGAAGGCCTGGGCCGCATTCGCGGCTACGGGCAAGGCTTTATTGCACACTTTGCTCTGGCGGTCGGGGCGGACGGGTCGCGCAAGCCGCTTGGTGTGCTGGGGATGAGGACGCACTTCCGGACCGAGCCGCCCAAGGGCAGTGAAGGCTGGCGCGATCGGCTGGCGCGGACCGACCGCGAATCCAACAGGTGGCTCGACCTGGCGACTGTTGCGGGCAACCACGTTGCGGGGCGTGCCGAGGCCGTGCACGTCATGGATCGCGAAGGCGATTCCTACGAGCTCTTAGCGGGGCTGATTTCCGGGGGCCACCGGTTCATCATCCGTCTGGATCATGATCGAAAGCTGAACACAGCTGCCGGCAAGGACAGCGAAATGCTCCGCAAGCTCTATGCGACTCTGGCGGCCTTGGTCGGGAGGCCGAAAAGGTCGAGGTAAGCGACGAGGCCACCTTGGTCACGCACGAGGTCGATCACCTTGAGGATCAAGGATGTCTTTCCGTAGCGGCGTGGCGACATGACCACGACGTTCTGCCCGCTTCGAAGGTCGGCGGCCAGTTCGTCTAGTACCGCGAGCCTTAAGTTCGCTCCGGGTTTCGTGGAGGAAGCAGGCGTGCGAACCTCGATGGCATGGAGTCGCATAGCAAGC
>Ga0194120_10010877_pt1 | contig 11099 bp, 6 predicted proteins | sample TA2MahCa65mmetaG_FD_148642 | JGI IMG/M metagenome (GOLD analysis project Ga0194120, IMG submission 148642) | Freshwater microbial communities from Lake Tanganyika, Tanzania - TA2015019 Mahale Deep Cast 65m | ecosystem: Environmental > Aquatic > Freshwater > Lake | place: Tanzania: Lake... | reverse complement strand
AAGGTGAAGCCGAGCGCGCTGCCGTGGGCGCCAAAATTGCGCACCACATTGCCTTCCATATCGACCGCACCGATCCGGCCCTGGCCGTAGGAACTGCCCCACATCCACTGGTTGTCGGGGTCAAAGCCCATACCGCTCAAGGTGTTGAACGGGCCTTGATACTGGGCAATCACGTCGCCCGGATTGTCGCGGCGGGGGCCGCCGTCGGCGTTGCGCAGTTCGCGCCCCGACGCGTCGCGGCGCTGGCCCGGCTCGCGGATAATGGCATGGCTGATCTCAAAGTTGAGGTCTGAGCCGCCGCCATTGGCAATGTTAATGATGTGTTCGTTAGTCTCGCCGGTGCTCAGTTCATCCTCAATGGCTTGAGGATCGACGGCGATCTGCGGAGCGGAAATGCCGCGTCCGGTCAGACCGACAAAGAAGTTGCCGTTCTCATCGGCGTTGACGGCGTTGCTGGAGATCCAGCCGGTATCTTCGTAGCCGCCGTCCTGCTCGGGACGGAAGGCTACATCGAACTGAATCTCCTCGCCTGAGGCAATGGCAAACTCCCCTTGGAATTCCGGAAGCACAAAGGCTCCATTGTCGTTGCCCCAGCCGGTAATGACGAGTTCTTCGCTGCCGGCATTGGTCAGAGTGACGTTGATGACACCTTCCTGACCGACATAGACATCGCCGAAGTTGAGGGCTTCCGGATTCAGGACAATGCCGGGGCCGTCGAACATAATCCAGCGATTGGCGATCTCAAAAACGTCACCGTCGGCCACCGAGCCGTTGCGGAAGATGATGCTGGCGCCCACCTGTCCGTTCGGGCTTTCGAAGCCGACGTTGATCGAACCTTGATGCGCCCCTTGCTGGGGGCCGTATTGAATCTTCAGATGCCCATTGGCGCCATTGATCACCAACTGGGCGGTGTGCCGGATGGCGTTGTTGCCGTAGGCTGAGATGTTGTGGTAGGTTACCACTGCCAAACCTTGCCCATCCGACCAGAACCAAATCTCGGTGCCGCCGTAGCCAGGATGGAGGTCATAGCCCATCATGATGATGACGCTGTTGACCCCGCCGGCATTGGGCGGCTGGGGCATCGGGTAGTCCGGATTGCCATAGTTGGCATCGAAACTGACCCAGCCGTTGGAGCAGACCCGCAACGAACTGTAGTTCTGCCCGTAGTAGTTGAAATTGAATCCAAGGTTCATCACCCCCGAAACCTGGTCATCGCCGAGATTGATCGCTTGCGCGCCTTGGCGATTGCGGATGTCGATCCAGTTGAATTCGACCCCGGCTTCGTTCCGATCGCGCCAACTGTAGTTGTCGGCGTTGTCCACACCACGTCGGTCGCGACGCGGCAAAACGCCGCCGCCCCGGGCCTGACGGCCCAGGTAGTCGCTATACCAGGCATCCTGTTCGGGGGATAAACCTGCAGGTGAGAGTTTGGCCGGGAAGATGACCTGGTTTAGATAGGTCTCTTCGTCCAGCCCGGCGAGAGGCGCAACCTGCGTCATCTGATCGGCGGCTGCCGGAGCAACAACGACGAACATAGCGAGCAGGAGCACCGCGAGCGAGAGCAAGCGAACCCTTAGCATACCAACCTCCATTTTATGATGCTATGGTTTGTATGTCGATATTCAGGCCGGAGTTAAGGCACTCAGCGCCGGCTTGAGAAGGTCCTTGAGGTACGCTCAGGCGGCGGCCGTCACCCCGTGATGCCGCTGCTTAGCGTTCCCAAATCGCACCTAATATACGAAACAAATCCCCCCCGCGCAAGAGTCTGGAGCGTTTTTCTCAAAAAAAGTTTCAGCCCGGTGACGATAATGCCTGTCCGTCATAGTCCGGCCTGTCTCCAGACGGCACATGTTCAGGCCATCTGCAAAGGTCAAGATAGACAATATGACCTCCTTGTAAATGACCTGCATCACAACCTATATTGTCTTTTGGGCGGCTTAAGCCCTCCACTGACCATTCCTTTATATTGTGGGCCATCCATCTTCACCATCGCCAACCGGGGCAGTTATCCCCGCTCACCGCTACCGCCGCGTCCGTCGATCATCGAGCGCGCCATCGCCGGATGGCAGCGCGGCACCATCAGCGATGCAGACCTGGAGCGAGCGTTCCAACGCAGCATGGTCGAATCGGTCGCCGAGCAGATCGCCGCGGGCGTCGAGGTGGCTTCGGACGGCCAGTGCCGGTGGGACGGCCCGGCGGAGTTTATCCTGCGGCATCTGGCGGGATTCGAATCGCCGCCCGACCGGCTGCTGACAAAGAGTGCTACCACAGAGGATTCGACCGGCATCCCGGCTGACGGGGGTGCAGTTTCGCCCATCACTTCCCGTGCGGTCGGCCGGGCAATGTGGCAGCGTCCGATCCTGATAGATGACTTTAAGTTCCTTAGCGAGCGGTCGCCGATCGATCTGCGGCCGACGCTAACCGGTCCACTTAGCCTCGCGCGGTTCGCCGACCCGGACTCCTATTGTAAGGATAGAAAGTTCGAACTGGCAATAGATCTGGCAAGGGCGCTGGCGCGCGAAATCGAGGGTCTGGAGGCGGCCGGGGCACATTACATACTGATCGAAGAGCCGCTGGTTACGCCGGCGGATACAGCGGACTCGCTGTTGGGTGAAGCCGCCGCCATTCTCTGTCAGAATCGCGCTATCGCAGTGATGCTGGCGGTCAGCGGTAGTTGGACCGAAGCGATTGAGCATCTGACCACTCTTCCCTTTACCGGGTTTGCATTCGACCTTGTCGATGAACCGGGAAACGACGATTTGGCCAACCGACCGGGGCTGATGCCGGGTCGAATCCTCGAACTCGGACTGGTGAGCGGTCGTAGTAAGCGTATCGAGTCGGCGATGGAGATCGGAATGGGGCTGTTGCGCTTTGCGGATGTGCATGATCCGGACTTGATTTGGGTCGGGCCGGCGGCGCCGCTCGGGGGACTGCCGCGCGACGTTGCCTATGAGAAACTATGCCGGATCACCGAGGCGGTTAACTGGACGCGGCGGGAAATGGCGCGCCGCGAAGGCGAGCCTGGGACGGCAGCGTGAGTTGGAACCGGGTTCGCGACGGCAGCATTGAACGCTGATCTCATCCTTCCGGCGCTGCTCGGTGCCGCACTGTTCGGTTCCGGGCTATTCTCCGCGGTCGAGACGGTCTATCTCACACTCGACCGGATTCGCTATGCCGCGCGGGCGCATCAGGGCGATAAGGTGGCGCTGCTACTGGAGTCCGCCGACCGCGAACGGACGCGGTTCTTTACTACCGTCCTGTTTGCCAATACCCTTGCCAATGCAACCTTTGCGTCGCTTTTTGCCTTGGTCTTCACTGCTTACGGCCTCTCGGCGCAAACGATTCTGATCCTCTCGCCGCTCATCAATCTCATTATCGGGGAGACGATTCCCAAGGTGCTGGCTCGGCAGTCTGCCGACCATCTGGCACGAGCGGCGCTAATAGCCTACCGCGGAACATACTTGGCAACAGTCCCGATTGTAATGGCGATGTTGTATCTGGTCGAGGTAATCCGAAGACGGCTCGGCACACCGCAAGACGAAGTCTGGTTCCTGAGCCGCTCCGACCTGACCGGGACTTTAAGCGACGCCGGGCAGAGCGGACTGCTTGAACCGAAGGAAGTGACGATGCTGCACCGGTCGCTGCGGCTCTCGGAACTGCGCGTCTTCGATCTTATGACTCCGCGGACGGCACTGACGGCAGCACCGGTTACGGCCACCGTCGCGGACCTTAGGCAGTTGATGGCTACATCGCCCTTCAAGCGCATCGTCATCTACGGGCGGGATCTCGACGACCCGCTCGGGATCGTTCAGACCAGCGATTTGCTGACCCTCGACAATGGGGGCGACACGGCGGAGTTGAGCAGCATCCTGAAACCTCTGGCGACGGTGCCGGAATCGCTTCCGGTCTTGCGGCTTACCGGAGCGCTGCGAGAGCAGAATGCCCGGCTGGCCGGGGTGATCGACGAATATGGCGGGCTGGCCGGAGTGGTCAGCATCGAAGACCTGGCCGAAGAGTTGGTCGGTCCTATCGCCGAGGAGACCCGCTCACCCGGACCGGGATGTCTCCGACTGACCGACCGCACCTATCTGATCGACAGCCGGGTGCGGTTGAGTCACCTTGGAACCTATATTCCACTGGTACTGCCGGACTCGGAAGCAGTGAGCGTCGGCGGCTGGATGGTCGAACTGGCCGGCGGTGACATCCCCGATGCCGGACAGGAATTTCGCATTCCAGGAGCGACGCTCCGCGTCATCGGAGCCGATCCCCGCGGCGTCAAACGAGTCCGGCTGACGCTCGAACGGCACTCATCTTTGCCCGACCGGGAGGGCAGGAGACCGGCGAAGGCTTGATTTGAGGCTTGTCGATGCTTATTTTGCAAGTCTATGCCAGCCTGAGAGGTATCCCATCGAGAAGGGGCTGTCTCACGGGCCATTCGGACCGGCATCAAGTCGTCGTTTCATCAAAAATACATACTGTTCCTGTTACTAATCAGGGAAGCGGAGTTGCGCCTGTGATGATGACCACCCTCAGAAGCCAGATGAAGACGATTCTCTGGATTCTGGTCGTAGCCTTTCTCGCCACCATTGTCTTCAGTTGGGGCATGGGCGGCTTCAAAGACCGTGAACAGCCGGGCATTCTCGGCATGGTGAACGGCGACGAAGTCACCCTTGAGAAGTTCGAACTGATCGCGCGCCGTAAGGTCGAAGCCGAGCAGCGCAAGGAAGGCGGGCAACTCGACGCCGACAAACAGAAGCAGTTGCGCGAAGACGTTTGGGACGAGCAAGTTGAACGGATGTTGAAGATGCAGGAAGCCAGCCGGCTCGGCATTGAGATCACCGACCGCGAGATCGCCCACATCGTCGAGTTCTATCCCCCCAACGAGATTCGCTCGGTCGAGTCGTTCCAGCGCGACGGGCAGTTCGATCTCAACCTTTACCGGCAATTCCTGCGGCGTCCGGAGGCTGCAAGTTTCCTCCTGCAACTTGAAGAGTCGGTGCGCAACTATCTGCTCGAGCAGAAGTTACTCTTTCAGGCCACCAGCGCCGCGGACGTTACGCCGGAGCAGATTCGCGATGAAGTCCGGCGCGGCACTTCGACGGCTAAACTGCGCTTCGTCTTCGTTCCCAACGACAAGGTCGAATTCGACTCGAGCAGCGCAACCGACGAGATGCTGCAGCGCTATTACCGCCTTTTTCCCGACCGTTACAAGCAATATGCCCAGCGCCGATTTGCCTTTGTGAAGTTCAAGGTTGAACCGTCGGGTCAGGATTCGATCGAAGTCGAGAACGAAATCGAGGAGTTGCTCACGGAACTTCAGAGCGGAGCCGATTTCGAAGCGCTTGCCCGGCAACGGTCCGAGGATGCGGCTTCGGCCGAGAAGGGCGGCGACCTCGACTGGTTCGGCAAGGGCGCTATGACGCCGAATTTCGAGGAAGCCTGCCTTAAAGCCCAGATCGGTGAAATCGTCGGGCCGGTGCAGACCAAGTTCGGCTTGCACATCATCCGGGTCGATGAGAAGAAGGTCGAGGATGGCGAGCCGAAGATGCGGGCGCACCATATCCTTCTGAAGTATAAAGCCTCGCCCGACACCCGAGACGAGGTCTATAACACCGTTTATGCCTTTGCTCAGGACGTCTCCCAGAGCGGCTTCGATCAGAGCGTTGCCGAAAGCAACCTAAGCGTCGATACGACCAAGGCGTTCTCCGAAGCGGGCTATATTGCCGGGCTGGGGCGGATGCGGATGGCGGCAGAATTCTGCTTCAACAATCCCGTCGGGACGGCGAGCGAAATCTATCCGATTCCAGACGGCTACGTCGTCCTAAAGATCGTCGAAGCGACCGACGAACGCGTCAAGCCATTCGACGAAGTGCGCGACCAGATTCGCCGAACGCTCATCAAGACGCTGCGTCAGCATCGCGCAGCCGCCGCTGCCGCCGAACTGCGCGGGCAAATGGGCGGTCCGCAAGATCTTGAGGCAGTAGCACTGGCAGCCAATTATCCGGTCTATGTGACCGATGACAGCATGAAGACAGAAGGTAAACTGCCCGATGGCGTTCGTGCCGATAAGGACTTTATTACCAAGGCTTTCCGGCTAAAGGAGGGCGAACTGTCGGATGTCATCGAAGGCCGCAACGGCGCTTATGTCGCGGTCGCCGAAGCAAAGTTCGACATCGAAGAGGACAACGTCCGGGCCAACTACCCGGTCGTCTATATCAACCTGGTGGGCAAGGAACAGCAGGCCGTGGCGCAGAACTGGGTGCGTGAACTGCGCATTGCCGCCGATATTAAGGACTATCGTTACAGGTATTTCCGCGACTTCTGATTGGTGCGCCTGGGGAGAAGGGGTCAAAAACGCCGGACGAGGACGTCCGGTGTGCATTAATCGAGGTTTTTCAACGGACTCAATATAGTATCAGTCAAGGAAGCACGTATGAGACTCCTCAGATTGCAAATCGTCCCGTTGGCAGCGCTGCTCGCCTTCAGCGGCTGCACCTTTATGACCAATGAGGAGCGGCTGATCCGCGAAACGGTGCAGCAACTGCTCACCGCAGCGCAGAACAACGACGAGGATGCCGCTCATGCGATCCTGCTCGATGTCAACGGCTTTATGACCTTGAATCCGGATGCGGGCGTCCGCTCCGACGCGGCGGCTTTCAGTGACGCCGTCCTCTCGGACCTGATCACCAACTTCCGGAATATGGTCAAGTTCATCGACGGCAAGGAAGTGAAGGTGAAGCGGTTTCACCTCGGATCGCAGTGGTATCAATACAAGGGCTTCCCAGCCTTCAAAGAGAGTCAGGCGACCATCTCGGTTGAGGGCGAGAGCGCCGATTTCACCATTCGCGGCATGGTCAAAATAAACAATCAGTGGCGGGTCGTCGATCTGTCGGATAATGGGCTTTTTTGATGGAATAAGGGAAGAGGTATAAGGCAAAGTCAGGCAGGTGGAGTTTGGTCGAAGGATGCACGCCTTCGCCAGGAGCGGCAGATGGCAGGCAATCCGTATGTCTATTGCGCACTTACTTCCTGGTTCCGGAATCTCTCCATCTACACTTAGGCGGCGTATTATCTTACAGGCAGGCCATTCGTCAAATTTCCTCTTCCATCTTCCCGCGTCCATCATCCTTCTCCTTACCAACATCTGCCTGATTCTCTTCGTCCTCAGCCTTCTGCCTTCGGCTTTTATATCGGCTCAACCGGGCTGGCGGCAGGATGACGTCGTCACGTGGTTTGACGGGCGAGATGCTCGATCGGCGGATCTGACCGACCGGGAAGTCGTCGTTGCGACCGGTGGAGGTCTCATTCGGCTCGAACGGGCGACGGCTCAGCCGATCGATCCGTGGGCAACGGGAGTCGGTTGGGATAGAGCACTCCCCCTGTCCGGCGGTCGGATAGTCCTGTGGCATCCCGAGTCGCGGACGATCTGGCTTGCTGCGCGGGACGCGCTGCTCTACTATCGCTGGGACATTGAGCGATGGGCCCGGCTCGAGGGTGTAGCGGGCGGCGAGATTACTTCCCTTGGCGACGCAGGCGACCTCGTGATAGTCGAACAGGGCCGCCGACTGCAGGCTGTCAACCCTCCATCATACCATCTCTATACTCTTCCAGCCAGGTTCGACACCTCCGGCATTCGCTGGCAGGGGCGCCGCCGCCTGCCGCCGTCCGAATTTCCCTTCTACCACCCAACCGATATCGAATACGGCTTCGACCCATCCTCCGGCGGGGCTATCAACGACCTGCAACTGAACGTCTTCCGACCAGTGTCGGAGCGCTTCGATCCCGACTACCGAAGACGCTATATCTGCTATCCGGGGCTGGGTATCGCAGTCGCCGACGAGCGCACCGGCTGGATCGAGGTGCGCGAGCCCGGCCCGGCGGGGATGGATGTCCAGGCATTTCACTTTATGGACCAGGGTCAGGTATGGATCGGGGGAAACAACAGCGGTGCGCGGGAAGGTCCCGTCATCTGGAACCGGAGGACCGGTAGGTGGAAGTCCTTTGCCCCGCGCGCGACGCCGGGCCTTGAGACGGGTGCAGTCCGGGCTATTGCCGTCTATGGCGGGGCGCTTTATCTGGCTGGAAACGCCGGACTTGTCCTGACCGACCTGAAAGGCGTCAATTTCCGGACGCTGACGAGGTTCGACGGGCTGCAGGGGGGTTCGCTGCGGGCGCTCTCCGTCGCGGGGGGGTGGCTCTACATCGGCGGCGACCAGGGCGTAAACCGCTATGCCTTGCCCAAGGGCCCAATGTTTCGCTCTGGATCGCCGAAGGTTGATGATCTTCGCACCTCGTCGTTCGCCACCGACGGAGATACGGTCTGGGCGGGAGGATTGCAAGGCATCTGGCGCAGCGTATCCGATGGGCGCTGGTCGTTCGTGAGCGGCGAAGAGACGATCGGCGACGAAGCCGCGTTATCGCTGGCTGTTACAGGGGAGCATCTCTACATCGGCGGGCCACGCGGGATCCGGATACTTAACCGCCGGACGGGCGATTGGCGGGCGATTCCCGGCGAGGTCTTCCTCGGCGGCGAAGCGCCGCTGGCGCTCCTGCCCGCCGATACGAACCTCTGGGTCGGGACCGAGCTGAGTCTGTATCGTTATGACTTAAAAATCGGCGAGTGGGTGCGGTTCGGGACTCGGGAGGGCTTTCCGGTCGGGCGGGTGAACCAGTTGGCGATCGAGGGCGACAGCCTCTGGGTGGCGACGCAAAAGGGGCTAACGAGATTCCTCTGGAACCGCCCCGGCCGGCAGGAAGGGTAGAATAAATCTCATGCATGGGCGAATTCCTATTCGCCCACTTGCTCACTTCTCCTGCTCTTTTTCGCTGGCTTCCCGACTCACACTCCTCGGTGGCTCCCCGATTTATCGGGGGAACATTGTTGGGGCGGATTCCTAAACTTCCATTTCAAAGCGCCGCTTCGTAAGCCCCGCCCTGCGTCAGGCAATCGGTCGCACCGCTGCTATCATAAACGAATTGGCAACTACATCTTGCGTTGCCAAGCCAAGGCTGAAACGCCAATCCTACTTGATCAGGACCGCCTTCACAACTCGGGATCGACCCGCCGCTTCAAAGTGAATGAAATAGATGCCCGCGGGATGCGATGAGCCATCCCATACGACGCTGTGCCTGCCGGGATCGAAAGTTCCTGACACCAGAGTCGCCGCCTCAGCCCCGGCAATGTCGTAGATAGTCAAATTTACTGCCGTTTGCCAGGGAAGTTCATAGCGAATCAGCGTATTCGCATTGAATGGATTGGGCGAGACACTTAACTCCATCTCGTAGGGCGGGATTCCGATCCCGCCGTCGTCGGGGACGGCGAGCGGAACGCCGCGACCGGAAAGGGTAACATCCAGCGAGGTTGTGTCAGCGTGAATGGTCAGTAGAGCGGAGTATTCACGATTGGTATCGGGATGGAAAAGGATTGGGATGTCGAGCGTATCCCAGGGGAAGAATAGAACCGGCAGGGCATATTGGACGCTGAACGCAGGATCGCTTGCGGTGATCGAATCGACCTCCGTCCACCTCCGGCCTGGGTTGGAAAGACGTAATGGCAGTAAGACCGAATCCCCGACTAGAACCTCACCGAAGTCGAGGAGAGTGTCGGAAACGGCGATCAACTGCGGGAAATCGACAGGGTCAGGCTCGGTGCGGGCGAGAAAACCACCCTGATAGGGTCCGCCGTCGGCAGTTCCGCAGACCACATAGCCGCCGTCGTCCATCAGAATCACAGATGTCAAGTCGCCTCTCGCCCAGTCTCTGCGATTACCTTCCTGATAGAGACCGTAGCGCCTGCCCCACAGATACTCGCCATTGCAATCGACGCGCATTTGGATTAGGTATTCACTTCGTGAATTTTTGCCTACTGACACAAATCCGCCATCAGGGGTCTCTTCCACATCGTAGATGAAGTCGCCATTTTCTACTTCGTCATAAATGCGGCTCCATATCACTTCTCCATCTGAATCGATTCGCACAAGCATAGCATAGCGATGTGAAGCAGCTTCACCATAACGGTGAGTTCCAGCAAGGCACCATCCACCGCCCGATGCAGACGCAACACTTAGACAGAGATCTTCAAGTTGTGTGCCATTGGTGTTCTCCCATTCAATCTCGCCATTTACATCGACTTTTACGGCATAAAAATCGTCTCCGCCGTTCCCAATTCTGGCGGTAATTCCAGCAAAGAGATAGCCACCATCGTCGGTCGCAAGGCAGTCCCAGAGGCCGGAATTGAGCGATCCCCCCACATTCTCATACTCACGACGCCAGATGATTTCTCCTTCGTTCTCATCGCCTACCTTAAACGCGAATCTACCACCTGTCACTATGATATCGCCATCATGCGCGGGAATGCTTCCATATCCTCCAAATCCTCCCTCATACCTAGACTTAGACCAAATTGAATCCAATCTAGAATCTACCCTGACGGAACCTAGTCCCCCCATAAAGTAGCCGCCGTCAGGCATGCGGCATGAGGAATAAGGATATTGCGCTACTACTCGATTGGCAGGATCATATGTTCTAACTTCAATAAGCGCTCCCTCAGAATCAATCCTACAAATTTGAAATGCTCTACGACTGGGTGCGCCAGAAGCAACTACAAATTCGCCATCTTCTATTCTAAAAATATCTATTCCATTACTTGTATTCGTGGGAAATGATGTTGTCCATACAGTATCAGGCTGTGACAGTCCCAATCCAGGCAAAAACGCGATTAGGGCGCAGGCGGCGAAAGCCGCCTGCGCCTTGATCATCAAGCGATTCATTTTAGATGCAATGCCATTTGCGACCTTACTTCGTTGCCAAATTTCGCCTGGATGAGATACAGACCTGCTGGATAACCGACAGCATTCCAGAACGCTTTGTGCTGACCAGCGACGAAATGTTGTGTCCGAGTCGAAACTTCACGCCCCGAAAGATCGAAGACGGATACCTCTACATTCCCCGGTTCCGGCAGGGAGAAAGAGATAACCGCAGACAAATTGAATGGATTGGGATAAATCTGGATACTTTTACCACTCAACGCAGCTTCAATATCATTATCAGATTTCGGTGCTGAGAGTTCTTGATGAAGGTAAAATGCTCCTATGTCACTG
>Ga0194120_10010862_pt1 | contig 11110 bp, 7 predicted proteins | sample TA2MahCa65mmetaG_FD_148642 | JGI IMG/M metagenome (GOLD analysis project Ga0194120, IMG submission 148642) | Freshwater microbial communities from Lake Tanganyika, Tanzania - TA2015019 Mahale Deep Cast 65m | ecosystem: Environmental > Aquatic > Freshwater > Lake | place: Tanzania: Lake... | reverse complement strand
CAAGCCGCCGACGCCCAGGCCGGCGCCCGCCGCGGCCCCTGCGCCCCCGGTGCCATCGGCACCCGAAGAGTCCACGCGCGAGTTGGACGCGGACGAGATGGCCCGCCGCCTCGGCCTCGCCCAGTCGTTCGACGCCATGGCCTCGGCCGAGCCCACCAAGGCGATGCCGGCCATGGCCGACGCGGACCTCGAAGACACCACCAAGCCGCAGCGGCCCGGTCGAGCGCGCCCGGCCGCCCCGGTCCTGGCGACCCCCGCGACGCGGCCCCCAGACGTGGACCCGGACGACCTGCCGGCGAGCGGCGCACTGCTGGCGGCCACGGCGGTCGTCTGGGTGGTCGCCGTGGTGCTCGCCGTGTACGCCACGCTCATCACGGTGCGCCATGGCGGTTGACGGCCGCGCACTGCGATGGGCCGCCGCGGCGCTTGCACTTCTCGCTGCGGGGTGTGGGGGTTGGCGTTCCACCGCGCAGGACAACCTGCCGGAGCCGCGCCAGGCCCGCATTGCGGTCGGCCACAGCTACGTGCCCGCTGCGCCGCGCGGACATTTCGCCGTGGCCACGGCACATCCGGCGGCAACGCACGCAGCGGTAGCCGCCCTGCGCAAGGGCGGATCCGCGGTCGATGCGGTGGTGGCAGCCAGCCTGGTGCTGAGCGTGGCGACGCCGCAATCGACGGGCATCGGTGGCGGAGGGTTCGCAGTCGTCGCTCCGCCCGGCGCCGCAGCGCGCGCCTTCGACTTTCGCGAGACGGCGCCCGCCGCGACCCAGGTGGCCGACTACCTGGACGGCTCGGGCCGGCTGGTCGCCGAGCGCAGCCAGCACCATGGGCTCGCCGTTGGCGTTCCAGGCTACGTGGCCGGGTTGTGGACGTTGCACCAGCGGTGGGGACGCCGACCCTGGGCCGAGGTGTGCGAGCCTGCCGCGGCGCTCGCAGAGGCCGGGGTCGAGGTCACGCCGCAACTGGCAGGCGCGATCGAGGTCATGTGGCCTGCGCTCGATGGGGCTGCGCGTCTGGTCTTCGGGCGCAACGGGATTCCGCTGCACGCGGGCGAACTGCTGCGCTGGCCCGGCAAGGCGTCGACCTTGCGCGCGATCGCCCGCCAGGGCCCTGGAGCGTTCTACGCCGGCCCGGTGGCGCAGGACATCGCGAGGGCCGTGCAGGATGCCGGCGGCAAGCTGACCGAGACCGACTTGCAGCGCTATGCCGTGCGTGAACTCGAGCCCCTGCGCGGCGAAGTGTTCGGCCACCTGGCGCTGACCATGCCACCACCCAGCGCCGGCGGCGCTCAGCTTCTGGCGATGGCCGAGTGGTTCGGGCCCTGGCAGGCCAAGGCGGGCGGAACCTATGCGCAGGACCCTGCGCTTGCCCACCACGCGCTGGCCGAGGCGATGCGCCGGTCGTTTGTGTTGCGGCTGGCATATTCCAGCGACAGCGAGGCGCCGCCCGCAACGTTGGACGCCATCTACCCGGCCGCTGCGCGCGCGGCGCTGCGCGACGGCTTCGACCCGACCCGCGCAGGAAAGTCAGCGGACCTGCGCGCGGCGACCACCGGCAAGCGCTTGGAATCCCATGACAACACCTCGCACGTCTCGGTCGTCGATGGCGACGGGCTGGCCGTAGCTTCGACGCACACGGTCAACCTGCTGCTCGGCAGCGGCATCGTCGCGCCACACAGCGGTGTGCTGCTCAACAACGAAATGGACGACTTCAGCTACTCGGACAGGGACAGCAATGCCTTTGGTCTCGCAGCGTCGCTGGGCAACCGGCCCACGCCGGGTGCGCGACCGGTGTCGTCGATGACGCCGACGATCCTGATGCGCGGTCCGACCAGCAATCCACAGGGCCCGTGGTTGGTGATCGGTTCGCCTGGCGGGCCGCGCATTGCCACAGCGGTGACCCAGGTGATCTTCCGCGTCGCCTACACGGGATGGTCATTGGCGGACGCGGTCGGCGGGGCGCGGGTGCACCATCAGGCGTTTCCCGATGAGGCTTGGATCGAAACAGGCCCACAGGGCGACGCGATGGCGCGCCAGTTGCAGGCGTTCGGTCACGCCGTGGCCCGCAAGTCGGCGTGGTGCAACGTGCAGGCCGTGCTGTTGCAGCATGGCGCAGACGGGACGCATCAGTGGCTGGCGGTGTCCGATCCGCGCGGCGAGGGGCTTGCGGCAGCGCGCTAAACCTGCGGGGGCTGCTCGGGAGGGGCTGCAACGAGCGGATCGCAGGGATCAAGGTCCATCGGTGGAGTTCGCTGTGGTCCGTGGCCCTGGGCCGCGGCCGCGCTGCCGTTCCGGGACGCGATGCCCCGGCACGGACGGTCATCGCCCCGCGTCCGTGACCGCGACCGCCAGGTGCAACACGCGCTGGCTTCGCGGGTCGAACCTCGCCTCCAGGATTGCCCGGTCGCTCCCTTCGCTTGCGATGCGATCGTCGACGTCCTCGGGCAGCGCGAAGACGGCCCGACCCGCCGCGTCGCTGATCGCTTCCAGCTGCTTGCCGTCGCACAGCGTCAGCCGCAGGGCCTCGTGGGGGCGGGGCGACCGACCGCACGCCGTTTCGCGCACGCGCTTGACCAACTCCTTGACGCCGAGATCGCGCTCAGAGACGCCCAGGCTCGCCGTCTGCACCGTCGCCGCTACCAGCAGGGCAACGCCGACGACGCCGACTGCGCCGGTGGCCAGGTAGCGCGAGGTTTGGGCTGCCGGCGCTTCGTCGGCTTCGGGCGTGTGCAGCGCGACCGCAGCGGTCAACCCGACACCGGCCGCGGTCAGGACTCCGCCGAAAAGCCACTCGGCCGCCAGCGAATGGCCTACGGCGCGTGTGGAGGTGCGCAGCCAACCGCGGGCGTTTTGCCGCAGTTCTTCGGCGCAGCGCTTCTCGGTCCAGGTCTCGGCATCGACGCGCAAGGCCGTCCGCCGACCGTCCACCGCGATGCGCTCGCCCACCGAAACCGTCGCCTTGCGGGGCTTTTCCAGCACGTCGGCGCGCAGCGCGGTGTCAGTCGCGAGGCGCGCGCACGCCGGCCCGAGCGCGACGGCCATGGCGAGGAGGGCCCGCGTGAGGCGGCCAGGGGACCTGGGCAAGACGACGCGATCGATCATCGAGCGCTGAGCGACGAGTCGGCTCGCAAAGACGCGAGCTTGCCACCCACCGCGCAAGCACATGGTGCGGGTAAGAGGGTGTATTCAAAAGAACGCCGACTGCGGCTCAGGATGCATCCCGGCATGCATTGTTGCTCCTTGCTCCCTCCCTGGGGCGTGCCCGAAGCACGCCTCAGTCGGTCGCCGCGTCGCGCCTCGCCTCCCGGGCGCGTCCTGACCCTCGCATCCGGCATATTTTGAATATACCCTGTAACAGGGTCGCCCCAAATAGGCGCGCGACCCAATTTGCATGTCGCATCATTCCATGAAAACAGCGACTTGCCGCTCTGCCGATGACTCAATTCAGCCATTATCAGGCGACCCTGTAAGGTGACGTTGTCGATCAGTCAGGGTGCATTTGCTGTGCGTGTGCGTGACCCCGTGCCTGACCCAGACCCACGCCCTGTCCCTGACCCCGGAATCGTCCGGCGAGGCTTGCTGACCCAGTGGCCGCTGCGCGCCCGCAGTGTTCACGGTGCGAGCGCCAGTTGTTGCCAAATCGCCGGGAAGCCTCAGCCTTTCTTGCCTTTTTTCTTGCTGCCCGGAGGCTTTGTCCCTTTGTTGAGTTCCTTGGGCTTGGACTCCTTGCCCACGATGGTCCCGCCGCCGCTTTCGCGGCCACCTGCGGCGGTCTTTGCTTCTGGCCTTTTCTTTCCGCCAGACGCAAGGTAGTTCGCGCCGCCGGCTTTGCCCGGGAGCGCCACGGATTCTGCGGTCTTGACGCCGTCGCCGCCGAAAAGGACATCTTCGTCCTCGTCTTGCTGCTGCGAGCCATGGCCGGCGCCCTTGGGTTTGGGCTGCTGGGCTTTCTTTTGCTCGTCGTACCCACCGGCCCTTGGCTTGGCCTTCGGCGGGGCTTTTGCCGCGGGCTTCGCGGCTGGTTTCTTGCCGCCCTTGGCGGACGGCTTCGCCTGCATTGCCATCTCGTGGTCCTCCCTGGAAGAGTTGTCACGGTGCCAGCGCCCCGCGTGACTGCGGTGTATCGTCCGGCGTGCCGTCCAGCGTGTCAATCAGCCTGCAGCGCAGGTGGTGCCGGCGGACACCGCCCGCGCGAGTCGCTACGGCAACTTGACCGGTTGCGGTGGCGGCGGCACAGATAGACCCTGCTCCAGCGCCCGGTTCGCGATGACATTGTTCCAGAAAAGCGAAGCGTCCTCCTTGGGCGCTGGGGCGCTTTGCACGGCAAGGCCAAATGCCGCTTGCGTCGCGCCAGTTCGGACAAGTGTCACCTTGGCGGCCCCGTCGACCAGGATCGCGGCGCGCGCAAGGCTTGCGACCAGGCTGTCGCGAAGCTCGAGGAACGGTGCCTTGAAGGCGACGATGCCGTCGGCCAATTGTCGGGGCGTTGCCTCGCCAGGGACTGCGTAGGCGGCCATTTGGGTCGCTACCACGGCGGTCCGATCCAAGACTGCGCTGCCCTCAAAGGCGACAAGCGCAGCGGTGCGGTTTTTGGCAAAGACGCACCCGTAGGTCTTGATCGTGGCCCCGCTTCGAACCACGGCACCGTGACCGTTCTGGCTGTCGATTTCGCGCACCGCCGTGTTGCGGATGGCGACGCCAATCAGGTGTGCCACGGTTGTCGCGTCCCACAGCGCTACGCCCACGTCGGTGTTGCTGTCGACGCCACCGCCGACCACCACCAGCGAAGCGCCCGCCGCAGCATCGATTCCGCGCCCCAGGTCGTGCGCAAGGGCTTGCGGCCGTGTTTGGGCGATTGCCACGCCCGTCAATTGCACCTGCCCACCGTGGATGGCGAGCCCGATTTCGCTGTTGCGTCGCAGTTGGCCGTCGCGCCACCGCAGGGATGCGAATTCGCCCACTTGTGCACCTCGGCCCGAATTGCCGTTCGCTATTGGCAACGTGTCTTCGACGTCGACATGGACCAACTCCGCGCTACTGACTGGACCCCAGACCGACAGTCCGACGTGGCGGTTGCGCAACAAGCGCGTGCTGGACAGTTGGGCCGTCGCGCCGCCAAGCAATTCGATGCCGTAACCGAATTCTCCTGTGGCGCCGCGAGGCTGCGTATCCTGGACCGCAAGGTGCGCCGCCGCAATATGGGTGCCACCGCCCACAGCCAAAACGGCGACATCCCTGGCATGGGCAACCGTGGTGTCGGCGATGTCGGCGCGGCCACCCCCGATGACCAGGATGCCGTGGCCGTGTTCGCCACTAGCATTTGCAGAGGTCGAATCGACGTAGGCGCCCGTCAGGGTCAAAGACGCGCCCTTACCGGCCACTCGAATTGCTGCGTCCGTCGCCTGGTGGACACGCAGGCCCTGCGCGATGACGGTGGCGCCCTCTGCGATGTCGAGTCCGTGCCCGGCCGACCCAGACGCCGGATCCGCTGCGATGTCAGCAATGACGCTGTCTTGCATGTGCACCTGCGCCGTCGCTTGGTCGGCCGTCAATTTCGGTTGCACGAGCACGCCACTTCCGTGCGCCTCGAGCAAATGCACGCGCTGCAACCAAACATCGGCGCCACCCGCCACGACCACCGCTTCAGCCGGCCCGCCGACGGAGACGTCGACGAGGTGGACGGTTGCCGGTGTGCTGGCGCTCTCCACCCACATGGCCGCCTGACCATCGATGCCCTGCAAGCGAACGAGCGCCGCGCAGCGACCGCGGATCGTCACGGAGCGGCCAACCAGACGCGATTCCGCGTAGGTGCCCGCCGCCACAACCACGGTGTGCGCCAGCGGTTCGGTCTTCAAGCCCTCCTTGAGGGTGCGGTGCGGTTTGGCGCGGGTACCGTCGCCGCCAGCTGCTGCCGCAGCGTCCACAAAGCGAATGCCGGGCGCGTCCACGACGGCGGCGAACGGGTCGATGCCGCATAGGTCAAGATCGGGTGCGCAAGCGGAAGCCACTTGCGACGGCGACGGCGCGTCGGCCAAGGGCAAGAACCCAGGCGGACACGGTTTGACCGCGCCGACAGGCACACAGCCACCTGTGCCACTTGGCGCTCGCATGGTGCCGTCTGGGCACGCCGTTGCCGGCAGACTGACGTCAACGCACGGGCCCTGCGCGTCAGGTCGCCACCAGCCCGCAAGGCACGCTGGACCCGCCGCAGACCCACACGCAGCCTGCCATGTTGCGCACTGCAGGTTTGCGTCCAGACTCGCGCATTGGCCAGGTGACGTCGGGCAATAGGTGGGAATACAGGCCGCAGGCGCCGAGAACACCTGCGAGGCACATTCTGGTGGTCCGATGGCGGCGCAGGCGCCGGACATGTCGTCGTAAAACTGGCCGGGAGGGCAGCACTCGTTCCCGGGCGCGCGGCGCCAAGCCGAACAATCTTGGGCTGCGATGTCGCCGCTATCGGGTTGCACCGCGGTGTCGCTACCGCCAATCGCCCGTGCGCCACATCCGAAAAAGACGACGCAAGCAGCAACGGCGTGTGGTCGGCCCCAGTGCTGACAAGCGGCGGTGCCTTTGCTCAATCGACTTCAGCGGCCCCAGCGCGCTTGCGCAGGGCGAATTCTGCACGCTTTTCGGCTCGCCGCAAGCCCAACGGCCAAGCGGTACTCCGCAGGGTCGTGGACGCCTGCACGCCAACAACTGTCTCGTCTCTTGCTCCGTCTGGGTCAAGCCGTGACGGCGGGTTCGCGCTGCAAAACTCAAACGGACTGACCCCCGCCGCCGGCGCGGGGTCGCACGCTGTCCACCGCCCCAGCCAGGCCGCGTAATACCGCGCGCCGTAGTAGTACAGCCCGCTCTCCTCGTCCTTCTCTTTGCCGTTGAACCGATACCGCTTGCGCGAAAACCCAGCGGCGCCGGTCTGGCTCCAGTACGCCGTATCCCCGTACGGGTAGAACTCCTCGACGCCGAGCCCATCGCCTTCGCGGGTCAGCTCCATCGCCAGCGATCCGACCTGGTCCTGCACCTGGTAGCGCAGAATGGGAAACTGCACGTTCGGCAAGACCCGGGCGGTTCGTGTTTCCGCGCGCAGCAGGCAGCTTTGCCCGTCGTCGACCGCCACCGTCTGCCATGCTGCGACCACGCCCGCGTTGGCGTCGAGCTTCTCCACGATCTCCAGCCCGCCAGGCAGGTCCACGACCCGCCGCTGCACGTGGGAACCAGCTCCGCCCTGCGCGAACCCGGCTACCTTCTGGCGGCGCTGGCCGTCGGCTGCGCGGTGGAAGTAGGCCGCTTGCTGCGCGGTCAGCCTGGTCGAAGCCAGACGGCCGGCCCTGTCCCAGGCGAGCCCGCGTCGAGGATGAACGGCGGCTCGGCTGCCGAGGTGGATCGCGGTGGTCAGGTGCGCGTGGTGGCGGTTGGCTGCACCGCCCCGCTCACGCTGTCATCGATGTGTTGCGGGGCGCTATGCCACCCGTGCTGGTGGGCGACGGCTCGCAGTTCGTCGAGTTGCAGGCCCACGTCCTGGCCGTGGCCGGTGGTCGAGACGCGGGCGTGGAGCGAGGTGCGTAGAGGTGATGTCGTTGTCGGCATCGAGGAGACCAACCCGCCGACGGTGCGTACTGAGCCAGAGTTTCGGGCCGACGTGCTGGAACCGATTGGAATACCTCGCCGACGTGGCCGGGTGAGCCGTTTGGACCGTGTTCAACCCGCACGGAAAGCGTGAAGGGCACCGGCACCCGCAGCCCGAGGGCACCGGCGGCCGACCGGCGGGGCGGGCGTCAGCCTATGGGGTCTTCAGGGTGCCCTTGTCCCATTCTTTCAGTACCATTTCTGCGTCCATGGCGAGGAAGCCCCCGTCATCGACGAACTGTTGCAACACTCGCCGGGCTGCGGGCTCTTCCACCACAAGGCAATGCGTCGCTGCCCAGCAGCGCACGGAATCGTCGTCGTCCGTCAGCAAGTCCATCAGAGCCGCCGCCCCGATCTTCCCGGTCTTGCGGATCTCGACGAGGGCGTCGTTCAAGATGTCGTGATGCTTGTTCGCCTTCCGATAGTCGCCCTTGCGAGTGGCCTCACCGTGCTTCTCGGCACTGCTTCGGTACGTGGCGATGAGTTCTCGCACTCGCTCCGTCATTGTCCGACTCCGAACTTCCGCATGGTCTGGGCGCCAAACTCGGCCTGCTCCTGGAACGACTTCGTGGACAACCACTCCCGAACGGTCATGTCGCCCGTAAACCGCTGCTTGGACGAGTAGTAGGCGCTGATCCGTCCGTGCGTAGCCGCATCAACCCGTACCAAGTTGCCGGTGTTGTGGACGGTCTCGGCCCCGAACCGCCCCAGGTTTCCAGGTGTCTGCTCGACGACGTGGTGCCAGTGCATCCCTGGCCCAGCCGGGCCTTGCGCCCTCTTGAACGCATCGAACGACCGGAAGCCTGCTCCCTTTGAGGCCACCGCCTCACCGGCCGCCAAATCTACCGCGTTTCCAGCGCTCCCGCCACCGCCGGTGGTTGGCGGCACATCCCCAACCCGAGGCGCCTTCGCGCCGACGGCCAACTTGGCGACCGCCGCCGCACCCGCGACCACCGCAGTTCCCTGTACTGCGGCTTGCGTAGCGTGGTAGGCCCTCGACTCAAGCGTCGGCGCATACCACGCACGGAAAGCCGACTCCGCCACTTGGGCAACTGGATTGACGACGTTGACGGCCGCGATCAGCCCAGAAAACCCACCGCCACCTTCCCGGTACGCGGTCGTCATTTCGTTCACTGTGTTCACGGTACGGAATGCGGCTGCAACCGGGGATATGGTCGCGGCGGCGCCCTTGACACTGGCAACGCCCAGGTCGAAAAGCCCGCGGACGATACCCATCCCAAATTGTTGCTGGGCAGCCTGCACGCGCTTATCTGGCGCGGGCACGTCGATCCAGTCCGCCTCGCGTCCGTCCGGATCGACCTTGCTCCCCGGATTCCCCGAACAAAACTCAAACGGACTAACCCCCACGGCCGGCGCCGGATCACACGCTGTCCATCGCCCCAGCGAGGCTGCGTAGTACCGCGCGCCGTAGTAGTACAGCCCGCTCTCCTCGTCCTTCTCCTTGCCGTTGAACCGATACCGCTTGCGCGAAAACCCAGCGGCGCCGGCCTGGCTCCAGTACGCCGTGTCCCCGTACGGGTAGAACTCCTCGACACCCAGCACGTCGCCTTCGCCGGTCAGCTCGATCGCCACCGATCCGACCTGGTCCTGCACCTGGTACCGCAGCACAGGAAACTGCACGTTGGGCAAGACCCCGGCCGTCTGCGTTTCCGCCCGCAGCAGGCAGCTCTGCCCGTCGTCGACCGCCACCGTCTGCCATGCTGCGACCACGCCCGCGTTGGCGTCGAGCTTCTCGACAATCTCCAGCCCACCGGGCAGGTACACCACCCGCCGTTGCACCTGGAAACCACCTCCGCCCAGCACGAACCCCGCCACTTTCTGGCGGCGCTGGCCGTCTGCGGTGTAGTCGTAGTACGCCGCTTGCTGCGCGGTCAGTCCGGTCGAAGCCAGCCGGCCGGCCCAGTCCCAGCCCAGCCCGCCGGGCTGGCCGCCGTTCAGGTGCGGCATCGCGACGAGGTTGCCGGCGGCATCGTGGAGGTAGCTGCCGGCATTGTCGCCGACGGCCGTCGACAGCAGGCGGCTCGACCCGGCCTCGTAGGCGTAGGTCCGCCCCCAGCCAGGCGTGCTCGGCGTGCCGGGGATGTGGGTCATACGCAGCAGGTTGCCGACCTTGTCGTATTGGTACGCCTGCCGGTACGGCCGCACTTGCTGGTCGCTCAGCGGCGACTTGACCTGCAGCGGCCCTGGGTCGAGCACGAACGGCGGCGCGGTTTCGGAGGCAAGCGCCGACTCGCGGCCGGTGGCGGCGACCAACCGGTACAGCGCGTCGTAGGTGTAGGTCGCGACCGGCGGCGATGCGGCGTTGCCGAAGTAGATCGTCGGCTGCGCCAGATCCCGCCGCGCGGTGACATTGCCCGCCGCGTCGTGGGTGAACACCAGAAACTGCACCGCCGCGCCAGTGGGTCCGGTCGTGCGCTGGCTGTCCAGCCGGAAGGTCAGCGGGTCGTAGGCGTAGGCCGTCTTGGTGCCGTTGCCGTACTGCATCGCGTGCCGCTGGCCTCGGGCGTTGTAGGTGACGGACTTGACCACCGCTTGCGCGGCCTTGTCCGGCGGGGTCAGCGTCACCGCCGCGAGTTGCCCGCGCAGGTTGTAGCTGCGCGTCGTCACCGTCCCGTCGGCGGTGGTGGTCTGCGTGACGCGGTCCAGCGCGTCGTAGGCGAAACTGGTCACGTAGGGTTCGGCAAGCTGGCCAGCGCCCGGCGGCGTTGCCCATGCCAGCGGTGCCTGCTCAAAGGCGAGGCCGGACCAGTCCGGCGCTGGCTTGCCGGTGCTCGCGGCCGGCAAGACCCAGGTTCGCTGGGTGACCAGCCGGCCATCGAAGTCGTAGTGCCAGTTCTGGTCCAGGCCAGCGCCGTGGTAGCGCAGCACGGCTTGGCCGCGCGCGTTGTGGGCGACGGCGTCGTCCAGCGCGAAGTCCTCGCCGTACACCACGCGCTCGGCCACGAATGGTTGTCCGCCGCCCGTAGGTGGCGGGTTGACCCCGGTCGCCACCGGCCGGCGCAGCGCGTCGTACGTTCGCTGGACGCCAAAGCCGTTGGCCGTCCACTGCGCGCACGGCTGTCCGTCGGCGGCGTGCAGCGTCACCACCGCGCCGGAATCGGGGCTTTGCTCGCGCACGAGGTTGCCCTGCCGATCGTAGCTGCCCTGCATCGACACGAAGCCGCGGGCGTCGACGACCGAAAGCAGGTTGCCGGCGAGGTCGTAGCCGAGCGTGGTCGTCAGCAGGTCCGCGTCCGTCGGCGCAGCCCCTCCGCCGGCGTTGTTTCGGGTTTCGCCGATGATCCGGCCCAGCGCGTCCAGACGTCGCACCGTCGGTGTATCGCGGGCGCGGTTCCAAATCAAGGCTCAAGCTTGCTCAAAATCCGCCGGGTTGGTGATCGACGCCAGCGGCCTCGCGGGTCTGCATAGCGTGGTCGCCAGCTAACCACATGAATGCATTTGGGCGCGTCCCTGCGGGACCG
>Ga0194120_10010861_pt1 | contig 11110 bp, 11 predicted proteins | sample TA2MahCa65mmetaG_FD_148642 | JGI IMG/M metagenome (GOLD analysis project Ga0194120, IMG submission 148642) | Freshwater microbial communities from Lake Tanganyika, Tanzania - TA2015019 Mahale Deep Cast 65m | ecosystem: Environmental > Aquatic > Freshwater > Lake | place: Tanzania: Lake... | reverse complement strand
CCGGCGCCTGGCGCGCGCCCTTGGGCCAGAGGAAGCAATGCACTTCGCGGAAGTTCTCGTCGAGCTGCTTGCACACATTGCAGTAAATGCAGCGCAGGATGTCGTCGCCGCGGCCCTGTTCCACCTTGCGCACCCAGTCGGGATCGGCCAGCAACTGGCGTGCCATACCGATCAGATCGGCCTTGCCCTCGACCAGCAACCGCTCGGCATCCGCAGGGTCGGCGATCTTGCCGACCGAAATCACCGGCACGGCAGCGCCGTGGCGCTGCAGGTAATCCCTGATGCCGGCGGCGAGATGGACGTGCGGCAGCGCCGGGTACTGGTCGCCCGGCATGCAGCGATCGCCCGAATAGCCGGTGTAGGGATAGAGCGGCTGGCCGGGCTTGTGCACCGCGTCCTCGAACTTGCCGCCGACCGACAGCGAGATGTAGTCGACGCCCAGCGTCGCCATGCGCAGCGCAATCGCCTGGGCGTCGGGCAGGGCATAGCCGTCCTTGATCGCCTCTTCGGCCAGGAAGCGCACCCCGACCGCGAAATCGGAGCCGACGCGCTTGCGCACCTCGGCCATCACTCGGCCGAACAGGCGTAGCCTTCCCTCCAGCGTGCGGCCGTCGTAGTCGTCGCGCCGGCGGTTGTGGCGCGACAGGAACGAGGACAGCGTATAGGCGTGGGCGGAGTGGATCTCGACGCCGTCATAGCCGGCCTCGCGGGCGCGGCGCGCGGCCTGGCCGAACTCGACCACGATGCGGTCGATGTCGGCCGGCGAAAGCTGATCGATGGTCTGGCGCCAGCCCGAACGCGCCACTTTCAGGAAATGGATGATCTGCGGGACGATGCGCGAGTCGGATTCCCCGCGCACCCGCCGCACCAGTTCGGCATGGCCGGGAACGAAGCCGTCATCCGACAGCTTGAGCAGCGGACCCGACTTGCCGCCATGCACCGAGGTTGCCTCGACCACGATCAGGCCGACATGGCCGCGCGCATAGCGCACGTAACGGTCGATCACGTCCTGGTTGACGAAGCCGTCTTCGCCCGAAAGCCGGGTCACCATCGCCGGCACCACCACCCGATTGGGCAGGGTCATGGCGTTGATCCGCAGCGGGCTGAGCAGCTTCATGGCCGCGCCTCGCGCGCCGCCCGCGCCAGGCGTTCGAGTTCGCAAGGACAGAGACAGGTCGCGGCCGGATCGGCCGGCACCGGGAGTCTGACTGTCACATGCATGCACCAGCAATCGCCGCCCGGATCGCAGACATAGACCCGGCCGCAATTGGCGCAGGTCAGCCGGCTGGGGGCGGAGGCCATAATTCAGTTGCCCTCGAATACCGGCTTCTGCTTGGCGACGAAGGCGCGATAGGCGCGCTTGAAATCCTCGGTGCGCATGCAGATCGCCTGGGCCTCGGCCTCGGCCTCGATCGCCTGATCGATGCCCATGTCCCATTCCTGGTTGAGGCAGGTCTTGGTGATGCCGTGGGCGAAACTCGGGCCATGGGCCAGTTCCCGCGCCTGCGACAGCGCCTCGTCCATCAGCCGGTCGGGCGCCACCAGACGATTGAAGAAGCCCCAGCGCTCGGCCTCGACGCCGTCCATGCTGCGGCCGGTGTAGAGCAGTTCGGCGGCGCGGCCTTGGCCGACGATGCGCGGCAGCATGGCGCAGGCGCCCATGTCGGCACCGGCCAGCCCGACGCGCACGAACAGGAAGGCGGTCTTGCTGGCCGGCGTGCCCAGCCGCAGATCGGCCGCCATGGCGACGCAGGCGCCGGCGCCGGCGCAGATGCCGTCGATGGCGGCGATCACCGGCTGCGGACAGTGGCGGATGGCCTTGACCAGATCGCCGGTCATGCGGGTGAAGCGCAACAGCGCGTCGGTCGGCATTTCGACCAGCGGGCCGATGATGTCGTGGACATCGCCGCCCGAACAGAAATTGCCGCCGTTCGATCCGAACACCACCGCCTTGACGTCGTCGACATGGACCAGGGCGCGGAAGGTGTCGCGCAGCTCGGCATAGGATTCGAAGGTCAGCGGGTTCTTGCGCTCGGGTCGGTCGAGCGTGACGGTGGCGACCCGGTCCTCCAGCCGCCAGCGGAAATGCTTGGGACGGATGACGTCCGCCGCCTTGACGCGATTCATGATCTGCCTTTCCGCGGCCGGGCCAATGCCGTCCGCATGTTGCCCAGCAATTCGTGCAGGCGGCGCTGATCGGCCGGCGCCACCGCGACCATCAGCCGATCGAGCCAACGGCGATGCGCCGCGGCCTGGCGGCCGAAGACCCTCCTGCCGGCGGCGGTCAGGGCCACGCGCCGGCGGCGGCGATCGCTCTCGTCGCGGTGCGCCACCAACCCTTGGCGGGCCAGGCCTGCCACCAGTCCGGTGACGTTGCCGTTCGAGACCATCAACTGCCGCGACAGCTCGCCCATCGACAGCCCCTCGGGGGCGCGCTCAAGCTGTGCCAGCACATCGAAGCGGGGCAGGGTGGTGGCGAAATCGCGGCGCAAGCGGTGGCGCAATTCGCGCTCGATCAGCCGGCCACAGACCAATAGCCTCAACCACAACCGGGTCGGAAGCTGCGCATCCCGGCGCATCAGCCGACCTCGCCGCCGGCCACCGGCAGGGCGATGCCGGTGACGGCGGCCTGCTCGGGCAGGCACAGCCAAGCCACCGCCGCCGCCACTTCTTCGGGCGCGACGAGGCGACCGAGCGGAGACAATTTGGTCAGCTCGGTGCGCGCCGCCTCGACCCCGCGCCCGGTCTTGGCGGCGATGTTGTCGAGCGTGGCGCGGGTCATATCGGTGTCGGTGTAGCCCGGACAGACGGCGTTGACGGTGACGCCGTGGCGCGCCAGTTCGACCGCCAGGGCGCGGGTCAGGCCAAGCGCGCCGTGCTTGGCGGCGACATAGGCGGCGACATAGGCATAGCCCTTCAGCGCCGCGGTCGAGGCCACGGTGACGATGCGCCCGCCGCCACTGGCGACGAAGTCGGGCAGCGCCGCCTGGCAGCACTCGTGCACCGCGGTCAGGTTGAGCGCGATCATGCGATCCCACAGCGCGCGCTCGGTCTTGGCATAGGGCGCGCTTTGGCCGGTGCCGGCGTTATTGACCAGGATGGCGAGCGGGCCATGGGCGGCGCGGGCCTCGGCGAAGGCCCGCCGCAGCGCCGCGCCGTCGGTGACGTCGGCCGTCATCGCCGCGGCCCGGCTGCCGAGGTCTTGCGCCAGCGCATCGAGGCGGGCGCGATCGCGGCCGAGCAAGCTGACCCGCGCCCCCAGCGCGTGCAGCCGCCGCGCCACCGCGGCGCCGATGCCGCGCCCGGCGCCGGTGATCAGCGCGTGTCGACCATCCAGAGGCGTCGATCGCGAATCCATGCCGGCCTCCGCAATGCTTTAAGCTTAAAACATTGCCCCAAGGCGGGCAAGCGCCCGGGATGGGCGGGCGATGGCGCGTTTACTGGTAGGCGACGCAGCGCTCGCAGACCGTGCCAGCCACGTCCTTGAGCAGATGGGCGGCGCGCAGGCCCCGGAAAGCCGGACTGTTCCAGGCTTGCATGAAGGGCTCGCGGGTCAGGTCGCCCATGTGGAAGCGGCCGTCATGATCGAAGCAGCAGGCCGAAAGCTGGCCGTCCCAGGTGACATGGCCTTCGGTGAACACCGCCCAGCACGGCAGCGGATCGCGCAGCGCCCCGACCCGGCCGCGATTGCCGGCGATCGGCTTCCAGCCCTGGGCGCGCTCCTGCTCGGCGACAAAGGCGGCCTGGTTGTAGAGCGGCAGGGCGTAAAGCTCGTCGACATAGGGCCGGATCTCGGCCAGCAGAGTCTCCATCCGCGCCTTCTGGGCGCCGTCGTATTCGATGTAGGAGGCGTAGAGCCCGCCGCGATGCCCGGTCTCCTCGGCGACGCGGTCCCGCGCGTCGCGCGCCGCCTTGATGTTGTCCTTGGTGGCGCGGAACAGCGCCTCCTTGACGCCGGCGATGGCCTCGAACTGCTCGCCGTCCGCCCAGTTGACCGAGAACTTGAGGCTGTCGAGGCCAGCGCGGAAGCAGGCGGCGACGCGCTCGGGAGTCGCCAGGCTGCCATTGGTGGTGAGGAAGACGTAAGGAAAGCCGGCGACCTTCTTGGCGTGGGCGATGGCCTCGGGCAGCCATTGGCACATGAAGGATTCGCCGAGATAGAACACCCCCAGCTCCTCGACCCCGGCCTGGCGCATCTCGACCGTCAGCCGTTCGTAGAGCGGGCGATCCATCTCCTCCTGGCGGCGCAGGCGCTGGCTGCGGGCGCAGAAGCTGCAGGCGTAGTTGCAGCGCCCGGTCAGCTCGATCTTGACGCTGCGCGGCGCCGGCAGTTCGGTGCGGCGGAAATTCTCGGGGATGCGGGTGACCGCATCGATGCGCTGGGTGATGCCCATGGCCGCACTCTAGGCCCGCGGCCGGGGCGCTTCGTCTGCGGCGGGAGGTCGCGCGACATCCCGTCGCTACAGGTTATTGATGATGCAGGCGCAGACCGGGTTCGTGCCAATCGACCGCCGCCAGCCGGCCATCGTACGAAAGGGTGACGAAGGCGGTCTTGCGCTCGGGGCCGCCGAAGCAAAGATTGGTGACGTAGATATCCGGCAGCGGATGGTGACGGGCGGTGCCGCTATGGGGCTCGATTTCGGTGATGCCGCCGTTGATCAGCGTCGCCACCAGCACCTTGCCCGAGGCCGCGACCTTGAGGCTGTCGAAGCGCTGATAGCCGCCCATGCCGATCACCAGCCGCGCGCCATAGGGCGATGGCCAGGCCAGCTTGCGCAGCGCGCCGGGGCCGACGATCTCCCACGCCCACAGCCGCGCGCCTTCGGTCTCGGCAGCATACAGCGTCTTGCCGTCGGGCGAGAGGCCGATGCCGTTCGGGGTCAGCACCGGATGGGCCGCCTCACGGATCTCGCTGCCGTCGCACTTGGCCCAGTAGATGCCGCCGCGATCCATCTCGCGCGCACGCACCTTGCCCAGGTCGGTGAACCAGAACCCGCCCTGGCCGTCCATCACCAAGTCGTTGGGGCCGCGCAGCGGAATGCCGTTGCATGTGTCGTAGAGCCGCTCGACCTTGCCGGTGGCGGGATCGACCACCTCGATGCGGCCGCCGGAATAATCGTCGGCCTGGGCGACGACGCGGTGATAGCCATCCTGGACGTGCCATTTGAAGCCGCCGTTGTTGCAGACGAACAGCTTGCCGCCCGGGCCCATGGCCAGGCCGTTGGGACCGCCGCCCGGCGTCGCCAGCACCGAGCACTTGCCGTCGGGCGCGATGCGGGTCAGCGTGCCGCGCGGGATCTCGACCACCACCACCGAGCCGTCGGGCATGGCGACCGGGCCTTCGGGAAAACGCAAACCGGTGGCGACGATGCGCATGGGCTGGACCCCCCTTGAAACGATCAGGCCGGCTGGGCGGCCAAACGCGGCGAGGGGGTCAGGTTCATGGTCATCTGGAACAGGCCGGCCAGAAGCCCGATGCCCACCGCCGCCTGCCAAGCATAGTCGTAGCTGCCGAACAGGTCGAACACGAAGCCGCCGCCCCAAGCGCCGAGGAACGAACCCAGCTGGTGGCTGAAGAAGGCCAGCCCGGTCAACGTGGCGACGAAGCGCAGCCCGAACAGATGCGTCACCAGCCCGTTGACCAGCGGTATCACCCCCAGCCAAAGCGTGCCCATGGCGGCGCCGAAGATCAGCGTGCTGGCCGCGGTCGGCGGGGTGATGAAATAGACCGTGATGATGGCCGAGCGCAGCAGGTAGATGATTCCCAACAGCGCGCGCTTGGAATAGCGCCCGCCCAGCCAGCCGAACAGGTAGGAGCCGCCGACGTTGAACAGCCCGATCAGCGCCAGGGCGCCGGCGCCGACGGCGGGGTCGATGCCGCAGATGTCGAGATAGATCGGCAGATGCGTGGTCAGGAACACCAACTGCAGCCCGCAGACAAAGAAGGCGATGGTCATGACGACGTAACCGGGATGCCGGGTCGCTTCGCCTACCACCTCGGACAGCGACTGGTCCTTGCCGCGCGCGCCCGCGACCGACAGCCGATCGGCGCCGCCCGACATCCACGCCGCCGGCAGCATCGCCGCCGAAAGGGCGATGAAGGCCAGCATCGCCACCTGCCAGCCTTGGCCCGTGATCAGGAACTGGGCCAAGGGCGAGGCCGCGGTCAAGCCGAGCGAGCCCAGCGCCGAGACCGCGCCCATGGCGAGGCTGCGCCGCGCCGCCGTCACCGTGCGCTGGGTGACGCTCATCGCCATGTTGGAGGCGCAGCAGGACAGGGCGATCCCGATCAAGACGCCCGCGCCCAGGGTCAGCGTCAGGGCATCGCCGCCCCACAGGGTCAGCATCAGCCCGCCGACATAGGCCAGCGCCCCTGCCACCGCCACCCAGCGCCCGCCGAACTTGTCGGCGATGGCGCCGATCGGCGCTTGGGTCGCGCCCCAGACGATGTTCTGCATCGCCAGGGCGAAGGAATAATCGGCCACGGTCAGGCCGAAATCGCGCACCACATGGGGCTGGAACAGGCCCAGGCTCTGGCGCATCCCCATCGCCAGGCTGAGCATCAAGGCCGCGCCGCCGAGAATGGACAGCGATTGCGCGCGGCTGAGGGATTCGGGGGTCGGGTTCATGGGGCCGAGACCATAGCCGAGCCGGCGGTCGAGGCGACAGGACGATTTTGAATGGCTCGAATGCGGGGCTGGACAGGGTCGGTCGAATGGATTCTAGTTTCCACCATGAACGAGAATCCGATTCTGAAGCTGATCGGCCGGCGGCTGCGGCTGGCGGTCATCGGCGGCGGCGGCGTCGGCCTGATCGGGCCGGTGCACCGGCTGGCGGCGCGGCTGGACGATCGCTTCGAGGTCACGGCGTCGGTGCTGTCCTCGGACCCCGCCAAGGGCCGGGCCGAGGGCAAGGCGCTGGGCCTGGCGCGGCCCTATGGCACCTTCGACGAATTGCTGGCCGGCGAGCGCGGCCGGGCCGATGCGATCGACGCCGTCGCCATCATGACCCCCAACGACAGCCATGAGCGGCTGGCGATCGGCGCGCTCGAGGCCGGCTTTCACGTCATGTGCGACAAGCCGGTGGCCAACGACCTGGCGGCGGCCAAGCGGGTCGCGGCCAAGGTCCGCGCCAGCGGCAAGGTGTTCTGCCTGACCCACAACTATTCGGGCTATCCGATGGTGCGTCAGGCGCGCGCCATGGCGCTGGCGGGCGAGCTGGGGCCGTTGCGGCTGATCCAATCGACCTACGTCCAGGGCAGCCTGGCGACCAAGGTCGAGGACAAGCCCGAAAGCATGATGCCGCGATTGAAGTGGCGGCTGGATCCGGCGCGCGGCGGGCCTAGCCATGTCCTGCTCGACATCGGCACACATGCGCACCAGTTGGCATGCTTCGCGTCGGGCCGGCGGCTCAAGCGCGTGATGGCGCAAGTCGGGGCGGTGATCCCGGGGCGGAACGCCCACGACACCGCCTCGGCGCTGATCGAACTCGAAGGCGGCGTCCAGGGCGTGCTGTGGGTCAGCAAGGCCGCGGCCGGGGCCGAGAACGCGCTGTCCTTCCAGCTTTACGGCGAAAGCGCTGGCCTTTATTGGGAGCAGGCCAGCCACAACCATCTCCGCTTCATGCGCAATGGCGAAGCGGCGCAGATCCTGTCGCGCGGCTTGGCGGGGCTTCACCCGCTCGCCAAGCACGCGACGCGGATTCCGCCCGGCCATCCCGAGGGGCTGCACGAGGCCTTCGCCAATCTCTATGCCGATTTCGCCGAGGCCATCGCCGCCCGCATGGCGGGCAAGCCGCTCGATCCGCTGGCCGCCCATTTCCCCAACGAACAGGACGCGGTCGACGGCCTGGCCTTCGTCGAAGCCTGCCTCGAATCCTCGGCCAAGGGGCGGTGGGTGGATCTCTGACGCCTACCGCGCCGCTTCCAATATCTGGCGTGCCTGATGCAAAGCCAGCCGGGCGCGCATCGCGGTCACGGTGCGCTTCCGATCGTGCCATCCGTAGTCGGCATCGACACGAGTTCTATACAAGTCGTTCACATAGAGCCGGGCGAGGCGAATGGTGGGGTTCTGAAAATGACCCACCGCCAGAACCTCCGTCCTCAACATCTCGTGGGCGCCGCGCTGCGCAGGATCGATATTCAGAAGGTCGCATAACACGCGAAATGCGGCGCAATAGGCGCGATTGGCGATGGTACAAAGCCGCTCCGGCGTGGCTACGCCCGAGTCGAGAGGGGAAGCCAAGGCATCGAGCTCGTCGCTTATTTCAGACGGGGAAGCCATCCAAATCGACGAACAAAAGCCCGTAGCGCCCGAGGGCGTCGGGCATATGACGTTCCACAGCGGCGTGGATGCGCGCCTCGACCGCGATCAGCTCTGCGGTCGAACGGGGCTGCCCGGGGGGCAGGGCGATTTCGGCGGCGCGCGCATCGCCTTCGGGCGATGCATGACGGGTAAACGTCAGCCGCGTCCCGGGACTAACGGCGTCGTCTACGGCTTGGCGCCATGCCTGTTGCCAAGCCATGACCCGAGCGGGCGAAGGCGCGTCGTGCGTTTCGAGCATTGTCTTACCGGCCACGTTCCCAAGCCTGCGCTTAGCCATGCCGCCGAAGGATAGCCGAACGGTTTCCTACAATCCATCGCCGGGGGAAGGCGCACCTCTACGCCGGGCGCAGGATGGCGTGCTTCTTCTTGCCGACCGAAAGCTTGCCCTTGGTCAGCTTGCCGATCTCGTCGCGCAGCACCTGGTCGTCCAGGCGCACGCTGCCTTGGCGCACCAGGCGGCGGGCCTCGCTGTTGGAGATCGCGAAGCCGGCCTTGACGATCACGTCGTAGACCGGCGTGCCGCCGGGCGCGGTCTCGACCACCGGCAGGTCCTCGCCGACGCCGCCCTGTTCGAACACGCGCGTCGCGGTGGCCTCGGCATCGGCCGCGGCGGCGGCGCCATGGGCCAGCGCCGTGGCCTCGGTCGCCAGCCGCTTCTTGGCGGCGTTGATGTCGCCCGCCAGCAGCGTGTCGATCTCGCCCAGCGGCAATTCGGTGAACAGCTTGAGGAAGCGGCCGACATCGGCGTCCTCGGTGTTGCGCCAGTATTGCCAGTAGTCGTAGGGCGCGACGCGGTCGGCGTTCAGCCACACCGCGCCCTGGGCGGTCTTGCCCATCTTGGCGCCCGAGGCCGTGGCCAAAAGCGGCGTGGTCAGCCCGAACAGCTCGGCGTTGGCGACTCGCCGGCCGAGATCGATGCCCGAGACGATGTTGCCCCACTGGTCCGAGCCGCCCATCTGCATGCGGCAGCCGTTGCGCTTGAACAGCTCGACGAAGTCGTAGGCCTGCAGCACCATGTAGTTGAACTCGAGGAAGCTGAGCGGCTGCTCGCGCTCCAGCCGCAGCTTGACCGAATCCAGCGCCAGCATGCGGTTGACCGAAAAATGCCGGCCGACATCGCGCAGGAAGGGGATGTAGGCCAGCCCGTCCAGCCAGGCGGCGTTGTCGGCCATGACGGCGTCGGCCGGCGCCTGGCCGAAGCGCAGGAACTTGGCGAACACGGCGCGGATGCCGGCCATGTTGGCGGCGATCTGCTCGGCGCTCAGCAATTGGCGGGATTCGTCGCGGCCCGAGGGATCGCCCACCTTGGTGGTGCCCCCGCCCATCAGCACGATCGGCTTGTGGCCGCATTTCTGGTACCAGCGCAGCAGCATGATCTGCACCAGGCTGCCGACATGCAGCGAATCGGCGGTGCAGTCGAAGCCGATATAGGCCGGTACCGGCCCGCCCTCGGCCAGCACGGCGTCGAGCGCGTCCAAGTCGGTGCATTGATGCATCAGGCCGCGTTCGGCGACGATGCGCAGGAATTCGGAGCGCGGGCTTGACATGGCGGCGCGCGGTTTAACACAAAGCCCCATGGCGAACAACGCGAAGCGGCGCGTCTGGCGCGCGCTGGGGCTGATGAGCGGCACTTCGCTCGACGGCGTCGATGCGGCGCTGATCGAGACCGATGGCGAGCGTGTGCACGGGTTCGGCCCGTGGCTGACGCGGCCCTATGACGCGGCCACGCGCGAACTGATCCGTTCGACATTCGGCGACAAAGGGCCGATCGCCCTGGCCGAGCGCGCGCTGACCGAGGCCCATGCCGCCGCGATCGAGAAATTGTTGGCCGAGCACAGCATCGCGCGGCGCGAGGTCGACCTGATCGGCTTTCACGGCCAGACCATCGACCATCGCCCCGATCTCGGCCGCACCCGCCAGATTGGCGACGGTGGGCTGTTGGCGCGCTTGACCGGCATCGACGTGGTCAACGACTTCCGTTCGGCCGACATGCGCGCGGGCGGGCAGGGGGCGCCGCTGGCGCCGCTCTACCACGCCGCGCTGGCGGCCGGTCTGGAAAAGCCGCTGGCGGTACTCAACATCGGCGGCGTCGCCAACGTCACCTGGATCGGTAGTGACGACGGGTTGCTTGCCTTCGACACCGGGCCGGGTGGCGCCCCGATCGACGATTGGATGCTGCGCCACACCGGCAAAGCCTTCGACCGGGACGGAGAGACGGCGGCGCGCGGGCAGGCGGATCGATCCGTCATCGATCGTATCTTAAAGCTCGATTACTATCGAAAAATTCCACCTAAAGCATTGGATAGAAATGCGTTTTCTGATGACCTGAAACTTGATCTATCGCTCGAGGATGGGGCCGCGACCCTGACCGTGCTGACGGCGGCGGCGGCCGCGGCCGGACTTCGTCACTTGCCCAAACCGCCGCGGCGCTGGTTGGTGACCGGGGGCGGGCGCCACAATCCCAGCCTGATGGCGGCGCTGCGGCGGGAACTGGGCGTTCCGGTCGATCCGGTCGAGGCGGTCGGCTGGCGCGGCGATGCGCTGGAAGCCGAAGCCTTCGCCTTCCTGGCGGTGCGTTCGCGCCTGGGCTTGCCGCTCAGCCTGCCGGGCACGACCGGCGTCTCGCGCCCAACCACCGGCGGCGCGTTCCATCCCGCCGCCCGATCCGAACAAGGGAGTTCCCGATGAGCGCAGCCTTGCTCGAAAGTTATCGCGGCGTGGTTTACCCATGGCATTGCGACCACATGGGGCACATGAATGTGGCTTGGTATGTCGGCAAGTTCGAC
>Ga0194120_10010859_pt1 | contig 11111 bp, 16 predicted proteins | sample TA2MahCa65mmetaG_FD_148642 | JGI IMG/M metagenome (GOLD analysis project Ga0194120, IMG submission 148642) | Freshwater microbial communities from Lake Tanganyika, Tanzania - TA2015019 Mahale Deep Cast 65m | ecosystem: Environmental > Aquatic > Freshwater > Lake | place: Tanzania: Lake... | reverse complement strand
GATGGGCAGGAAGCCGAGACGCTCGAGGCTCATCCGCAGGCGGGCGTAGTCGTTGTCGACGAACGGCCGGGCGCCGGCCAGCAGGGCGCAACGGAAGCGATCCTCGGCGATGTCGAGGCCGCGATCGGCGCTAGGGAGTGGATAAGTTAAAGACCCCTTGACTGCCCGGCGAAGCGAGTGACACGATGGACACCAGGCCCAGCTCCCGCGGGCCCGAGGTAGAAGGCGTGACACCCGCTCTTGTCTATATTTGCTCGCCACTGAAAGCCTATGTTGCCGATGGTGTCGAGTACAGCCTGGCTGCTAACCGCCGCAAGGTGGTTGCTTACCGGGCCTTCGCCTTTTCTCTCGGCGCATACGGCATCGCGCCCCATTTCGACCTCACGGCGTTCCTCGACGACACCGTAGCCGAGGACCGCGCCGCCGGTCGCGAGATGGGCCTGGCGATGGTCGCGCGATGCGATGAGCTCTGGGTCTTCGGCCATTACATAAGCGAGGGCATGCTCGAGGAAATCCTTCTGGCGTTCTCCCTGGGTAAGCCCATCGTCTGGTACCCCTGGGGCCCGGGGGGCTTCATCAAGGGCCTCGTGGATCTGCGGGCTCATATCGCGCCGCTCCTGGTGGGGCGCAAATAGGCCGAGGCCGGCGCCCCCCGCAGAGCGCCGGCCTCTTATGCACGAGCAAGGGAGATCATCCGCTATGAAGCTGCTCTGGGTCAAGATCAAGGGCGTCACCAGCTATCGGCAGGCCGTCGAGTTGGACCTCACGCGCCTGCGGGCCGGCACCGTGGCCGTGATCGGCCGCAACGGCGCCGGCAAGACCACGCTCCTCGAGTGTCTGGCGCCGGCGCCCATCTACCGCAAGTTCCCGACCCGGCCGGGCACGCTCGCCGACTGGAGCACGGGCAAGGACGCCTTCCTCGAGGTCGGGATCGCGATGAACGGCTCGACCTATGCGATCCGTCACCTGATCGACGCCGAGAAGGGCGAGAGCGAAGCGTACGTCACCAAGGACGGCCAGCCGCTCGTGTCGGGCAAGGCCCGCGAATTCGAGGCGCTCATGGCGGCCGTCTTCGGCCCGATGAACCTCTTTCTGGCGGCCGTCTTCTCGGCCCAGAACAAGCGGGGCAGCCTGCTCGAGCTCGAGAAGCGTGACCGGCGCGACCTCTTCAACGCCATGCTCGGCAACGAGTACCTGCAGCGCATCGCCGAGGCCGCGACCGACAAGCGCAAGGCCCTGGCCCCCGAGATCGAGGGCGTGGCCAGGGCCGTCGAGGATCGCCGCGCAGCGCTGGCCGACGAGCCTTTCTGGCGCCAGAAGGAAGCCCGGGTCGAGCAGGCCCTCAAGGTGATCGATGCGGATCTCGCCGAGGTCGAGACCAAGCTGGCCGGGCTGGTCACCGAGGAGGCCAGGGCGAGGGCCGAGCTGGACGCTCGCGCGACCAAGGAGGCCGAGCTCAAGGAGCGCCAGGCCGAGCGGGAGCGGGCCCTCGACAAGTACCGGGCGCTGCAGGCCCAGCGCAACGAGGTCGCGGCGACGGCCGCGCGGCTGCCCGAGTATGAGGCCGCCGCCAAGGAGCTCGAGACCCAACGCGCGACCGCCGAGGCTATCAAGCACGAGCTGGGAGCGGCCGAGCAGGAGCTCGGCGAGCTTCAGGGCCGGCGCCAGCGCGTGGCCGACCTGACCATCGAGGCCACCAACGCCCACCGGGCTCTCGAGCAAATCAAGAGCGAGGCGCGCCTGGCGCATCAGCAGGAGCTGGCGACCATCGCCAGCGAGATCACGCGCCTCGAGACCAACGTCCAGGCCATTCGAAACGACCTTGCCGGCGGCCAGCACGTCCAGGCCGTCAAGGACGCCCGCTATCGGGCCGATACCGCGATCCAGGCCGTGGCGACCAAGGAGCGCGAGATCGAGGCCATCACGGCCAGCACCAGCCTCCTGGGCGAGGTCCCTTGCGAGGGCACGGAGCTCCAGCCGCGCTGCAAGCTCCTGGGGGCAGCCGTGGACGCCCGCGGGCGCCTCGGTCCCCTGGGCGACAAGCTCACCGAGCTCACGCGCGTCCTGGCCCAGGATCAGCAGGCCCTGGCCGACGCCAAGCGGGAGGAGGAGCGCGTCACGGAGGAGCTCGAGCGGGCCGCGGCCGAGCTCGGCGTCGTCATCGAGAGCGCGAAGGCCAGGTGGACGGCCCTCAACTCGCGCCACCCGGAGCTGCCGCCCAAGGCCGCCGACCTCGAGGCCCAGATCAAGGCGCTCGGGGTCAAGCGCGAGGCCGACCTCGTGCCCGAGGCCGAATACCTGCGCGTGGCCGACCGGGTAGGTACCCACCGCAAGAGCCTCCAGATCCTCGAGGCGACGATCGCCGACCTGGCCAACAAGGATCGGCTCCTGCCCGAGGCCCAGGCGGCCGCCAGGCGGGTCACGGAGCTCGGGGTCGAGATGGTCGACAACATCGAGGCCGGCAAGGCCATCAAGGCCAAGATCGAGGCTCTGGAGGCCGAGCTGGCGACGACGGCCGAACACCACCAGCGCCTCGCCCAGATCGTTAAAGATCGAGCTGCCTGGGAGGTCGCCCGGCGCACGTTTCAGGAGTCGCGCTCGACGGCGCTGCAGGAGGCCGGTGCGGCCAAGGCCAAGCTTGCCGAGCTCGCCACCCTGGCCCCCAAGCTGGCCGAGCTGGAGTGGGCGCTCGCGGCACTGGCCGAGGACGTCGCGCAGTGGTCGATCCTCGAGGCGGCCTTCGGCCGCGAGGGCATCCAGGCGCTCGAGATCGACGCGGCGGGCCCAGAAGTGTCGCGCCTGGTTAACGATCTGCTCTCGGCGTGCTATGGCGACCGCTTTGCGGTGGCTATCGTCACAACCGAGCCGAAAGCCGACGGCAAGGGCACCAAGGAGGTCTTCGACATCAAGATTCTTGACGCCGAGCAAGCCCGCGAGGGTAAGATCGAGGGCCTGTCAGGAGGCGAGAAGGTGATCGTCAATGAGGCGATCGGTCTGGGGCTCGCTATCTACAACGCCCGCAAGAACCCCCAGCATTTCGCAACGATTTTCCGCGATGAGACCTCGGGAGCCCTCGACACCGAGAACGCCCGCCGGTACGTCACGATGCTCCAGCGCGCCCGCCAGCTCGGGGCTATCGAGCACGTCTTCTTCATCACCCACCAGCCCGAGCTCGTCGAGCTCGCCGATCACGTCATCGAGGTCAAGCGTGGCAGCCTCGAGCTCGACGGCGCGGTTCTGGCCGCCCCCGAGGTAGCTGCCGCGGCGATCGCCGAGCCCAAGGCGAAGCGCACCCGCAAGGCCAAGGCCGAGGCGAGCGCGTGATCGGCAAGAGCCTCTGCGCGTCGTGCGCCCTGGCCTCGCCGGCTGGGGCCATCACCGAGCTCCCGTTTTGCCTCTGGGGCGCCACGCCAGAGGCCGCCAGGCTGGTCGAGCGCGGGCCGCCCTGGCTCCGCAACGTGGTACCCGAAGCCTCGCTCCTGCCCGTGAATGTCACAGCCTGTCCCGCATACAAACCCGCCAAGAGGAGACGGTCATGATCAAGACCTACCCGGCGCCCATGACGGCCGCCCAGATCGGTCTCACCAGCGACCCCCCACCCGCCGCCACGGTCGAGCTTGAGCTACCGTACGTCAAGGATCGCATCGCCTGGGCCCTCAAGGAGGCCATCGAGCAAGGGCGCGTCCTGGTCGCTCTGCGCGTGTCGGTCCCGCCCGAGCTCCTAGCCGGCCTTGCGTGGATCGAGGCCGAGTTCTACCCGGCGTTCCAGCGCCTCGCCGATAAGGTGGGCCAGCCATGAAGGCTGGCGTTCGCGGCCGACCCCAGGCGCCACGCATCAGGACGATCAAGCCCGAGTTTTGGAGCGACGAAAAGCTCGGGCCGCTCCCCGATCGCGAGCGCCTTGTGTATCTCGCGCTCTGGTCGATGGCCGACGACGAGGGCCGACTCATCGACTCCTGGCGGGCCATCGACGGCTTCATGTACGCCTTGAATGGCGGCGACAGCTCCTGCCGCGAGGCGCTCGCCACCCTCGCCAGCCTGGGGCGCATCCTGCGCTACCGCTCGAGCAATGGCCAGGCCATCATCCAGATCGTGCGCTGGGTACGCCATCAGAACATCGATCGCCCAAGCCCATCGGTCTATGAGGCGCCGCCCCTGGAGCTCCTCGAGGAGGCGATGCGCGCTCCTGGCTCTCAAATGAGCCTCCCTCTCGGGCCGGAAACAGGCCCAGGGAGCGGCTTAGACATTTATTCGACGAATGATCGTCGAGACCTCGCCGAGACCTCGATGAAGGATCACCGACCGGACCATGGATCATGGGATCAGGGAAGTGTGGTTGGTTGGGCGCCCGCGCGTACGCGCGAGGCTTTTCCCGTGGATAACCCGCCTGGAGTGGGAACCCTGGGGGAAGACGACCAAGGCCTCATCCCCGATCCGCCACCGACAGGCGACCCCGACGTGGTCGATTTCGCCCGCGGCCGCCGGCGGGACGTCGAGGTCGGGAGCGACCGGCAGCGGCTGCTTGCCAGGATCTGCCGCGGCATTGAGCTCATGGAGCTCGAGGCGTTCCTCGACGCCTATCCGGCCGACAAGCAGACCCGCCTGGTCGACATCGCCCAGGAGTGGCTCGGCGCCCGCACCCGTCACAGTGCGGCGGCCATCAGGACCGGCCTGGTGCCGTGGGCGGCCTGCGACAGGTGGCGCCGCGGGTACGCCGTCGAGGCCCATACCTTCCTGGCCAACGAGCTCTTTGTGCGGCCGCCGCCGGCCGATCCGGCGCCAGACACCCAGAGACCCCAGCGCCGGGGCTTGAGCGCCAAGGACATCCTGCGCCAGGCCGCGGCCGAGTATGCGGAGGGCACCTAGATGGCCGAGTTCATCACCCGCGAGGACCTCTACTGCCAGGAGCGCGTGCCGATCCCGAGTGGCGGCTACGAGGCGTGCTTGACGCCGGCGCTGCCAATCCGGCTGGCGACCGGCGAGATCGGCGTGTTGTGCGTGGCGCATCACCTGGCGGCGCTTTACACGATGGCCGAGACCGAGGCCATGACCGCCGAGTACATCGCCGGCGAGGGCGCCGAGAGGGCCCAGGACATCGAGCGCTTGCTGGAGGCCCACAACGGCGACCTGGGCCTGCGGCTCGACCAGAAGGACGCCGAGATCGAGCGGCTGCGGGCCGAAGTGGCCGCTGCCAAGAGGCTCACCAGTGAGGTTAGGCTCTGGGAGCCATGCGGGCACTATGGGCGCCACGACGAGGCCGAGTGTGAGGTCTGCTCAAATTTCAGGGCCCGGGGGCGCCTCGCCATCGAGCTCGATGCAGCGCGGGCCGAGATCCAGGACCTCCGGGGGGCGCGCGCATGACCAAGGCCGAGGCGAAGGTCCTGGTCGGCGTCCTGGTGGCGGCCTACCCTCATCAGGCCATCGAGCAAGAGACCCTGGACCTCTACGTGGCGCTCCTGACCGACCTTGACGCCGCGCAGGCGACGGCGGCCGTCAAGCGCCTGATCTGCCTTCAGGCCCGCTGGCGGCCGACCATCGCCGAGATTCGGGAGGAGGTCGTCGAGCCCGCGCTCGCGCTGCCCAGCCCGGCGGCCGCCTGGGCCGAGGTTAAGGCCGCGATTGCCAAGCACGGCGTACCTTACCCGGGCCAGATGGACTCCTGGCGGCGCCCGAGCTGGTCGTGCACGCTGGTCGCCGAGGCCGTCAAGGCCATCGGCTACACCGAGATCGCAACGGCCGAGATCGAGGGCGTGGCGCGGGCTCACTTTCTGCAGGCGTACTCGAGCATGCGCGAGGAGACCGTGCGCGCCGCCCAGCTCCCGCCGGATCTCAAGCGCCAGCCGGCGGCGCTCCCAATTGAGAGCGCCCCAGCGCTGCTCAAGACCATTGCCGACGTTCTGCCGGTCGTGGCCGACGCCCGGCTCCCGGAGGGCCAGGCGCTCCTAGTGAGGCCGACGAGGCCATTGAGCCAGGGCGAGATCCGACGAATCGACCACGGCTCACACCAGGGCAATACACGCAACGAGCGAGAAGGAGAGCACCAGCATGGCTGACCAGCGCGACGGAGGAATCTCCTGGACTGACGACACCTGGAACCCCATCAGGGGCTGCTCGCGCGTATCGGAGGGCTGCCGCCACTGCTATGCCGAGCGCGAGGCCAACCGCCACGCTGGCCCTGGCGGGGCCTACGAGGGCCTTGTGCGGGGGACTCGCGATGGCCCGCGCTGGACGGGCGAGGTCAGGCTGATCGAGGAGCGCTTGGCCGACCCGATCCGCTGGCAGCGCCCGCGGCGCATCTTCGTCAATAGCATGAGCGACCTCTTCCACGAGGCGCTCGACGGCCCGACCATCGCGCGGATCTTCGCGGTGATGTCGCTGGCGCCGCAACACGTCTTTCAGGTCTTGACCAAGCGGGCCGAGCGCATGTCCTGGGTACTCGAGGACGTGGCCTTCGCCCACGAGGTAAATCTCCTGCGCCAGGAGCTCGCGCCCAGGAGCGGCGACATGCCGACCTGGCCGCTGCCGAACGTCTGGCTTGGCACGTCGGTCGAAGACCAGGCCGCCGCCGACAAACGCATATCCGAGATCCTGAAGACGCCGGCCGCCGTGCGGTGGCTCTCGCTCGAGCCGCTGCTCGGCCCTGTCAATCTCCGGCTCCGTGGCCAGGTTCCGGCCTGCGATGACTGCAGCGTGGGCGTGATGGACGCCAGAAACCCTCACGTCGGCGGCTCCTGCCGGTGCGAGTGTCATGGCCCGCGCCTGGACTGGCTGGTCATCGGCGGCGAGAGCGGGCCGGGCGCCCGGCCAATGGCCCTTGAGTGGGCTACATCGCTCCTGGACCAGGCCGCCGCCGCGGGCGTCCCCGCGTGGTTCAAGCAGACCGGCTCGGTCCTGGCGGCCGAGCTCGGGCTGGTGGACAAGAAGGGCGCGCAGCTCACGGGCGTCCCCGAGGAGCTGCGCGTGCGCGAGATGCCGAGGACCCGGGAGGTCGCCCATGCCCTGTGAGTGGCGCACCATGCCCGATGGCTCGGTCGTGTATGTGAGGACCAGCCGGCCGCGCCAGAGGCCATGCACCTATTGCGGTGCGCCCTCGACGAAGCTCTGCGACGGCCCGCCGCCGCCGGGAGCGCCGCGCAAGACGTGCGATGCTCCGCTTTGTGGCGCTCACGCCAAGCACGTCGGGCCCGATCGCGACCTCTGCCCGGCGTGTGCGGGGCGCGCATGACACACCTGGAGCAGATCCGGCTAGGCGAGGCCATCGTGGCCGAGGTCGCGGCGGCCTACCGCTGCCCGGTAAGGGCATTGACGGCCTCCCCGCGCCACATACCGGCGACCATCGCGGCGATCACCTGGATGCGCCATCTCGGCATGTCCTGGCCCAACGTCGCGAGCGCCCTGGCCTATGAGGTCAGGGAGGCACCCATCCACCTGATCAGGCGGGCCGCGCGGGTCTCGCCCTACCTTGCCGACCCCGCAAACCTATTCGTGGCCATCGACCAGCCGCCGGCGGGAACGGCCTCATGACCTACCAGGAGCCGCAGGAGCGGCCCGTCACCGTGATCTGCCAGGTCGGCAAGCACGAGCACTGCCGGGGCATCGTCTCGGGCTACCGCGATCGCGAGTGCTCCTGCGCCTGTCACCGCCTACCGAGAGGAGAAGCCCTTGAAAGCACTAAGCGTCATGCAGCCGTGGGCCCAGCTCATCGCGAGCCGCCAGAAGACCATCGAGACTCGATCGTGGATGACCCTCTGGCGGGGCCCGCTGGTGATCCACGCAAGCCAGAGCCCGCGCTTCCTCAAGGATCGCGAGCTCCTCGAAAGCCTGCGAAGAAACGGCCTCGCGCTCGACGACGGCCAAGTAGTGGGGGCAGCCGTGGCGGTCGCGATGGTCGCTGACTGCCGGCGCACCGAGGCCCTGGTCGGTACCCCCCTCGGGCGCAAGGAGCACGCTGCCGGCAACTTCTCGGCCCGGCGCTGGGGCATCATCCTCGAGAGCGTGCGGCCGCTGATCACGCCGGTGCCCGTCAAGGGCGCCCTGGGGCTCTGGATGGTGCCGCCAGCGGCCCGCGCCGAGATCCTGGCCCAGCTCGATGCACGCTGGCAGTCGCGCTTCGGGGGGGGCGCGTGATGGGCATGCGCGTCTTGGTCTTCATCGGCGCCTGCGTGGTGGGCGCCGCCGTCGCGGCGATCGCCACCGGCTGGCGCCTCGAGTTCCAGCCGCCGGCGGCGCCCGGGAGGTCGTCATGGCGATAGCGCGGGCCGTCGTGGATGCCCTGGTCGAGGGCCTGCCCTTCTTGATCGTCTTCGCCATCGGCATGGGCGTAGCGGCCGCCATCTTTGGATGGGACGCATGACCGGCGCTGCCTTCGCCCGCCTGGCCTGGCGCCTCACCGAGGTCGCCTTCGCGGTCAATCCCCGGCTCCTGAAGGCCGAGTTCCTGACCGCGCTGCAGCCGGTCCTGCGCGATCGCGAGGTAGCCCGCAGGTTGCTGATCGTCGCGCGGCGCGAGCTCGACCCGCGCTACGAGCGCGACTTCAAAAAGAGCGAGAAGCTCGTGGCCCAGATAACGGCCTTCCTGGAGGAGACCCGATGAGCGACGAGCGAAACTGCGGCTCCTGCCTGCACGCCGAGCTCGGCGAGCGCCCCGTCGGTCGCCCGGGAGCCCCGGGCTTCTGGATCGACCGCTCGGGCAGGTGCAAGCTGGCCGACCACCTCGCGGCGGCTATGAACGCCCACCTGAAGGCGATCAATGGGAAGCTCCCGCTGCCAGCGCCGCTCTACCTGGCCGGCGCGTCGGTCGTGGCTCCGCCCCACCATAGCGAGTGCCCGGCGTGGCGCCCTCGGGAGGCCCGGTGATGGCCTGGAGGCTCTACGAGGGCAGCGGCTCCTGGGCGAGCTGCGAGAGCGCCGCCCGCGGGGCACTCACCGACCCCGCCACCCATCTCGAGCCGCTGCGGGCCCTCGGCGATTACCTGGCCGCGGCGATCAACGAGATCGACCGGCTCAAGGCCGCCCAGAGGGCCATCCCGGGCCAGCAGCTCGTGCTCGACGACCTCCCGCCATCCACGAATAACCTGACGTGGACCAACAAGTGGCGCTGGCGCGACATCAAGGCCGCCTGGGAGGCCAAGATGGTAGACGCCAAGCAGCGGCTTATGAACGCCGGGCTGGCCCTGCGGGGCCTCGACTGCCCGACGGCAGTGGACATCATCATCAGCGACGGCCGCGGCGACTGGGACGCCCGGCTCAAATGCCTTTGCGACGGCCTCCAGGTGATAGACGCCCTCGCCAACGACAAGCAGATCAAGGAGGCGCACGTCTACCTGGTCGCCAAGGCCGCCATGGACCCCTCGGTCCTGGTGAGATGGCGAGCCACCACCCAGCTCTCGACCAATGAGGTCGAGGCGCTCTGGGGATCACCCGTAAAGCAGCGGCCAGCCGGCCGCGCAGGAGTCAAGAGGAACCCGAATGAGACTGGAGATCCTGGTAAACAACGCAGAGCTCGTGGACTTCAAGGTCAAGAGCTCGAAAGACGAGGACAAGACCGAGATCAAGATCACGGTGCCTACCGACCGCGTGAACCTGAATCACCTGGCCGTGCTGCGGCGCCAGAAGTGGGTAGACCTGGTGCTGGCCGGCGAGGAGCGGCAGATGCGGCTCGGCGAGAGCCACAAGGGCCAGGCCGAGACCGAGGAGGCCCAGCCGGGCGAATCGTCTGGCGCCGGCCCGGCTCCTGACCCGAACGGGCCCTGGGCCGTCCAGCTCACCGGCTACGACCCGACGCGCGAGGCCGAGGTCCTGGCGACCATCGGCGAGCTGCGGCCGGTCTGGGAGCCCGAGTGGATCGCCCAGGAGCTCGCCAAGGTCTACGGCCCGGCGCTCGAGGGCGTCGAGGGCGAATTCGCCCCCGGCGAGCCCTTCATGCTCGGCGACTGGCCGGCCGCCGAGGTCGAGGACGTCGCGATGGCCCTGACCAAGGCCGGCGCCCACGTCTTACGCAAGCCCATCGGGGTCGAGGCGCCCGCGGAGGACGGCGTAAAGCCCGACGCGCAATTCTTCTCGATCCTCCTCCAGGAGGTGCCCGCCGACGACCGGATCAAGAACGTCGAGCGCGAGCTCAAGAAGATCATGGAGCTCAAGAAGGTCGCCGAGGTCAGGCAGGAGCTCGAGAGCCTGCCGGCGACCATCGTGCCCAAGATCGACGCAGCCAAGGTCGAGGACGTCCTCCATGTCCTCGCCGATCTCGGCTGCGTCGTGGAGGCCGTGGCCTTCCCGCTTGAGTTCGGCGAGCACCGGCTGCAGGTCCTCGACGGCGCCCAGGGCATGGCGCCGCCGCCAGCGCTGGGCGACGGCGAGGCCGACGCCGGCGATGGCTGGATGGGCTCGCCAGACGACCACCGCAAGGTCGAGGCCGCGGCCGGCGAGGAGGCCCTGGCGGGCTAATGGACATCGACTTCGCGCAAGCCAAGCGGCCGCTCCGCGAGCGGGTCTTCGACCTCTTGCGGGACGGCCAATGGCATACCTGGCGCGAGCTCCATGCCGTGGGGGGCGTGCGCTACAGCGCGCGCCTCCTTGAGCTCCGGCGCCAGGGCTACGCCATCGAGACCCGGGAAAGCCAGACCAAGGAGGGCCAGGACTATCGCCTCACCAGCATCCAGGCGGCGCCCGCTGCCGCGGCGCCCAAGCGCGTGCGCGTGTTCCTCGAGGAGGTCGATGTCGAGGCCATCCTCAAGAACCCACCGCAAATGACAGGCCGAGCAGAGGCCGCCCTGCGCCAGGCCCTGCGGTCGTTTCGGCTCAATAAGCACAAGCTGTGATGGACGTCTACCTGGCGGGCGCCGAGGAGCGCTGGAGGCCAGCATGAGTACCGAGGTCGTCGCGGGGCGCCGCACCTGGCGAGGCGTGCCCTATGAGGCGTGCTGGGCCGCCGAGTTCCCGGCCGGCATCGACAAGCGCCTTAACGGGCCGCCCGTGCGGCTTTACCAGGAAGTCTTCGGCACCGAGATCGTGCCCGGCAGCCAGGCCGTCGAGGACCTAGCCTTGCTTGCCGCTGGCGCCCATCAGGCCCTCGAAACGCTGCCCCTCGGGCAGCGCATCGTCGTGTCCTTCCGG
>Ga0194120_10010852_pt1 | contig 11117 bp, 10 predicted proteins | sample TA2MahCa65mmetaG_FD_148642 | JGI IMG/M metagenome (GOLD analysis project Ga0194120, IMG submission 148642) | Freshwater microbial communities from Lake Tanganyika, Tanzania - TA2015019 Mahale Deep Cast 65m | ecosystem: Environmental > Aquatic > Freshwater > Lake | place: Tanzania: Lake... | reverse complement strand
GAGTTCGACTTTGGTCCTCGACCAGCTCGACCCATCGGGCCTTGGCCAATTGGTCGCGCTTTATGAGCACAAAGTGTTCGTCCAGAGCGTGATCTGGGGCCTCAATGCCTTCGATCAATGGGGTGTAGAATTCGGCAAGCGCCTGGCTGGTACCATCCTGACCGAAATTCAAGGCGGGCCGAAAAAGCCGCATGACTCGTCGACCGAAGGTCTGATCGCGGCGCTTCGCGAAATTGCGCGACGCGGTGTAGACTGACCGCCTCGATTCGAGGATAGGGGCATGGACAAAGCTGAACAGGCGAGAACCGCCTATCGACGGGGCGACTACCAAGGCGCCGAGACGCTTTGGGCCGAGGTCGACGATCCGGAATCGCAATACCAGATCGCCATGCTCTATGCCCATGGCTTTGGAAGAGACCCCGATCCTGTCGAGGCGAGGGCGTGGTTCACGAAAGCGGCCGAAGAGGGCCATGCCGATGCCTGCTATTCGCTCGGCGTCTATTATAGCCACGGCATCGGGACTTCCGTCGACAAGGCCGAAGCGGCCTATTGGTACCAGCGCGCGGCCGCCAAGGGGCATCCTGGCGCTTACAATAACCTTGCCGGTTTCTATGAGACTGGCGAGGGCGTCACCCGAGACTATCTCAAGGCGGTCGATCTCTATGGCAAATCGGCCGACAAAGGGTTCATTCCGGCTTTCTTCAACCTCGGCCTGATGTGCGATCGCGGTATCGGCATGCCTCAGGACCAGAAACGCGCGGCCAAGTTTTATGAAGTCGCAGCCGAGCATGGCCTGACCGACGCGATGTTCAATCTCGGCCTGCTCTATTCCTGTGGCGAAGGCGTGGCGATGGATATCGACAAGGCCAAATATTGGCTCGGCCGTGCGGCCGAGCGCGGCAATGAGCAGGCCAAGGCGAGCATTACCAAACTCGACCAATCGATCGCCAAGGCTCTGAAAAAATAGAACTTTTTCTGCCGCCGAGCGGCCCGCCCTTGCGGGTCCCGAGTCGTTCCTTGGCACCGGTCTTGCACTAATCCGGACACTACCGGGTTAGGAGCCAACCGGCGAACATGGACAAGGTCGTTAAACATAATAGTTTCAATGAGTTGCGTGGAGAACGCAGCGCCGGACTTTGCCCGGTCGCGCTTGCCGTCCCGGCAGTTCTTGCCGACCGGCACGGGGTCTAAAGGGGTCAGTCATGTCTCTTTCCGGCATCTTGAACGTCTCGATTAGCGGGCTCACCACCTCGCAGGAGGCGATGCGCAATGCCTCCGTCAACATCGCCAACGTCAATACCGAGGGCTATGTCCGGAAGATTGCCGAACAAAAGACCCGGGTGCTGGCGAGTTCGGCCGGCGGCGTCGAGATCGCCGAAATCCGCCGCAACATCGACATCTTCCTCGAGCGCGAGGCGCTCTCGGCCAGCTCGAACCAGAAGCGCTTCGAGGCGCAGACCAAGATCCATCAAAGCCTGCAGGCGGCGCTCGGTAAGCCCGATCTCGAAACCTCGATGGCGGCCCGGCTCAACAAGATCTTTGCCGGCCTGTCCGATCTGCAGATCGAGCCAGACTCGGCGGTCCGCCGCTTCGCCGCGATCGACGACCTCAACGCCTGGGGCCTGGAAGTCGACCGCGTCGCCAACGAAATTCAGAGCTACCGCTCCGACGCCGATCGGCGCATCAACGACAACATCAGCGTCATCAACTCGGCGATCGATCGCATCTACGATCTCTCGGTCGAGATCTCCAAGGCTCAGGCCGTCGGTCAGGACTCCTCGTCCCTTGACGAAGAGCGCGCCCGCCAGATCAACCTGATCGCCGAACTCGTCGATGTTCGCGTCGTCGAACTCGGCGGCGGCTATGTCGATGTGAGCACGACGTCGGGCGTTACCTTGGTCGATCGCGTCAAGCGCAAGCTCGTCTATCAGCCGACCTCGGTGATCAACACCAGTTCGCAAGTCTCGCAGATCCAGATCCACCGCGTCGATCCGGCCTCGGGTTCGCTCTCGACCAACTCTTACCGCCTCGATCCCTCGCTCACCGGCGGCGAGATCAGGGGCCTGATGGACATGCGCGACACTTACTTGCCCTATGCCGCGCTTCAGCTCGGCGAGATGTCGCGCAAGGTCGTCAACGAGCTCAACGCCATCCACAACGACAATGTCGCGTTCCCGCCGCCGACCAGCTTGACCGGGCGCAATACCGGCCTTCTCGGCACGGACGCACCGGGCTTCTCCGGCGTCGTCGATTTCGTGCTGATGGACTCGGGCAACGCGACGGTGCGCCGCACGGTCTCGGTCAACTTCACCAACAGCACCTATCAGATCAACGGCGGCGCCAACACCGCCTTCTCTGGCGCGACGCTCGCCACGTTGGTCACCGACATCAACACAGGCCTCGGCGCGAACGGCAGCTTCACGCTCTCGAACGGCGTGCTGTCCTATTCGGGCACGAACGGCGTCGGCATCGTCCAGAACACGACCGCGGCCTCCTCGCGCGGCGGGCGGGGCTTCTCGCACTTCTTCGGGCTCAATAACCTGATGACCGCGACGACGCTCGAGAGCTACAACACCGGTTTCACGGCGGCGAGCGGCCACGGCTTCAACGCGTCGGGTAACATCACTTTCGAGATTCGCGGCCCCAACAACGAAGTGCCGCTGACCTTCGCGGTGACGCCGACGGCCGGCACCAACGTCACCGCGCTCGCCGCGCAATTCAATGCCTCCTTTGCACCGACCTACGGTTCGGTCGCGTACAACGCGACCAGCGGCCAATTCGACTTCTCCTTCGGCTCGACCTATGCGAGCTACAAGCTGAACGTCACCGCCGACACGACGATCCGCGGCGCGACCGGCGTCACGGTCTCGGACATGTTCGGCATCGGCGACAAATACCGGGCGAACGCGGCCTTCGGCATCGCCGTCGCCTCGCGCATCGGCGGCACCTCGACCTCGTCGGGCAACATCAACCTGATGGCGACCGGCAACGTCCAATCCATCACCGTCGGCCAGGTCGGCACGGGCCCGGGCGACAATTCGGGCGTGCGCGACATCGTCGCGGCCTCGACCACCGCGATCTCCTTCTCCGCGGCGGGCGATCTCTCGTCGGCCACGTCGACCATGGGCGAGTATGTCGGCAATGTCTTCCAACGAATTGCCATCAACGCCTCGACTTCGAAAAGCTTCGAGGAGCATCGCACCGCGCTTCTGACCGAGCTTAACAACCGTCGAGCGGCGGTCTCCGGCGTCAATCTCGACGAGGAGCTTTCCAACACCATCATCTACCAGAACGCCTACAACGCGGCGGCCCGGATGATGAGCACGGCTCGCGACATGTTCGACGAGCTGCTCAGCATCACCTAGGCCGCGCCTTCGGGAGCCAGACCATGACCACGCGCATCTCTTCGCTCGGACAGCACCTCAATCTGCAGACGGCGATGCTCAATCGCCAGAAAGACCAGTTCGATACCCAGAACCAGGTCTCGACCGGCCTTCGCTCGCAGGACTTCAAGGGCATCGCCCGCGACGTCTCGGCCCTGATTGCGGCCAAGGCCGAACGCTCCGGCCGGGAACATTTCCAGCGCAACATCAACGAGCTCAATCGCCACCTCCAGATCCAGGAAAACTCGATGAAGGAGGTGCGCGAGATGGAGCTTCGGCTGCGCGATGCGGTGATGACGGCGCGCGGCACCAATTCGAGCGTCGGCTTGATGGAGACCGTGCGCGAAATCTTCTCCAAGACCGCCAGCATCATGAACACGACGGATGGCAACCGCTACATCTTCGGCGGTTCCAAGGCGACGACCGCCCCCTGCAGCACGACCGATCCCGCGACTTTCCTCGCGCTCGGCAACGGCAATTCGGCGCAGCTCTTTCAGAACGACACCATCCAGCGCCGGATGCAGGTCGACAAGAACTATACCGTGTCCTACGGCCAGAACGCCTCGACCATCGTCGGCGACTTCATGGAACTCCTGCATCAGATGCTGACCTATAACGCCGGCACCAATCCGGCCGGCCCGCCCACGCCTGGCGCGGCGGCGCTGCCGGCGGCGGCGTTCTCGGGCACGCTCAATGCCCAGCAAACCGCGTTCCTCGATCACATCATCCAGCAGTTCCAGACCACTGGTACCAATCCCCTGGGCGACCTCGACAGTCCGCTCACCACCAACGGCTTGATCCAAAAAAACATCAAGGACGTCGCGGAGCGCCACGAGCAGACCAATATCTACCTGACGGGGTTCATTTCGGACATTCAGGATGTCGACACCGCCGAGGCGATCAGTCGGCTCAACCTCAACCGGATGTCGTTCGAGGCCTCGCTTCGGACGCTGGCCCAGGTCGACCAGCTTTCCTTGATGCAGTTCCTCTAGGCGACTAGGTCGCCATGGCATCGCGCGGGCCCATCGATTGGTCGCTCGCGCTTGCCTCGCCTGCGCGCCTGTTCAAGCCCAAAGAGCCCCAGCAGGAGCCATCGGCCGAGCCGGCGCCGCGCGCCCAGGCTTCCGTGGTCGAAGCCAGGGCATCGCCGGAGACGGCAAAGGAGAGCGATCGCACGCCGCGGCCTCAGGCCGTCGCATGGCGCGCGGCTTGGTCCAAGGCGAACGGCCCGCCGCAACGGCCGCTGATCGATCTGTCCTTGATGGCGCGCGCGCCGCCCCCGCCGATCGAAAGCGAGGGCGACTCGATTGTGCAGCGACCGGTCGGTCCATCTGTGCTCTGGCCGATCACCCACATGACCGTGCAATTCGCAAGGCCACCGCCGCCGCGCGAAGGGCCTGAACGCAAGCCGCACAAGAAAAGCCGCGCACCGCCGGGCATCACCGGCGCGTCCGGCGCCAAGCGTTCGTGAACGGCTTCGGAGCAGAAGGCTCCGCCGCCGCTATTTCCGGCGCGGGACTTTTCCCTCGCCCAGATCCCAGAACAGCCCCGCCATCATGCGAAGCCCCTCCTGTACCACGGGCACGAGCATGTGCTCGTTCGGCGCATGCTGCGAGCACGACGCGTAGGAATGCGGCACCCAGATCGTCGGCAGGCCAAGCAGGTCGGCGAACAGATCATTGGGCAATGAACCGCCCAGATTGGGAAGCACGCTCGGTTCGCGATTGGTCGTCGTCCGCACGGATCGCGCCGCCCATTGGGCCGTTGGATGCTCGGGGTCCAAGCGCGTCGCCGGAAAATAGCCCTCGCGCGAACGCTGCACCTTGACTTGGGCGAAGCCGTTGGCGCGCAGATGCTTCTCGATCGCCGGCAGGAATTTTTCGGGATCGGTATCGACCGTGAAACGGATCTGACAATGCGCGTGGGCGCGGCCCGGAATGGCGTTGACCGGTCGCTCGGGGTTGCCGGTCTTGAACGCCAGGACTTCGAAACTGTTCCAGCCATAGACTTTTTCCGCCGGCGTGAAGCCGGGCTCGCCCCACCAAGTGTCGATCAGCGGCCCCTCGGCGCCGCCCTCGACCGTGCATTGGGCGAGCGCCTTCTTGACCGAGGCCTTCAACGATTTCGGCTTGAGCGCGGGCAAGAGAATTTGCCCGCGCGGACCGACGATGCTGGCAATCGCGTGGGCGAGCAGGATGCCCGGATTGGCCAGCAAGCCGCCCCAATTGCCCGAATGATGGCCACCCGGCCTGAGATCGCAGACCAGATCGAAGTTGATCGCCCCGCGCGCGCCCATGAAAATCGTCGGGCGGTCGGGCGCTAGGCGAGGTCCGTCGGAAGCGAGCAAAAGATCGGCCTTGAAGAGTTTCTTGTTCGCCTCGATGACCTCGCGCAGGCCCGGACTGCCGACTTCCTCGCCGGTCTCGATCAGGAAGACGACGTTGAAGCCGAGCGTGCCGCGAGTCTTGAGCACGGCGGCGAGCGCGCCGAGATTGATCGTGTGTTGGCCCTTGTTGTCGGCAGTGCCTCGTCCATAGAGCCGATCGCCTTCGCGCGTCACGGTCCAAGGCGACAGCCCCGCGCGCCATTCGCCCTCTTGACCGCGAATGACGTCGCCATGGCCATAGGAAAAGACCGTCGGCAGAGCCCGCCCTTCATGGCGCTCGGCGACCAAGAACGGCCCCGCGCCCTTGGGATTGGCCAGAACGCGACAGGCGAAACCGAGCGCCTCGAAAGATGGGCGCATTTCCGTTTCGAGATAGTCGCCGAGAGCGCCGGCCCTTTCGGGTTCCTGGCTCGCCGTCGGTATGGCGACGCGCCGACTGAGATCGGCAAGAAAGCGACCTGAGTCGAAATAGTTCTGGGCTTCGGCGATGGCGGCGTTGCGGCTCATGGACAGTCTCCTTGTCCACGCAAAGTAGCAAAGCCGGGTGAACTGGTGCAGCATCACTTTTCGGGCAAGGCGAGTCGCTCGACGCGACCTAGGGAGCATGTGAGATTTGGTCGGTCATCCTTTGCACGAATTGATGTCGGAAGCGCTGATTGAAGGGCGCCTTGCGGATCTGCGTGGTCTGATCGAGCGGACACCGAAAGGCGTACTCGGCGCCGCCGATCTCGCCTATTTCGAAGGCGCCTTGGCCCGGCGCGAGGGGGCCTTGGTCAAGGCCGTCGAGGCACTGGAAATTGCGGTCGAAGGACAACCCGACCATGTCGGTGCCTGGGGTGAACTCGGCTTCGCCTATGTGTCGGCGGGCCGTCACGCTGCGGCGGTCGCTGCTTTGAAGCGGGCACTGTCCTACGCGCCGGACGAGCCGACGCTCTTGTTGCTGTTCGGAATGGCGTGCCAGATCACGGGCGATCATGGGACGGCGGTCCGTTCCTTCGAACGAGTCATCGTCGGCGATCCCGGCAATTGGGCCGCGAGATAGGGACTAGCGATCTCTCTCGCCGATACGGGCCAGGCCGAAGCGGCATTGCCGCATTTTGAAGCCGCGCTTGCGCTTCATGCCGACAATATCGATGCTTGGGAGAGCTATGGTCGCGCCTTGGCTACTCTGGGGCAGTTCGAATTGGCAGTCGAGAAGTTCAGGACCGCCGCAAAAAAACGATTCGGAAGTGAGGTCGACCAGTTGTGGCGCGAGGGCGAGTTATTGCTGTCCGCCGGTATGGCGACACGAGCGCATCAATGCTTCGAAAGCGCGTTGACGCTCCAGCCCGACTGTTTTCCGGCTGGCATGGGACGTGTCGCCACTTTGAGAGCATTGTCCAGGCCTGGCGCCGCGGTCGCAGCGATGCGCGAGGTGGTCGAGCGCTCGAGCGTGGCACAAGTCGCCCCCTTCTATTACGTCTTCTTGGACCTCCTGAACGAGTTCCCACCGGACGATTTTATTGCCTACCAAGCCGACCGCAAAGCCTGGGCTGGCCGATTTGCGCCTGTCGCCCTGGCCCGCAAGAATCACGGCAACGAAGCGAGCCCCGACCGACGTCTGCGTATCGGTTACGTGTCGTCGACGTTCAGGCGCAATTCCTCGAACGAAATCGTCTGGCCCGCGATCAGCGGTCATGACCGATCGGCCTTCGAGGTTTCGATTTTCGCCAATCTCGAGGTCGAGGACGAGGTGACCGAGCGCTACCGCGCCATTGCCGATCGCTGGTATGACCTCAAGGGCAAGACCGGGCGCGAGGGCGCGGATCTCGTCGAGAGCGCCGAGATCGACATTCTGATCGACATCGCGGGTCTCTCTTCGGGCAATCGGCTCGACGTTTTCGCCTTGAAGCCCGCACCAATTCAGGTCACGGCCTGGGGCTTTCCCGTCGGAACGGGCATGATGCAAATCGATTGGTTGATCGCGGATCGTCTGTTCATCCGACCCGAGGAGCGGGCGATGATGGCGGAGGACATCTGGTATTTGTCGAACTGGGCGGGTTATGCACCGCCCGAATGCGCGCTCGAACCGGGGCCGATGCCGGCGGAGCGCAATGGCTATGTGACATTCGGCAGTTTTTGTCGGGCCGAGAAGATGACGGCCCGGACGCTCGACGTCTGGTGTCGGATCTTGCGGCAATTGCCGACTGCCCGAATGTTCGTCAAGGCAATGTCGATTAAGAGCGAAAGCCATGTCGAGGTGGTCCGGCGGAATTTCTCCTCGCGTGGTATCGATCCTTCGCGCGTCGACATCGTCGGCCCATCGTCAAAGGAAGAGCATCTCGCTTGCCATAATCGGGTCGACATCGTGCTCGATGCCTTTCCTCAGGTTGGCGGCATCTCGACCTTCGAGGCGCTCTGGATGGGCATCCCCGTGATCACGCTCTATGGCCATGTGCCGTCGTCGCGCGGCGCCGCTTCGATCCTGCAGGCCGTCGACTTGCCGGAGACGATCGCGGGCGATACCGAGCACTATGTCGATATCGCGCTCGCTCTGGCCGGCGATCTCGATCGGCTTGCTGCGTTGCGGCGAGAGTGTCGTCCGCGATTGCTGGCATCACCGGCGGGCAATCCCAAACTTTACGTGGCCGAGGTCGAGCAAGCCTACCGCGCCATGTGGCGTGCCTGGTGCGCGAAGACGCGCGCTTAGGCCCGTTTCGGGCGAGGCGCCAGTGGCCCGACCTTTGGCACGCTTTTCGACAAGAAGTCAGCCTTGGCCTTCCAGCATCATGGCGGGCACCAGGAGTTGGGCGAAAGGCTTGGCGATCGCGGCATGGGCAGGCGCGAAGTGGTTGGCGACATGAAGCAGGTTCATCGAGCCGATGACCCGATCGTTCCAGATGATCGGCATGTTCAGGACCGACGCGAGGCCAAGCGAGGCAATCAGTTCATGATCGAAAAAGGCCCAGCGGATGTCGTCGGCATTCTTGCCGATATAAGGACGTTTGGCGCGAAGCACCAGATCGCCCCACTCGTTTTGCGCATAAGGCTTGAAACCGCCGACCGGGTAGGCCTTGGGGTTGCTGGTATAGGTGCGGCGCACCCGATCGCCTTCTGGTGTAACGACCAGGATGGTGAACAGTTTCCAGCCAATCAATTCTTGCATCGCCGCCTCGACCGCCTTGTACAGCGGCGCGGGCTGGCCGCTTTGGGTCATGGCTTCGACACAGGAGGCAAAGCGGTCGGTCATGTCTGTCCTCTCGGGGCAGGGCGGATGGTTTCGGGCAAGAGGCCTTGCGGGCGCAGGCGCAAGACCAACAAGAGCGCGAGACCGATCAGGATTTCGCGCAAGGCAGCCAGGCGGAGCGGCGAGACGTCAGGCAGGACCTCGACGGCAAAACGCATGGATTCGAGAAAAAAGACGACCAAGAACGCACCGACGAGGCCGCCGCTTGGCCGTCCCGTTCCACCGGCCGTGACGGCCAGGAAGATGTAGACCGTGATCAAAGGCTGAAACAAATCGGGCGCGATATAGCTGGTGAAGTGGCCATAGAGCGCGCCGGCAAGCCCAGCGATCGCGGCCGAGACCGCGAAAGCCTCGGTCTTGAAGCGCATGACGTTCTTGCCGGCGACGGCCGCGACTTGCGCGTCCTCGCGGATCGCTCGAAGCGCGCGACCATAGGGCGACCGGTCGATGCGGCGCAGAAGCCAGTAGACGACGCCGACGATCAGCGCCATGAGCGCCAGAAAGAAGGCATTGAAATTGGGCCCGAGGTCCGATTTGAAGGGGCCGGGTATGCCCGAAATGCCGTCGGCGCCCCGGGTCAACCAAATCTCGTTCTGGGCGACGAGGCGCACGACCTCGGCGAAACCAAGCGTGACAATGGCGAGATAGTCGTCGCGCAGGCGTTTGGTCGAGAAGGTCGCGAGCAATCCCGCCGCGACGCCGACCACGAGGGCGAGGAGGAGTCCGAGCGGGATCGGTGCCTTGCCCGCGGTGGTCAGAATTGCCGAAGCATAGGCGCCGACCGCGAAAAACCCGGCGAGGCCCAAATTGACCATGCCGACACTGCCCCAAATCAGATTGAGGCTGAGCGCCAGCAGCGCGTAGATCCCGCCGATCGTGCCCATGAAGACGAGATAGGACAGCATCAGGCGTCCTTGTCGCCCAGCAGGCCGCGCGGCCTGAGGGTCAGCATGAGAAAGAGCGCGGCGAATCCGACGGCCGTTTTATAGGTCGGCGACAGCGCCATGGCCGCGACTTCTTCGGCAATGCCGATCATGAAGGCGCCGAGCACCGCGCCCGGAATGCTGCCCATGCCGCCCAAGACGGCGGCAGCAAAGATCGACAGAACGACGCGAAAGCCTGTCAGGGGATCGATCGAGGTGTCGAGCCCGAGCAGCATGCCCCCGGTGCCGACCAAGCCCATGCCGATGAACGTCGCGATCATGGCGATGCGATCCGGATCGATGCCCTTGAGGCGCGCGAGGTCGGGATTGTCGGCTGCCGCACGCATCGACTTGCCGGTACGGGTGAAGGCGAGCAGGAGAAAAAGCGCGATCATGATCAGGAGCGCCAGCGCCATGCTTTCGAGCTGCTGCGGCCCGACCCGGTAGGCGCCGAAGCGCAGGTCCCGCGCGATCGGCAGGTCGTAGCCGCGGAGATCATTGCCGAAATACCAGCGCACGACGTTCTCGATCACCAGATTGACCGCGATCGAGGCGATCGCCGCGACCAAAGCGCCTTGGGCGCGAAAACGCTTGAGCGCAATCAGATCGGCGGCGAGCCCGACCGCGCCGGCGACCAGGAAGGCGATGACCAGGGAATAGGTCGCCGGGACCTTGTAGCTGACATTGGCGACATAGCCCGCAAAGGCGCCGACCGTCGCGACCGCGGCGACCGCGAAATTGGGAAATCGCAGCACCGCGTACATCGCGGAAAAGCCGATCACCGGGATGGCCAGAATTGTCCCGGCGATCAGCCCATTCAAAATGGCTTGGAGAAGAGCTTCCAAGCCTTATGCGATCCTGAGCAGCGCGATCTTGCCGTTCTGCACTTGCTCGTAGCGGAACTTGCAATCGGTGATGTCGCCTTGGGCGGTGAAGTCGCAAGGCCCGGAGGCGCCGACAAAGTCGATCTTCTCGCCGGCCGCGATGGCCTTCAGGCCGTCGACCACGTTGTCGATCTTCTTGCCGCCGCCTTGGGATATCCGCCGCACCGTGTCCTTGATTGCCGTGCCGCTCGTGTCCTTGGCTGCGGCCATGGCGAGAATGACCAAGCTGGCATGGTCATGCACCTGGCAGGTGTAGGGATCGGGGGTCGACATGGCGACCATCTTCTGGACCCGCGCATAGCCGCCGCTGCCCTC
>Ga0194120_10010847_pt1 | contig 11119 bp, 8 predicted proteins | sample TA2MahCa65mmetaG_FD_148642 | JGI IMG/M metagenome (GOLD analysis project Ga0194120, IMG submission 148642) | Freshwater microbial communities from Lake Tanganyika, Tanzania - TA2015019 Mahale Deep Cast 65m | ecosystem: Environmental > Aquatic > Freshwater > Lake | place: Tanzania: Lake... | reverse complement strand
CGCCGCCACACCTACGGTCGCCGCGGGGCGCACGCCGGCCGGGCGGACGCGCCGCCCCAGGGTGGTCGTGACTTCCACCTTCGGCGTCTACCCCCCGAGAGGCGGGGGGCAGAACCGGCTCTACTACCTGTACCGGGCGCTGGCGTCCGAGTGGGACGTGGAGATCGTGAGCGTGGCGCGCAGCGGCGAGCCGGCGTACCGCGGCGAGATCGCGCCGGGCGTCTTCGAGACGCGCATCCCGAAGACGCGGCGGCATGCCGAGGCCGAAACAGCACTGGAAGCCCGCATCGGCCAGCCGGTGACGGACGTGGCGATGCCGCGCCTCATTGCCCTGACGCCCGACTACGAGGCCGCCCTGCGCGCGGCGGTCGCGGGGGCGCGCTGGATCGTCGCCTCGCATCCCTACCTGCTGCCGGCGATCGAAGCCGTGCGCGGGTCGGTGCCCCTGGTCTACGAAGCGCACAACGTCGAGGTCGACCTCAAGGAGCGAGCCCTGGCCGGCTCCCGCGCCGGGCGCGACCTGCTCGGGCTCACTCGCGCGGTGGAGGGCGCGGCGTGTCGCGAGGCCACGCTGATCACCGCGTGCTCCCGGGCCGACGCCGATCGCCTCGACGCACTGTACGGCGACGTGGCCGGGAAGGCCGCCATCGTACCCAACGGCGTCGATCTGGCGTCGGTGCCCTTCGTCCCGGCCAGCGAGCGCGCGGCCCGCAAGCAGGCATGCGGCCTCGGGGACGGCCTGCTCGCCCTGTTCATGGGCGCCTGGCACCCGCCCAACCTGGAGGCCGCCGAGCACCTCCTCGGGTATGCGCGAGAGCTGCCGGACGTGACGTTCCTGCTGGTGGGCAGCGTCTGCTCGGCCCTCGAGGGCCGGTCGCTGCCGGGCAACGTGGCGCCGGCCGGGGTCGTGGACGATGCGTTCAAGGCCTTCCTGCTCTCCTGCGCCGACGTGGCGCTGAACCCCATGGTGTCGGGTCGGGGACGAACTTGAAGATGCTCGACTACTTCGCGGCCGGCCTGCCCGTGATCTCCACGCCCTTCGGCGCGCGGGGCCTCGACGTCGTGGCGGGCGAGCACGCGGTGCTGTGCGAGTTGCACGAGTTCCCGGAAGCGCTGCGAGCGCTGCCGGCCGGGGATGGGCCCGCCATGGCGCTCCGGGCCCGCGACCACGCTCGGGCTAGCTTCTCCTGGGAGACGATCGGCGCAGGGCTGGCCGCGAAGCTAGCGACGCAACTCCAGGCGGCGCAGATAGCGATCGCCCCTTGAATCTCTGGCAACGCCTCGCCGTGGTGTTCGGTGCGGCCGTCGTCGTACGCCTCGCTTGCCACCAGGCGGTACCAGGCCCCTACATCCTCACCGACGAATTGCTCTACACGAAGCTGGCCGAGGCATTCGCGGACGGGACTCCTTTCCTGTTCCGCGGCGCCCCGATCGCGTTTCCATCCTTCCTCTATCCGCTGGCCATCGCGCCTGCGACGGTTCTGGCCGATCCGCTCGCAGCCTTCCGGGCCATCCAGATCGCCAACGCCCTGCTATTCGGCCTGGCGGCCATCCCGCTGTACCTGCTGGCCGTTCGCTTGCTCGGCCTGGCCGCGGCACCCCTGGCCACCGCGCTGGCCCTGTTGCCGCCCTACGCCCTGCAGTCGGCCGCCGCGATGAGCGAGAATCTGTTCTTTCCGCTGCTGTGCTGGGCAGCGTACCTGCTGGTGGCGCTCGCCGAAAGGCCGGCTGCACGCACTCGCTTCGCGCTGGCAGTTGCACTCGGCCTGGCCTTCCTGACCAAGCCGCACGGCATGACAGTCGTGCCGATGGCGTTCCTGGCCACGTGGTTCCTGACGTGGCTTGCCGGCCGTGCTGCCGGTGCAAGGGGTCCACGCGCGCCGGCCGTCGCCTGGCTTCCCGTGGGAGTCTACTGCCTGTTCGTCCTCGGGGCGATCGCTGCCATGGGGACCCTGCCCGGAGGGGGCGGGCCTTTCGATGTCACGCGCCTGTTCGGCACGTACGCGGGAGGGTTCGCGGGGCGGCCGCTGGATCCAGGCGGATTTGCCGCCAGCGCCGCGGGCAACCTGCTGGCGATCGGTGCGGCCGTGGGCTTCCTGCCGGTGGCCCTGTTCGCGTGGTTCGCCGTGCGATCGATCCGGGAGGGTCCCGCGCCCGACCGGGCCCTCTCCATCTGGATTCTTGCGCTCGCTGCGCTGCTCGTCGCGCTGACCGCTCGCCACACCGTCACCCTCGACGATCCGGCCCGCATCCACGAGCGCTACACGTTCTACGTGGAGCCGCTCATCGTCCTGGGAGCCTGCGCGGCGGCCCGCTCGTTCAGACCAGGGCTCCCCACGCTGGGGCTTTCGCTGGGCCTGCTGGCCGGCGCCCTGGCCCTCACCCGTCAGGTCATGCGAACGCCTGTCGTGGCCGACACGCTGACGCTGGCCGCCATGCGACCCCTCGTCGAGATCGCCGGCACGCCAGGCGCGCTGCTGGCAGGAGGTGTCGTTGCCGCCGGGTTGCTCGGGTACGGGTGGCGCGCGCTGCGAGTCGGGAGAGTGCGCGCCGCAGCCGGGACCTTGGCATGCTATCTCGTGGGCCTGACGACCCTGGCGCTGGTGGCGCAGCACTTCGCGAGCCGGCACGCCCTGCGCCACCTGCCGCTCGCGCGCTGGGTGGAAGGCCGAGTGCCCGGGCCCGCCGTGCTTGCCATCGTGGGTTCCCCCGAGCACCTCAACGCTCAGCTGTTCGTCGAGTTCGCGACTCGCGGCCCGGTGCGCGTGTTCCACGACGGCTTGCCGCTGCACCACATGAACGACGCTCCGGTCGAGCGTGAGGGAAGCGAGTTGCAGGCGCTGTCCGCGCTCCCCGACGGCGCCGCCATCCTGACGGCCGGACCGTCCCGCCTCGCTTTGCCGCTGCTGGGGGAGCGAGACGGCTTGCTCCTGTACCGCAAGCGCGGCCCCGTGCGAGAGACGCAGGCGGTGACAGGGCGCTTCCCTGATCGCTGGACCGACGGACGCTGCCGCATCGTGGAGACCGGGCTAGCCTCGGTAAGCACGGAGGCGTCCCTGCGGCTGCTGGTGGATACTGCGAACGTGCCCCCGGCCCTGGCGCCCTTTCCCTTGACCGTCGCGGACGGCACTGGCAAGCGAACACGGGTCGAACTGCCGATCGGCGAACTCCGCACGGTACGGATCCTCGTCACCAGGCGGCCTGATGCACCTTTCGAGGTCGAACTCGTCACGCCGACATGGAGTCCCGCTGAAGCATACAGACAGGCCGACGCTCGCCGTCTGGGTCTCCGGCTGCACGGGGCGTTCTTCGAAGCCTCAGGGGCTGACGGAAATGCTAGCGTTGAGGAACCGGAAGACCAGGCGCCGTGAGTCGGCCGGGGCATGAATGAGGGGCGCTTCCGAACGGAAACGCACGATCGTGTCGCCCGGTGGCACCGCCAGCGTCCGCTCGTACCGGACGGGGTTGTCAGTGATCTGGCGTGAATCCGCGAAACCGGGGCCGGTCACCTCGAACCGCGCAGGCGCCGCGAATCCGCTGGCCACGCGGCCGGACAGCCGCACGCGCCACGCGCGATCCGATACGTTGTGCAGCCGGAGCGCCCCCTCGGGGCCGCACCACCGCCAGTTGTCGGTAGGCCCGCCTTCCAGGTCGTAGCAGCCGTCGGTCCACAAGGGTACGACCGACCTGGATCGCGCCACCAGGGATCTCCAGCCTGCGGCCCCCAGCTTGCGCCGGAGAGAGGCTGCATGAGGGCGGAGGTCGAAGAATGCCAGCGTTTCGTCTCGGCTGACAAGGGGCGGCGCGCCGGCCAGGTCCGCCAGTTCGCGCTCTATCGCCGCTCCCCGGTCCGGGAAACCCTTGCGCGCGACCACGACGGCCTGGAATCCCGCGGCAACCGCGCTGGCCAGGCGCTCGTCCAGCGGATGTTCGGCGAGGTGACGATGCCAGAGGTCGCCCGAGCGGCCCTTCATCGCGCCGTAGCTCCACCGGAGCGAGCGCGATTGCAGGTAGCCCCGAAACAGGTCGTAGTCCGGCAACTCGTGGATCGACGGGTGTTCGGGAAAAGGAAAGTAGGGCACCTGATACACCATGGCGCCCGCGGGCAGCACCTTTTCGATGGCCTGTACGAGCTCCCGATCGCTGGCCCACGCCGCCCGGGCTTCGGCGATCTGCGGCTTGAATGCGGGCGGCACCTGGTCCAGGAAGCCGAGTGCCGCCACGAGGCCCGCCAGGGCGATGCCGCCCAGGCGTGGGAGCGGCGCCGTTCCGAATCCGGCCCGCAACCGATCGAGCAGCAGGCCGGCCGCCAGGAGCGCGAAAAAGGCGATGAACACGCTGATGCGGTTGTAGGACCTGATACCCAGATCAGCTATCAGCGCGAGCAAGCCGCTCAGGCTGCCGACGGTGGCAAGGAGGATCGCGCCCAGGTTCAAGACGCTGAGCCGATCGATGAGCTCCCCGGACGAACCTCCGACGCGCAAGCGACGCACCAGCAGCCACACGAAGCCGATGCTGCCCGCCAGGCCGAGCATCGCGGTGTTCTCGTTAGGGAGCGGAAACTCGTTGTAGCGGGCCTTCAGGGCCGCAAAAGCAGGAATCCGGTGCCCGTCGACGGGAACGACCAGTTGTGCGAGCTTCAGGGCCCACACCTCGGCCTCGTGAACCTGTCGCACGACCGCCGTCGGGTTCTTGCCGTGGGCACGGTGGTAGGCCCAGGTGGGAGCGAGATTGGCAGCCACGCCCGCCACCACCAGGGCGATCAGCAACGCGGCCGACCGGATCGCCTTGCCGTCGCGATCTCGCAAACAACTCGAAAGGGCGGCCACCACGAAGAAGAAACAGCCGAAGTACGCGTAGTAGATGCCCGACGCGCCCGCGGCCAGGCACGCCGCCGTCACCCAGACGGCCTCACGACGGCGCGCCGCCGTCCCCTCGGCAAAGAAGGGAGGGTGCGGATCCCACAACCGGATGGCCAGATAGCTCAGGACGGGAACCAGGTAGTAGAAGCCGAGGAAGATGTGGCTCTCGCCCCGCCAGAAGTGGTAGGGCAGGAAGGCGTAGAGGATGGCCATCGCGCCCGCCGTCGCCACACGCAGGCCCAGCGCCCGCATGGCGGCGAAGGCCGTGGCCGCGACTGCCGGGAAACCCAGCAGGAAGAGCAGGTTGAGGACCGTGGCCCAATCGGGCACGAGGAAACCCAGTACCTTCACCCAGACGAAGTTCAGGGCGTCGGACGTCGGGTAATCGTGGAGCTCGAGGCCGAACGGGGCTCCGACCGAGGGATTGCGCAGGTACCAACCGTTCTCCAGGATGCCCTTGAACGCCATTGCGACAGACAGGGTATCGCCGCCCAGGTAGCCCAGGGGAACCCGCAGATCGCCTGGCCCGAGCCCCAGCGTCCGGAAGAGCAGCGCCAGCACGAGCAGGCACAACCCGCCGTACATGCCGATCTCGGCCAGGACGCGGCGCGCCGTCACTTGTCCACCGCCAGCCTGGCCGGGTCGATGGCTTCCTTGTGGTCGGCGTACCACCGATAGAGCCGGGCGATCGCCTCGCGGCGGTCGGTGAATGCGAATCCCCCGACGAGCTCCAGCATCCGCCGGTTGTCCCCGCTGTACTCGGGCTTGAAGCCGGGTTGGCCCACCCTGATCGGCACATCCTTGCCGGAGACCTCGCGGACTGTTTCGGCCAGCGACAGAAGGTCGACGGGATCGGCGGTGCAGACGTTGTAAGCCGGATCCGGGGCCGGGTTATCCAGGAACCATTCCACCAGACGCACCAGGTCGTCGATCCACAGGTAGTCGAACCGCACGTTCTGCCGGAGGGTGATGGGCAGGTCGTAGAGGGCCTTGCAGCAGGCGTTCGAGATGAAGCGGATTTCCCAGTCCTCGTACTTGCCGAAGACCCCGAAGATGCGCAGCGTCAGGATCCGCGGATCGCGCTCGGCGTGCCTGGCCATCACGAATTTGGAGAAGCCGTTGTCGTCGACCGGAACGTGGGTGCCGAAGTACTCTTCGGGCATCAGCGGGTGGTAGTGCCGTGTGTCGTACTCGGAGCCCGTGCCAAGGTATATCAGCCGCCCGAAATGGTCAGCGGCCCGCAGGATGTTGAAGTACATCCGCAGGTTGTTGTGAAGCACCTTGCTGATATCGCCGGTGGGGTTGCGCGAGGCGTTGTGCGTGGCGCAATGCAGCACGACGTCGAAGCGGTGCGCGGCCAGGTAGTCGAACGTGGCCCGCTCGTCGAGGAGATCCAGCTCCTGGCGCCCGGGCGCCGCGATGTCCCAGCCGGTCAGTTGCTCGGCGAGATTGCGGCCGATGTAGCCGCGGCCGCCCGTGATGAGCAGCGACCTCACCCGCCGGCCGGCTCCAGGAGGTCGGTGAAGCGGTCAAGTGTGCGGTCGGCACGGATGCCTCCGTACCCGTAGCCCGCCGCATGGAAAGCCAGGCCGCAGGCCCGGGCGGCGGCCAGATCGTCGGGCGAGTCCCCGACCAGGGCGGTGCGGCGGGCCGGCAGGCCGTGACGCCGGCACAGCAGGCGCGCGCCGTCGGCCTTGGTGGCGAAGGGATCGGCCGGATCGTCGGGCGACAGGGTGTCGGCGAAGAACGGCAGCAGGCCGTGGAGACCCAGGATCCGGCGGGCTGCCGCCGTGGGCTTCAGCGTCAGGACGTAGCAGGCCACGCCCGCCTCGCGCAGCGCCGCCAGGGTCTCGGGTACGCCCTCGTAGACCCGCGACGCGGCGTATCCCGCAGTGTCGTAGGCAGCGCGGAATCGCCCCACCAGATCCGCGAGCACGTCGGGCGCCAGCGGGCCGAGGAGACGGGCGAACATCTCGCCGATCGGCGGGCCGATGAGATCGGGGCCCACGGCCCCGTCCCACCCCGGAAGGACCTCCGGGACGGTCTCGCGGATGGCCGCGAGGATGCCGGGAGCAGAGTCCACGAGCGTACCATCGAGGTCGCAGACCAGGTGATCGAACGGGCGGAGAGCAGGAGCGCGAAGCACCCGGCCATGATATAGCATCCATCGCGCGTGGTACCCTGGTAAAACCGCACAGGCAAAGGTCCCGTCGCCATGACTACACAGGCAGCCGCAGCCGCCACGCCCCCCGATACAAAGCCGAGCACGCAAGTGCGTGTCGCAGACTACGTCGCCGACACGTTGGCCCGCCACGGCGTCATGCAAGTCTTCATGGTCACCGGCGGAGGGGCGATGCACCTCAACGACGCGTTGACGCGCCATCCCTCCCTCGACGTGCTGTTCTGCCACCACGAGCAGGCGTGTGCGATGGCGGCCGAGGCCTATTTCCGGGTGAGCAACCGCCTGGCCTGCCTCAACGTCACGACCGGCCCGGGCTGCACCAATGCCCTCACGGGCGTGATGGGCGCGTGGCAGGATTCGCTGGGCATGATCGTCATCTCGGGGCAGGTCAAGCGCGAGACCTGCGTGCGCTCGAGCGAGGCGCCCCTGCGGCAACTGGGCGATCAGGAAGTCGAAGTCGTGCCCATGGTCGCGGGCATCACCAAGTACGCCGCGATGGTCTGGGAGCCGGCGCGCATCCGCTACGAGCTGGAGAAGGCGCTGTACCTGGCGACCAGCGGCCGGCCCGGGCCGACATGGCTCGACATCCCCATCGACGTGCAGTCCGCCCGCATCGATCCCGCGGACCTGCAGGGCTTCGATCCGGTCGCGGAAGGCCTGGTGCCGACCTACCCGGCGGCCGCTCCCCTGGCGGACGAGGTGATCGCCCGGCTGCAGGCCGCGCGGCGGCCGGTCGTCATGGCCGGCACCGGCGTGCGCATCTCGGGCGCCTACGCCGACTTCCTGACGCTGGTCGAGTCCTGGGGAATTCCGGTCGTGACGGCGTTCAACGCCCACGACCTGCTGCCCGAGGACCATCCCTGCTACGGCGGCCGGCCGGGCACGGTGGGCGATCGCCCCGGCAACCTGGCGGTCCAGAACTCCGACGCCCTGCTGGTGCTGGGCTGCCGCCTCAACATCCGGCAGGTGTCGTACGCGTGGCAGCACTTCGCCCGCCACTCCTACAGGATGTGGGTCGACATCGACGCGGCCGAACTGGCCAAGCCCACGGTCCGCCCGGACCTGGCCATCCACGCGGATCTGGCCGACTTCCTGCCGCTCCTCGCGGCGCGCCCGTTCACCCGGACGGCCGAGCAGGCCGAGTGGCTGGAGTGGTGCCGCGAGCGGCGGGCCCGCTACCCGGTCGTCCTGCCGGAGTATGACGCCCAGGATTCCCCGCTCAACCCTTACAGCTTCATGCGCAGGCTTTTCGAGGGCCTGGAAGCCGGCGACGTGGTCGCGACGGCCAACGCCACCGCCTGCGTCGTGGCGTTCCAGGCGGCCCTGATCAAGCCGGGACAGCGCCTGTTTTCCAATTCCGGCACGGCCGGCATGGGTTACGACCTGCCGGCCGCCATCGGCGCCTCCCTGGCGGGCGGCCGGCGGCGCGTGATCTGCCTCGCGGGCGACGGCAGCCTGATGATGAACTTGCAAGAATTGCAGACCATCGCTTCCAATCGCCTGCCGATCAAGCTCTTCATCCTCAACAACAACGGCTACCACTCGATCCGGCAGACGCAGAGCGCGTTCTTCCCGGACAACCTGGCCGGCTTCGAACCGGGCAACGGCGTGGACTTCCCCGATTTCGAGCCCCTGGTGCGGGCGTTCGGGCTGGGTTACGCGCGGGTATCGTCCCTCGCCGAAGTGCCGGCGGCCGTCGCCAGGTGCCTCGGGGCACCCGGGCCCGCCGTCGTGGAAGCCATCCTCGATCCGCGGCAGCCCTTCGCGCCGAAGCTGGCCAGCCGCAAGCTCCCCGACGGGCGGATGTTCTCGCCGCCGCTCGAGGACATGTTCCCCTTCCTGGATCGCGACGAATTGCGATCCAACCTGTTCTTCCCGCCCCTGGAGGAATGACGCTGCGATGAACCGCGACATCTTCGACGAACTCTTCGTGCTCGAACTGGCCAACAATCACTGGGGCAGTCTCGATCGCGGGCTCAAGATCGTGCTCGACTTCTCGAAGGTCGTGCGCTTCAACGGCATGCGCGCGGCCATCAAGCTGCAGTTCCGCGACGTCGACTCGTTCATCCACAAGGACTATGGCCACCGGCAGGACATCCGCTACATCAAGAAGACGCTCGACACGCGCCTCTCGAAGGAGGATTACGCGGTCCTGGTCGAAGCCGTCCGCAAGAACGGCTGCATCCGCATGGCCACGCCGTTCGACGAGAAGTCGGTGGACATGTGCGTGGAGCTCGGGATCGAGATCATCAAGATCGCCAGCTCGGACGTCAACGACTGGTTCCTCATCGAGAAGATCGCCAAGACCCGCAAGCCGGTCATCGCCTCCACGGGCGGGACGTCGCTCAAGGACATCGACGATCTCGTCACGTTCTTCGGCAACCGCAGCATCCCGCTGGCGATCAACCATTGCGTCTCGCACTACCCCTGCGAGGACGGCGACCTGCAACTCAACCAGATCGACTTCCTGCGCAATCGCTATCCGGGCGTCACCATCGGCTTCTCGACGCACGAGTACCACGACTGGATTTCGTCGGTGCAGATCGCCTACGCCAAGGGGGCTCGCACCTTCGAGCGCCACATCGACATCGACGCCGACGGGCGGCCGGTTTCGCCCTACTGCACGCTGCCGGAGCACTGCGACGTCTGGTTCAAGGCCTTCCAGAAGGCCAAGCAGATGTGCGGCGCGCCCGGCACGGCCAAGCACATCTCCGACCAGCGGGAGATCCAGTACCTGGACGCCCTGGTGCGCGGCGTCTACGCGGCCCGCGACCTCCCTGACGGCCACATGCTCACCGCCGACGACGTCTACCTGGCGATCCCGCTGCTCAAGGGCCAGATTTCCTGCCGCGAACTGATCGCCGGCGAGGTCCTGACGCGCAACGTGGCCAAGGACCAGCCGATCACGATCGACTCGTTCGACAGCCCGTACGCCCGCAGCGGTCCCATGCGCGAGCTGATCATGAACCGCGGCCTCGATCCGCAGGCCTTGACGGCCGTCGTGCCCAGGACCGACGGCCAGCCGGCCGAGGTGGCGCAGGAGCGGGCGTAGCGCCCGGCCGCCAATCCGCACGTAGAGCCAGGATCCAGAAGCCGGGCGGATTTCGGCGAGAGACCCTCCGTCACGTGACGGAACCTCGGGCGGACGCGACGTGTAATCGTTCGTGTTACCGGGGAGGTGTACCCTCGAACCATGGGCCTCCGGATCTGGTCGATTGCGGCGGCGGTCGCGGCGGCGGCCGCCTGCAGCCAGCTTGCGGCCGCCCTGGGTCCGCCGGCAGACACCCGGGACTACTCCCAGTGCTCGGGCGGGCCGCTGGGCGGGCCTGACGTTCCTCCGCAGTATGCGAATCCGCCTTTCTCCTACGAGATAAGGCCCGGGATCGAGAAGCCGGGGGAACAGGCGATGGGCCTGGTAGGTCATCCGCGGGGCCGCTACCCGGATCCGCCGACCGTCGGCGTCGTCTTCGAGTACGACGTCACCGAGGCCGACATCGCGGCCTGGCTCGTTCGGCGCCACGCCACCGTGGTCCGGCGGTTCGACTGGAACGATCCGGTGGTGCCGGGCCGGCCGGACGGACGGATTTCTCGGTCGGCAACCGTCTCCTTCGACGACACCGCGATCGACCTGGCCGACTTGCAGAAGTATGCCGAACTCCAGGGTTACCGGGGGCCGTACGTCTTCTCGAGCAAGCGGATGGCCGTGGCTTTCCAGGAACTGCTGAGGTTCCGGTGGGAGCGGTGCCGTCTGCAGGTCCGAAACGTGACCTGGGGGGGCGGAAGCGTGGGTGGCTGCATCGAAGTCGAGGGCGCGCAGTGCCCCACTCCGGAGCCCACGATTCCCGCCACCGGATCGATCGGCGGGTAGGCGGGAGGCCTGCCGGGACTCATAGCGCGGCTCTGATGACTTCGCTCCGGCATCGCGGCCGGCACGGAGGCCTCAGGTTTCTTCACATCTCGCCGAGGCTGAGGCGTGGCGAGCGTTCCAGCGCCTCGTTTCGGGCGTGCCGCGCTGAAACGCTAGACAGAACAGGCAAACTGCGATCTCTTGGTCTTTATGACGAAGCAATCAGCT
>Ga0194120_10010846_pt1 | contig 11119 bp, 9 predicted proteins | sample TA2MahCa65mmetaG_FD_148642 | JGI IMG/M metagenome (GOLD analysis project Ga0194120, IMG submission 148642) | Freshwater microbial communities from Lake Tanganyika, Tanzania - TA2015019 Mahale Deep Cast 65m | ecosystem: Environmental > Aquatic > Freshwater > Lake | place: Tanzania: Lake... | reverse complement strand
GGTGTTGTACGACCTTGACCGCAATGCTGGAGGTCACCATCCAGTCGGCGCGCGCCTTCACCGCCGCCGAGGTGTTGGCGTACACCACGACAGTGCGGTCGGGGTGCTGGTCGCAAAAGGCCGAGAAGGCGTCCGCCGGGCAGGACAGGTCAAGGGAACACTCGGCGCCCAGGTCGGGCATCAGCACGCGCTTTTCCGGGTTGAGAATCTTGGCTGTCTCGCCCATGAAGCGCACCCCCGCGACCAGCAGGGTTCGGGCCTTGGCGGCATGGCCAAAACGCGCCATCTCCAGCGAATCAGACACGCAGCCGCCCGTCTCCTCGGCCAGCCGTTGCAGGTCGGCCGAGGTGTAGTAATGCGCGACCAACACGGCATTCTGTTCGGCCATCCGCGCCTTGATGCGGGCGATCAGTTCGGTGCGTTCGGCCGCCGTGAGTTGCTCCTCGACGACCGGCGGAATGTCGGTGACGGGATGGGCGGCGGGTATGGAGACGACGGTGTTCATGGGGCGTTATTTTAACCCGCGAAATCAACGCATAATCTGCCCAATATCAGTGACAATGAGACAGTGTCAATTAGACCGAACGGCTGACAAGGGCGCATCAGGAGGCGTCTGAGTCTGTAAGCCCTGAGTCTGTAACCCATATATCGGAGGGGCAAAATGGATGAATTCACGCTGCGTAAACAGGTTGCTGAGATCTCGGCGCGTACGGTGCACGAGCGCCTGAACCGGATCAGTTCGGGAAATGTGAGCGCTCGCTTCGGGGCCGGCTTTTTGGCGACGCCGTCGGGCGTCCCGTCGGCGGAGGTGCACTCCGAGCAGGTGGTGTTTGTGGCCATGGATGGCTCCTGGGCGGGGAATCTGAAGCCCTCGAGTGAATGGCGTTTTCACCGCGACCTGTATGCGGCGCGCCCGGAGGTGGGGGCGGTGGTGCATGTGCATTCGCCCTTCGCGGTGAGTCTGGCCTGTCTGCGGCGGGGGATTCCGCCCTTCAACTACATGATTGCGGCGGCGGGTGGAAAAACGATTCCGTGTGCCGATTACGCCACCTTCGGTACCCAGGCGTTGTCGGACAACATCCTCGCGGCGATGGGTCATTTGCGCGCTTGCCTCATGGCCAATCACGGCCAGGTGGCGGTGGGCCGCGACCTGCAACAGGCCTTGGCGGTAGCCATTGAGGTCGAGGCCCTGTGCGAGCAATACTGGCGTGCCTGCCAGTTGGGTGAGCCGGTGTTGCTGACCGATGCGGAGATGGACGAGGCCCTGGTGGCTTTTCAGGGCTACGGCGTCAACCGTTGATCAGCCGCGCGGTTAGCCGCGGTTAACCGCAGGCGCCGACTGCGCCACAGGCGGTGCAGAACTCGCAGCCATCCTTCTTGATGACCGCCGCGTTGCCGCATTCCTTGCAGTGCTTGCCGCGCAGTACCGGGGCCGGTGCGGGGGTGCCGTCGGTGTGCGGACGCGGGTTTTCGAGGATGCCCATCTGCACCAGCGGAAAGCCGTCTTCGTCGAGGATGCCGAGCATGGCATAGCGGTGGATGATGAGGCGGGCGACATAGGCGACGGTGGACGGCCAGTTTTCCTGCTTGCTGCCGCCGGGCACAAAGGCCATGAAGTCGCCGAGCGGCTCCTGGTAGTTGAGCAGTTTGCGCAGCTTCATGCCGATCCAGGCGGGGTCGAGCACGCGCATGTCGAGCGACAGCAGCTTGCACAGGCCATCGAGGGCGCGCGGGTAATCGCCGGACAGCCACAGCGAATAGGGTCGCGTGACACCGTCGGGCAGGGTGATTTCTTTCACGCCGAGGACGAAGTCATCGTCGGTGTGCGGGTTTTTGACATCGACTGTCCAGGACAGCGTGCCATCGGTCCCGGTTTTTGGTTCTTTGAGACTGAACAGGGCATCGAGCACTGGGGTGGTGCCTTCAGCCGCCAGGCAGCCGAGATTTTCCAGATGCCAACGGACCAGTTGCGCTACGGCCGAGACCATGCTCGGCACCTGACGCGGTTCGCCTTCGGGCGGGAACGGCAGGGTGCAGGCGTCATCGCCCCGGGTCTTGGCGAGTGTCTCGAGTTTCAGCTTGAGCCAGGCACGGTCGTTGGCGCGCATGTCCATTGACAGGGTCTTGGCGAGCGCCCCCAGGCCGCGCGGTTGTTCGGCCCCGTTGATCCAGACCTCGAAAGGCCAGGCCTTGCCATCCCCGTTCTGGATGTGGCCGACGAACAGGGCGAAGCTGCCCTGCGGGTATTCCAGCATATAGCTCCAGGCCAGGTTGCCACTCGGCAACTTGGGTCGGCCCGGCCATTTCAGGCTCTCCAGAACGGGCGCGGGGATGGCCTTGATCTCGATGCGGCGGTTGACATCGCCGGTCGAGAAATCCTGCGGCGCGGCCTTTTCCGGCGCAACCGACAGCACGCTGCCCAGCACGGCGTTGGGCCGATAGGTGGTGATGCCTTTGAGCCCGGCCTTCCAGGCGGCGAGATAGAGATCCTCAAACTCGGCGAAGGGGTAGGCCTCCGGGACATTGACGGTTTTGGAGATGGCCGAATCGACGAAGGGCGCAACGGAGGCCACCATCTCCATGTGGCCCATGGCGGAGATCTCCAGCGCCGTGACGAAGCCGGCGGGCAGGTGTTCCGTGTCACCACCCATCTCCTTGTACATGCGCCAGGCGTGGTCTTCGACCGGATAGTCCTTGTGGCCGCCGTCCGGCATACGCTTTTTGCGTGTGTAGAACCACGAGAACGCGGGCTCGATGCCGTTGCTGGCGTTGTCGGCAAAGGCCAGCGAAATGGTGCCGGTGGGCGCGATGGAGAGCAGGTGCGAGTTGCGCAGACCGTGCTGGCGGATGCTGTCCTTCAGGTCGGTCGGAAGGCGGCTGGCGAAACTGGGGCTGGCCAGATACAGATCGGCGTTGAAGAGCGGGAAGGCGCCGCGCTCCTGTGCCAGCTCAACCGAGGCGCGATAGGCCGTGTCGCGCATGAATTCGGCTGTTTTTCCGGCAAAGGCGCGCGCCTCGGCGGTGTCGTAACGCAGGTTGAGCATGACCAGCGCATCTCCCAGGCCGGTGAACCCCAGGCCGACACGGCGCTTGGATTGGGCCTCGGCGCGTTGCTTTTCCAACGGCCAGGCGGTCAGATCGAGGACATTATCGAGCGCCCGCGTGGCGATCTGGATGACCTCGGAAAAGGCGTCGAAATTGAAATGCGCCTGCGCGCTGAAGGGCGAGCCGACAAAGCGCGCCAGGTTGATCGAACCCAGGCAGCAGCACCCGTAGGGCGGTAACGGCTGTTCGCCACAGGGGTTGGTCGCCTCGATGGTCTCGCAATAGGCCAGGTTGTTGTCGCGATTGATGCGATCCAGAAACAGGACGCCCGGTTCAGCGTGGTCGTAGGTGGCCTGCATGATCTGCCCCCACAACTCGCGGGCCGGCAATTTGCGATACACCCATTGGCCGTCGCTGCGTTGGTACGAACCGGCGGCGAGCAGGTCGGCGGCCGGTTTGGCGCGGTGGGCGAGTTCGATGTCCGCATTGGCCTCCACCGCTTGCATGAAGGCGTCGGTGACGCCGACCGAGATGTTGAAATTGCGCAGGTCGCCGCTGTCCTTGGCGTGGATGAATTGCTCGATGTCAGGGTGATCGCAACGCAAGACGCCCATTTGGGCACCGCGCCGGGCACCGGCCGATTCGACGGTCTCGCAGGAGCGGTCGAAGACACGCATGTACGACACCGGGCCTGAGGCGCGGGATTGCGTGCCCTTGACCAAGGCCCCCTTGGGGCGAATGGTGGAGAAGTCATAGCCGACCCCACCGCCGCGACGCATGGTTTCGGCGGCGTCTTCGAGGGCGACATAGATGCCCGGCTTGCCTTCCGATTGACCGGAGATGGCATCGCCTACCGGTTGCACGAAGCAGTTGATCAGCGTGGCCTGCAGGTCTGTGCCGGCCGCGGAGTTGATCCGGCCGGCAGGAATGAAGCCCGATTCCATGGCGTGAAAGTAACGCCGCTCCCAGTATTCCTGAGCCTCCGGGCGCTCGGCACCCGCCAGGGCACGGGCCACGCGGCGGCGCACATCCTGAACACTTTGCTCGTCGCCCTTGGCATATTTTTCGAGCAAGACCTCGCCGGAAATGTCCTGAGCGGTCAGTTCGGGGAATAGCGCTTCCTGCATGATTCGTCTCCTGTCGGTGTGTGAGAATAAACGCTACATATTGTGCGTCGCCGACATAATAAAACTAAATGTGTGGATTGCAAGCATGGAGTCAACAAAAAGTTGCAAGTACCGGCGTGTGGTCTGAGGGGCGCTCATTGCGGCGCGGCCCAGTGTCAATGTGGCAGCCCTGACAGCCCTCGGCCAGCGCGGCTGAGGCGAGGATGTGGTCGATGCGCATCCCAAGGTTGCGGCGGAAACCGCCTTGGCGGTAGTCCCACCACGAATAGCTTTTTTCCGGCTGCGTAAAACGGCGGAAGCAATCCGACAGCCCCAGCGCCAGCAGCCCAAAGAATGCCTCGCGCTCCGGCGTGCTGCACAACACCTGTTCGTGCCAGGCGGCGGGGTCGTAGCAATCGGCATCCGCCGGGGCGATGTTGTAATCGCCCACCATGACCAGGCGCGGATGCCGCACGAGCTCATCGGCCAGCCAGGCGTGCAAGGCCCGCAGCCAGCGCAATTTATACTGATATTTATCAGAATCGACCGTCTGGCCATTGGGCACATAGATGCAGAGGATGCGGGTGCCATCCACCGTCGCCGCCAGCACGCGCCTTTGTTCGTCGTCAAAGCCGGGGATGCCCGCCTGAACCTCGGTCAGGGGTGTGCGGCTGAGAATGGCGACGCCGTTGTAGGTCTTCTGGCCCGCATAAACGGCCTGATAGCCGGCCGCAAGGAGGGCATCCAGCGGGAACTTGGCGTCCTCCATCTTGGTTTCCTGCAGGCACAATACATCGGGTGCGGCCTCGGTTAGCCAGTCCAAAACCTGCGGCAGGCGCACATTGAGAGAGTTCACATTCCAGGTGGCAATCTTCATGCCCGCTATAATGCCGCAAATCATCCCGTATCAGACGCTTATGCAAACCCTGACCGTTGACCTTGGCTCTCGCAGCTACCCCATTCACATCGGCCCCGGCCTGCTCGATCGCGCTGACCTGATCCTGCCGCATCTGGCGCAAAAGCGCGTGGTGATTGTCACCAACACGACCGTGGGCCCGCTCTATCTCGAGCGGCTCACACAAACGCTGACGGCTGCCGGCGTGCGCGTTACGCCGGTGGTGCTGCCGGATGGCGAGGCGTACAAAAACTGGGAAACGCTGAACCTGATTTTTGATGCGCTGCTGACGGATCGCGCCGAGCGCAAGACCACGCTGATCGCCTTGGGCGGCGGTGTGATCGGCGACATTACCGGCTTTGCGGCGGCCAGTTATCAGCGCGGTGTACCGTTTATCCAGGTGCCGACCACGCTGTTGTCGCAGGTCGATTCCTCGGTGGGCGGCAAGACCGGCATCAACCATCCGCTCGGCAAGAACATGATTGGCGCCTTCTGGCAACCGCAATTGGTGCTGGCCGACACCGAGACGCTGGACACCCTGCCCGACCGCGAGTTGTCCGCCGGCATGGCCGAGGTGATCAAATACGGCCTGATTACCGATGCCGAGTTTTTCGACTGGCTGGAAGCGAATACCGCGCCGCTGATGCAGCGCGAAACCACCGCGTTGACCGAGGCGATTTACCGTTCCTGCGCCAACAAGGCTCGGGTGGTGGCCGCCGACGAGCGTGAGGCGGGGCTGCGTGCATTGTTAAATCTCGGCCATACCTTCGGCCACGCCATCGAGGCCGGCATGGGCTACGGCGTGTGGCTGCATGGCGAGGCGGTGGCCGCCGGGACGATGCTGGCCGCCGATTTGTCACGACGCATGGGCCTGGTTAAGCAGGCGGATTGCCACCGTGCCGAGGCCTTGTTTCAGCAGGCGCATTTGCCCGTTAAAGCCCCCAATCTGGGGGCCGATGAATACCTGCGCCACATGGGCGTGGACAAAAAGGTCGAGGGCGGCAAGCTGCGCTTTGTGCTGCTGCGCGGCATCGGTAACGCCTTTGTCAGTGAAGCGCCGGCGGATCTGTTGCAGCAGACCCTGACCGAGGCGGTGGCTTGAGGGCTGTGGTGACCGCCCTCGCTCCTTACGCCTGTCACAGCGACCGCACGCGCGGGCGTCGGCACTCGGAGCCACCGGCTACGCCGCGCAGCGAATTTCAGCGCGACCGCGATCGCATCATCCATTCCACGGCCTTTCGGCGGCTGGAATACAAGACCCAGGTCTTCATCAATCACGAAGGGGACCTGTTTCGCACCCGGCTGACGCACAGCCTGGAGGTGGCGCAGATTGGCCGCACCCTGGCGCGGGTGCTGACGGTGGACGAGGATCTGGTGGAGACCATCGCCCTGGCGCACGATCTCGGCCACACGCCCTTCGGTCATGTCGGTCAGGAGGCGCTGAACGATTGCATGCGCGAACACGGCGGTTTTGAACATAACCTGCAATCCCTGCGCACGGTCGATCATCTGGAGCAGAAGTATGCCGAGTTTTCCGGCCTGAATCTGACCTTCGAGGCGCGCGAGGGCATCCTCAAACATTGCTCGAAAAAGAACGCCGAGAGGCTGGGCGATATTGGCCTGCGTTTTTTGCAGGGCGGTCAGCCGTCGCTGGAGGCCCAGCTCACCAACCTGGCCGATGAGATCGCCTACAACAACCACGATGTCGATGACGGCCTGCGCTCGGGTTTTATCACCCTCGAACAACTCGAAGAGATTGCGCTTTTTCGGCGTCATCTGGATGAGGTGCGCGCCCGTTATCCAGGCCTCAACGACCGTCGCCTGATTCACGAAACCGTGCGGCGCATGATTAACGCGCAGGTGGGAGATCTCCTCACGCAGACCCGCCTTCACCTCGCGGAGCACAAACCGGACAGCGCCGACGCTTTGCGTGCCTGTCCGCCCATCGCCGCCTTTTCAGCGCCGATGCGTGAAGACAATCGGGCGCTCAAGCGTTTCTTGCACGCCAATCTGTATCGCCATTACAAGGTGGTGCGCATGATGGAAAAGGCCAGCCGCATCGTCCGCGAGCTGTTTAACGCCTTTACCGGCAATCCGCGCCTGTTGCCACCCGAGTTTCAGGGGCGCGCCGAGCACGGTCTGGAACGCGCCGTGGCCGATTACATCGCGGGAATGACGGACCGTTACGCCATCACCGAACACCGCCGCCTGTTTGAGATTCACTACGCCGGGCAGTAACACGACCCTTGCCTCATGGCGTTCGCGCCACCACCCAGGCCTCTACCTCCACCGCACCCGCCGCCAGCACGGTGCGCGCGAGTTCGTTGAGACTGGCGCCGGTCGTCATCACATCATCGAACAGGGCGACGCGCTTGCCGGCCACGCGGGCATCGCAGGTAAATGCCCCTTTGATGTTTTTAAGCCGCGCGTCATGATCCAGCCCCGCCTGCGCCGGGGTGTTGCGCTGCCGTTGCGCGGCGTTGATCAGAAGGGGCAGCCCCAGATGTCTCGCCAAGGGTCGGGCGATCTCGACGGCCTGGTTAAAGCCCCGTTCGCCGATCCGTTCCGGATGCAGCGGCATGGGCAAGATCAGCTCGGCGCGCGTGTTCGCCAGGTGCGGGGCAAGGCGGGTGGCGAAGAAGTGCGCCAGGTGAATGTCCTTGCCATATTTGAATTGCTGGATGAGACCGTCGAGCGGCGGCCCGTACAGGAGGCAGGCCCGGGTGCGGACGAAGGCGGGCGGATCGTGCAGGCAATGGCCGCAGAGTGCGCCCTCGGGTGTCGGGCGTGCGCACTGTGGACAGTGCGCCGGGGGAAGCCAGGGAAGATCGGCCAGGCAGCCGGGGCAGAGCGCGGCGCCAATGGCGCGTGCACCGCAAAGCGCGCACGCCTGCGGCAGCCGGGACTGCACACTATTTACGCACTTGTTCAGCATTTCTGAGAGCGGATTTGACAAGATCCTCCCGGGTTACATACCATCTCAAGCGTTTTATCGACCAAACAACCTTCCCGTGTCCAGCCCCCGTACCCTGACTGCCGCGTCCTGTCGTCGGCAGGCGCGCTTGTTTAATTTGCTGGCCATTGGTTCGACCCTGTTGTCTTTCTGCCTGTTTGTCCTGGGCGAGTCAATTGCGCCGGCCAAGATGCCTTTTCTGCCCTTTGCGATGGCGCTGCCGCCGATCATGTTGTGGTTGGCCGCCTCGATCTTTGTTTACGCCATGATCGCACACCACCCCGACTTGCGGGTGCGGCATTACAACAAATGGGCCGGTTACCGCTATTACGCGCTGGTCGGTTTTCTGACCATTTTTTCAAACGATATCGCACAACAGCTCGGCGGCTGGGTGACGGTACTGGGTATCGCTGTCGTGGCGCTCGTGCCGTGGGCGGCGTGGGATGTGATCAAGGCCGGTCGTGAGGACTGGGTTGATGTGGAAGTGGGAGTTGAACAGCATGGCTAAATGGACGGTAGAGAGCGTATTGGAATTGTTTGAACTGCCGCTGGCGGACCTGATTTATCGCGCTCAGGGCGTGCATCGGGCGAACTTTGATCCCAACGCGGTGCAGCTTTCGACCCTGATGTCGATCAAGACCGGGGGCTGTTCGGAAGATTGCGGTTATTGCTCACAATCGGCGCGTCACGACACCGGGCTGGAGCGCCAGCGCCTGGCCGAGGTGGACGAGGTGCTTACCAATGCCCGCGCGGCCAAGGAGGGCGGTGCCACGCGTTTTTGCATGGGTGCCGCCTGGCGCAGCCCCAAGGATGCCGATCTCGACAAGGTCGAGGCCATGGTCCGCGGGGTGAAGGCGTTGGGTATGGAAACCTGCGTGACGCTCGGCATGTTGAAGCCCGGCCAGGCTGAACGGCTGAAGGAGGCAGGGCTGGATTACTACAACCACAACCTTGATACGGCGCCGGAATATTACGAACAGGTCGTCACCACGCACCGCTATGAAGATCGTCTCGACACCTTGAGGCAGGTGCGCGAGGCGGGCATTTCGGTGTGTTGCGGCGGCATCATCGGTATGGGTGAGGATCGCCGAATCCGCGCCGGGATGATTACCCAACTGGCCACCCTCAATCCCGCGCCGGAGTCGGTACCGGTCAACATGCTGGTGCCTATTCCCGGTACGCCGATGGCCGAACAACAGATTGATCCGATGGAGATGGTGCGCACCATCGCCGCCGCCCGCATTACCATGCCGACCTCGCATGTGCGCCTCTCGGCGGGCCGTCAGGCGCTGGGTGAGATGGGCCAGGCGCTGTGCTTTCTGGCCGGCGCGAACTCGATCTTTTATGGCGAGAAACTGCTCACCACCGGCAATCCGGAATGGACCGCCGATCAGGCGTTGTTCGCCAAGCTGGGCCTGACGGCGGAGCCTGTGATAGAGGGCCAGCGGCGCTGTGCCCATTGATCTGACGGCGGAACTGGCGCGGCTGGATAGCGACGACCTGCGCCGCCGCCGTCGGACAACCGAATCAGCCCAAGGTGCACGGATCGTCATCAACGGCCGGCCTTACCTCTCCTTCGCCAGCAACGACTATCTCGGCCTCGCCGCCCATCCCGCAATCGCCGAGGCCGCCTGCGCGGCAGCGCGCCAATTTGGTGTCGGCGCCGGGGCATCGCACCTGCTGACGGGGCACCATGCCCTGCACGATGCCTTTGAAACGGCCTTCGCGCGCTTTGTCGGCCTGCCTGCAGCGCTGCTGTTTTCCACCGGTTACGCGGCCAACCTGGGCGTCATCACCAGCCTGCTGGGGCGCCACGACACCCTGTTTTCTGACCGCCTCAACCACGCATCGTTAGTCGATGCCGCCCAGCTCTCAGGCGCCAACCACCAGCGTTACCGCCACAATGACCTGGCCGATCTGGAACGCCGCCTCGCGGCCAGTCGCGCCACCACCAAACTGATCGCCACCGACGCGGTCTTCAGCATGGATGGCGACATCGCCCGGGTGCCGGCGTTGATCGCGCTGGCACAGCAATACGATGCCTGGCTCTATCTCGACGATGCCCACGGCTTTGGCGTGTTGGGCGATAAAGGCCAAGGCATTCTTGCGACGGGCGATTTTCCGCAGGATTCCCGTTTGATCTACCTCGCCACCCTGGGTAAGGCCGCCGGTGTCGCCGGGGCGGCGGTCGCGGGTTCTGCCGACTTGATCGAATATTTGGTCAACCGCGCCCGAACCTGGATTTACACCACCGCGCAACCCCCTATGCTGGCGGCGGCGGCGCTGAAAAGCCTGGAACTCATGGCGGCAGGCGTGGAACGCCGCGCGCATTTGCAGGCCTTGATTGGCCACCTGCGCACGCGGCTGGCGCAGTTCCCCTGGCAATTAATGGATTCGTTCACGCCCATTCAACCGCTCGTGGTCGGCGACAACGCCACGGCTTTACGGCTTTCGCAACAACTCGCCCAGCGGGGTATCTGGCTGCCCGCCATTCGCCCGCCCACCGTCCCCGAAGGTACGGCACGCCTGCGTATTTCGCTGTCGGCCGCGCATCGCCTGGAAGACATTGATGAACTCGTCGATGGACTGGAGGCGCTGGCATGAGACGGCCTCTGGTTTGCCTGCACGGCTGGGGTATGCGCGGCGCTGTTTTTAATAACCTGGGGACAGCGCCCCGATTATTCCCTGACCTGCCCGGCTACGGCGCTACCGCGCTACCGAATGACTACAACGCGGCTTGCCTGGCGGACATCCTCGCCAAAAATGCCCCGGAAAAAATCATCCTGCTCGGCTGGTCCATGGGCAGCCTGATTGCGCAGGCCTGGGCAGCGCGGCATCCGCAGCAGGTGGCGGCGCTGGTACTGGTGGCGGCTACGCCGTGTTTTCAGCAACGCACGGACTGGCCGCATGGCCTCCCGGAAAACGAGGTCGCGGCCTTTACAATGGGGGTCGCCAACGACTGGCGGGCGACGCTGCAGCGCTTTTTATCCCTTCAGGCCCGCGGCAGCGAGGATGCGCGCAGTCTGATTGCGCACCTCCGCGCTGAACTGGTTGCCGGTGGGGAGCCACGCCCGGAGACGCTGACAGCCGGGATGCGCTTGCTGGCCGAAACCGATCTGC
>Ga0194120_10010845_pt1 | contig 11120 bp, 8 predicted proteins | sample TA2MahCa65mmetaG_FD_148642 | JGI IMG/M metagenome (GOLD analysis project Ga0194120, IMG submission 148642) | Freshwater microbial communities from Lake Tanganyika, Tanzania - TA2015019 Mahale Deep Cast 65m | ecosystem: Environmental > Aquatic > Freshwater > Lake | place: Tanzania: Lake... | reverse complement strand
CAGCCAACGTCTTGGAAATCGCCGCCGTCAACGTCGTCTTCCCATGATCAATATGACCCATCGTCCCAATGTTCACATGAGGCTTCGTACGCTCAAACTTTGCCTTCGACATTTCCTATCTCCGTTTGTTCTGTGGGTGGTTTGTTGGATTTCTTGAAACTGGTTTGGTAGCGGCGATCGGGATCGAACCGATGACCTTCCGATTATGAGCCGGATGCTCTGACCAACTGAGCTACGCCGCCATCGCCGTGCCGGGTTGATCCGAACCAGGCGGAGCCCTCTGTGGGAATCGAACCCACGACCTTTTCCTTACCATGGAAACGCTCTGCCGACTGAGCTAAGAGGGCGTGACCCGAGCGGACCCGAGACGGCTAGTGATGCTATCCGCGGATTTTTCGGGTTCTCCGCCCGCTGTCGGGGCTAGTTTCGGGGGCGGTGTCGAGCATGAACGAGCCCCCGGAACACATCGCCCTGCGGCCCGCCACCATCGCCGACGCCACCGCCATCGCCGCCATCTACAACCACGAGGTCGAGCACACCACGGCAACCTTTGATCTGGTTCTCCGCACTCTGGCCGACCAAGAAGCCTGGATCGCCGCCCGGACCGGTGCCTTTAGCGCCATCGTCGCGGTGAACGCCGAGGGTGAGGTTCTGGGATTCGGTGCCCTCTCCCCCTACAAGGAACGGGCCGCGTACCGCACCTCGGTCGAGGATTCGATCTACGTCGACCGGTCACTCTTCCGGCGCGGGATCGGCCGTCTCCTTCTCAGCGCACTCCTGGAGGTCGCCCGCGAGTCGGGTTTCCACGCGGTCTTCGCCCGCATCGAGGCGAGCGGCTCGGCGTCACGCGCACTCCACGAAGCCTGCGGGTTCCGCCTCGTCGGTGTGGAGGTCGAAGTCGGACGCAAGTTCAATCGGTGGTTGGACGTCGCAGTGATGCAGTGCCTTTTGCACGAAACGAAAAACGACTCCGTCCGTTGATCGGGCGGAGTCGTTTTCGGGTTGGGCTGTTTTTTGTGCGGAGCCACCCGCAGTGGGCCGGGAAGGATTTGAACCTCCGTAGGCAATGCCGGCAGATTTACAGTCTGCTCCCTTTGGCCGCTCGGGCACCGACCCTTTGCGTGGGAGAGGTTACAGGCTGGGTAGCGTTTCGCACATGCCCTCATTCGACATCGTCTCGCAAGTCGACCGCCAGGAACTGCGCAATGCGGTCGACCAGGCCCAGCGGGAAATGGCCAACCGCTTCGATTTCAAGAACACCGATTCATCCATCGAACAGAACGAGCTGGTGATCACCATCCGCACGATCAGCGAGGAAAAGGCCCGCGCCGTGCGCACCCTGCTGGAGGAGAAGTTCGTGAAACGCGGCATGTCCCTGAAGGGCATCGACTGGGGCAAGTTCGAGCAAGCCTCGGGTGACACCGTCCGTCAGGTCGTCACCGTGAAGGTCGGCATCAACTCCGACAAGGCCCGCGAAATCAACAAGCTGATCAAGGAAAAAGGCCCGAAGGGCGTGTCGAGCCAGACCCAGGGCGAACAGATTCGCGTCACCGGCAAGAAGCGCGACGACCTGCAGGCTGTCATCGCGCTGCTCAAGGGATCCGACCTGGAGGTCCCCTTGCAGTTCGAAAACTTCCGCGACTGAGCGCGAAGCGGTTCTGGTTCAGTCTTCGGTGGACTGAGCTGCGCGGCTCTGCAGCTCGGCGACGACGCTTGCATCGGCAAGGGTGGTCGTGTCTCCGAGGTTGCGGCCCTCAGCAACGTCACGCAGCAGACGGCGCATGATCTTGCCGCTTCGGGTCTTTGGCAGATCGGGCGTGAAGTAGATCGTCTTTGGTTTTGCGATTGCGCCGATTTCCTTGGCGACGTGGTTGCGCAGATCGGTCTCGGTCGCTTGGGCACCGCCGCGCAAGGTGACGTAGGCGATGATCGCCTGGCCGGTCGTCGCATCGTTGGCACCGACAACCGCCGCCTCGGCGACGCTGGGATGCGATACGAGTGCCGACTCGACCTCGGTCGTGGAGATGCGGTGGCCCGACACGTTCATCACGTCGTCGACACGACCCAGCAACCACAGGTAGCCGTCGTCGTCGAGCTTCGCGCCGTCGCCGGCGAAATACCGACCCGGGAATCTGGCCCAGTAGGTCTCCTTGTAGCGCTCGGGGTCACCCCAGATGCCGCGCAGCATTCCCGGCCACGGGTGCGTCAGCGTGAGATAGCCACCGCCCTTGGTGATGGTCCTGCCGGACTCGTCGACCACTTCAGCGCCTACTCCGGGGAGAGGGAACGTCGCCGACCCTGGCTTTGTCGTGGTTGCACCCGGCAGCGGACTGATCATGATGCCGCCCGTTTCGGTTTGCCACCAGGTGTCGACGACCGGACAGTCGCCACGGCCGATGTTCTCGCGGTACCACATCCACGCTTCGGGGTTGATGGGTTCACCGACGCTGCCGATGACGCGCAACGAGGAGAGATCGTGCTTGGCGGGTTCCTGCGTTCCCCACTTCATGAAAGTGCGAATCGCAGTGGGGGCGGTGTAGAAGATGGTGACTCCGTACTTCTCGACGATGCTCCAGAGACGGTCGTTGCCCGGAAAATTCGGGACCCCTTCGTAGATCACCTGCGTCGCGCCATTCGACAACGGGCCGTACACGATGTAGGAATGTCCCGTCACCCACCCCACGTCGGCCGTGCACCAGTAGACGTCGGAATCGGGGTGCAGATCGAATACATACTTGTGCGTGTAGGTCACGTGCGTGAGGTAACCGCCAGTGGTGTGCATGATGCCCTTGGGCTTGCCGGTCGTGCCGCTGGTGTAGAGAAGGAACAGCAGTTGTTCCGAATCCATCGGTTCGGCTGCGCACCTTTTATCGGCCCTGGCCATGAGCTCGTGGTACCAGTGGTCGCGACCGGCGGACATGTCGACCGCATTTCCACCACGCCGTACGACCACGACGTGTTCGATCGACGGTGTCGATGCGAGCGCCTCGTCGGCCTGGGGCTTGAGTGCGAACACCTCGCCCCTTCGCCAACCGCCGTCGGCGGTCACGAGAACCTTTGCGCTCGCATCGTTGATGCGATCGGCGAGAGCCTGCGAACTAAAACCACCGAAAACAACGGAGTGCGCCGCCCCGATGCGCGCACAGGCCAGCATCGCCACGACGGCCTCGGGGATCATCGGCAGGTAGATGTTGACGCGATCACCGCGGGTGACACCGAGACCACGCAACACGTTTGAGAAGCGTTCGACCTCGTCGAGCAACTGGGCGTAGGTGATGGTGCGGGTGTCGCCCGGTTCACCTTCCCAGTGAATGGCAACCTTGCCGCCACGGCCGGCCTCGACGTGACGATCGAGGCAGTTGTACGCGACGTTCAATTGCCCGCCGATGAACCACTTGCTGAACGGCGGATTCCACTCACACACCGTTTGCCACGGCTGCGACCACGACACGAGTTCTTCTGCTTGGCGGGCCCAGAACGCCTCGTAGTCGGCATGGGCTTCGTCATAGAGATGGGTACCAACGACGTGTGCCCTCTTCTTGAAGGCCTCGCTGGGGGGGAACTTCCGCTGCTCGAGGAGGAGTGCTTCGATTGTTTCATCCGCCATGGACGCAACCCTAGTGGCGCGCGAAACGACGCTTCCTCCGACTACGAACCCGCAGAGCAAGTCGTAACACCACGCTCACGGCAGCCAACTTCGTTCGCATCGATGGTCGTGATCACGGCGCGGGGGCACCGGCCGGCGGGAGCGTGTGCGCGAGGCCACGACCGATGGGATCGCCGCGGTCGGCTTCGAGCGTGCACGACACGCCGAACGTGCCGAGATGACGCCCGGCCCGGTCTCCACGTGTTTTGCGGTCGGAGAGGAAAGACTCGCGCCACAAAGCGCACGGGTGCACGGCAACACCGCCATGATCGAGTCCTGTGGTCCCACGGGCCCGGAGGGACGCGCAAGGTCGCCGTGAGGGTTTCCCGCAACCCCGGTGACGGCGGGTGTCGACCGGCTAGAAGCCGCAGACCTGATCGGGGTCCCTAGCCGGTTCGATAGGTCAATGCAGTGAAGCCTCCGAGGCCACTCACGTCGAGCAATGCCTGAGCTTCGCTGATCCGTGAGCGCATCTTCATCGCGGCCAGATCGGGTTTTGCTGCCGCCGCTAGCCACGCGCTCCGCCCCTCCGCCACGAGGTCATCGATGCCCCACAGTCGCAGAAACTGCGCTTGTGTACGGATCGCTTCTGGGGCGGCGACGGCTTCCAACTGGTCGAGCATGACCTGTGTGGTGATGTCCTGTGTGCCGGGGTCCGTCAAATAATGGCCACCACGTTCGTGCATCGCGTAGGTGCGCAACCATTCACGCCACGGCGACGACGCGGCGGCCGCAGTGAGCGGCGAGCAATAGTCGAACAACAACACATACCCCCGTGCGAGTCGGGTGAGGGCATCGGCGAGCCAGGCCTGCGCGGCGTGTTGTATCGGTGCGCGCGCTCCGTGCGGTGCATTCGTCGGCAGTACGGACGGCAGGACATCGAAGGGTCGCAGTACCTCGACGAAACGACCACCACTCGATGCGACCCACGCTTCGCGCCAGCCCCCGTCGAAGACCGCGATGTCAAAGGGCAGATTGTCGAGCAGTTCGTTGGCGATGATGACGCCGCTGAATGCTGCTTCAGGCATCGTTGATCGCGACTCGACCCCGTCGGGGTGACGTGCACGTTGCACCGCCGACACTTCGACGGCCACGTAACGCCCCGCGTCCAGACACGCGGGCCTTGCGGCCAGAATCGACCGTGCGAGTGTGCCCGGGCCGGCTGCAGCCTCGACGACCGTGAAATCGGCCGGTGAAGCCATCTCCTGCCACCACGCATCGAGTGCTCGCGCAAGAACAGTGCCGAACAACGGACCCACCTCGGGAGACGTGATGAAGTCCCCACGGCGACCTGCTGAACCGGCCCCTGAATAGAAACCGTCCTCACCGTAGAGGGCGAACTCCATGAATCGACGGAACGGAATCGCACCGCCCGCCGCGGAAATCTCCGCGTGGATGAGATCAGCCGGCGAAGGCACCGGCAAAAATGGCGAGATCGCCGAAGTGCAGCGCCACACCGGGCAGCACACCGAGTGCCAGCGTCGAGATCGTCGTGATCGCCAGCGCAAGTACCAATTGTGCAGGTGTGCGAATCGGCATGGTGTTGGCATCGGGCACCGGCCGCATCCAGATTTCACGCATCACGTTGCCGTAGTAGCCGAAGGCGACGACCGAGTTCACCGCACCGATGACCGCAATCGCATACGCCCAACCGGTGCCGGCTTCGAGAACCGCCTGGAACGCCGAGAACTTGCCGATCCAGCCGCCGAGCGGCGGAATGCCCGCGAGCGAACCGAGGAAAAACGTCATGACCACACCGAGAGCGGGTGCATAACCAAATAGACCACCGAACGATGAAATCTCACCGCTGCGCGTCTTGCGGCTGACGGTGAGAATCACGGCGAACATTCCGAGGTTCGTTGCCGCATAGACGATGAGGTAGGTCACGACCGATCGCAGGGCGGCCCCCCCTGCGCCTCCCTCGGCCGCCACGGCGAGCGGCATCAAGATGAATCCACCCTGGCTGATCGACGAGTAAGCGAGCATGCGCACGATGTTTGTTTGCCGCAAGGCGAGCACGTTGCCGACGGTCATCGTCAGCACGGCCAGCACCCACACGAGTGGCTGCCACACGTCCGACCCTTCGGGCACCGCGACATAGAGCACCGTCACCAGGGCCACGAATCCGGCCGCCTTCGACGCCACAGAGAGGAACGCGGTCACGGGCGTGGGTGCACCCTCGTAGGTGTCGGGCGCCCATGTATGGAAGGGAACCGCCGACACCTTGAAGGCGAAGCCGACGATCACGAAGACGATCGCGATGATGCGCACTGCCGTCAGTTCACCCGAAATCGATGCCCCAATGTCGGACAGGAGCGTCGAATTGGTCACGCCGTAGAGGAGCGACATGCCGTAGAGCATCACCGCCGACGCAAACACGCCGAGCAGGAAATATTTCACGCCCGCCTCGTTGCTCTTCGCGTCGCGCTTGCGCCAAGCAGCGAGCATGTAGGCGGGGATGGAGAGGAACTCGAGTGCGACGAACACCGAGATGAGATCCCTACTCGACGTCATCATCATCATGCCCAGAATGCTCGAGAGCATGAGCACCCAGTACTCGCCCTGGTAGTACTCGCCCTCCTCGATGTAGGTGGTCGAGAGCAACACGACGACGTAACCCGCGAGCAGGAAGAGGCCCTTGAGAATGAGGCTGAAGTCGTCGATCACGTAGCGACCGTCGAACATGGCACGCGCGCCACCGTCGTCGAGGGCGAGGGTCAGAACCGGGATGAACGCGCCGAGCAACGTGAAGCCGGAGAGGCTGGCGAGCAGCCACTTGCTGCGCTCCGCGAGGAACAAGTCGACGAGCATCACGACGCACAAGCCGAGAGCCACCACGATCTCGGGAGCGAGACCGTGGTAGTCGACGGTGGGCACCGTCCACGACACTGCGGCCAGGAGCGGGGACGACACTGGTTCAGCCGCCGAATCCGGAGACGATCGTGGTGACCGCCGGGTCGATGATCTTGAACATGAGGTTCGGTAGGACACCGAAGAGCACGATCGCGACGAGGAGCGGCGTCCATGCAATCCACTCGAGCGTGTTGACGTCGTGGACTTCGTCGTGGCCGTCGCCGTGATGGTGTCCGTGACCGTCACCCTGGCCGGTGAACTCGGGGTTCGGCTCGCCGAATGCCGTGCGCTGGTAGAGCCAGAGCAGATATGCGGCGGCAAAGACTGTTCCGAGCGCGGCGATCACCATGTAGACACGGAAGGCCTCTTCTGACAACCCGTCGGCCGGGTTGTAGGCCGAGAGGATCGCGGGGAATTCACCCCAGAAGCCGGCAAGACCCGGCAGTCCCAGCGACGCCATCGCGCAGAAACCGAGGATCCAACCGAGCTTCGGCACCTGCTGGAGCATGCCGCTGAGACGGGAAATTTCGAGGGTGTGGTAACGCTCTTTGACGCTTCCGGCGATGAAGAACAACATGCCGGTGATGAGACCGTGGGCGACCATGCCGAACACGGCGGCGTTCATACCAAAGGAGGTGAGCGTCGAGATGCCCAACATGACGAAGCCCATGTGGGCCACCGACGAGAACGCGATGAGTCGCTTCATGTCGGACTGTGCGAGACAGCCGAGCGCACCGTAGATGATGCCGATGACGGCGAGGAGGCCGATCCACGGCGCCCATTCGACGGCGGCACCGGGAAGAGTCGGGATGGCGATGCGCATGAATCCGTAGGTACCGAGCTTCAGCAAAATCGCAGCGAGGATCACCGAACCCTGCGTGGGTGCCTGCGTGTGCGCGTCGGGCAGCCACGTATGGAACGGGAACATCGGCACCTTCACCGCAAAGCCGATGAACATGCCGGCGAAGATCCACACCTGGGTGTTCTTCGCGATCGCACCACCGTTCTCGACGAGGTACGGAATCGCAAAGCTCTCTGCACCCGTCTTGAAGAACAGTGCGAGGAATGCAACCAGCATGAGTGCCGAGCCGAACATCGTGAATAGGAAGAATTTGAGCGACGCGTACTGACGGTTCTCGCCGCCCCACACACCGATCATGAAGTACATCGGCAACAAGACGATTTCGAAGAACACGAAGAAGAGGATCAGATCCTGGGCAATGAAGGTTCCCGCCATGCCCGTCTGCAGAACCAGCATCAACATGAGGAATGCCTTGGGGTTTCCCGGTGACGGGATGTGGTTCCAGCTGTAGATCATCACGAGCACCGTGATCACCATCGAAAGGAAGTACAGCGGCAGGCTGATGCCGTCGACGCCGATGTGATAGGTGCTCTTGATCACCGAGATCCAATTCGTCTCGGCGACGAACTGCATCTTGCCGGCCTGGTCGTAGTCGAATTGCGTCATCGTGTACACGCCGACAGCAAGGGTCGCCAGTGCCGTCAGCAATGCGACCGCCTTGTTCAATTGTTCCTCCGCCTTGGGGATGAACAGCATCACCAGCACACCGGCCAGCGGTAGGAAGGTGCCGACGCTGAGCACCCAGTTGGCGTCACGGAGTTGGTCCATGCCGAATTGCTCCTCAGGTGTTGATGATGATTAGGACGAGACCTGCCACCGCCGCAGCGGCAAACAGCAGAGCCCCGTATTGGTTGACTTTTCCTGACTGAACCGGACGCAAAGCGCCACCCGCACCGCGGGCAACCGTGCCGGAACCGTTCACTGCACCGTCGACCACTCGCTGGTCGACGTTGCGGTAGACCCAACGCGCGATGCCCTTGGTGCCGTGTCCCGCACCGTTCACCACGCCGTCGAGAATGTTCTGGTTCACCCAGTACGCACCCTTCGCGATCGGATGGGCGACACCCCTGACGATGACTTTTTCGTAGAGGTGGTCGAGGTAGTACTTGTTGACCAGGAAGCCATGGCCTGCGGCAAGCAGCCTGTTCCTCTTGGTCAGACCGACAACCAAGCCACGCTTGCGCGTGTAGAGCTGCACGCTGACGAGCCAGCTGAGAACGATGCCCAGGAAGACGATCGCCGTCGACAGCGCGGCCTTGGACCACTTGAACGGCGCGTGCTTCACGTACGGCGCGTGGCAGACACCCACTTCGGGGGTTTTCTTGCCGCAGACCGACGAATGCGAGTCGCCGTAGCCGCCCGCTTCGGTCGAATGTCCCTCTCCATAGGCGTACGCCGTTGCCTCTTCGCCACCTTCGACGGGTGCCACAGTCGCCATCAACGGCGCCGGCGCCATGTTCGTATCCGGCGAAACAACTTCCTCGCCGGCAACGACGGTGTCCTCGGTGGCAATCACCTCGGTAATTGCGACCGTGTCGGGCGGCAACGTGTCGGCCGTGCGAAAGCCGCGCAACTCGCCGATCGCCGCGCGGTCGACATCGCCGACAACGACCGGTCGCGGCTCGACCCACTTCTTCATGTTTTCCCACTTCTCACCGAAGGGGACCGCGTTCAAGAGACCCGCACCGACCGCCAGTGTGGCAAGGATGACGAGGGGCACGGTGATGAGGGCGTTCGACTCGTGCGGTCCGTGCGACGCGTGCGTCTCATGACCGCCATGGTCCGACGCATGCGCGTCGTGCACGTCATGATGTTCCTCCTCATGGTGTCCGCCGGCGAGCACACCGCGGGGTTCACCAAAGAAGGTGAGATAGGTAGCGCGTGTCATGTAGGCCGCGGTCATGAAAGCGCCGACCAAGCCAACGATCATGAAGATGTCGTAACCCGCATAGCCCACGTTGTCGATGATTTCGTCCTTCGAGAAGAATCCCGACAGCGGGAACACGCCGCACAGTGCGAGCGTCGAGATCACCCATGTCCCGAAGGTGACCGGCATGTACTTGCGCAGGCCACCCATGTCCTTCTTCATGTCGAAGGAGTGGTGCGAGCCACTGTGGCTGACCGAGCCGGCGGCGAGGAACAAACAGGCCTTGAAGAACGCGTGGGTGAAGATGTGGAACACGGCCGGCAGCCATGCACCCGCGCCGAGCCCCATCATCATGTAGCCGAGTTGCGACACCGTCGAGTATGCGAGCACTTTCTTGATGTCGTCCTGCACGAAGGCCAGAAGGGCCGCGATGATGATCGTGATACCACCGATCAACGTGATGAAGTTCATCGATGAGCCGTAGATGTTCATGCCCTCGTAGAACACCGGGAAAAGACGCGCGACGAGGAACACACCCGCGACGACCATCGTCGATGAGTGGAGCAGCGAACTGACGGGGGTCGGACCCGCCATGGCGTCGGGCAACCATGTGTGCAACGGGAACTGACCCGACTTGCCGATGCAGGCGGCGAAGAGCGCAAAAGCACCGGCCGTGATGGCCACGCTGCCCGGGCTGCCGCTGAGCGCCCACGCCGAAAGTCCGCGGATACTGAAGCCCGAAACACCGAGGTTCTCCCGGGTCCAGGAGTTCGCACTGAAGAAGAGAATGCTGGTACCCGCGAGGAGGCCGATGTCACCGGTGCGGGTGGTGAAGAACGCCTTGAGGGCGGCACGGCTGTTCGCCTTGTCCTCCCACCAGTGACCGATCAGCAGGAACGAACAGAGGCCCATGATTTCCCAGCCGAGAATGAGCTGGATCATGTTGTCGGCGATGACCATGTTCATCATGCCCGCCGAGAACAAGGTGAGCGACGCGAAGAAGTGCGTGTAGCGGCGGTCGCCGCGCAGGTACTCGAGCGAATAGACCTGAACCAGTGTCGAGATGAAAGCGACGACGACGAGCACCGTCAGCGACAGACCATCCATGTGTTGGCCGATCGACAGGTCGATTCCACCGCTCTGCCACCAGTTCCAAGTGCGGATGACGGGCTCGATGTACTGGCCCTCGGACGCGGAGTTGACGCGGTCGATCCACTGGAAGGCGGCACCACCGGCGAGCACGAGCGAGGCGACCATCGACAAGACACCAAGTTCGCTGCCCTTCATCGGCAGCTTCTTGCCGAACAGGATGATCAGCGCGAAGGCAACCGCAGGGATGACCGGAATGATCCAGGCGTTGTCGAGGAACCAACCCGACTTGAGGGCGACGGCGGCGGTTTCGGCAGCGGCTTGGGGGGCGGCGAACATGATCAGCCCTTCATCTCCGAGAGCTCCTCGAGGCCGATCGACTTGCGGTTGCGGTAGACGAGGAGAACGAGTGCCAAGCCGACACCGACCTCAGCCGCGGCCACCGCGATGATGTAGAGCGCGAACACATGGCCGTCGGCGCTGCCATTGCGGAGTGCGAACGCGATGAGGTTGAGGTTGACGGAGTTGAGGATCAACTCGATGGACATCAGCACCATGACCGCGTTGCGGCGGGCGATCACGCCATAGACACCGATGCAAAAGAGTACGGCGGCAAGGATGAGGAACTGGTTGACGAGCATCGGTCAGTCCTTCCTCGCGAGAACGATCGCACCGATCACGGCGACAAGCAGGACGAAGGAGAGCGCCCAGAACGGCAACAGGTACGGCCCAAAGATCAGATCCGAGATTTCCTGTGTCGAAACCACGGCCGCATCCTTGGGCAGCTCCTCGTCGCCGAAACC
>Ga0194120_10010833_pt1 | contig 11124 bp, 15 predicted proteins | sample TA2MahCa65mmetaG_FD_148642 | JGI IMG/M metagenome (GOLD analysis project Ga0194120, IMG submission 148642) | Freshwater microbial communities from Lake Tanganyika, Tanzania - TA2015019 Mahale Deep Cast 65m | ecosystem: Environmental > Aquatic > Freshwater > Lake | place: Tanzania: Lake... | reverse complement strand
AATGCACACGTGGCCGCGCGCGAGTGGAAGGACGACATCATCTTCCTGCGGAAGATCGTCTCCGGACGTTCCGATCGGAGCTACGGAATCCAGGTCGCCAGGCTCGCGGGACTCCCCGGCTCCGTCGTCGCCCGCGCCAGGGAGATCCTGAGCGGGCTCGAGCGCGACGAGCTGTCGCGCGGCGGCCGGCCTACCCTGTCCGGGGATCGCAGCGTCCTGGACACGCAGCAACTGGGCCTGTTTGCGCTCGACAACCCCCAGCCCCGTGGTGATGACGAGCTCATCCGACGGCTGAAGGCGATTGACGTGGATGACACGACGCCACGCCGGGCGCTGGAGCTGCTCGCGGAACTGAAAAAGCTGAGCGGGTGATGTCGGGATGGATTGCCGTGGGAGCTGGGAGTTGGCTGTTGACCGTTGTCCTGTCCGGGTGTGTGTCGCGGCCGCCGGAGGACGACATCGTGCGTGTCCTGATTCGCCGCCCCGACCGGTTTCGACCCGCGAGCTGCGACCGACGAGCATTCCCGACGCGTCCACCAGCTCGTCTTCGACGAGCTCCCGGCGCTTGCCGACACGATCGAGCATCCCGATCCGCTCACCTACGTCGTGCGCCTGCGCCACGGCGTCCAGTTCCATGACGGCCGCACGCTGACCGCGAAGGACGTCGTCTATACGTTCGGCAGCTCGCTCTATCCCACCATCATCGCCGCGCGCGACGCCTACACGGTGGCATTCACGCTGAAGGAGCCGTCCGGCACGTTCCTCGGACAGCTCGCCGTGCCGGTCGTGCCGGCGGGCGCCGGCGACGCGCTGCGCACGTTTCCCATCGGCACCGGTCCCTACCGCTTCGCGCGCTATCGCGTGGACGAGCAGGTGGAGCTGACGGCCTTCGAGGGCTACTGGGACGGGCTGCCGCAGAATGCCGGCATCACCCTGCGCATCATCCGCGACGAAGCGACGCGTGTCCGGGAGCTGCAGAACGGGACGGCGGACATCTCCATCGACCACGCGCGGGTGATCGCGCGGCCGAACATCCAGAACATGCGGCTCACACCGCACGCCAGCTTCTCGGCGTTGAAGGACGTGAAGAAGGTGGCGCCGTACGGCCCGGACTTCACCGGGCCGTCGGACGCCGGCGGGGGGCATCCCCGCCCCGCGCCGCAGGCGCCTCCCCCGTGACTGTGATCGTGGCGCCGAGCACGGGGTGGGGACACCCCGGCGACAGGACCCGCCCCGTCATGGCGCCACGCGGCTGTTACGTGACCAGCGCTCTCGGCGGACCTTACGAGGTCCGCCCTACGAGCCGAGCTCGGCGCGGGCTTCAGCCGTGTACGGCGACGTCGGGTGTTCGTCCACGATCTGCGTGAACGCCTTGCGCGCCTCTTCCTGGTCGCCTTTCGCGGCGTAGGCGCGGCCGAGCTCCATCAGGATGGCGTCCCTGGGCAGGTTCTCGTCGGTGCTGGAGGAAAGCTCCTTCCAGGTGACGATGGCTGCGTCGATCTGCCCGGCCTGCATCTGCGTGTCGGCCTTGCCGAGCCGCGCCATGCGGCCGTAGATGCTGTCGCTCTCCGCGCGCGCAATCACGTCGTCGAACGCCTGCAGCGACTCGGCGTGACGGCCGAGCGCCGCCAGGGCCGACGCGTAGTGGTAGCGCGCGGTGACGGCGGCCTCGGTATCCGGGAAGGTCTCCGCCGCGGTCTTCAGTTTCGGCAGCGCCGCGGTCAGCTTCGCGGATTCGGTCGCATACGTGCCGACGGCGCCCATCGTCGCCGCGGCCGGCACCTCGCCGGGCTGCGACGCCGTCGAGCTGGCGGGCACGACCTGCGCGTTGAGCGTCACGAGCGCGTTGGCGAGCAGCGCCTGCGCGGGCGCCTCGTCCTGCCCGCGCCACATCATGAAGGCGAAGATGAGGCCCACGGCCACCACGACCGCGAGGGCGATCTTGGTGATCTGGTTACCGCGCGTCTCGAACACCTCGCGCGCGGCGATCAGCGTCGACGCCAGCTCGTTTTCCTTGAGGTGATGACGTTCTCTTCTTTTCATAAATCACAAATCGCAAATCGCAAATCGCAAATTGCATGGCGTCCCCGGGCAGAATTGAACTGCCGGCCTCGCGCTTAGGAGGCGCGCGCTCTATCCATCTGAGCTACGGGGACGTAGCTCCTTATTTTAATACTGCAGCACCGAATAGACCTGTTCCCCGGCCAGCCGCTCCTTGCCGTTGAGGAACAGCAGCTCGATGAGGAAGGCAAGACCGTGCAGCTCGCCGCCCAGCTTCTTGACGAGCTGCGCGGCGGCAGCCGCCGTGCCGCCGGTCGCCAGCACGTCGTCCACGATCAGGACCCGCTGCCCGCGGGCGACGGCGTCCTCGTGGATTTCGAGGGCGTCCTTGCCGTACTCGAGGTCGTAGGTCTCCTTGAGCGCCTTCGCCGGCAGCTTCCCCGGCTTCCGGATCGGGATGAACCCGGCGCCGATCTTCTGCGCCACGGCGCCCCCGAGGATGAAGCCGCGGCTCTCGATCCCCACCACGACGTCGATCCCCTGGCCCGTGTACGGCGTCGCCAGCAGATCGACGGTGACCGTGAACCCCCGCGGATCGCGAAGGAGCGTGGTGATGTCGTAGAAGAGGATGCCCGCCTTCGGGAAGTCCGGGACGTGGCGAATGTGCTGTTTGAGATCCATGCTCACCGTATCGAAAAGCTCTTGTACCCGCCCGTGACGTCGTCGACCACGTCGACGCGATCCACGCGCGCGCCGCCGGGCCCGCGCCTGAGCGCACGCTCGACGCGGTCCACGGCGTCCGCGTCGCCTTCAACGAACGCTTCCACGCGCCCGTCGGGCAGGTTGTGCACCCAGCCGGTCACGCCCTCGCGCACGGCCGCGTCGCGGGTGAACCAGCGAAAGCCCACGCCCTGTACACGGCCACTCACCAGGAAGCGACGGGCGCTCACCATCACGAGCGAAGGAGGATTATACGTGCGAAGGTAGCGGGTGCGAACGTGCGCGGGTGCGCGAGCACGCGGCCGCCGTGCCATACTGATCGGTATGCCCTATCCGGAATCGTTCATCGGGCCCATGCGCGCGGAGCTGAGCCGCCTGGGAATCGAGGAGCTGAAGACCGCGGACGCCGTTGACGAGGCGGTGCGCGCCACGCCCGGCACGCTGATGATCGTGGTGAACTCGATGTGCGGCTGCGCCGCGGGCAAGGCGCGTCCCGGCATCGCGCTCGCGCTGCAGCACGGCGTCACGCCGGACCGCGTCGCCACCGTGTTCGCCGGCGGCGACATCGAAGCCACCGAGCGCGCGCGGACGTATTTCACGGGCTGTCCGCCCTCATCGCCGTCGGTTGGTCTGCTGAAGAACGGCACGCTCGTATGGATGCTCGAGCGCCGGCAGATCGAAAACCAGGGCGCAGAACAGATCGCCGCCGCGCTCCGCGGCGCGTTCGACCAGTTCTGCGGCTAGTCGAGGTCGCGGAACAACTCCGCGAGATCGAGTGCCAGTTCAGGAATCGTCGCGGAGACCAAGCGGTCTCCTGCGGCGATGTTCGCATCGCCGTAGTGACCGCCCCGCCACACTGAGACTTCAATCCGGCGGGCATCGGCGTCGACGATCCAGTACTCGGGGATATCGAACCGCGCCAACAGGTCGCGCTTCCGGCCGCGGTCATTCCTGGCGATGGTCGTGCAGTGCCAACCAGAGTCGTTGCGCAACGACCCGGTGGATAGGAAGTGGCGATGGCACCACGTACAGCTCTCCGTCGTACAGCTCGTACCGGTTTCTGTCTTCCGGCATGCGCTGCAGATCGGCGTAGCTGACGCGACGCGTCACCGTCTCCACACGACGCATCCTACCATCGTCAGATGCCCGATCCGTGCCGTCACGGTTCGTTCCGAGAGTCTTCGATTGTGTGGCGCAGTGTTGCAGGAACTGCAGCGTGTGCGGCGCGAAGAGCGTGAGGATTCTGCGTACCTGCATCGCGGGCGTCGCCCGAAACAGAGCCGCAATCCGGGCTGTCGGCACGGCGGTTGCCTTGACCATGGCTGGTGGCGTAAGAACGTCACCGGCAGGAGACGACACATGGCAGCCAGAACGAAGATCGCCGCGATAGTGCTGGGAGTGGCCGCCGCCGGCAGCACCCTCCTCGCGGACACGCTTGTCCTCCGCGACGGACGCCGCGTGCAGGGCGAGCTGATTGGCGTCTACGGGCGCGAGATCGAGTTCGAGGAGCGCAGCGGCTTCAGCCGCCGCGCGATGCGGATTCCCCGCCAGGACATCCTCCGCATCGAGTTCGACAACCCGGGCCAGGGCTCCGGCTTCGGCCGGCAGGACGAGAACGCCGGCGGCGTCCCCCGCGGCATGCGCGAGCGGACCGTCAACGTCACGGCGCGCGAGGTGTGGACCGACACGGGCATCGACGTCCGCGCCGGATCGCCGATCTACTTCATGCCGTCCGGCGAGTGGCGCTGGGGGCCCAACCGGCGCGACGGCGCGGCCGGCGAGAGCGGGTCACCGTTCAACCGCCTGAGACCGATGCCGAACCAGCCCGCGGCGGCCCTGATCGGACGTATCGGCGACGACCTGAGCGCTTTCATCATCGGCAGCGACCCGCGCCCCGTCCGCGCGCGGGCGTCGGGGCGCCTCTACCTCGGCATCAATGACGATGTGCTCGAGGACAACACGGGCAGCCTGCGCGTGGTGGTCGCGTATTGACGCGGACGTCCTAGCCAGATGAGGTTTCGCCGCCGGGTGCCGATTATGCGGACATGCAGCCGGCGGCGGCCTTCGCCGACCTTCTCGACAGCCTGGCAGGCGGGCTTCCTGCCGGCGAACCCGCGCGGACGTGGAATCCGGGAGTCGCGACGCGGCCGCTCTTCTCGTTCCGCAAGCCGGCGCGCCGGCTGTCCGCGCCTGAGCGTGACGCGCTCGATCTCCTGAACAGCCTCGGCGCGCATCTGACCGACGACTTCACGCGCCGTGAGCTGCGCAGCGCTTTCCGGGCGCTCGCGCGCCGGTTTCATCCCGACGCGAATCCCCACGCCAGCGGCCGCGAGTTTGCGGCGGCGCGGGGGGCCTACGACATGCTGAGCAGACGCGTCTGAGCCGTGTGGTCCGGCTGATGCCGGACACTACGTACGACGCACGGCTGCGGTATCCTCTTCGGGCTATGACTCATACAGCCCGGGTCCTCCTGCTTGCCCTGATTTCGACCGCTGCGCTGGCGCAGAACTCGACCGACCCGTTCCCCGCGTCCATTCCAGCGAACGAGGGCGTGATCCGCGTCGGCATCGCGGAGTTCGCCGCGCTGCCGGACATCGACGGTGTTCCCGCGCGCATGATGCAGCTGGTGAACGAGCCCGGCACGCGCCGCCTGTTCGTCAACGATCAGCGGGGCCCGATCTACACCGTCAGCTACGACGGCAGGAACGTGCAGCTCTACGTCAACGTGAACGACGCGACGTACGGCCACCCGGTGCAGTCGATGGGACGCGAACGCGGCGTCCAGCACATCGCCTTCCACCCGCAGTTCGGCCAGGCCGGGGCGCCGGGCGCGGGCAAGTTCTACACGTGGGGCGACACGTCGAACCAGGCGCCGGCCCCTGACTTCACGTTTCCCGGCGGCGGGATGTCCACGCACGACAACGTGCTGCTCGAATGGACGACGAAGACGCCCGGCGCCGCCGCCTACGACGGTGGCGCGCCGAAGGAGCTGTTCCGCTTCCGCGATCCCTTCCAGAACCATAACGGGGGGTTCCTGACGTTCAACCCGCTGGCGCGCGAAGGCGCGCCCGACTTCGGCATGCTCTACATCGGCATCGCCGACGGCGGCAGCGGCGGCGACCCGCTGAACATGTCGCAGGACATGGGGCGCGGCTTCGGCAAGATCTTCCGCATCAACCCGCTCGGCACCAACAGCCGCAACACGAAGTACGGGATCCCTGCCGACAACCCGTTCGTCAGCCAGCCGGGCGCGCTGCCGGAGATCTGGGCGGTCGGCGTCCGCAACCCGCAGCGCGCCGCCTGGGATCCGCGCAACGGCAGCCTCTTCATCTCCGACATCGGCCAGAACATCGTCGAGGAAGTCAGCATCGCGACCCGGGGCGCGAACCTCGGATGGAATCAGTGGGAAGGCAGTTACCGGTTCGTCAGCCGTGACGCGGTGGACGTGGCGGCGCCGCGCGGCGATCCGACGATGACCTATCCGGTCGTGGAGTGGGGGCAGCTCGACCCGCTGCTGCAGCAGCAGTCAGCCGCCGGGGGCCTGGTCGTCTATCGCGCCGGCGCGATCCCGCAGATCGCCAACATGATTCTCTTCTCGGACATGCCCAGCGGCGAGATGTTCTACGTGAGCGCCGACAAGCTTCCGAGCGGCGGCCAGGCGGCCGTGCGCCGCGTGCTGTTCACCCACGGCGGCGCGGCGACGACGTTCCTGCAGGTGATCCAGGAGAAGAACAAGGCGCAGGGCAGGATGCCCGCCACGCGCGCAGACCTGCGCATGAGCCTCGGGCAGGACAACCAGGTCTATCTGCTGAACAAGGGAGACGGGACGATCCGCGTGCTGACGAAATAACTCCCAATGGCCAACTCCCAATGCCCAAGTCGCCTTGGAGGTTGGGCGTTGGAAGTTGCGAATTAACGAATGAAGGTGAATTTGGCCTGGCCGGACGTGCCGCTGCCCCACGGCCAGAGGAACGCGCCGTTGGTCGGCCGGGCCACAGCGCTGACGCGCACGTAGTACTCGCGGTTCGGCTGCAGGATCGCGGTCCGGAAGAGCGGCAGGCGCGAGATGCCGGTCATGAGCTGCCGCACCAGCGCCTCGTTTTCCGTCTGCTGCTGCAGATCGACCTTCCCGTCCACCGCGCGCACCACGGTGTGCTGCCGCGTCAGGTTGTCGTACTCGACGCTGTTGTTCACAACGGCGGTGGCGATCGTGCGATCGACCCACGCGGGGACTTCCAGCCGCAGGTCAATGGTGTAGGTGAAGGTGGTTTTCAGCCCGCTCCGGACCGCCGAACGCACCTCATCCGTAAAGCCGTCCGCCAGCTCGAAGGTCACCAGCACGTGGTCGTCGCGCACCAGCGGCACGATCCGCAGCCCTTCCTGCACCTGGGCGGCCAGGGGCGCGACCAGGAACACAACGGCAGCCAGAACGGCCACCACGGCACGCACGGAAGCCCTATTAACAGGGGTGAACCTGCGGTGCATCATTCGAGCCGGTTGAGACTGTAGCACAGCTCAACCTGAACCGAGATATGATTTTAGGTCTATCGTGCGCGGAGTGGGGCACTTCTTCAGGACGGCGGCCGCCGCACTGCTCGCTATCGTTGTCCTCGGACAACAGGGCTGGGCACAGCAGCAGAGCCTGACGCTCGCCTTGTTCGCGCGCTACCTGGATACGCTGCGCGTCGAGGCGGGTATGCCGGGGCTCTCGGCGGCAATTGTCGAGAACGGCACTGTCACCTGGGATACGGGGCTCGGCCTCCAGGACGTCGAGAACGTCGTGGCGGCGCGCGCCGACACACCCTACCCCGTGCTGGGGCTGACCGAGACGGTTGCATCGGCCGTGCTCCTGCAGCAGTGCGTCGAGCAGGGCGACCTCGAGCTGACCGACACGGCGCGCCGCTGGAACTCGGACTTTCCCGACGCCGCGAGCACGGTCGGCGACGTGCTTCGCCACCGTTCAGGCGGAAGCTTCCGGTACGACCCTGCGCGGTACGCCGCACTGACGGATGTCATCACGCAGTGCGCGCGCGAGCGGTACCAGCGGCTGGTGGCCTTCGAAGTGCTCAACCGGCTCGGCATGCGCAGCTCGGTCCCGGGTCACAACCTCGATCCCGATCGCTCGCTCTTCACCGAGAGCATGTTGTCGGACTACGCCGCTGTTCTTCGCCGCGTGGCCGTGCCGTACCGCATCGACAACAATCGTCCGTCTCGATCGACCTACGCGCCGGGCCGTCTCGACGCCTCCACGGGGCTCGTCTCGACCGCCCGCGATCTCGCGCAGCTCGATCGCTCGTGGAACGTGCTCCTCTCCTCCAGCACGCTGTCGCAGGCCTGGTCCGCCGGCAGCGGCGCGCCGACCGGTCTCGGCTGGTTCGTGCAGCCGTACAACGGTGAAAGCGTCGTGTGGCACTTCGGCGTCGCGCGTGGCGCCTATTCGTCGCTCATCCTCAAGGTTCCCAACAAGCACGTCACGCTCATCCTGCTCGCCAACAGCGACCGCCTCAGTGCGCCGTACACGCTCGAGAACGGCGACGTCACGCAGTCGGTGTTCGCGCGGCTCTTCCTCAGACTCGTTCTCCCGTAACGTGGTCCGCGTCGTTGCGGGCGTGCTCGTCCTGATCCTGGCGGGCGCCTCGCGCGCCGATGCCGACTGGCTGATCACGCCGTATCTCGCCATGGGGTTCGCCGGCGAGACGACGTTCCTCGTGCCCGAACGCGGGGCCGGCGAAAGCAAGCTGACGGTTGGCGCCTCGGTGGCGCTTCTCGGCGACGGCCTCCTGGGCCTGGAGGCCGACATCGCGCACACCGCGGGCTTCTTTCAGGGTGACGACCCGCTCGGCCTGATTCAGTCGAGCCGGGTGACGACGATGGGCGGGAACGTGATCGTGGCGGCGCCGCTGGTGGTGACGCGCGAGTCGCTGCGGCCCTATCTCGTCGGCGGCCTGGGGCTGATCCAGGCGCGGAGCGACGACGTCATCAGCATCTTTCCGCTGGACCGGGATCTGCTGGGGCTGACGCTCGGGGGCGGCGCGATCGGCATGCTGGGCGGTCGCACCGGTGTGCGGTTCGACCTGCGGCACCTGAAGGCGATCAGCGGCGAGGACGGGCCGCTGGCCCGGGACGGCGTGTCGCGCCTCAGTTTCTGGCGCGCCAGCCTTGGCGTGGTGGTTCGCTACTAGCGCGGTTTCGACTTCTTCGTAGTGTCCGGCTTTGCCCGGACCACGTTGATCGGCACCGCCGTGTGTGGTCCGGCTAAAGCCGGACACTACGAAGAAGTCGGAACCGCGCTAGCCACCCTGCGGCAGGCGCATCACGAACGATGCGCCGGCGGGCTTCTCTTCGATCGTCAGCGTTCCCTTGTGCGCTTCGGCGATCGCGCGGGCGGCCCAGAGGCCCAGGCCCGCACCCTGCCACGGATCCTTCGTCGACACGAACGGCTCGAACGCGCGCTCGCGCGGCTCCACCTGCACCCCTGGTCCTTCATCCGACACGCGCACCTCGACGTGCGGGCCGCTCTTGCGGAGCTCGACGTCGATCGTCGAGCGCGTGCCGGCCAGCGCCTGCTCGCTGTTGACGATCATGTTCAGGATGGCCTGCTGCAGGAGGCTGCTCGTCCCCGGCGCGACGTAGCTCTCGTCCGGGTCGGCTTCGAAGCGGACGGCGAGGCCGGCGCGATGAATCGCGAAGCGGCGTACGCCCAGGCAATACGTGACCGTCTCGCGGAGGTCCACCGGGGTGGTCTCGTGCACCGACCCCTTCGTGAAGACGAGCACGTCGGCCAGCGCGGTGGCGGCGCGCGCGCTCTGCGCCCGCACGCGCTCGAGCGCGCGGGTCACCGGCTCGCCGAGGTCGGTCCGCCCCTGGAGGATCTCAACCGTGCCGGAGATGACCTGCAGCGCGTTGTTGACCTCGTGTACGGCACCCGACAGCAGGCGCGCGGCGGTGGCCGAGCGGTTGAGCGCGATGAGCACGTCCTTCGGGGGGAGGTCGCCTGCCATATATATCCATAGTGTAGGGGCACGGTTATATCTACTGCGGAAACCGTCCGCTCGCCGCCAACAGCTCCAGCCTCGCACGGCGGACGGCGTCCTCTGCGATGGCGGCCGCCGTCTCCGCATCCCGCGCGCGGCGCTGCGCGTCAATCACTTCGATATTCGTCGTCGCTCCCTCGCGGAAGGCGACGTCGGTAATCTGCACGACCTCGCCGGCCTGCTGCGCGGCCCGGCGCGCGTACTCGAGCGCGCGCTCGCTGGCGCTGACGGCTTCGCGCGCCGCGCGAATCTCCGAGGCCGCCTGGCGCTCCGCCTGCGTCCGCTCCGTGCGCACGAGGTCGAGCAGCGTCTGCCGCTCGCGCGCGAGGCCGCGCCGCTGGCCCGAGTCGAACACGGGGACCGAGAACTGAATCGAGGCGCGCCACGACCGGGCATCCGCGAAGAGCCCCGACGGGGCGAGCACCTGCGGGCTGAACAGGGCCGTCACCGACGGCAGGCTGTCCTTCCACGCATCGTCGGCGACACGCTGCGCGGCGGTTTGCCGGGCGACGATGGCCTGGAGATCCCGCCTGTTCTGCACGAGCTCCTGATCCGGCACTGTCGGCGGCGGCACCGCGAAGACCGGCTCCGCTCCCGCGTCGACGGGTCCGTCGGCGGCCACGAGCACGCCGAGCGCCTCCTGGGCGCGGGTGATCAGCAGGCGCGCGGTCTCGACGCGCGCTTCGTCGCTCGACAGCTCCTGCTGCGCGCGGAGCGCATTGAGCCGGCTGCCCAGGCCGCCCTCGTAGCGCTGGTTGGCGAACTCGAAGTGCGCGCGCGCGTTGTCGCGCGCCTGCTCGTTGAGCTCGAGCTGCCGCCGCACGGCGATGATCTGGAGATAGGCCTCCCCCGCCGCCAGGGCGACCTGCCGGCGCGCATCTTCGGCCGCGCGCCCGGAGACCAGCACCTGGTCGGCCGCCTGGTTCCGCTGCGCCCAGCTCACCGGCGTCAGCAGCGGCACGGCGAGGTTGGCGGAAGTCACCGTCTGCGTCCGCGGGAAGATGCTCTGCCCGCCGAACTCGGTGACGGGGCCGATGGTGTTCGTCGTGAAGCTCGCGTCCACCGTGGGCCGGCTGCGCGAGCGCACCTGCTGCAGGATGGTCTCGGCGCGCAGGATGTTGATCGCCGCCTGCTGCACGGTCGGATGGCTGGCGATGGCCCGCTGCACGGCCTCGTCGAACGTCAGGCGCTGCGGCGGCTGCTGCGCGGACGGGCCGGCCTGCAGGCCGGCCCCTGCACAAATCAGCGTCATCACCAGCACATGTAGGGGCCGACCTTCGGGTCGGCCCGGCATGTTATGCATGCGCGGTCTCCGCATCGCGGCCGTGGCGCCCGCCGGGAACGATCGTCCGTACGATCACATACAGAA
>Ga0194120_10010832_pt1 | contig 11124 bp, 8 predicted proteins | sample TA2MahCa65mmetaG_FD_148642 | JGI IMG/M metagenome (GOLD analysis project Ga0194120, IMG submission 148642) | Freshwater microbial communities from Lake Tanganyika, Tanzania - TA2015019 Mahale Deep Cast 65m | ecosystem: Environmental > Aquatic > Freshwater > Lake | place: Tanzania: Lake... | reverse complement strand
CGCCGACCGGCGAGCGACCGAGATCCGCGGAATCGGCCATGCTTGACCCGTCTGCTCCTCCGTGGGCACGCGGCTGCGCGCCTCGCCCTCCGGGTCATGACAGAGCGGGTGCCGGGTTCTCAGAACCGCGAAATCGGAGCTGGGGCTCGAGCGAGCCCGCGCCAGCGGGCCCCGCCCGAGCCCCGCACGGTGCGTCAGGAGCCTAATCGCCCGAGGTACTCCGGCGAGGTGATGAAGAATTGCGCGAGCCCCATGCGCTTGCCGAGCGAGGGCGAGTTGCCGAGGAAGCCGGTCCAGTCGTTGAACTCGGCGTTGCTCGGCTTGTTCGGGTCGCGCAGCAGATTCGCGAAGGCAAGGACCACGGTCGCGTCGCGCCGCAGGTGGGCGATGGAATTGTCGGTCTTCCCGACCGTGAGCACGATCTGGTTGCGCGGCGCGAACTGGAACGCCTGGATGACGTCGAGCCCCGGTGTCTGCCCGAGCAGGCCCTGCCACACCACGGTGATGAACTGCGCGATCGGCATGGTCGCCGCGGCGCCGCCGTTCGCCGACTGGAACGAGGGCGAGCCGAGCACGGCGTCCACGATCTGGAGCAGGATCGCATCCGTGCAGACGTTCACCCGGCAATCCTGCGCCGTCAGGCTGCTGCGCCAGTTCGAGATCTCGGCGGGTGTCGGGCGCTTCTTCAGCAGCCCGAGGTAGAGCCGCGTCAGCAGGCCGAGGGCGCGCTGCTGGCCGAGCGAGTCCGCGAGGTCGAGGTAGAGTTTCTGTCGCGGTCCGGTTCCGGCCGCGATCGCGGCGAGGCCCGCCGCGAGCTCGCCCGAGCTCGGCTGCTGGCCGGCCAGGTCGAGATAGAGCTGGCGGACGTAGGCCTCGCGGGTCATGCCGTAGGACGCGACGTGCGGCCCCTGGTTCACCTCGGCGATGAACTGGCCGAAGGCCCAGCCGTGATCGGTGAGGACGAAGTGCGGCCACGGCGTGGAGGAGAACATGTGCGCGCCGGCGCCGTACATGCGGTGGTACTGCGCCTTGAGGCCGAGGGTGTCGGTGTCGGGCGCGGTGTCGATGAACCACGACGGCGAGTACTCCGGCACGCCCCAGTTGGGCAGGTTCAGCGCCTCGATCGCGTCGAGCGAGTGCTCGCTGGTGCGGTTGTAGACCGGGGCTCCGCCGGCGCCCGGCTCGCGCCGGTCGAGGATGGTGAGCCCGGGGCTGCCGACGTCGTCGCCGACGATCGCCGTCCACATCGGGCTCGCGGAGGTCTGCAGGCGGCGGTCCGGCCGCGAATCGCCGGGATAGGTGCCGTTCAGGTAGTCGCCGGGGATCTGGTGCGAGTACCAGCGGTCCGGCGCGATGGTCCTGCCGCCCGTGCCCGGGGTTCCGGTGATCCAACCCGCGACGTCGCGGGCGAAGTTGGCGACCAGGTGCCTGCGGAAGCTCTGCCAGGCCTTCCACAGGCGCGGCATGTCGTTCTTCGAGCGCGGCGCGTCGAAGCCGCCCCGGTGGAGGCCCGGACCGGTCGGATTCGGCGACCAGGTGGGCTTCTTGTAGAGCTTGAACGGGATCGCGCCCGGGTCGCCGTCGATCGGGTCGTCCAGCGACCAGTGGAAGTACTCGAGGTCCCAGGTGGTGAACGACGACTTGAAGGCCTTGTTGAACTTGACCAGGTTCTCGGGTGTCAGGGCCGCGGGGCCACCCTGCTCGAACCGCCTTCCCTGCTTCTTCACGTACCCCTCGCCGGCGTAGGGACCGCCCGGGGCGTAGAGGCCGGTGTGCAGGAGCCAGTCGCGGAACTCGAGCACCGTGAACGGGCTGTAGTCGGCGATGATCTGGTCATCGTAGGCGAGCGCCGTGTCGAGCCGCCCGTCGTTCAGCTCGGATTCCCCGTCGCCGCTGGTGCTGATCAGCGTGTCCGGGTACCTCGCGTCGAGCTGGAGGAACATTTTCGCCCACGCGCGGACCTTGGCCTCGAGGTGCGCGCGCAACTTGCGCGCGTAGCGCGACGGGGTGATCCAGGCGGCCGAGAGGGCCTTCCTGGGCCCGACACCGGGATCGTCGATCAGCCCGTCCTGGTACCACTGCGCGTTGCGCCGGTCGGCGTTCTTGGCCTTGTCGTACATGTCGCTCGCGCGGCTTACGCCGAGCAGGACCGAGGCGTGGAAGGGCAGGCCCTTCCTCTTCATGTCCGCGACAAGCTCGTCGAGGAACGCCGGCGACGGCCACGTCAGGACCGGATTCGCCGGGTCGAACCTCCACGGCATGTCGACCCGGAAGTAGTCGCTCAGCCCGACTCTTGCGTAGGGCCCGGGGGTCGCGCGCGCGAGGAGATCCCTCTCCGCCAGGTCGCGGCCCGCTTGCGACCCGAGGTTCAGCGCGTAGACGAACCCGTAGAGCGTGTTGTCGTAGCTCGGAGCCGGACGGCTCGGAGCCGATTCTCCCGGCCTCGCAAAGGCGAGGAGCAGCAGGGCGGCGACGAGTGGAACCCACCCCCGCGCGCCCCCATGCGCGCGATCCCGACCTGCACACCGAATGCGTCCCGCGACATCCACCGCGCCCATCCGTATCATGACGCAGCCCCCCCGGCCAAGGGATCGGCGGAAGTCGGATTCCACTTGAGGAGGAGTCTCACTCCTGGCTGTAGCCGGAGACGTACACCATGAGGTGGATCGGCTCCGTGGGCGCGCGGCTCTCGAGTGCAATGGTGCCGTCCGCGGCGAGTGCGAGGGAGACCTTGCGGTAGGCGGAGCGTCCGCGGATGAAACTCAGCGTCAAGGGGCCGGAATGGTTCCGCTCCCCGGGCGACACCACGAGTTCGCCCGCTTCCGCGGGCGTGCGCACGGCGACGGTCGCGGTGACGCTCGTCGTCTGCGCCGGCAGGTTGCACGGCGTGAGCACGTCGACGTGGCGCGTCTCGAAAGGCGCCAGCGCCGGCCCTCCGGTGGGGCCGTCGGCGAGGCGCGTGTAGAGGACCCGGCAGCTCCGGATCGGGCGGCTTCCGAGAGGCGTCGGATCGGGCGGATCGTCGGGATCGTCCGGGTCGTCCGGAGGATCGGTGGGCGTCCCGCTCCCGACCTCGATCGCGGCGGAGAGCGGCCCGCGCCGGTAGTCGCGCGAGGTGGCGACGATCTTGTAGAAGCGCTGGCTCGAGCTGAAGGGGATGCTCGACATCGACGTGCTCGTGGTCGAGCGGACCAGTCGGCCGGAGCTCGTGGTGAAATCGGAGGTCGAACCGCGCCAGAGCTCGAACGAGCGGAAGCGCGGCCATTCGCTCCACCGGAAACCGGGCGTGTTCTCGAAGATCTGCCCGGACCAGCTGAACGAGGCGGTGCTTCCCGAGACCGTCGCCGCGAGACCGCGCACGGCGGGCGGCGCGAACGACGTGCTTCCCGTGCCGCGCGGCTGGAAGCGGATCCGGTCGACGAAGTCGCCCATCGCCTCCCCGTCGGCGGTGTCGACGAAGTGCGGCCACGGCGTGAACGCGAACATGTGCGCGCCGGAATCCCAGGCGCGCTTGAACTGCGCCGCGATGCTGGAGGTGCTGGTGTCGGGGGCGACGCCGATCGGCCAGGACGGCGAGTACTCCGGCATGCCCCAGTTGGGCAGGCCGAGCCCCTCGATCACGTCGAACAGGTAGAGGCTGGTGCGGGCATAGGTCGGGCGGCCGAGGCTCCCCGGCTCGTAGCGGTCGAGGATGGTCAGGCCCGGGCTGCCGACCTCGTCGCCGACCAGGGCCGTCCAGAACGGACTCGTCGAGGTGAGCAGCCGCGGCTCGGGGTCGCGCGATCCGGGTCGCGTGCCGTTCAGGTATTCGGCCGGGATCTGGTGCGAGTACCAGCGGTTCGGCGCGAGCACCTCGCCCGCGTCGTTCTTCGTCGTGGTCATCCACCGGGCGAAGTCCTGGACGTAATTCGCGAGCATCGTTTCGCGGAACTCGAGCCAGAGCTTCCAGAACCGCCCCGAGGATTCGTTGGCGAAGCGCGGCGCGTCGAAGCCGCCGGCGATGGAGTCCGGGCCGCCCGCCGGCCGCGCGGACCAGCCCGGCGCCGAGAAGCGGCCGACGCCGATCGCCCGGGCGTCGCCGTCCACCGGGTCGGAGAGGCTCCAGTCGAAGTACTCGAGGCTCCAGGTGCCGAAGGCGGTGCCGAAGTCGGCGTTGAAACGGGCGAGGTTCGCGGCGGAGAGCGCGGCCGGCCCCTGCTCGAAGGATTCGCCGTCCTTCTTCGCGTAGCCGTCGCCGCCGTAGGGCGCGCCGTCGGCGTAGAGCCCGGTGTGGAGCAGCCAGTCGCGGAATTCGAGGATCGCGAACGGGCTGTAGTCGGCGAGGATCTGGTCCTCGAAGGGGATGTTCGCGTCGGTGGTATCGGAGTTGAGCTCGGCTTCGCTGTCGCCGCTCGCGCTGATCAGGGTGTCGGGAAACGAGGCGCGGAGGTCGAGGAAGAGGAGCGCGAAGCGTCGCACCTTGGCTTCGAGGTGGCGGCGCAGCTTGCGCGCGTAGCGCGACGGGGTGACCCAGGCCGTCCGGACCGAGGCGTCGAAGTCGCCGGCGAACCAGGGCGGCGCGAGCGCCCCGTCGGCGAACCACTGCGCGTTGCGGCGGTCCTCGCGGCGCGCGGCCTCGTAGACCTCGACCGAGCGGCTGACCCCGCCGAGCATCGACATGTGGAAGACCAGGCCGCGTTTGCGGGCGCCCTCGAGGATCGAACCGAGGAGATCCGTGCCCGGCGCCGTGAGGGGGGCCGTGTCGGGCGTCGCCGTCCACGGCATGTCGATCGTGAAGTAGTCGGCGAAACCGACCCGCGCATAGGGACCGGGCTGGACCCGGGCCAGGAGCTCGTCGGCGCCGGCGTCGAGTTCGACCGGGTTGCCGAGGTTCAACGCGTACACGTGTGCGTACAGCGTGTTCCCGTAGTCGGGAGCCGGGAGAGACTGGGCCTGGGCTCGCTCGACCGACGTCAGGTGGAGCAGGGGGGGAGGGCGAGCGCCAACCGGATCGCGGTGCGGCGCATGGAAGGCATGTGGAATATCATCCCGGCGGATGGACGCCAATGGGGGAAAGGCTCTTACCGGCGGGGTGGGGCTCCCCCGTCGGACCGACGTTTTCGTCGCGCCGGCCCTTGTACGACGCCCGGGAACGCGAAATCACCCACCCGATGCCTTCGAAGGACGCGATCCGCGACCACTGGAACGAGGAACCGTGTGGCAGCCGGGGCCTCGACCCGGCGGGGGAGGCCTTCTTCGAGGCGACCGAGCGCGAGCGCCGCCGGCTCGAGGGCGGGCTGATCGGCCCCTTCGCCGACTTCGCGGGGGCCCGGGGGAAGCGGGTGCTCGAGATCGGCGTGGGCACGGGCTGCGACTTCGTGCAGTGGGTCCGGGCGGGCGCCGAGGCGCACGGGGTCGACCTGACCCCGGCCGGGATCGACCTCACCCGGCGGCGGCTGGCCCGGGAGGGCAGGTCGGCGGACCTGCAGGTCGCCGACGCCGAGGACCTGCCGTTCCCGGACGACCACTTCGACCGGGTCTATTCGTGGGGGGTGCTGCACCACACGCCGGATCCGCCGCGCGCCTTCCGCGAGGTCCTCCGGGTGCTCAAGCCCGGCGGCGAGGCCCGGATCATGGTCTATCACCGCCGGTCCTGGGTGGTGATGCAGCTCTGGGTCCGGTGGGGCCTGCTCGGCGGCGATCTCGGCAAGTCGCCGCGCCGGATCGTGCGGGAGAGGCTCGAGAGCCCGGGAACGGAGGCCTATCGGCTGGACGAGATCCCGGCGCTGCTCGACGGCTTCACCGCAGTGGAGGCGCATCCCCGGCTCACAGCCTACGATCTCCGCCAGACCCGGCCGAACGCCGGCAAGCACGGCTGGTGGCTCCCGGCCCTCGCGATGGCGATCTACCCGCGGCCGCTGGTGCGCGCGCTCGGAGACCGGTTCGGATTCTTCCTGCTGATCCGGGCGCGCAAGCCTACTTGCACGGACCGACCGTGATCTCGCTTACCTCGAACACGGAGGGGGAGTCGTCGGTGCGGGCGGCGTTGGCGAAGAGGATCTCGCCGACGTCGCTCATCGGCGCGACGGTCATCTTGAACACCGCGGGATTCTTGGTCGGGTCGATCGGCTGCTTGGTGGCGACGAATTTCGACTGGTCGCGCGTGAGCGCGGCCATCGTGATGTGTCCCGACTTCACCCGCAGGGTGGTGGAGATCTCGCAACTCGCGAACCGGTCGAACTTCTCCGGGACGGCGATCGACACCGCGTAGCCCATCCGCTCGGGGCCGGTGGTGACGACCACCGGATTCGATCCCTTGAGACTCGCCTTGCCGTGTTTCACCTTGAGCAGTCGAAGGGAGAGGGCCTCAGGCGAGGATGGAGGTTGGTTTGCGGGACCCGCGACGGCGGACCCGACCGTAGCGAACATCACGGCCGCTCCGAGGACACTGCGGTACGACGCCCTCCTTCCGCGAGAGCCATGTCCGAAAGATTGCATCTTGCCTCCTGCCCTGATCCCCGTGGAGATCCCCGGGGCTCTCCGGTTGCTTGGTTCCGAATTTCACGAGTATGGCCGCAGGTCAAGACGGACGGGCATTGCCATCTTCTTGCCGTCGTGGTTCGGTTTCCCGCTCCGCGCTTCGGCGGGGGGTGACGGATCGACGCCCGATTTATGAGACGCCCGCGCGCATCGCTCGCAACCAGCGTCTGTGCCCTGGCGGTCGTCGTCGCGGCCGCGTTCGGCACGCTGTTCATCGCGGGAAGAGGAGCGACGACCATCGTCGCGACGAATCTGGCGTCTTCGCGCGCGAGCGACTTCCGGCGGACGGTCGAGCTGGTGCATGCGAGCCCGGTGGTCGGACGCGCCCATCATCTGCTGCTGGATCCGCTGCCGCACGGACTCGACGGCCTCGAGCCCGGGGACCGCCTGCGCGTGCAGGTGGCGACCGGCGGGCGCACGCAGATCGTCCTCGTGCGCGACGTCGGGGGCAGCGCCTCCCGCGCGAGCGCGCTGCTCGCCTGGGTGCGCGGGCGGGCCAGCCTCCAGGCGGTGAGCGATCGCGCCTGGGTCGATCTCGGTCCGCTGCCGGAGGATGGAACGCCGATGCGACGCCAGGTCATCGGTCTGCTGCCGGGTTCGTTCGGCTTCGTGATGCCGAACACTCCCGACGACGGACTCTTCTCGCGCGCGGCGATCGATCGCGTCGACGGAGGCACGGCCGCCGTCGCGAGGACCGCGCCGCGGTATCGCGTGGTTCGCTCCGCGGCGGCCTCCCCGGCCGAGGCCGTCGCCCGACTCGGCTTCTTCCTCGGGCGGAGCCCCGTGCTCGCCTTGACGGCCGCCCTCGCGACGGCCCTCCTCGTGTTCGGCTGGCTGGCCCTCGGCCGCGCCGCGCTCGCCTCGGTCGGCGCGCTCGTCGCGGGGGCGATCCTGCTCCACGCGGCGCTCCTTCCTCCGCTCCAGGGCGCCGACGAGACCTCCCACACCGCCACCATCGAGTTCCTCGGGCACTCCGGGCGGCCGGTCGTCGATCCGCTGGGGAAGATCCCGCCGGCGATCTCGCGACTCGCGCACGCGCTCGAGCAGGATCGCGTGCAGTACAACCGCGCCGAACCGCTGCCGCTCGCGGGGCCGGGGGAGAGGGAGCGGTTGGCCCGGGAACTCTCGGAGATAGACGCGAGCAGCGCTCGCGTGCGCCGGCCGCCCGCGGCGGCGCTGCAGCCGACGTACAGCCGCGCGCCGCTGTTCTACGGGCCCATGAATGTGCTCTGGCCCGCGTTCGCGACGCTCGACGCGCTCGACCGCGTGGCGCTCTACCGGACGCTCTCGGCGTCCTTCGCGGCGCTCCTGTGGTTCGCCGGAGCCGTGGTCCTGGCCCGCCTCGCGGAATCGGAGCAGGCCCTCCTCCTCTATGGAGGCATCCCGCTGCTGGTGCCGCTCGTGATCGCGACGATGGCCAATACGAGCAACTTCGCGCCGGCGACCGGGCTCGGCGGTCTGGTGGCGGCGAGCGCCGTGGCGGCGATCCTGACGCGCCGCAAGCCGGCCCGTGTCGCCGCCCTGGCGATCCTCGGCATCGCCGCCGTCGCCGGCACCTACCTGTGGGTGGACTATGCGCTCCTCCTCGCCGGCGGCGCCGTCGCCATGGTGGCCGGCGCCGTGGCCGTCACGCTGCGACGCCGCGCCGATCGATCGCGGCGCCTCGCCATTTCACTGGGAGGGGCGGCGGCCCTGGTGAGCGGGCTGCTCGCGATCCTGGTCGGCGGCGACCGGATCGGCATCTATCGCTCAATCTACCTGCCCGAGTTTGGCAGCGCGGAGAGCGCGTGGATGCTCGCCAGCGCGCTGGCACCGCTCGTCTGGACGGGTGCGATGGCCGGAGGAGCCCTGCTCCACCGCCACGAGCCGCTCACCGAGCGGCGCCGTCACGCGCGCCGGCTCTGCGTCGCGGCCTGGGCGGCCTTCATCGTTGCGTTCCTCGCGACTCCGTTCACCACGGTACCCTACGAGCTGCAGTGGCTCGAGCTGCCGCAGCTCGTCGTCGCCTACCTCGGGGCGTTCCTCTCCACGAACTTCGCCTTCGCCCAGGACACGCTCACGTGGAAGCTCTACTGGGGGGCCTTCGGCTGGCACGACACCTTCTATCCGGCGGCGGTCTACGCGCTCGCGCGGTGGGCCTTCGTCGCCCTGTTCCTTTCCCTTCCGGTCCTCGGGGTGCGCTTCGTCACCGAACGCACGGTCGCGGCCGCCCTGCTGCTGCTGGTCGCCGGGGCCGGCCTCTGTTTCGCGGTGGTCTCGGAACTGGCGCGGCAGGTGAACATGGTCCACCCGATCGGCCGCTACCTGATGCCCTGGCTCGTCGTCGCGGCTCTGCCGGTGCTGGTCCGCCTGCAGGCCGCGGGGCGCGAACGCTGGTTCCGCCTCGCGGTGCGAGCCGGCGTGGCCCTGCACGTGTGGACGGTCATCGGTGTGGTCGGCGGGCGCTACGCGTTCGGGGCGGGCTGAGCGGGGGCGGACCGACTGCGGCGGGCGTTCGGGGCGAAGGGCCGGGCGGGCGGCGCGCACGACGCGCGCCGGTCGGTCTTCCTCCGGCCCCGCATGGTGATAGGGGGGATTTCGTGAATGCCTCGATCCACCCGACGGCCATCGTCGAGCCCGGAGCGGTTCTCGAGGACGACGTCCACGTCTGGCACTTCGCGCACGTGCGCGGCGGTGCGCATCTCGAGGCCGGGGTCTCGATCGGCAAGGACGCCTACATCGACGCGGGCGTGAGGGTCGGCCGCGGGAGTCGCATCCAGAATGGCGTGAGCGTCTACCACGGGGTCCACATCGAACCCTTCTGCTTCATCGGCCCGAGCGTGGTCTTCACCAATGATCTGTCGCCGCGGATCGGCAACAAGAGCTGGAAGGTGGTCGAGACGCGGCTTCACACCGGGTGCTCGCTCGGTGGGGCACGATCGTCCGGTGCGGCATCGACGTCGGCGCCTTCGCGATGGTCGGAGCCGGCGCCGTGGTCACGAAATCCGTTCCACCCTTCCACCTCGCCAAGGGGCTTCCCACCGAGGCGATCGGCAAGGTGTGCGCCTGCGGGCAGAGCCACTGGCCCCTCGGTATTCCGCTGTCCGATCTCATCCGCGACTGCTGCCGCGAGAACATGTCGGCGGAGACCTTCGCGATCGCGGAGCGGACGCTCGACCGCCTGCGGGGCGGCCAGACGACCGCGGCGTGACCCGGTTCCGGCAGCCGGGCGTCCGGGGACGTCTCCGGCCGTTTGCGCGCGCTCAACGCGCGGATCGCGGGAACCGCTCGCGCCACAGGTCCGTGAACGCGCGCCGGCTGTCGCGGAAGATCTTCATCCGGCTCGCCCGGCCGCGCTCCTCGTAGTCCACGGGGATCTCCACGACCGGCAGACCCCGGCGCTGCATCGCGAGCACGAGCTGCACCTGGAAGAACGCCCCGGGCGAACGCAGCCGCGCGAGCTCGGCGCGGGCGGCGGAGGTCCAGAAGAGCTGGCTTCCCTGCGTGTCCCCGACGCCAAGGCCGAAGAGCACGCGCAGCGCGAGGGAGAGCGCGCCAGAGACCAGAGACCGCGCGAGAGGGCGGCGCACGTGGGAATCCGGGTGCGCCTTCGACCCGATCACCATCGAGGGGCCGATCGAGACGGCGCGGCGCAGGGACTCCGCGATGATCCCGGTGCCGAATGGGACGTCGATCGCGTAGAACATCGACCAGGGCATGCGCGATTCCTCGATCCCGCGCCGGATCGCGAGTCCGAGGCCCCGGTCCTCGAGGCGGATGACCCGGGTTCGCGGGTCGGCGAGGCGCGTGGCGATCTCGAAGGTTCCGTCCGAACTGCCGTTCTCGACGAGAAGGATCTCGTACTCGAAGCCGTCGGACATCTTCAGGCCTTCGAGATGCTCGCGCAACGCGGACAGGCCGGCTCCGAGCGCCGCGGCCTCGTCGTGAAGCGGTAGGATGAGGGTCAGTCCCGTGGCGCCCGTGACCGCCCGATCGCCGCTCGATTCGCGGCGGGTCGGCTCCGGAGTCATCGCGTCCGCCCCGTGATGCGGCGCGAGCCCGCAGCGACCAGGTCGCCCCCCACCTGGACCGCGGCGAGCTCCGCCATGAGGACGAAGAGCAGGAGCGCGCTCTGATGCGAGAGGTAGAACCCGGACAGGATCGCGGTCGACTCGAAGCCGAGGAGCAGCAGGCAGGCGCACGCTCCGGCGATCACTGTGGTTGCCGCGAGGCTCGACGATCGGGACCGCCGGACCGCCGCGGCGCCGATGGCCACGAGGACCGCGGAGAAGATCACTCCGTTGCCGAGGACGGGCCGGGCCGCGGCGCTCAGGACACGGAAGGGTTGGGGCAGGTCCGCCGCGATGAAGGGAAACACGTCGCGCGTCGACGAGATCCACTTCAGCCAGTAGACCTAGAGCATGTCGCGTGGGCGCTGTCGCCAGAGCTGAAGGTAGTACTTCCGGAGCGCCGCCTCGTAGGTCGCCATGGGGACGGACCAATGGCTGGCGGCGCCGGCGAGGCTCGGATCGGCGCGCGCCGCGAGGCCCAGCCCGGCACCGTCGTTCCAGGTGATTCGCTCCTCCTCCGCGAGGCGATTGGGAGGGTTCGCCAGCCCGAGCACGA
>Ga0194120_10010830_pt1 | contig 11126 bp, 8 predicted proteins | sample TA2MahCa65mmetaG_FD_148642 | JGI IMG/M metagenome (GOLD analysis project Ga0194120, IMG submission 148642) | Freshwater microbial communities from Lake Tanganyika, Tanzania - TA2015019 Mahale Deep Cast 65m | ecosystem: Environmental > Aquatic > Freshwater > Lake | place: Tanzania: Lake... | reverse complement strand
GCTGATCCGACAAGCTGTGTTGGAGTTGCTTGACCAACTCCATCGCCTTTTCGCGGTTGATCCCCGGCGGAAAGCGATTGGCCGCGCGCTGGGCGAGGACATTGGCCTGGATCAAGTCGCGTTCGACGCCGTCGCCAGTCGCGTGCATGGTGGCGAGCTTGAACAGCGCCTTGGCGTTGCCGGCTTTGGCCGCCTGCTGATACCACTTGGCGGCCGCCACCAGGTCCTTGGGCACGCCCAAACCTTTGGCGAACATCATGGCGATGTTGGTCTGCGCGACCACGTGGCCCTGTTCGGCGAGCGCGATCCAGGCCTTGTATGCGGCGGCGTAATTGCCCGAGTCGAACGCCGTTACGCCCATTTGAAACGACATGACGGGATTTAAGCCAATCCCGGCGCCGGTCTCAAGGCGTGTTAATGCGGTCGAGCGGAAAAATCGGCCGGCGGACCTTGCGAAAATCAAGCATGCCGTAATCCGAGGTACAGACGCCGACCCCAGCGCATTCGATTTCGGCCTTCGCGATCGGCCGAAAACCGGCGCGCCAATGGACGCGGCTCTTGAGCATCAGATAGCGTTTGGAGGCCGCATCGATGCCGACGGAGGCCAGGCATTCGACGTCGTTGGGCTCGACCTGACGCGAGACGACGACGATCTCGACCTTGCCGGTGTCGAGCACGACCGTCGGTCCCATGTCCATGAGCACACCCTTGGACATCGGCCCTCGATTGCGGAATTGGCCGGCCGAGATCAGCTTGACCATGCCGGCCACTTCGAGCGGTTCGCCCTTGCGCTTGATCGAAGGCATGTCGGTCCTGCCGCCGAGCGGCAATGTGACGCGGGCGCCGATGCCGGCGGCGATCATGCGGCGCACGGCCTCGGGGTCCCAAATGGCAAAAGCCGCGACGTTCTCCAGGCCCGCCTTCAGGATACCCCTGAGCACGGTCATGGTGTCCATGCTGCCGCCCGAAGCGGCATTGTCATAGTGATCGAGCAAGATCACCGGACCGCCTGATCCGCCCGCGGTCGCCGCGCGGCCGAGGGAGGCTTCGAGCGGTTCGATTTTGTAGACGAAGGCCTCGCGCGCGGCCCAGGCGGTATCGAGGAGCTCGTCGCGCCAGCCCGCGGCCCTGGCCCGGTCCCTGTCCGCGACCACGACAGCCGAAAGTCCGGCTTCGCGGATATCGGCATGAGGAAAGCCCACGAATAGGGTTGCGGCCAGCGCGCCTTCGGCCTCCATCCGACGACAACGCGCTTGCAAGTCCTTGTTCGGATGATCGTCGCTGCCCTGTCGCATGACATGGGGCAGCATGGGCCTGTTGCCCCAAGCCATGACCGGGTCGGCTTTGCCGTCGAGCATGGCGAAGATCGGCCGACCAGCGCGAATGCCTGTCTCGTAAACGTCGATATGCGGGTAGGTCTGATAGCCCGCAAGCACGGTCGCATTCTCGACCATGGTCGGATAGAGGTTCGTGTGCATGTCGAGCGCGACGCCGATCGGCGTCTTGGGCGCGAGTTGGCGAACTCGTTTCAGCAGCGCACCTTCGCCATCTTCCAGGCTCTCTGTCACCATCGCGCCATGGAGATCGAGCAAGACGGCATCGCAGCCTTTGGCCACGGCCTCAAGGATGCGGTCGCACATATAGGCATAGGCCTTGTCCTCGACCGGCCCGCTTGGCCAGGCATTGGCGGCGATGGGCGTGACGATCTCGGCCTTGGCTTTTTCCGCGAGATCGATGAACGCCGCCATGGCCGAACCCGTTCCCTTATTGGCGTCATAGGCTTCGCGGCCGAGATAGGGCATGGTCTGGCCTTGGGCGAAACGCGCGAGCGGCGTCGGCACCGGAGAAAAGGTGTTGGTCTCGTGCTTCATCTGAGCAATGACGACGCGCATGCCTAGCCTCCGAAAATGGCGAGCCGACCATAGCAGACCCTCGACGGCGAAAAAGCCTGAGGCTATGGTCCGACCGTAATGAACGAAGACATTCGTGCCGCCAACCGTCGCGGTATCGCGGCGATGATCGCGGCCGGCGCGGTCTTCCTGACCAATGACACCCTGGTCAAAATCGTAAGCGAAACGCTGCCGACCAACGAGCTCTTGTTCATTCGCGGCGTCTTCTCGATCGTCTGCATCCTCGGCCTCGCCTGGTATTTCGGCGATTTGCCGTGGCTCCGCGATCTCGCCAAGCCCGCCGTGCTTATCCGCGCCGCGACGGATGTCACGGCAACCTTCGCCTATCTGATCGCGCTGTTTCACATTCCGATCGCCAATGCGACCGCGATCAATCTGTCGTCGCCGCTCCTGCTTACCGCTTTCGCCGCTTTCGTGCTCAGGGAGCAGGTCGGTTGGCGACGCTGGAGCGCCGTCAGCATCGGCTTTGTCGGCGTGCTTCTGATCGTTCGCCCGACCGCCGAGGGTTTCGACGGTTATGCGTTGCTCGCGGTCGTCGGCGTGCTGTTCCATACGACACGCGACCTCCTGACCCGACGCATCGATCCGCGCACGCCATCGATCATCGTTTCGCTCGCGACTGCGCTCGGCGTTACGGTGGCATCTGCCGTCGGCATGACCTTCGAGGAGGTGAGGATGCCGACGTTCGGCGAAACGACGATGCTGTTCTTCGCCTCGATCGGATTGTCGCTCGGTTATTTCCTGCTGATCATCGCGACGCGCGCGGGCGAGGTTTCGGCGGTTCAGCCGTTTCGCTATATGGCGCTTGTCTGGGCGCTGATCGCCGGCTGGTTCGTCTGGGGCCATCTGCCGGACGCGCTCGGCTGGCTCGGCTATGCGCTTTTGGTCGCAAGCGGGCTCTACGTCTTTCACCGAGAGCGCGTACGAGCGGCCGAGGCGGCTCCTAAAGTCTGAACAGCGTCAATTCGTGACGATTGTGATGCAGATGCCGAAGTTGAATGCCGGGCAGCTTGCGGAACGCCTCGATTGCGGCGAAGTCCGTTGCACCTTGGAATTTGAGCGTGCAGATCATGCGCCGAGCGCGACCTGAACCGATCCAGCGTTCGATCAGGCCATAGAGACGCTTCGGATAGCAGATCACGTCGCAGAACAGCCAATCCACGGGTGGCAGGTCCTCGGGCGCGATGGCGAAGGCGCTGTTCTGGCGCGTCGTGACTCCCGGCATCCGGACGATGCGCGGATCAAGCGGCGCCTTGTCGACCGCAATCACACTCGCGCCGAGTTTGGCAGCGACCCAGGTCCAGCCGCCCGGGCTTGCGCCGAGGTCAAGACACAGCTCGCCGGGGCTCGGGTAAAGACGGGCGAGAGTCAAAGCCTCCCACAGCTTGAGATAGGCGCGGTTGGGCGGGCCGGCTCGGTCTTCGACAAAGCGTGCCTCACCATGGGCAAGAGGGCTTTCGCATCGCGCCGCGGCCAACATCGCGTCGGGGGCGATCAGGCACCAAGAACCGAGCGGCGCCGACGGCGCAGGCGCCGGAAAGGATAGCGCCTTGAGCGAAACCGCCGGAAGCTTGTCCTTGATCAAGGCCGCGCGCCGGTGATGCAGAAGCGGGTAGTTCACCCAATTGCGTCCCCGCGCACGAAGCTGCTTCGCCGCGTTGCCGATCGAGGCGATCTTGATCGCTTCGATGTCGAACCAGGTATTCGCGGCGAAAGCCGCGGAACGCGGCGTCCCCTCGCAGAGAAAGAGTCGCTGGTGACGGGCCGTGACCGCTTCGCCCAATTCCTGTTCGAGTTGGTGCTCCAGGCCCTCGGGGGCCAGATACCCGGTCAGCGCCATGCGCGGCTAGTTCAAACGCGGAGAGGGCGCGACGACAGGGCCACGCTGCTCCGATGGCGACGCTATCCGCCTGCCAGCGAGCCATTTTCGTAGTGCGGTATCGGGCATTGGGCGCGCGATGTGGAACCCTTGCCCGGCGTCGCATTCGAGTTCGAGTAGGCGACGTTCCTGCGCCTCGGCCTCGATTCCCTCTGCGACGACGGTGACGCCCAGTTTATGGGCGAGCGATACGATGGCGCTCGAGATCTCCGCGTCGGCGCCGCCATCGACCACGCCGGCGATGAAAGAGCGATCGATCTTGAGGGTATCGATCTCGAAGCGCTTGAGATAGGCGAGGCTCGAATAACCGGTGCCGAAATCGTCGACCGCGATGGCGATGCCGAGCGCTCTTAGTCGGCGGATGAGTTCGACATTCCTCTCGGCGTTTACCATCAATGCGCTTTCGGTGAGTTCGAGTTCGATCAGATGCGCCGGCAGGTTGAAATCGGTCAGCGCCGCCTGAACCGTGGCGACGAGGTCGCCGCGGCGAAGCTGCACCTCCGAGACGTTGACCGCGACGCGAGGCGCCGGCAAACCGGCATCGAGCCATGCGCGGATCGACGCGCAGGCGCGGCGGAGCGCCCATTCGCCGATCGGCAGGATCAGCTGCGTTTCCTCGGCGATCGAAACGAAGCGTCCGGGCGCGACCATGCCCTCTTGAGGATGTGGCCAGCGAAGCAGGGCCTCGACCCCGATGACGCGGCGACTGCCGAGTTCGACTTGAGGTTGGAAATAGAGCAGTAGCTCGTCATTGGCGATGGCGCGCCTAAGATCGGCTTCGATGCGGTGGCGCTCGACCGCCTCGCGGTTCATGTCCTGGGTGAAGAATTGGTAACCATTGCGCCCACGGTCCTTGACCCGGTAGAGCGCCGTGTCGGCCGCCCGGAGCAACACTTCTCGGTCGACGCCGTCATCGGGTGCGATCGAGACGCCAATCGAGGCGGAGACGTCGAATTTCTGACCGACCACGAAATACGGCTCCGCCAACGCTTGGACCAGCTTCTGCGCGACATGGCCGGCGCTTTCGGCCCGCGAGAGCTCGGGGAGAACAACGGCAAATTCGTCGCCGCCAATGCGGGCCACCGTGTCGCTTTCGCGGAGCATCGTCGTGAGGCGTTCGGCGACGGCGCGCAGGAGCTCATCGCCGACGAAATGGCCAAGCGAGTCGTTGATCACCTTGAAGCGGTCGAGATCGAGATAGAGCACGCCGACATGCTTGCCTTCGCGTCGGGCATGACGGATCGCCTGATCCAACCGGTCTTCGAGGAGCGTCCGGTTGGCAAGCCCGGTCAGCGGATCGTGGTGGGCCAGAAAGGCAATGCGTTGTTCGATCGCCTTGCGCTCGGTGATGTCGGTGAAGATCGAAATGAAGCTGTTGATCGTTCCAGCGTCGTCCTTGACCACGCTGATCGAAAGCCATTCGGGATAGATCTCGCCGTTCTTGCGCCGGTTCATGATTTCTCCCGCCCAGCGTCCTTCGCTGCGCAGCGCCGTCCACATGCCGTCGTAGAAGTCCCGGTCGTGCCTGCCAGAGGACAGGATCGCCGGCGTCATGCCGATGGATTCTACCGCGCTGTAGCCGGTGATGCGCGTGAAGGACGGATTGACCGAAACAATGCGGTTCTCGGCGTCGGTCACCATGATCGCTTCGCTACTGTTTTCGTACACTGCGGCCGAGCGGCGTAGCGACTGCTCGATGGCCTTCTTTTCGGTGATGTCGCTTGCTGTCAGCACGATGCCGCCCGTTCCAGTGCGTGTCTCGATGGTTTCGTAGACGCGACCCGAGATGTCCTGTTCGAAGGACTTGCCCGGGTTGCGATGGAGCGCGAGGCGGTCGCGGTACCACTGTTCCCGGTCGACCGGCCGTGCCGGCACACCGTGCTTGGCGACATGCGCGACTATGTCGTCAAAGGCGAGGCCTCGGCGGGCGAAGCCCTTGAGGGCCGGGAACATCTCGAGATAGCGGTGATTCCAAGCGACCAAGCGATCCTCGGCATCGAATACCGCGAAGGCGCCGCTCATCGATTGAAGCGCATCGTCAAGAATGCCGCCGGTTTCGCGGCGCTCGTTGATATCCAGGATCGCGCCGATGAAATCGGCACGCCCGTCGGGGCTTTCGCCGGTCCGCTGGCCGAAAACGTGGTACCAGCGATAGGCGCCGTCACGGTGGCGCATACGTATCTCGACATTCATGGCGCCGCCGCGCTCAAAGCTGCGCCTTCCTTCGGTCAGGCGCTCGAAGTCGTCGGGATGGACCAATGGATCGACGACGCCTGGGACTACGGCATCGAATTCAGCCTTGTCGGTGTAGCCGAGCAATTTGCGGAACCGATCGGAATAGACGGATCGTCGCGAGTTGGAATCCCAACGCCAAAGGCCGGCGCCGATGCCCTCGATGGCGACGCCGAGGCGCTCGCGTTCGGCGCCAAGTTCGGCTTCAGCGGTCTCACGGCGTCGAACCGCCCAGAGGGACCCGATGGCAGAGACGAGGACCACCAACGCCGCAATGACGAAGAGCCCGATCGCTTCGCGCAAGGAGCGGTCGAGCGATAGCTCGATCGCTTTGGAGGAGTCGGAGAGTTCGACGATCAGCGGATAGTCGTTGGTTGCCCGGAAGGAGATGAGGCGGTCTTGGGCGTTGCGTCGGTCGGCGAAACGACCGAAGTCGCGCTCGGTCAGCTGTCGTCCGAACAATGGCGGCGAAGCCGATCGGTTCGAAAAGCGCCGGTCGTCCGAGGCCAAGAGGAGGCCGTCGTATCGAAAAATTCCGATCACGGCGCTCTTAGTGCCGAGCATGCGTCGAAGTTCGTTGCGGATAGCGTCGACGCCGATGGTCGCGATCACGACGTGGCCGCGCCCGGAGGATGCAACCTGTCGCGCTACGGTGAAATAGCCCGAAAATGTCGGATCGTCGTCGCCCGCCCGCTGGGCGCTCGCGCGCGCAAGTCCACGACCAGATCGTGCCAGACCGAAGTGAAGACGGTACTGATTGACCACGTCGATGATCGGCAAGAGGTCGACGATCAATCCGACCTCGCGCGGATCGGTGCCGGCAATGATCCGACCGTCGAGGCCGGCGATGGCGAAGGCGCGGATCAGGGTATTGTCGACCAACGACTGTTCCATGGCCCTGTGGACCTGTTCGAGGCGACGCTCATGTCCGCTCTCGGCGCCGGTGGCGCCCACCAGTGCCGTCGCCACCCGATCGATTTCGTGGTCGATGGTCGAGGCCGCGTGATTCAGATAGTTGGCGGTCGAGAACGACATGGCATCGAGCACGCGGTAATGGTCTTCGGACATCAATTCGCCGAGGCGCTTGACGTGGAGCGTCAGACCGCCGCCAAAAATCAAGATCGCGACGGCGGCCAATGCGAAAACAGTGGCGTTGAGGCCATGGCGTCGTCGCGTGGCGGCGGCGATCATGACTAGTCCAACACGACGATGGGCAGCAACTTGTGACGCTCGGCCGAGGCCTTCAGGCGCCCGTCCCGCTTGATGCGCGCGACGAAGTCGTCGAGACGCGCAAGCCAGACCGGGTCGCCCGGCGCCGCGGCATAGGCATAGCCGATCGGATGGACCGGCGCGGGTGGCTCGACCAGGCGTGCCCAATCCGCTGTTTCGATCAAACGCCGAGCGTAAGGATAGTCGGTCATGAAAACATCGGCCCGGCCGGATTGGACCTCTTGCTCGCGCGTCCGGGGCCGTTGGACGCTCAGGATCTCGGCATAGTTGAGGACGTCGCGCATCGCCGATTCCATATAGGTGCCTGCCTGGACGGCGACGATCCGTCCGGACCGGTCGATATCGTCCCAACTTTTGACCGAGGGGTGGTTCCTGGTCGCGATGGCAAGAATGCCGCTTCGCAGATGCGGCTTGGTGAAGACCAGACGTGCCGAGCGCTCGGGCGTGGTCGCGATGCCGAACATGGCGACGTCGCATTTCTTGCCGAGCACATCGTCGATCAAAGTAGCGAAACTCGAATCGACATGCGTGACCGCGACGCCGAGATCGGCCGCAAGAGCGCGCGACATATCGATATCGATGCCTTCGAGTTGCCCGCTCCGCGGATTGCGCAGGCTGATGGCGTAATAGTCGGGCCAGATACAGACTTTGAGATTGCCGTCGCGCTGGATCGCCTCGAGCGTTGCCGCTCGGCTTGGGGCGACGTAGACCCAGGCGAGGCATGTCCCGACAATCAGAGACGCCCTCAGCCAAAAGCTTGGATGTCGCAGGCGCATGTCCGGAGTTCTCCCGACAGGCCCGACTATAGCCAAATCGGCTGGGCACCCGCGACCGCTATTCGGCCGATCCTTAACGAATCATGAACGGAGGGAAAGTGGTGCCCAGGGACGGAATTGAACCGCCGACACCATGATTTTCAGTCATGTGCTCTACCAACTGAGCTACCTGGGCGCCCGACTTTGGCGGCGCGTTTCTAGAGGAATCGCGCGGCCAAAGCAAGGCGCGCGGCGCGCCGCCAAGCGGCGTCAGGCGACTTTGACGCAGCCGCTCGGTTTGAACTTGCGGGTCGACGAAGCGGGAAATTTGGCAAGCGCCGCCGCCGGGCGGATCGGTCGCGAAACCAGATTGCCGCCGCAATTGGGGCAACGGCCGCGAAGCGTCGTTTCGGCACAATGCCGGCAAAAGGTGCATTCGAAGCTGCATATCACGGCATCGGCCGTGTCCGGCGGAAGATCACGATCGCAGCATTCGCAACTTGGGCGCAGTTCGAGCATTTCGGGCCTCTGTCGTTATCGCGAAACATCGAGAACCACTCTCGGTTCTCCTTGTCACGTTAGAACTCTATGACCTCTGCCGGAAAGCTTTGTTTGCGTATGTCACCTATGACCAAGCCCGACGATTCACGGGGTAAACAAAAAAGCATCGACCGGCGGCACGCCAAGGCACCGCCGGTCGAAAATGCGCAGCAGGTTTGGCTTAGAGCGAGCCCTTGAGCTGAGCGGACGGCTTGAAGCGCACAGTCTTCGAAGCCTTGATGCTGATTTCGGCGCCGGTCTTCGGGTTGCGGCCCTTGCGGGCGGCGCGCTTGGCGACCTTATAGGTGCCGAAACCGACCAAGGAGAAGCTGCCTTCCTTCTTCAGGGCCTTCTTGATGGTCTCCGCCACGGAATCAACCGCTTCGCCGGCCTGGGAGACCGTGCAGCCCGTCGCTTCCTTGATGGCGTCCGCGAGCGCTTGTTTGCTCATGATATGTCCTTCCTTCTGGATAAAAGCTTGTTCGACCGGGGCGCCACTGAGTACCGGCATGGCGTCCCCCGAATCGCGCCGGCCGCCCCTAATGCCACGATTCGGCCGAAGGTCACACGAAAAAAACGAGGCAGGATCAGGCTTCGTTCGAGGCTTGCTTTTGCAGCCCGCGCCAGTCTTGCATTTAGCGCCCGAGTCGGCGCCGATCTCAAGGCCGGTGAAGGATTTGCCAGGCGCCGTCCCTGACTTGGACCAAGAGCGACGGCTTGATCGCTTCGCGCTCTTCGGTGCGCGCGACCGGTCCGATCAGACCCTCGGTCTCCTTGAGCGCGGCCAGCCCGGCCCGGATCTTGGCGCGGTCGTCCTGAACGGTATCGGGCCGGGCCATGACGCGGGTTTGTTCGATCACGCGCCGGATCGTCATGACATTCTCATAGGCGGATGCCGAATAGAGGTCGGCCGAGCCGTTTTGTCGCGCCGTTGCCTCGGCCGCCTTGCGCGACGCTGGCGTCACCGGCGCAAATGTCGTCGGCACAATCATGCCTTCGGCCGCCTTGGCGCAGTTCTGCAGGACTTCGAGGCAAGCGGTCGACGACAATCCGATTAGGAACTTCGGTTGCACGTTTTGCCGGCGCATCTCTTTGAGCACGCCGCAGGCCGTAAAGGGATGCGCCGAGAGAAAGACGACATCGGCGTTGGCCTTGCGCATGTCTTGGACCTGGGCCGAAAAGCCCGTGTCCTCCAAGAGCCATTTGGCCTCGCCGACCAGACGATAGCCGCCTTCTTCAAGCTTGCGCTTGACGACGCTGTTCCAGACCACCCGAGAATGGGCCGAGTTTCCTTCGATGCCGCCGAAGACGGTAACGACTTCGACCCGCGTCGACTTGATCCAGGCAAATAGCTCTTCATAGAGAGCGCGTTCCGACGGCACGTTGCGAAAAGCCCATTCCGACATCTTGGCAAGGCCCGGGCGAAACGCGACGTCGGTGAAGATCGGCAATTGCAGACCCGTGTCGGAGACGCTGCCGACATGCTTTTGCAGGATGCCGAATACCGGCTCGGCGACGTTCGAACAGGTCGGGCCGATCGCAGCCAGGGCATCGCTCGAATTGATGCGCCTGATCGTCGCTACGCCTTCCTCGGCATTGCATTTGTCGTCGTGAAAGGTGATTTCAATCCGACCGCGCGCGCCGTCGCCCAAGCGAACGCCACCGGATTTGTTGATTTCATCCGCGGCGGCGAGAAGCGCGGCCTCGGAATTGACGCCGAAAAGCCGGACCGCCCCGGTTTTCGCGCCGAAGCCGTCGATCCTGACGACGCGCTCTTGGGCAAACGCGTCTGCGGCGAGGCCGAATACCAAGACCGCCGCCGCTGCTGGAAGTCCTCCGAGCAGGCGGATCTTCATGGTTCCCCGATTTCGCCGGATTGGCTCCGGCCTGATGTTCGGAAAAATCTATCGGAGGCCGAAGAGGGCGTCAATTTCCGAGCGCCGATGCGGTCTAGCGCCGCTTCGTGCTAAACTTTGTGAAACCCGGGACTGTTGGGAGGAAGACGTGGAACAGTATCGCGAATGTTGCGTTCGGATCGCGATTGCGGCTTTGGCTTTCGTCGCAAGTCATGCAACGGCACAGGGTCTCGAGCCCAAGATCACGGTCGTCACATCCTTCAGCAAGGACGTGACCCAGCCCTTCACCCAGGCCTTCGAGGCGGCTCATCCAGGCACAAAGCTCGAAGTTCTGAGCCGCAATACGCAGGCGGGCGTCGCCTTCGTCCGCGAGACGCGAGCCAACCCGCCGGACCTTTTTTGGGCTTCCGCTCCCGATGCTTTCGAAGTCCTGAAAAAGGGCGGCCTGATCGACAAGTATCAGCCGAAAGTCTCCGGCATCCCGGCCAAGATCGGCTCCTATCCGATCCATGATCCCGACGGCTTCTATTTCGGCTTTGCCGCATCGGGCTACGGCATCATGTACAACACGCGTTATGTCGCTGCGAACCGCCTGCCGGTGCCGAAGGAGTGGGACGACCTCAAGAAGCCGGTCTATTTCGGCCATGTCGGAATTTCGGCGCCCTCGCGCTCGGGCACGACGCATCTGACCGTCGAGACCATCTTGCAAGGCGAGGGCTGGGCC
>Ga0194120_10010826_pt1 | contig 11128 bp, 10 predicted proteins | sample TA2MahCa65mmetaG_FD_148642 | JGI IMG/M metagenome (GOLD analysis project Ga0194120, IMG submission 148642) | Freshwater microbial communities from Lake Tanganyika, Tanzania - TA2015019 Mahale Deep Cast 65m | ecosystem: Environmental > Aquatic > Freshwater > Lake | place: Tanzania: Lake... | reverse complement strand
CCCACAAGCACCTCCAGGATCAACGCAGGAAGGGAAGATCCGGCGATTGTGATCTTGGATAAACCGGCTGTCAAGCGACGGTTTGGATCTCAGTCAATGGGAGACTGTTTAGTACATGATGATGCGCTGGGGCGCCGAGCGGCCGAAGAAGTTGGCGCCGCCGTACGAGCCGCCGCGCTTCCAGTAGACCAGCTGCGACGAGTACACGCCCGCGGGCAAGGCGTTGCCCGCCCCGTCCCGCAGGTTCCAGTAGACGGGGCTGGCGGCGCTGGTTGCGGTCGAAGACACCACGCTTCCGGAGGCGTCGGAGATCTCAACGCGGAACTCGGCCGGCAGGGGGGTGACATCCGGAGCGTACCCGACCGTGAAGTTGGCGAAGTGCTCCGAACTCGTGCGGATGAAACTGGTGCCGAAGATCCCGGGCAGGGAGTTGAGATCGATGGCGACCTGCGGGCCCTGGGACGGCGTGGCCGGAGCGGTGACAGGATCGGAGACGTAGAGCATCGGGGAGTTGGCCGAGCCGTAGTAGATGGGCGGAGCCATGTTGGGAGCGGGCGCGGGGCCGGGTGTCGCGCCGCGCGCCGAGGGGGATGCCGGCGCGGGATACGTGGGCAGAGGCAATGGCACATCCGGAACGGGTGTCGCCCCGACCGGGGCGTAGGCTCGTGCGAGCGCCGCATCCAGGATGAACTGGTACTGCCCGGCCGGCACCGAGCGGAAGTAGAAGTTGCCGAAGTAGTCTGGAATGGCGGCCACCGAGGCGGTGGCGCCGGAGGCGCTGCGGTAGCCGACCGGCGTGCCGATGCCCTTGCCGTACAGGCCGTATCCCACCGACCCGGTCAGGCGCGCGTCCGCCGGGAAGCCGAGAAACGTCGGGGCCGGACCGGGCGTCCCGTAGTAGGAGCCCGGGACCGGCGAGGCGACCATCGGCATGCCCGCCTGTGCCACCTGATCCCAGTTGGAGACCCGGGCGGCTTCGGCGTCGTCGGCAATCAAGGCGGCCAGCGAGACCTTCCAGTCGGAGGGCAGCGAGTAGCTCCCCGAGGTCCGGGGCGGGCTCTTGAAGGTGATCTGCGCCTTGTAGCGGCCTTCGCCGAGATCCTCCAGGGAGTCGATTTCGCCCGTCAGGGCAGGCAACTGCTGCATGTCGCCGGCGCCGATCTGCGTGCGGTACTTGGGAACGGAGGTAGCCTGCGGAAGCGGGGCCGCCGTCGGGCTGGGAGACGGATACGAGTATGACGGCGGCGCAAGGCTCGGCACGGGCAGGGCGCCGGTGGTGCTCTCGGGCATCGGTGAGAGGTAGAAGCGGAAGAAGCGGGCGGGGAGGCCCGCCACGGGTGTCCCCGCCGCGTCGGCGACCTCGACCTCGGCCTCCGCCTTGAAGAGAAACGCCGAAGTAGCCCGTTCGGTGATGCGCGCCGAAAGGACCTTGGTGCGCAGCGGGCCCTGGCGGGCGGCGGCCCCCAGAGAGCCGCCGCCGAGCGTGGGCGCCCCGGAAGGACCGCCCATGCCCGGCAACCCGGGGCACGCGGCCAGCAAGGCGCAGGTACCCAGGGCCAGGGGGGCGGCCATGCCGCGCGCGGGCTTGTACAAGGGATCCTCCCCGAAAGCGGTCGAACGACGATATGAAATCCTACCGCGACGGCTTTCGGGGAGTCGTGCGTAGTCCTTCTCGAAGCCGATCAGGCCGCGCCCTTGAGGTCCTTCAAGACGGTCTGGATGACGCCGGGCAGGTCCTTCTCGAACTGGGCGAGGCCCATGCTGCCCTTGATCCTGCGCGCGTCGGCCTGGCCGGGAATGACCGTGCCGTCGGCGGCGACCTTGAACGTGTCGTCCAGACCCCTGGCCTTGAAGGTCTGCCCGCCCTTGCGGTACTTCACCCGCCTGGCGTTCATGTGGATGGACTTGGTGCCGTCCGGGTTGTCTATTTGCTCGAAGCGCAGGCCCCTGACCTTGAAGACGCCGCCGTCGGCGAGGCGGTCCTTGAGGCGCCGGGCGGTGAGCGTCGTGCGCTTCGCGTCTCCGCCGGCCTGCGGGTCGCCGTTGCCCGGCGGGTCCTGCGGCGAGCCGCCGGGCACCGAGTAGCCGCCCTCCAGCCCCATGCCGGACGGGCGACCGGCCGCCGGAGCGCCTCCGCCGGCGGTCAAGTTCTTGTCGCCGGGTATCGTCTCGATGTCGTAGGCGATGTCGCGCCCGCGGATGTTGGGCCGCTTGAGCTTGTGCACGGCGAAATGCTCGCGCGCCGGGGCCACACCATTTGCAATAGCCATCCCAGGTCCCCTTTCCCTCGAAAAAAAAGCAGAGAACAACTCCTCGGAGGGATGTACCGGGTCGGGCGGCCCGGCTTGTTAGCCTTAAAGATCCTCTAAAGATTCCCCCGGCACGATTCGATCACCGACCAGGGCCGTATCGCGTGTCATAACGGGGGGATGGGGGACAGGAGCCTCGCGCGGCAAATCGCCGACCTTCCCGACCGGCCCGGCATCTACGCGTTCCGCGACAGGCGCGGGCGCCTGCTGTACGTGGGCAAGGCCGTCAACCTGAAACGCCGCGCCGCGTCGTACCTGGAGCGCTCCGGCGGCCACACCGGCTACACGCGCGGCCTCAAGCGCAGGGCGGCCCGCATCGAGACCTTGGAGACGGGATCGGAGCTGGAGGCCCTGCTCGCGGAGGCTCGCGCCATCCGGGAGCAGCAACCCGTCTACAACGTGGCGGGCCGGCACGCTCGCCACTACGCCTTCGTCAAGGTGACGCGCGAGCGCTTCCCCCGGGTCCTGGCGGTCCGCGAGATCGCCCCCGACGGCGCCAGCTATTACGGGCCGTTTCCCCCGGAACTCGGGCTCGACGACGCCCTGGCCGCATTGCAGCCGGTCCTGCGCTGGCGCCGTTGCGACGTGCTCGAGCGCAAACCCTGCCTGCACCAGCAGGTAGGCCGCTGCCTGGCTCCCTGCGGCGCGGGACCGGGCGAGAGCCGGTATGCGGGGATGCTCGCGACCCTGGATAGCATCCTCCGCGGAGAGGGGATGCGCGTCCTGGCCTTGCTCGAGGAGCGGATGCGCGCCGCGGCGGCGCACAGCGACTTCGAGCGTGCCGCCCGCCTGCGCGATCGCCTGCAAGCCCTGGAGCGCGTCCTGCAACGCGCGCCGTTTCTCACGCTGGACGTCGTGGCGGCCGTGCGCCGCGGGCCCGGCGCGGCGCGCCTGCTCGGAGTTCGCGCCGGCCGCCTGGTCGCCGCGCGCGAAGTCCGCGGGCCGGGCGAGGTGGCGGCTTTCCTGGAAGCGGCGTTTTCGGGGCCCCCGCCGGGACCGGCGACGCTACCCGCGGACTTGCGCGAGGTGGACGTTGTGACGGGTTACCTCGCCCGCCATGCGGGCTCGCGTTGGCTGGTCCGGGCGGATCAGGCGATGCCGAGCGCGCGGACCGTGTGGACCGTGATGGCGGCCAGGGCGTAGGCGACGATGTTGAAAGCGACCAGTTGCCCCACGGCCAGTGCCGTGCTGCCGGACTCCTTCCGGGCCACCACGAAGGTCGTCACGCACTGCATGGCCACGATGAAGTAGACGACCAGGCCCAGCGCCGTGGAAACGGTGAACAGGGGCGTCCCGTCCGCGCGGGCGGCCCCCTGCATCGCCTGGAGGAGAGCGCCCTGGAGGGCGTCGCCGTCGGCCGAGACGCGCAGGACCAGCGCCAGGGCGCTCACGAACACTTCGCGGGCGGCAAACGCGGCAATCAGCGCGATGCCGATTCGCCAGTCCAGGCCGAGGGGTTGCATGACCGGATCGAGCCAGTGGCCGAGCATCGCCGCATACGACCCGGCCATTCGCGCCGCCTCGTCCTCGCCGACGGTCTTGCCCATCGGGAAGTAGGTGAGCGCCCAGAGGGCCGTCGCCACGCAGACGATCGGCACGGTGGCCTTTTCCAGATAGTTGAAGGCCCGGGAGAACGTCGCCCGCAGCACGACCCGCAGTTGCGGCCGCCGGTAGGCCGGCAGTTCCAGCATGAAGCTCGAAGGTTCGGTTTGCCGGTAGATGAACCGACTGGCCACGGTCGCGGCCGCGGCGCCGATCACCAGGCTCCCGAGGTAGATGAGCGTGAGGCCGATGCCGCCCAGCCACGGCTTGTCGTGGGGCGTGATGAACGCCAGGAGCAGCCCGAACACGGGCAACCGCGCCGAGCAGTTCATCAGCGGCAGGACCAGGATCGTCAGGAGGCGCTCCCGGCGATTGGGGATGGTCCGCGAGGCCATGATGGCCGGGATGGCGCATGCGAAGCCCGAAAGCATGGGGACGAACGACCGACCGTTGAGGCCAATCCGCGCCAGGGGCCGATCCATGAGCATCGCGCCGCGGGCGAGGTAGCCGGAATCCTCCATGAAGCCCATGGCCAGGAACAGGATGACGATTTGCGGCAGGAACACCGCCACCGACCCGATGCCGGCCACGATGCCGTCGGCCAGGAAGTCACCCAGCCAGGAGCCTGGCAGGAGCGCGTGGACGGCGCCGACCGCCATCCCGAAGAGACTGTCGATGGCGTCCATGGCCGGGGCGGCGGCCCAGAAGATGGCCGTGAAGATGCCGGCCATCGTCAAGACGAAGACCAGCAGGCCCCACAGCGGGTGCAGCAGCCAGGTGTCGAGGCGCAGCGTGCGGTGGTCCGGCGCGTGCAGGGGACCGCGGGTCGCGACGCCGAGGGGCACCAGGACCGCGTGCTCGATGGCTTCGGCGCGATCGTAGAGGGTGCGGACCTCCCCCGGAGCGGTCGGGGTGTCGAGGTGCGGTACCGCCGGCGGGGTGATCTCGGCGACCGCCACGATGCGCGCCGCGAGGTCGGAGAGGCCGGTGCCGCTGCGCGGATCGATCGGGACCACCGGGCATGCGAGTTCGGAGGCCAGGCGCGTCGCGTCGAGGTCGAATCCCTTTTCCCGCAGGAGGTCGACCATGGTGACCGCCAGGACCACCCGGAAGCCGGAGGCCAGGACCTGCTGCACCAGGTAAAGGTGGCGCGAGAGTTGCGAGGCGTCGGCGACGACGACCACGATGTCCGGCGTCCCGAGCCTGGGATGGTGGAACAACGCCTTGACGGTGACCGCCTCGTCAGGGGAGTGGGCGTTGAGCGACGTGAGCCCCGGGGAGTCCAGGACGCGCGCCGCCATTCCAAGCTGGGGAAGCGCGTCTCCGACCGAGTACTCGACCGTGGCCCCCGGGTAGTTGACCGTCCTGAAGCGGGAGCCCGTCAGGGCGTTGTATAGGGTGGTCTTGCCACTGTTGGGCGGGCCGGCCAGCGCGATCAGCAGGTTGCCCGCCGGCCGGCCGAGCGCAGGGGCCCGGCCTCCCGGCTCGTGGCAGTCGGTCACACCCTGATGCAGGCGGCTTCGGCGGACCGCAAGGCGACGATGGTGCCGCGCAGGGCGACGGCGACAGGGCCGCCGAAAGGCGCGGCGGCGATCGGCGTGACTTCCTGGCCCGGCGTGAAGCCCAGCTCCAGGAGACGGAAAGCGACGCCACTCTCGCCTTCGACCGAACCGATGCGCACGGTCTTGCCGGCCGGCACGCCAGCCAGGGAAGCGGCCCTGGGGCCGACCTCGCGCCGCGAGCGAGCAAATAGACCGGTTTGCGGCGGGGTCTTGGAGGCCGTGGCCATCTCGCGAGAAACTCCCTTATTGAGAATTATTTTCAACAAGCAGGGTAACCTTATTGAGAAACATTGTCAATAAGGGTTTTGTCAGTACTCCGGCTCGCAAGATCCGTTAGAATGTTGTCTATAAGTTAAGGAAGAATTTGTATTTCCTTAAAGAGGGTCGCCCGATGGACAAGAAACTGCTCGCCTTTTCCGCCGCCCTGCTGGTCGCCGCGGGTTGCGGGCGCAGTCCCGTCGGGGCGGATACCGGCGGCGAGGCGCCGCCCGCGGAGGAGCCGCCCGTCACCGCGCCGCCGACGACCGGCGGCCCTGGCCAGAAGCCGCCCACGACGGGCACGCCGACGGATCTGGGCTCCCTCAAGACCGAAGTGGCCACCGCCTATCAGGCGGTAAAGACCCTCAAGGCCGACTACGACAATCACCAGAGCAAGGGCTCCGAGAAATACTTCGCCAAGGTGGCCATGACGTTCGCCAAGCCGCGCAAGCTGCGGCTGGACATCCGCTCGAGCAGCGACGCCCTGCTAAGCGGCGCCATCGTCGTCTGGACCGGCGGCTCCACGCTCAAGGGCCGCAAGGACATCGGCTTCCTGCCGATCAAGCAGGAGCACAAGTTGACCGACAAGCCGAGCCTCCGCGGCTGGTACTACAACCAGACCGACTACGACGCGATGGTCTCGGCCCTCCTGACCAACCTGCCGACGGCCAAGCTGCTCGGGACGTCCAGGATCGGCAGCGCCACGGTGACCCTGGTCGAGTTCAAGAGCTCCCTGCCTGGTGCCGCGACCGAGCGCATCGGCATCGACTCGGTCAAGAAGTTGCCCGTGTATCGCGAGTTCCGCGAGGCCGGCAGCACCACGCCGATCTTCACGACGACCTACACCAACTTGCAGCTAAACGCCCCCGTCGCCGGCAACGCCTTCGACATCTAGGATCGCGTCGAAGCCGTCGCTCGCCCACGGCGGCTGCAGCCTGAACCGGTCGTACATCCGCCGCAGCGCGGGTTCTGGCACGCGATCCGGGCGGGCCGCGTTGCGGGCCAGGCATTCGGCCAGGGGCACGTCGAGCACGTGCGCCTCGACGCGGTCGTAGCCGAGCTTGCGCAGGTACCGGACAAGGTCCTTGCGCCCGCGCCGGGTGAGGTTGGTATCGCTGACGATCACGTCTCGGCCGGAGCGGGCCGCCTCGGCCAGGGCCCGCCGCGCCAGGCGCGTGACGGCGGCCTCCACCCGGGGGACGCCCGGTTCGCCGCCGATCTGGCGCCGCAACGCGTCGCGATTGACTTCGAGCACGCCGCGCGCGCCCAGGGTCGCGGCGTAGGTCGACTTGCCACACGCCGGGATCCCGACCGTCAGGATGGCTCGCACAGGTAAAGCAAAGGTAAAGCCCTGGCTAAGAAACGTTGAAGTCGGTCCGGTGGCTTGTCGCCGGTCCGATAACTCCGTATCTCCCACGCCAAGTCTACGGAGTTGCAGATAAACATGAACCGCCCCCGCCTCGGTGCCAAGATCGCCCTCGCCAGCGCGCTGGCCGCCACCTGCGCCCTCGCTGCCTGCGGTGCGCCTCAGCCGGTCGGCCCGGCAGCGACTGGCCTGCAGGGGGCCGGATCGCTCGACGACGTCCTCGCCGCGAAGAACGGCAAGATGCCGTGGGCCATGGTGTCGGTGGTCGCCCACGACAACGACCTTTCCGGCTCGGACTACCACTATACGGCGGCGGCGCGGTCGCTCGCGGGGATCCCGGGCCTGTACAGCGCGATGGTGCTGGACACGCCCGGCCAGGATGGCGTGTCGGTACTCGGGTTCAACGGCCAGAGCATCAGCAACCGCGACAAGGAGATCAATTCCGGCTCGGCCGAGTTCGTCGGATCGTTCCTCACCTGGGCGGGCCGCAATCTCCCGGCCGACAACCGCATGCTCGTGATGGCCGACCACGGCGGCGGCATCGTGCGCGGCATCATGGTGGACGATTCGTCGGGTCACGCGGGCATCCGCATCCCCGACCTGGCCGGAGTGCTGGCCGAACAGCATGCGCAGATCCTGACCTTCGACGCCTGCCTGATGCAGATGGTCGAGGTCGCCTACGAAGTGCGCAAGGGCGCCGACGTGGTCGTCGCCGCCGAATCCGTCACCTACGCCGGGTCGTGGCCGTACCAGGCCGTGGGCCGGGCGATGTCGGGCGGCGCGAGCCCGGAGCAGACCGCGCGCAAGATAGTGGACGCCATCGGGCCGGAGGTGTACCGCTCGACGATCAGCGCCGTCAGCACCGCGGGATCGGAAGCGACCGCGACGGCCCTCGATCGCCTCGCGCAGGCGGCACTGGCCCGGATGAAGCAGGATCCCGCCTTCAAGGAAGCGCTGGCGTCGGCCATCCGCCGCGGCCAGTCCTACAAGTTCAACGACGATCCGCGCTTCGCGCTGTACCACGGCTACCGCGACATCATCAGCACCGCCCGGCAGATCGCCAAGCTCCCGGATCCCGAGGTGAGCGGCGCGGCCAAGGCTCTCGAGGCGGCCGCCAAGCAGATGGTCATCCGCTCGTGGCGCGACGAGAGTACCTATCCGGAATCCTACGGCATCGCGTTCTACGCCCCGGTCGATGGTACGGTGGATCTGGGCTACGCCCGCAACGCGTCGCTGGCCAAGGACACCCAGTGGGACGAGTTCCTCGTGGCGCTCAATAGCCGAGGCAACTTCGGCAACCCGCTCCAGAAGGACAAGTACCCTGGAGCCTTCCCGCGCCTGATTTATCCGGGCAGGTAGCCTGATCTCGCCGGGTATACAATCCTGGCGATGTTCTCGAAACCGCACAACCCGTTAGCGGCTGCCGTGGCCGCTATCGAGGCGGCCGACTACGAGGAGGCCGAATGGCTCCTCATGCAGATCGGCGACGAGGACAAGGAAACCTATCAGACCGCGCTGTTCTACCGGTCGCGCATTTACTGCACCCTCGAGGATCACGAGCGGGCGCAGGGGATGCTCGAGCGGGCGATCCGCGCCCATCCGGCCGCCTACCTCTACTACTACCTGGGCGCATGCCTGCAGCACCGGGAACAGTGGGCGAAGAGCGAGCCCCACCTGCGCCGGGCTGTGGAACTGGATCCGCGGCAGACGGACGCATTCATCCTCCTGGGAAAGGCCTGCCAGCACCTGGATCGCACGGACGAGGCGGTGGTCTGCTTCGAGCGGGCGCTGGCCAACGATCCGCGGGCGAAGCTGGCGCGCTTCCTGCTGGCGCAGATCTGCATCACACGGCGGGACCACACGCGCGCGCTCGCCCTCCTGCACGTGCTGCAGGGGCAGGAGCCCGACTACCCGCCCACCCACCGCCTCCAGGCCGAGATCCACCTGGCGCTCGGCGATCGCCGCCAGGCGCTCGTGGAGCTGTGCTGGCTGGTGGACAACGGCCATGCCGACCTCTGGTGCTACACGGCGATGGGCTACTCCTTCGAGGCGATCTCCGAGAAGGAGCAGGCTCTGGTGGCATTCGAGCGCACGCTCTGCCTGGAACCGGACCTCCCGGGGGTGATGGCGGCCGCCGCCAAGCTCTGCGAGGAACTGGAGCGCTTCGCCTCGGCCCTGGCGTTCTATCGGGCGCTGGAGGCCGAGGCCGACTGGACCGACCGGGCGCGGGCGGCCGCCGATCGCCTGGAGCGAAAGGTCGCGTTTTGCCGGATGATGGGCAAGCCTGAGGATCGCGCATTCGCTTTCGAGGGTTTCAAGGCGCCCGACGTGGCCGAAAGATCGCGCACCGCGCCGATCGCCTTCCGGGCGGGCAGCCAGCGCACGGCGCCGATCGCGGCCAGAAGCCGGACGGCGTCGGCCTTCCAGCCCAATGAAGGCAACGGCCAGGCCCCCGCCGCGCCGGCGCAACCCTCCCCCGAGGTGGCCTACGCGTGGGCGGCCCAGGCCCAGGCGGCGCGCCCCCCCGACGAACCCCTGGCGATGCGCCTGGCGCGCAACGTCGCCTCGATCACGCGTGAGGTGGCAGCCGATCCGAGTTCGTTGCTCGCGAAAGGCAAGGACAGCCTCATCGACTCGGCCATCGATTTCCTCGGCAAGCTGAAAGGAAACCGTCCATGACGATCGACCGCAAGGGCCGCCCCGCCCCGCCGCCCCCGCCGCCCCCGAAGCCCAAACCAAAGGCCAAGCCCGAGGCCGCCAAACCGAAGGTCGTGGCGCCGGTCAAGGACTGGAAGCAGAACATCACGTCCGACGTGGGGCCGCGCGAATCCCCGGGCGGCATCGGGTCCACCAATCATGCCGGTATCGACATCGGCGTGCCGACGGGCACGCCGGTGCAGGCCGCCAAGGGCGGCGAGGTGGTCTTCGCCGGCGACGGCGGCGGCTACGGCAACCTGGTGGTCGTCGACCATGGCGACGGCACGTTCACGAAGTACGCCCATCTCTCGAAGATCAACGTCAAGGAAGGGCAGACCGTCGAGGCCGGCGACGTCGTCGGCGCGGTGGGGAGCACCGGCAACTCCACCGGGCCCCACCTGCACTTCGAGGTGCGCAAGGGCTCGCCCGACGGCCAGATCCTCGATCCGGTCGCGTTCCTGGAGGGCGCCGCGGAGGTGCCCGCGATCGACGCCGGCGGCGGCTTTAGCGCCGTGGACTCGGCCGGCGGGGGCCGCGGGGTAGCCAGCGGCGCCGGCTTGCCATCGCATCCGGGCGAACCGGCCGGCGATGTCACCCGCGCGCTCGCAAGCCCCGGCTTCTCGGGCCACCTGGCCGACATCGAGGGCGGCGGCTCGGGGGCCATGCTGGCGCGCCTGGCGCAGTACGGCATCACCAGCGAATGGCTCATGGCGCTGTTCGAGGAACTGGGCGTGCCGCCCGAGGAGCGGGAGAAGATGCTCGCCCTGGTGCTGGCGGTCATCAAGCAGGAGTCGGGCGGCAACGCAAACGCCCGCTCCCCGGTCGGCGCCACGGGCCTCATGCAGCTCATGCCGGGCACCGCGGCGGGACTGGGCGTCAACCCCAACGATCCCAAGGACAACGTCCGCGGCGGCGTGAAGTACCTGCTCCAGCAACTGAAGGCCTTCGGCAACGACATCCCCAAGGCCCTGGCGGCCTACAATGCCGGCCCGGGCAACGTCAGGAAGTACGGTGGCATCCCTCCGTTCTCCGAGACCCAGAACTACGTCAAGAAGATCACCGCCGATCTCGGGCTCGCTTGAGGCCCGGCCGGCCGGGTGGGGCCGGCCTCCGTGCCGGCCTCATAGCGCGGCTCAAATGGGCCAGCGCCACTCGGTCGCAGGCACGGAGGCCTGCGCCACCGATGCAGCGGGTGGGGCCGGCCAGCCAGGTGGGGCCGGCCAGCCAGGTGGGGCCGGCCAGCCAGGTGGGGCCGGCCAGCCAGGTGGGGCCGGCCAGCCAGGTGGGGCCGGCCAGCCAGGTGGGGCCGGCCTCCGTGCCGGCCTCAGCGCTTCCTGGGCTCGTTGATCCGCACCGCGTAAGTCAGGACCGCCTCCCCTCCGGCCGGCACAGTC
>Ga0194120_10010817_pt1 | contig 11135 bp, 5 predicted proteins | sample TA2MahCa65mmetaG_FD_148642 | JGI IMG/M metagenome (GOLD analysis project Ga0194120, IMG submission 148642) | Freshwater microbial communities from Lake Tanganyika, Tanzania - TA2015019 Mahale Deep Cast 65m | ecosystem: Environmental > Aquatic > Freshwater > Lake | place: Tanzania: Lake... | reverse complement strand
CGAGACGCATCGCCAAAGACCACGGCGACGTGGCGGGCACCGCTCACTCCGGCGGCGATTCGCCAGCGGCCTCCCTCGCGGCGCAGCTCGGGTGCCTCGCCGCGGGTGTCGATTCGACCGGCGACGATGGCGCCTGGCGGCAGGCCGCGCAGGGTCTCGGCGCCGACGCCGCGCACGACGGCACCAGCTCCGCCGCGGGCCGACGACAGCATCATGTCGTCGTAGGTGGCCGGCCCGGCCGACCGCACCCCGGGCAGCGCGCGCAGCCGCTGGGCGACCTCGCGCCAGTCGCGCAGATCGATGCCGCGCTGCATGACCACGAGGTGCGGGTAGGTCGCGAGGATCCGTTCCTGAAAGGCGACCTGGAAGCCGGTGTTGACCGCGACGACGACGATGAGGGCGCCGGTGCCGAGGGCGATCCCGGCGATCGACAGGAACGTCACCAGCGACAAGTGGGCGCTGCGCCGCGACCGTAGCAGACGCAACGCCATCAGCCACTCGAACGAGCGCTGGGCGGACGGCGGCGGTGGGGAGGCGACGGGCAACGGGCGGGTCGGCGCCCGGGACGCGGGCAGGCGGCTACGGTCGCACACGGCGGCGCGGTCGGCAACCGCGGTGACAGTGTGGCGCCGGTCCGGCACAATGCCGCGACCGTCCCGCGCCGCGGACGGGGCCCCGGCGCGCCGGCACAGCGAGGACGACATGGGCACAGGGCGCAGCGGGTTGCCGGCGTGGTCGATCGCGTTGCTGGCAGCGATCGGCGCGTGCGGCGACCCACCGCTTGCCGCCGTCGCGCCCGGCTCCGAGGCGGGCGGCTCGCATGAGGTGGTCGGGTTCGGCGACGTACGGTCGGGCGCGGACGCCGTGCCCGGTCCAGACGGCGCGGACGCGACCGAAGGCGACGCGACGGCGGCCGCCGACGCGATGGCCGACACCCCCGCCGCAACCGACGGAGGGGACGGCGACGCGGGCGCAGCCACGCGATCCGACGCCGCGGCGCCCGACGGCGGTTCTGCCGAATTCGCCATCCTCGCCAGCGATCCGACCGCCGGCGCGGCCGCGGTGGCGACCAAGTTCACCGTCACCGTGATCTTCTCGGCCGACGTCAAGAAGGAGTCGGCGACCGCCTACACCATCTCGGTGCGCAGTCAGGGCGTGGCGACCGTGCCGTGCAAATTCAGCGTCGCCGGCAAGGTGTTGACGATCGCCGCCACCACGCCCGCGCCGCCGGCGAGCCGGGTCGATATCGTCTTTGGGCCGCTCGTCCAGTCGCAACAAGGCGTGCCGCTCGCCGAGACGACGCTGTCGTTCTACACCGCGACCTGGCCCGACCAGGCAGGCTACGCCGCGCTGGCGGCCCGCTTCGCGCCGATCGTGCGCCAGGCCGTCGGCGGGCCCGACGATTTGCTGCGGCGCGCGGACTTCGACGGCGAGTGGAACCTGGCCAACAACCCCGTCCACGCCGCGAGCCACCCAGCGCTCGCCGCGATCACCTGGGCCGCGGTCGAGACGCGATCGCACATCTACCTGACCTGGCTGTACTACTGGCCGGCGCGGCCCGCCGTGGCGCCGGGGGTGCCTTTTGACAACGACACCGCCGGCGCGCAGGTCGTCATCGAGCGAGGCAGCGGGCAGCCCGTCGCCCTGCAGACCTTGTTCAAGGCCAAGGGCGACGAGCAGGCCTGGCTGTGGCTCGCCAACGAGGCCGGCTGGCCGGTCAAGTCGTCGTTCGTGCGCAAGTCGCTGCCTCGCGACGCGCTCTTTCCCGCCGCCGATCCGGCCGCGTGCGCTGGCGATCCCAAGGCGGCCGCATGCGTGCGGCGCTTCCCGGCGTGGCTGACCGCCGGCAGCCATCAGTCCTGCCTGTGGATCGATGCAGGCGAGGTGATCGATCAGCAGTGCGCGCTGACCGACGCGATCAAGTCGTCGCTCAAGCACGTGGTCTATTCGCCCGCCGCCGCCGCCACCGAGCCGCCGGCGCCGACCGTCCCGGGCTCACCGGCTGCGTACGCCCTGTTGCCGCTGCTCGACAGCTGGTGGCCGCGGCGCGACGAGGCTGGTCCAGCGCAGCCGTTCGCCGACACCCAGTTCACCTACCAGGCGCCGGCAGGGCGGCCTTTGGGGCCACCCTATGGCTTGGGAGGCAAGCTCGTCTCAGGCAAGGAGGGCGACTTCGGCCGACCGCCGTGGGCGTGGCGCTGGAAGCCCGGCACGCTCGGATCGAGCTACTACGACCTGCCGCGCGGAGCGCCGTTCTTCGACCCCGCGTGGCTGCTGTGGCAGCGCCTTGGCGGCGCCACCGCCGGCATCGCGCCATGGAGCGCGGCGACCCCAAAGGGGTTCTCGGTCGACTACTGCTTCAACCCCTACCTCGGCATCGACGTGCGCGGAACGCCGGACTGCCCCTGAACCGAGCGCTAGTGACTCGACCGACCCGCGGGCGCTGCGAGGCCGAGGTGGCGGCCGTGCTGCGGCCGAGGCGGCCTGAAGTGAGTACCTGAAGTCGTCGACCGCTGGACCAGCTGAGGCCCGCCGCGCGGCGTCCGACACCTCAGGGCGCGTGCGTGTCCCGCGCGCCACGCCAAAGGGACCAAAGTCGCACCACGGACCACGGACCACCGGCGCAGCGCAGGGCGGCGGTCGTGGACCGTGGGGCTTACGGGAAACCGAAGGGCTTTCCGTCCATCCACAGGCCCGGTCTCGCCCTGGTCCAGGTGCTCCGTTGGCCCGTGGTGGTTGGCGCGCAGCACCGATCGCCGGTCCCATGATCCTGGCGCGCGCCAACTGCTGCGCGACGACCGCGGTGCGGCCGTGGGGTCGATGACCCCGCGGGGCTTTGATCGGCGCCGGCCACACCCTGTCACCGATGGTTCAACCGATGGCGCTGATTCTCTTTTCCTGGGTGCTGCGGCCTCCCGTGGGGCAGCTGGACCGCCCGGCGGGCGGCGGAACGGCGGCGGCGCGCTCCTTCTCCAATCGAAACAGGTTCGCCGCGCAAAGCCGTTGGCGTCCACCCCGCCGCGGAATTCGGGCTTGCGCTACTCGCCGCGCGGCCCGAGCGGCGTCCAGCCGGCGTGGAGGTTCTCGACCCGGCCGGAGAAGGTCGCGTACAGCACGCAGCCGCCTTGGGTGTGCGGTTGGTGGTCGGTGCCGGGCGGGACGTGGATGAAGCCGCCGCGCCCGACCCGCTGGCGGTCGAAATCGACCTCGCCGTCGACGACGAGGAGGTCCATCCCGGCGTGGGCGCGGTGGCGTGGATAGGTCGCCCCCGGCGTCATGTGGACGAGCACCGCGCCGGCGCCGGTCTCCGGGTCGAAGCGCAGCGACTTGTAGGAGATGCCCCTCGTCGGCGCGCACGCCCACGGCAGGTCCTCGGTGGCGGCGATGTACGGCTGGTTGGAGGTGTAGGTGGCCATGGCCGCGATGGTAGCGCCGCCGCCCATGCGTGTCGAGGTCTCCTTTCTGCCCGGATCCGCCGCCGACACGTTCGCCGGACGCCGCCTCCGACGCTGTTACGCAGAGACGTGCCGGCAGCGCCGGATCGGGGTCCGCGCAGGCCCTCTCGCGGCATCGGCCCCGATCGCGATGGCGAACGCAGGTCAGCGCCGGCAGTTGCGCAGGCGCGGCGCAGCGCGTAGCCTGTGCGCCGCGCTGGAGGCGCCATGCCAACGACACCCGCCGCTGCTCTCGTCATCGCGCTGGCCGCTTTCGCCACCGTTTCGGCGTGCGGCGACCCGCCCGCCGCGCCGCCCACGGACGGCGGCGCAGTCGACGCCGTCGCCGGCGACACGGGCGGCGGCGACGCGACCGATGTCGATACCGCGCCGGCCGATCCCGGCGGCCAGGACGGCGCCATCGCCGACACGGCGGCGGGCGCCAAGGTCGACAGCGAGGTCGATGGCACCCTCGACGTTGGCGCGGACGCCGGCGCCGACTCCACCGCGGAAGTGGGCCTTGACACCAAGGCCGACGGGCCGCCCGACATCGCCACCGACGTCCAGCCCGACCTCCCGCCGGCGGACGCCGACGCACAGGTCAAGCCCGACGCCACCAAGGACGGCCCGGTATGCGCCTACACCTGCGCGATCGACTGCGTGTGCAAGAAGGACTTCGACGGCTGCGACAAGCCGGAGTGCGAGTCGACCGCGTGCACCGCCGCGCTGGCCAAGATCGCCGCGATCAAGCCCAAGGTCCAGAAGTGCACCGCCGCCAAGGGATGCACGGGCTACGAATTCCCGATCTGCGGCTCAGCGGGCTGCTTCCAGCTGCCCATCGCCGCCGACGCCGATCTCAAGGACCTCGACGAAGCCGCCGCCGAAGCGTCGGAGGCCGGCTGCTCCGGGTTCACCTGCGGCTGCGGGCCGGCCCCAGTGGCGTTCTGCTTGGGCGGCCAGTGCAGCCAATGTCCGCCCGACTGCGGCGGCACCTGCGACGAGAAGTCCTCGGCGATCCAACAGCTCGGCGCCCAGGTCGCGTCGGTGTGCGGCAAGGACGCCGACTGCGCGATCCTGGCCACCGGACTGTGCCCGATCGGCGCCATGCCTTGTGGTGGCGTTCCGCACAACGTCTTCGTCGACCTGACGCCGCTCAAGGCGCTCGTCGCCGCCTACGCTGCCGGCTGCGGCGGCCAGTGCAATTGCCCGCCGCCGGCCAAGGCCAAGTGCGACAAGGGCAAGTGCGTCGCTGGGTGAGGGCCTCGCCAGTCGGGCAGAGTTCAACAGGATCTCATTGAGTTGAACAGAGGGTCCCCGCTCCACGCAGCGCGCCTGCGGCGCCAGGCCACGACGTCCCGGTGGTCTCCCAGCCGTGCACGGCGATCGGGAATGGCCCGGCGAGGCCGGCGACGGCGGCGGTGAGCGCCATGCGGTGGTCGAGGCCGGGATCGAACGCGCCGATCGCCCGCAGCTGCGCTGCCCCGCCGACGCCTTCGACGCGCAGCTCGTCGCCCCGCAGCTCGACCGGAGCGCCGAGCCCGCCGACCAGCCGCACGATGGCCTGGGCGCGGTCGGATTCCTTGACCCGCAGTTCGCCGACGCCGGCGAAGGTGCTCGGCCCGCGGGCGCACGCCGCGCACAAGGCGAGGATCGGCAGCTCGTCGATGCACAGCGCGGCGGTCGCGGCGTCGATCGCCACGCCTCGCAGCGTAGCGGTCGACGCGCGCAGGTCGCCGGTCGGCTCGTGGCCGAGCTCGCCGGCGGAGTCGACCTCGATCACGGCCCCCATCTCGCGCAGGACGTCGATCCACGCCGTGCGGGTCGGGTTGACGCCGACCCCGGCGACGCGGACGACGGCGTCGGGGTGCAGCACGCCGAGCGCGATGGCGAACGCCGCCGCCGAGGGGTCGGCGGGAATTTGGACGTCGCCGAGGGCGCGCAACCGGCCCGGCCGGATGGTGCGCGAGGTCGCAGGGCCCCTCAGGTCGGCGCCCATCGCCACCAGCATGCGCGCCGTGTGGTCGCGCACCGGCAGGGGCAGATCGACGCGGAGCGGGGCCTGGGCGTGCAGGCCTGCCAACAGCAATGCCGTCTCGATCTGAGCGCTGGCGACCGGAACGCGCACAGCGCCTCCGCGCAGGCGCCGGCCGCGCACCTGCACCGGCGGGCAGCCACCCTCAGCACAGGCCAGATCGGCGCCGACGGCGGCCAGCGGGTCGACGACGCGGCGCATCGGTCGCGCCCGCAGCGACGGGTCGCCGTCGAGCGTGGCGCACAGCCCCGGCGCGCCGGCCAGGGCGCCGCACAAGAGCCTCATCGTCGTCCCAGAGTTGCCGCAGTCGATCGCGCCGGTCGGCCCGACCCAGTCGCCGATCGGCAACCCGGTGACGTGCCATGCGCCGTGGTCGGCGGCGATGGCCACGCCCAGGCGGGCCAGCGCGCTGGCGGTGCGCTGGACGTCGTCGCCCGGCGATGCGCCGCGGACGTGCGTCACACCTTCGGCGAGCGCGGCGAACAGCAGCGCCCGGTGCGAGATGGACTTGTCGCCGGGGACGGCGATCGCGCCGTCGACGCGGCGGGGACGGGAGAAGACCTCGGTTGCCATCGCGTCGTTGGCGGTGTGGAAGAGTAGGGGTGGAGGCGGCGGGTGGCCGTAAGCCGGGTTCTGTTCGACCCCGCCGTCGCCGGCGCGGCCGCGGTGACCATTCATCTGGGCGCCCGGTTGCCCGTGCGCTCGAGCGGTCGACCTGCAGGCTCGGGCGGGCCGCCCTCCGACCGCGTCGCCGCGGCTGCGCCTGCGCTTTGACCTTGCTCCGGGTGGGGTTTGCCGAGAGCGGCGTCTCCGCCGCAAACCGTGCGCTCTTGCCGCACGCTTTCACCGTTGCGCCGCGACGGCCGAGACCGAAGGAGCGCTGTTTGCTTTCTGTGGCACTGTTCCCTGAGGTTGCCCTCGCCGGCAGTTGGCCGGCACCCTGCCCGGTGGAGCCCGGACTTTCCTCTGACGTCGGGCCGGAGCCCCGCCAGCGGCCACCTGGCCACCCGCCGCTCCTCCACCCATCTTAGCAACCGGCGGCGCGCGAAGGAAGGCCGAAGCGAGCCGAGGGGCGAGGATCCACCACTTGTTCAAGTCCACGGGATCACGTGGAACTCTGTGGCGCGCGTGCCGGCGAACGGGCGCGACGCCGTGAGGACGACCCTGTCCAGGGCCCTGGTTCCCCACGAGGCGACGCCGCCGGTCGGAGGGGCGACCCGCGGCCCTGGACGGATCCACCATTTGTTCAAGTCCATGAAATGACGCATGACAACCGGCGGCGCGCGTACGAAGGCCGACGCGAGCCGAGCAGGCGAGGATCCACCATTTGTTCAAGTCAACGAGAAACGACCGCCACGAGCGAGGGGCGGTGGCTGCAGCGACCTGACCCCCGGCGCCAGTCTCGGAACTGCTCCCGATCCGTGGATCCGTGGGGCGGCTGTTGCCCCCCTTGGGGGCCGGTGCGATACTGCTTGGCGCGCCGTCGCGCAACCCTTGGGCCGCCCGACCAACCGGAGGGAAGGAGGCCAACGTGATCGCCCCGGCCGATCCGACCCACATCTCTAGCCTCGGGCGACGCGGCGCGGTGGCGGCGTGGGCGGCGTCGGCGTTGGCGCTGGCGGGGTGCGGCGACGAGCTCATCGTCGCTGCCGGCGTGATCGCCGACGGCCTCGACCGCCGCGGCGACGGCGCCGCGGTTGACGGCTGGTTCGACGTAGCGGTCGTTCGACCGAAGGACGTCCCGTCCCTTTGCCCGGGCGGGCCCGGGTGCACCTGTGACGGCGCCGGCGACGGCGTGGCGTGCAGCGACCACAACCCGTGCACGTGGGGCGAGGCGTGCAAGGGCGGCGCCTGCCAGGGCGGACGCCCGGTCCTGTGCGAGGCAGTCGGCACTTGCGGCGTCGGCTGGTGCGACGCCCTGACCGGCGGATGCGCATGGGGCAGCGCGCCCGACGGCACGGCGTGCAGCGACGGCAGCGCGTGCACGGTCGGCGATCGGTGCAAGGGCGGCGCCTGCCTCGGCCACGCCCAGCCGTGCGACGACGCCAACCCGTGCACCGACGACGGCTGCAGTCCGGCGATCGGCTGCTCCCATGCGGCGACGGGCCTGCCCTGCAGCGACGGCAACGCATGTACGTTCGGCGACGTCTGCGCCCAGGGCGCGTGTGCGGGCATGGCGCCGTCTCTCGGCGCCGTGTGCTTCGACGCCAACCCGTGCACCCTCGACCAGTGCGACGCCGCCAAGGGCTGCGTCCACCTGCCGCAGGCCGGCGCCTGCGACGACGGCAACCCGTGCAGTGGCGGCGACCAGTGCAAGGGAGGCGCGTGCCAGCCGGGCCTCGCCCTCGCCTGTGCGTGCACGACCGACGGCGACTGCGCCGCCTACGACGACGGCAACCCGTGCACCGGCACTGTCTACTGCGACACGTCGGTCGCCGGCCACGCCTGCAAGGTCGCGCCGGGGTCGATCCCCAAGTGTCCGAACACATCCGGCAAGCCCTGCCTGGCGTCTGGCTGCGACGCGGCGACCGGCGCCTGTACCTTGACGGCGCTGTCCGGCGCCTGCGACGACGGCGACCCCTGCACGGTCGCCAGCGCCTGCCAGGCCGGCACCTGCACCGCCACCGTTCCGTCGCAGTGTGACGACGCCAACCCGTGCACCGAAGACGGCTGCGGCGGCGCCCAGGGCTGCTGGCATCAGCCGGCCAAGGACGGCAAGCCGTGCTCGGTCGACGGGTTCGCCGGCGCCGGCCAGTGCAAGGCCGGCAAGTGCAGCAAGCCGTGCAAGCTGTTCGAGGGCGTGTTCGGCGGCCCGGGCTACGACATCTTCAACGCGGTCGCGGCGGCCCCGGTCGGCGGCTGGATCGCCGCCGGCGCGACCACCGGGCTGTCGACCCACCTGCAGGGCTGGATCGTGCGCTTCGGCGACGACAACCAGATCGCCTGGCAGCTCGCCCTCGGCGCGACCGCGACCGATCTGTTCACTGCGGTCGCCGCCGGCACGAGCACCTTCTGCGCCGCGGGCGAGTCGACCGCGCCGGGCAGCAGCGCCGCCGGCGGCTGGGTCGTGCGGACCGACCTCAGCGGCAAGGTGATGTGGCAGCAGGTCGCTGGCAAGGGCGAGAACGCGCGCTTCTGGGGCGTGGCGGCGTCTTCGTCCGGCTGCGTCGCCGTTGGCCGCCGGACCCCGCCAACCCTGCCGCTCGGCGAGGGTTGGGTGGTGGCGTTCGGCCCGGGCGGCGCGGTCACCTGGGAGGCCACCCTCGGCTATCAGAGCAACGACGAGCTGCGCGCGGTCGCCTCGCTCGGCCCCAACGGCCTGCTGACCGCCGGCTGGTCGTTCACCGACGGGCCGCAGGGCGACGCCGACGCCTGGCTGGTCCGGCTGACGCCGACCGGCGCTGTGACCTTCGACCAGCGGGTCGGCACCGCCCACTACGAGGCGTCGGCGGCGATCCTGCACGCCAACGAGTACTTCTACGCCGCCGGGACCGCCGGCGGCCCCGACCTTGCCGGCTTCGATGGCCACCTGGTCGCGTCGACCATCGGAGGCCAGATCCAGTGGCAGAAGACGATCGGCTGGAAGAAGGACGACCGCATCCACGGCCTGGCGCTCATCCCGTCGGGCGGCGCGATGCTCGCCGTCGGCGCGTCGGACTCCTTCGGCCAGGGCGACACCAACGGCTGGGTGGTCCGCCTCGACGCCAGCGGCAAGCTCGCATGGGTCAAGACCTTCGGCAGCGACAAGAACGACCTGCTCGCCGGCGCGGCGCAAATCCAGGATGGCGGCGTCATCGCCGTCGGCACCTGGGGCGGCGCCGGGCCGAACGGCGAGGGAGCTCCGAACGCCTGGGTCCTGCGCTTCGACTCAGACGCGGCCACCTCGTGCGACTGAGAGGGGTGTGCACGTCGGGCCGTCGTGACGCATTCGAGGCGCGAGGCGGGCCAGGAGTGACGCTGCCGCCGAGTGAGACCTCCCTCATCGGTTCGTCGCAGTGGGGCCGCGACGCCGGGCGCCGCCCGCTCGCGCGCGTCGTGGACCACAGGCACGGTTGTGCACACACCCTCTGACGGCCCGTGAACCCGCCAATCCACAGGCTGTCCAACCGGATGCGGCGGATCGGTCGTGCCTGCCCAAGGCAGCGGGCGCGCGAAGGGCCCGTCGCGCCAACCCGTGCGCTGCCATGCCAACGCGCAGCCCGGGTGGTGCGACCAGGAGCCTGCCGGAGAGAGCCGAAGAGGCGCTGCACCCATGGCGACAGGCTGCCAGGCAGGTCGCGGATGTGGACGGTCATCGGCGGCAACTGCCTGAATTTACTTCTGAAAGCTGTTGAACGCCGCCGCCAGCCCGACAAGCTGGGGGCCTGGCGGACGGTGGCCCGACAGGCTCCTAGCGCATGTAGACGTAGCCTTGCGCCTGCCCGCCCGCCCAGTCGTTGGCGACGTTGCGCGGGTTGCCGTCGGCGCCGAAGTTGTGCCAGTACTTGTCGCCGCCCGGCTTGGCGGTAGGCCCGAGGATGAGGCGCTTCTCCGACGCGCCGCCGTAGCCGGTGTTGAGGCCACCGACGGTGAACGAGAACGAAGTGTCCTCCCAGCCGGAGTGGGCAGAGTACTGGCATGCCGACCAGGTCTGGCCGGTGGTGAGGTTCTTGCACAGCTCGATCGGCGAGTTGGCGCCGTAGTTGTAGAGCGCAAAGGGCTTGGCGCCCCAGCGCACCTTGATCTTGTGGCCCTCGCCGTAGTCTGCGCCCTTGGTCAGGTTGTGGAACAGCATCTCGACCGGCGCCTGTTCGGTGTACCACTTGCCGCAGTACGACGCGTTGGCGAGCTTGGAGTCGGCGAGGTAGACGGCGCCCTCCTGGATGACGAGGTAGTTGTTGCCGGCGGCGACCTCGTCGATCGCGGCGCAGCGGGTCCAACCGCCGCCGTCGGTGGTGAGGTCGCAGAAGACCTGCAGCGGGGCGACGCCGGCGCCCGGGCCGTCGGGGTCGAGCCAATACAGGCCGTCCTTCGACGCGCCGCCGGCGAGGACCTCCTTGCAGGTCTTGACCGGGCTGTCGGCGTCGCCGGGTTTGCCGGCGCACTTGCCGGCGGTGCAGGTCTTGCCGTCGGCGCACACCGTTCCGGTGCCCGTGCAGGCGCCGACGTCGCCGCAGTCGTCGCTGACCGGCAGGCCGCACGCGACCTGGCCGGCCGGCTTGCACTGGCCCAGGCAACTCGACAGGCGCCGCCACGCCGAGCCATCGCAGAAGTACAGGCGCTGGGTCGCCTTGTCGAAGCTGACCTTGCCGGCGTTGGCGGCCTGGCACGGCGCGCCCTTGAGGTCGACGCCGCCGAACTGCAGCGCGTTGGCGACTCCGACGTCGCCGGCGACGGAGATCCCGCCCGAGATGGCTCCGCCGTTGGTCGACAGGAAGCCCTGGGCGACGTCCTTGCCGAGCATGGTCAGCGTCACGCAGCCGGAGCACTGTAGCCCCTTGGCGAGGTCGGCGACCTTGGCGCTGCCGGCCTCCTCGGCAAAGCTGGCGCTGTTGGCGACCTTGGCGGTGTCGGCGATCTTGGCCGAGTTGGCGGCGAGCGCGAAGTTCGCCGCGCCGCCAGGGCTCTCGCCGCCCGCCCAGGCAAAGCTGACGTGGTTGGCGCCGACCGCGCCGGTCGCGATCTTCTCG
>Ga0194120_10010815_pt1 | contig 11136 bp, 4 predicted proteins | sample TA2MahCa65mmetaG_FD_148642 | JGI IMG/M metagenome (GOLD analysis project Ga0194120, IMG submission 148642) | Freshwater microbial communities from Lake Tanganyika, Tanzania - TA2015019 Mahale Deep Cast 65m | ecosystem: Environmental > Aquatic > Freshwater > Lake | place: Tanzania: Lake... | reverse complement strand
CGGTTCGCAAATGTTGAATGATCTCTTCGGGGATGTACCGTTTCTTCGGCATGATGCGACCTCCTGGGTTGCTGGTCCAGACTAACATTGAATCTGGACCAAATCAGCCCGGCTAGGTCACCCTGTTCCGGCTGGTATCCGAAGCGCACCGTATTCGGCTTGCTCACCTATTCGATCCAGTGCTGGCCGTCCATACCTCGGTCGTCGAGCCGCTCCCTCATCAGATCACAGCAGTCTACGAGGCCATGCTGCCCCGCCAGCCACTCCGTTTCTTGCTGGCCGATGATCCCGGTGCCGGCAAGACCATTATGGCAGGCCTCCTGATGAAAGAGATGATCGCACGAGGCGATCTTCAGCGCTGCCTTGTCGTGTGCCCGGGCAGTCTCGCGGAGCAATGGCAGGACGAACTTTACCGCCGTTTTCATTTGCCGTTCGACATCCTGACGAATGACAAGCTCGAAGCGGCCCGAACCGGAAATTGGTTCCTTGAGACCAACCTCGTCATTGCACGGCTGGATAAGTTGTCACGCAACGAAGAGGTGCAGCAGAAGCTACAGGTGCCGGATTGTCGCTGGGATCTCATTGTCTGCGATGAGGCCCATAAGCTCTCGGCAACCTATTTCGGCGGCGAGATCAAGTACACGAAGCGCTACAGACTCGGTCAGCTCCTCTCAACACTGACACGGCACTTCCTCTTGATGACGGCTACGCCCCACAACGGCAAGGAAGCAGACTTCCAGCTCTTCATGGCCCTGCTGGACGGTGACCGGTTTGAAGGCCGGTTCCGTGACGGCGTCCACCAGGTCGATGTATCGGACCTGATGCGCCGCATGGTCAAAGAGCGCCTCCTCAAGTTTGATGCCACTCCGCTCTTCCCGGAACGCATGGCCTATACCGTGCCCTACAAGCTGTCCGACTCGGAAGCGCATCTCTACAAAGCCGTCACCGACTATGTGCGAGACGAGTTCAACCGAGCAGAGGCGCTGCAGAACGACAAGCGAGCAGGAACGGTCGGCTTCGCGCTCACGATTCTTCAACGGCGACTGGCGTCCTCGCCGGAGGCGATCTATCAGTCGCTGCGACGGCGCCGTGAGCGGCTCGAAAGCCGGCAGCGCGAACTCGAACTGCTTCAGCGAGGGGGGCAAGCCACTCCAGCGATCACGGCCGTTGGGCCGATACTCGATGCTGAGGATGTGGAGGATCTCGAAGACGCACCAGACAACGAAGTTGAGCAAGCCGAGGAAGAAATCCTCGACCAAGCCACGGCAGCACGAACGATCGCGGAACTGAAAGCCGAAATCGAGACACTCAAGGGGCTCGAAACCCTCGCCCTCGCCGTCCGCAGAAGCGGCACGGACACCAAGTGGCGTGAACTCGCCAGCTTATTCGGGGTGATCTTCACGCCGGCTGCGCTTGCGAATCATGTTGCAGAACCTTCTCCGCCGTACGGGAAAGAAGGCATTCCAAAACCGACCGCTTCCGCTCGCCAGAAATTGGTCATATTCACGGAACACCGCGACACCGTGAACTATCTGGAGAATCGAATCGGGACACTCCTGGGGCGGAAAGGAGCGTTGGTCATCATCCACGGCGGCATGGGCCGGGAAGACAGAATGAAAGCCCAGGAGTCCTTCAAGCACGACCCGGAAGTCCAGGTGCTCCTCGCCACCGACGCAGCGGGTGAAGGCATTAATCTTCAACGGGCACACCTCATGGTGAACTACGACTTGCCCTGGAATCCCAACCGCATCGAGCAACGATTCGGGCGTATCCACCGCATCGGCCAGACCGAAGTCTGCCACCTCTGGAATCTTGTGGCCGAGGAGACCCGAGAGGGTGATGTGTATCGGCGACTGCTGGAAAAGCTGGAGGAAGCAAGGAGCGCACTCGGAGGTCAGGTCTTCGATGTGCTCGGCAAATTGCAGTTCGATGGCAAGCCCCTCCGCGATCTTCTCATCGAAGCCATCCGTTACGGAGAACGGCCGGACGTGCAGGCTCGGCTCTCACGGGTCGTCGCCGATGCGTTCGATCGAAGCAAACTCCAAGATCTCCTGGAGGAGCGAGCCCTCGCGCATGATGCGATGGACGCGAGTCGAGTCTATCGGATTCGAGAAGAGATGGAGCGGGCCGAGGCGAGACGACTTCAACCGCACTACATTGAGTCATTCTTCCTCGAAGCCTTTCACCGCTTGGGCGGCACACCGAAACAGCGTGAGCCTCGTCGGTATGAGATCACCCATGTCCCGGCTCCCGTGCGCAATCGTGATCGCCTCATCGGAATTGGCGAGCCCCTCTTGCCGCGCTACGAACGTATCGCCTTTGAAAAGACACTTGTCGCCCCACAGGGCCAGCCGCTTGCTGCGTTTGTGTGCCCAGGGCATCCGTTGCTGGACGCGACCATCGATCTGACGCTTGAACGTCATCGGGATCTGCTCAAACGTGGCACGATTCTCGTTGATGAACGAGATAGGGGGACCACGCCTCGTGTGCTGTTCTACTTGGAACATGCCATCCAGGACGCGAGCCTCACGCGGTCCGGTGAACGGCGAGTGGTCTCGAAGCGCTTGCTCTACGTCGAACTGGACGAGGGCGGCCACGCCCGTCACCTGCACTATGCCCCATACTTAGACTATCGTCCCCTCAAGTCCGACGAGCCGTCCATAGAGGCGATTCTAGCTAGACCGGAATGCTCATGGCTTACGCGCGAGCTGGAGCACATGGCCCAGGGCTACGCAGTGGCCAACGTGGTGCCGGAGCATCTTGCTGAGGTTCGATCGCGCAAGATTGACCTCATCAACAAGACCGAGGCGGCCGTCAAGGAGCGCCTGACCAAAGAAATCACGTACTGGGACCATAGAGCCGAGCAGCTCAAGCTGCAAGAGCAGGCAGGAAGGGCCAATGCCAGACTCAATTCCGCTGAAGCTCGGAAGCGGGCCGACGGCCTTCAAGCGAGGCTAGAAAAGCGCTTGGATGAACTGAAGCAAGAGCGCCAGATCTCACCCTTGCCGCCCGTGATCATGGGAGGCCTGATGGTGGTGCCGACGGGACTTCTTGCCGCAGTAACGGGTCAGCCACAATCGACGACGGCAGCTTCGCCTGATACGCAAGCCTCCGCAGCACGCGCACGCGCCATCGTCATGGAGATCGAACGAAGCCTCGGATTTGATCCCGTGGATCGAGAACTCGCCAAACTGGGGTACGACATTGAGAGTCGTGTCCCTGGCACCGGCAAGCTGCGCTTCCTGGAGGTGAAGGGACGGGTCACGGGAGCGGACACTATCACGGTTACTAAGAACGAGATCCTGTACTCCCTCAATAAGCCTGACGATTTTATTCTGGCTATCGTCGAATTTCTCGATGAAGGTTCACACCGCGTCCACTATCTGCGCCAGCCGTTTCAGCGGGAGCCGGATTTCGGCGTCACCAGTGTGAATTACGATTTTCCAGAGCTGATCGCGAGGGCGGAGACGCCGCGATGATCATGCCCGACGAATTTCAGGCTCTGCTGGAGAGCGCTGAAGGTCGCCGCGTCGAGTTCAAGTCGGCGTCCAGTAGCTTCCATTTCGAGGAACTGATCAAGTACTGCGTCGCGCTGGCCAACGAGGGCGGCGGCATTCTCGTTCTCGGCGTGACCGACAAACGCCCCCGTCAGGTCGTGGGGACCCGTGCGTTCGACGAGCCTGGGCGTACGGAGGCTGGCCTCTTCGATCAACTGCGCCAGCGGATTCCCATCGAGGAGTATCGGCACGACGGCAAGCGGGTGCTGCTCGTCCGTGTGCCGGCTCGCCTTCCTGGAACAGCGTGGCAGTACAAGGGATCGTTCTGGATGCGGGCCGGCGACGCGCTGGTGCCGATGTCCGACGACCAACTTCGTCGGATTCACGAAGAAACCGGCCCTGATTTCTCGGCCGAAATTTGCCAAGGGTCGCGCCTTGAAGATCTTGATCCTAGCGCGATCGACGTGTTGCGGACCTTGTGGCAGCGCAAGGCTCCTGATCAGGACATCACGAATCGTCCTGTGGAGCGGCTGCTCACGGATGCCGAACTGCTGGTCGGAGGAGGCGTCACCTATGCGACGCTGATCCTGCTCGGGACGCGGGAAGCACTCGGTCGCCATCTGGCGCAGGCCGAGCTTGTTTTCGAGTACCGGCCGAATGAAGTCCCCGGGCCTGCCGCTGACCGTCGCGAGTTCCGTCGCGGCTTCCTGACCGTATTGGATGAGGTCTGGCAGCTCGTCAACCTCCGCAACGACAAGCAACACTTTCAGCAGGGATTGTTCGTCTGGGACGTGCCCACCTTCAACGAGCGTGCGGTGCGGGAAGCCGTGCTGAACGCCGTGAGCCACCGGGACTATCGCCACGGGGGCTCCGTGTTTGTGCGGCAATATCCTCGACGGATCGAAATCGTGAGCCCGGGCGGCTTCCCCGCGGGTATCAATCAGGACAACCTGTTGTGGGAGCAGAATCCTCGCAACCGCCGGATCGCCGAGGTTCTGGCCAAATGCGGGCTCGTCGATCGCGCGGGTCAAGGCTTCGACCTCATCTACCGCGAGTGTATCCGGCACAGCAAGCCGCTGCCCGACTTCTCTCGCACAAGCGACCACTCGGTCTGGGTCACGCTCCACGGCGACATCCAGGACCCGGAGTTTCTCCGATTTCTGGAGGAAGTCGGCCGTGAGCGGGCGGCGTCCTTCACGACGGAGGATTTTCTAGTCATTGACTTTGTCCATCGGGAGCAACCTGTTCCGGGGTACCTGATCCCCCGCGTTCAGAGTCTGTTGGAGCAAGGTATCATCGAGCGCGTGGGCCGAGGTCGCGGCACACGGTATATGCTTTCGAGGAGGTTCTATCGGTTTATGGGCCAGGGGGGCGCGTACACGAGAAAGCGAGGCCTGGACCGCCAGACGAACAAGACGCTACTGCTGCGACACATCGAAGACTCCGGCGAGTCCGGCGCCAGACTTGATGAACTCCAGCAGGTGCTCCCCGGCCTGAGCCGTCACCAGGTCCAGACCCTACTCCGCGAACTCAAGCGTGATGGACGGATTGAAGTCAAAGGGGCCACCAAGGGAGCCCGTTGGTTTGCGGTCGGTGCAAAACACAATTAGACGCAATGAAAACGCAATTCCGACGCAATTCTTCTCGTAACAGATGGATAAATAACTGTTTTCTGGCCGGCATGATGGAAGGGCAGCCAAGACAAAGCGCATCGAGGTCGCTCTGCGGCTTGACGCTATGAACAAGGCCTCACGCAGGAGAAGTCGAGCCGCCTCGCTCGTTCGACCTTGCTGTGTGACCATTTCCCTTAGGCTCTCAGCGCGAGCCTGACTTCGGGGTGACAAGCGTGAACTATGATCAAGAGCCTTCATGTTATCAGAGCATCGGCGAAGCGAATCGAGAAGGCTGCCCAGAGGGTAGTGAGGTCTTATCAGGGCGGCGTCATCGAACATGAACCTACATTTACAGATCGTCTATTGGGCGGGATCGAAGAAGCGATGGATGATTTTTCAGTCAAAGGCGTGAGATGGAGATCCAAAACATTGACGCATCAAGGGCCGCATGCTCAAGAGACAAGATACGGTGCAGACTTTATTGGCGTGCTGGACATCAATCTGCCAGGCTATTCTGTTGTGAAAGGATTTCTTGCGCAAGCAAAGCGAGTGGAGTGGGGTCAGATTATGAATGGGCGTGACTGGGAAGATATGAAAGACCAGTGCGATAAGATGCTGGCGTTATCTCCGGACTCGTTCGTATTTGTGTATTCGAAGGTGGCTATTTCGGTGGTACCAGCGGTATCTGTCATGGGCGCTCATACTCGGAATCTACACGACCTGTCTGCTCGGAGCATTACCCGATTTTATGAAGAGCATTTCCAGTGTTTCATTGGCGATCGAGGAATCTCGGCTCCGAGTATTGAAACGTTGGATAAGCTTCAAGCGCAGTTCGAAAGTCGGAAGCTGCTTTATTTAGAGGCGCGAGGGGAATGAAGCAACGAAAGAAACTCATCGAAGTCGCCCTCCCGCTTGAAGCTATCAACAAGGCCAGCGCGAGAGAGAAGTCGATCCGCCACGGCCACCCGAGCACGCTGCACCTGTGGTGGGCGCGGCGGCCACTGGCGGCGGCGCGAGCGGTGATCTTCGCGCAGATGGTGGACGACCCCTCGGCCTACGTGGACACGCTGCGCGCGGATCCCAAGCTCAAGCGCAAGGCCGAGACCGCGCTTAAGGCCCGCCTGAAACTGTGGGACGAGGCCCGCGAGCTCGCGGCCAAGGCCAAGGGCACCAACCTCGCCGTGCCGGAGCCCGGTCCGCAGCCGACGCTGGACGAGATGCTGGCCGACCTCGAGCGGCAGCGGCTCTTCCGCATCATCGAGGACCTGGTGCTGTGGGAGAACACGACCAACGAGACGGTGCTGCAGGCGGCGCGCGACGAGATCTGGGCGAGCTGGCGCCGCGCCTGCGCCGAGCACGCCGACCATCCGCGGGCGAAGGAGTTGTTCGACCGGAAGTCGCTGCCCGCTTTCCACGACCCCTTCGCCGGCGGCGGGGCGCTGCCACTCGAGGCACAGCGGCTCGGGCTCGAAAGCTACGCCAGCGACCTGAACCCGGTGGCGGTGCTGATCAACAAGGCGATGATCGAGATCCCGCCCAAGTTCGCGGGGAAGCCGCCGGTGAATCCCGACGCCCGAAAGATGCTGGATTACTCCAAAAGCTGGAAGGGCGCGCAGGGCCTGGCCGAGGACGTGCGCTACTACGGCCAGTGGATGCGAGACGAGGCCGAGAAACGCATTGGCCACCTCTACCCGAAGGTCGAGGTGACGCCTGAGATGGCGAAAGCGCGGCCGGACCTGAAGCCCTACGTCGGCCGCAAGCTCACCGTGATCGCCTGGCTCTGGGCGCGCACGGTGAAGAGCCCGAACCCGGCCTTCGCCAAGGTGGACGTGCCGCTCGCCTCGACCTTCATGCTCTCCACCAAGGCGGGCAAGGAGGCGTATGTCGAGCCGGTGATCGAAAGCGGCGGCTACCGCTTCACGGTGAAGGTGGGGAAGCCGAAGGATGCGGAGGGGGCGAAGCTCGGCACCACGGCCGGAAAGCGCGCGGCGTTCCGGTGCCTGATGTCGGACGTGCCGGTTGCATACGACCACATCCGGAGCGAAGGCCAGGCAGGACGAATGGGCGCGCGGCTGATGGCCATCGTGGCCGAGGGTGATCGCGGGCGCGTCTATCTCGCGCCCACGCCGGAGCACGAAACGGCGGCGCTCAAGGCGAAGCCCGAGTGGAAGCCGGATGTCGCGCTGCCGGTGAACCCGCGCGACTTCAAGACGCCGAACTACGGCCTGAAGACGTACGGCGACCTCTTCACCCCCCGCCAGCTCGTGGCGCTGACGACCTTCTCCGACCTGGTGCAGGAAGCGCGCGAGCGGGTGCAGCGCGACGCCGTAGCCGCCGGCCTGGCCGCTGACGCCAAGCCGCTCCGCGACGGCGGCAGCGGCGCGGCGGCTTACGCCGATGCGATGGCAACTTATCTGGGCTTCTTGGTTGATCAGCAGTCTAATCAGTCCAGCACAATCTGTGGTTGGAACAACATCAACCAGCAGATGATCGTCACGTTCTCTCGTCAAGCAATCCCGATGGTCTGGGACTTTGCGGAGTGCAATGTCTTTTCTACATCGACAGGTAGCCTCTGGAACCTCTTGGAAAGGCAAGTCAAGGGTGTCGCGTCTCTGAGTCTTGGAGATGCATCGGGGCGCGCGGTCCAAGGCGACGCAATGGCGCAACAAGCATCGCTGGGAAAGGTGGTTGCTACCGACCCGCCTTACTACGACAACATCGGCTACGCTGACCTGTCGGACTTCTTCTACGTCTGGCTGCGCCGGTCGCTGCGACCAGTCTTCCCGGACCTGTTCGCCACGCTCGCTGTGCCCAAGGCCGAGGAACTGGTGGCCACGCCCTACCGTCACGGCAGCAAGGAGAAGGCGGAGACATTCTTTCTAGACGGCATGACGCAGGCGATGCACCGCCTCGCCGAGCAGGTGCACCCGGCTTTCCCCGTCACGATCTTCTACGCCTTCAAGCAGTCCGAGACCGAGAGCGCGGAGGGCACGTCGAGCACGGGCTGGGAGACCTTTCTTGATGCAGTGCTGCGCGCGGGATTCACCATCAGCGGAACGTGGCCGATGAAGACCGAGTCAGCCAATAAGCTCAAGGCAACGGTTGCCGCCCTCGCCTCCAGCATCATCCTCGTCTGCCGCCCGCGCGCCGCCTCAGCCCCAACCGCCACCCGCCGCGAGTTTGTCACCGCCCTCAAGGCCGAGTTGCCCGTGGCGCTCGCCCACCTGCAGCGCGGCAACATCGCGCCGGTAGACCTCGCGCAGGCGGCCATCGGCCCAGGCATGGCGGTCTACACCCGCTACGCCAAGGTGCTCGACGCCGAGGGCAAGCCGCTCAGCGTGCGCGAGGCGCTGGCGCTCATCATCCAGACCCTCGATGAGGCGCTGGCCCAGCAGGAGGGCGACTTCGACGCGGACACCCGCTGGGCCCTCACTTGGTTCGAGCAGTCGGGCTTCGACGAGGGCGAGTTCGGCGTAGCCAACGTGCTCGCGACGGCCACGAACACAGGAGTGAACGGCTTGGTTGCTGCGGGCATCGTAGCATCGAGGGGCGGCCGAGTACGCCTGTTGCGGCCCGACGAGTTGAAGGACGACTGGAGTCCGATTGACGACGTTCGCCTCACTGAGTGGGAGATCGTCCACCACTTGATTCGCGCGCTCGCCAGCGGAGGGGAAGAGGCCGCGGCGAAGCTGGTTGCGAAGCTAGGCGTCAAGGCTGAAGTCGCGCGCGAACTCTGCTATCGCCTCTACACCGTGTGTGAGCGCAGTAAGCGGGCGGCTGAGGCCCTGATGTACAACGGCCTCGTGCAGAGCTGGCCGGAGATTCTTCGACTCGCGAAGGAAGGCCAGATCGCTGAACCGACTCAGGCACGGTTTGACACCTAGCGCGATTTCAAAACAGCAGACGAGGACATCAGCCTAATGGCGCTCAACAACAAGGAACGAATTGGCCGCGGTCTCGAGCAGGTGCGCGAGGGTCTGGTGCCATTCGTCGAGGCCCGATTCAAAGACCACTTCGGGAACGACTGGAAGCAGCGGCTGGCTGACAGCCGTTCCCAACGGGTCAGACCGGATGGAACGGTTGAGTGGGACACCTACCGAACTCTCAAGGCGCTCGAAGAGTACTGGAAGCTCCTGTTTGATCGGCCGCCGCTTGGCAAGGCCGAGAGGAACTTCGTCGGGGAACTGCTGGACTGGCGGAACAAGCACGCTCACGACACGGTGTTCACCGCAGACGATGTGTATCGAGCACTCGACACCGCCCAACGGCTGCTGCAGGCCGTCGGGGCCACGGCGCAAGCGCAGGCGGTAGGGGAACTGAAGGCCGACGGCCAGCGCGTAGCCGACCAGGAGCGGGCAAGGAATCGCATCCGGTACCAGCCTGTGCTCGAAGGGGTCGTCCAGCCGGGGCTGAAGCCCTGGCGCGATGTGGTGACGCCCCACAAGGACGTGGCCTCTGGCAACTACATGCAGGCCGAGTTCGCTGCAGACCTGGCGCAGGTCCACAAGGGCGAGGCGACCGCTGAGTACCAGGATCCGGTCGAGTTCTTTCGCCGCACCTACCTGACAGATGGCCTGAAAGACCTTTTGCACGGCGCCCTGCTCCGGCTCGCTGACAAGGGCGGCGATCCGGTGATCGAGCTTCAGACCAATTTCGGTGGCGGCAAGACGCACTCGATGCTGGCGCTGTATCACCTCTTCTCCGGCGTGGACTCCGCCCGCCTCGACGGGCTCGCGCCGGTTTTGAAGGACGCTGGCGTGGTCAAGGCGCCAAAGGCCAACCGGGCCGTGCTGGTCGGGACAGCCTTGTCGCCTGGGCAAGTAGTGGTCAAGGACGATGGCACCGAGGTGCGGACACTGTGGGGCGAACTTGCGTGGCAGCTCGGAGGCAAGGAGGCTTTCGCGCTCGTGTCCGAGTCCGACGCCCGTGGGATCAGTCCCGGCTCCGATGTGCTGGGCAAGGTCTTGCAGCAGACCTCGCCGTGCATGGTGCTGATCGACGAGTGGGTGGCCTACGCGCGGAACATCATCGACAAGGTGGATTGCCCGGCCGGGAACTTCGACGCCCAGGCTACGTTTGCGCAAGCCCTGACGGAAGCGGCCAAGCGGGCCCCGAAGTCCATCGTCATCGCGTCGATCCCCTCGTCGGACATCGAAATCGGGGGCTCCAACGGGAAGATGGCCCTGGACGTGCTCAAGAACGTTTTCGAGCGCGTGGGCAGGCCATGGCGTCCCGCGGCCGGCGACGAGGGTTTCGAGATTGTTCGGCGCCGTCTGTTCGAGCCGATCCATTCAGACGCCGTTCCCGACCGCGACGCCGCCATCGAGCAATTCATAAGGTTGTACAGGAACAACCAGACCAGCTTTCCGCCCGAATGCAACGAGCCCGACTACCGAGACCGGATGCTTCGAGCCTACCCGATTCACCCCGAGCTTTTCCGCCGCCTGTACGACGACTGGAGCACCCTGGACCGCTTTCAGCGGACCCGCGGTGTGTTGCGACTCCTAGCCAAAGTGGTGCACAGGCTGTGGGTGGACGATGACAAGACGCTGGTCATCCTGCCGGCGTCGGTGCCGATGGACGACGGCGCGGTGAAGAGCGAGCTGACGCGGTACCTCCACGACCAGTGGGAGCCCATCATCAGCCAGGACATCGACGGCCCCGATTCCCGTCCGATGGCGCTCGACAAACAAATCAGCAGCCTGGGTCGGTATTCGGCGGCCCGGCGCGTGGCGCGGACCCTCTACGTCGGGACTGCGCCCGGGTCGGATTCCAATCAGCCCGGCATCGGCTCCGAGCGCGTGCTGCTGGGCAGCAGCCAACCCGGTGAGACGCTGGCCACCTTCAGCGATGCCCTTCGTCGCCTGAGTGACGAGGGCCAGAACATTCACCAGGACGGAAACCGCTACTGGGTATCGAGCAAGCCCAATCTCAACCGGACGGCCGAGGCCAAGGCGAATGCCCTGTTGCGGGAGATCGACAAGGTCGACGTCGAGGTCGTCAAGCGCCTTCGCGCCGACCGCACC
>Ga0194120_10010812_pt1 | contig 11138 bp, 8 predicted proteins | sample TA2MahCa65mmetaG_FD_148642 | JGI IMG/M metagenome (GOLD analysis project Ga0194120, IMG submission 148642) | Freshwater microbial communities from Lake Tanganyika, Tanzania - TA2015019 Mahale Deep Cast 65m | ecosystem: Environmental > Aquatic > Freshwater > Lake | place: Tanzania: Lake... | reverse complement strand
CCGCGTTTCACGTAATTGCATGGACTTGAACAAATGGTGGATCGACAGCCAGGGACACCCCCGGGCTCGATCGTCGCCCGGACCCCGCTCGCCAGCTTTACAACCGGAGCGTTTCGGGCGACCCTCGCGCTGCGCGTCGGGGTTCCCCATCGCTTGGGCGCGCGCGGAGTTCCCGTGGCCAAGAAGATTGCCCTCGCCGTCGCCGCGACCGTTGTCGTCGCGCTCGCCGGGCTGTTCACGGCGGCGTCGTTCCAGCCCGACGCGTTCACAGTCACGCGAGCGACCGACATCAAGGCGGCGCCCGAGCGCGCCCAGGCCCTGGTCGCCGATCTCCACGCGTGGGAGAAGTGGTCGCCGTGGGACAAGCTCGACCCCGCCCTCAAGCGGACCTACTCGGGCGCGGCGGCGGGCGTGGGGTCGGTGTATGAGTGGTCCGGCAACAGCGACGTCGGCAAGGGCCGCATGACGATCACGGCGGTCGAACCGGGCAAGCGGGTCGCGATCAAGCTCGAGTTCATGGAGCCGATGCCGTCGGTCGCCGAGATCGTGTTCTCGTTTTCGGCCAGCGGCGGCTCGACCAGGGTCGAGTGGACGATGAACGGCAAGAACGACGGCATCGTCGCCAAGACCTTCTCGCTCGTCGCTGACATGGACAAGACGATCGGCGCCGATTTCGAGAAGGGGCTCGCTTCCCTCAAGGGCATCGCCGAAAAGGGTGACTGAGGGGCGAAGAGCCCACCGATTCGACGCCAGCCGGCGGCCTGCTGGCGATCGAAACCGCCACAGTCCACGAGTGGAAGCAGCCGCCTTGCGAGGCAGACCGCCGAGGCCCCGGGGGTGGAATCGCGACCGCTGCGACGGGGTGGACGTCGACAACGCCTCGCGTGCCTGATCCGCCAGGGTGTCGGCAGGGCCCTGCAACCCTGACGACCTTCGTTGTCGGCCGCCAGTCGCCCTGCCTTGGCGCTTCGGGCGACGACCCGGTCGCCTGATGGCCTCCGCCTTGCCTGCCTGGCGCCTGGTTCCGCTCGCGCCAGCGACCGAAGTTCACCACCCTGTCAGCCCAGGCGCCGATGCTGATGGCAGGGCAGGTTGCGGCGGACCTGGGCCAGCAGGTCGGGGTCGAGCCACGCCGACGCGAAGCCCTCGCCGTCCGAGCAGCGCGCGACCACGTGCCCCCACGGGTCGACGATCAGGGCGTGGCCGTGCGACAGACGCGGTCCGCCGTGGTGGCCCCACTGCGCCGGCGCCAGCAGCCAGCACTGGTTCTCGATCGCGCGCGCCCGCAGCAGGACCTCCCAGTGGTCCTTGCCGGTCTGGGCGGTGAACGCCGCCGGGACGAGCAGGACGTCGGCGTCGCGCGCCCGCAGCGCGCGGTAGAGCTCGGGGAAGCGCAGATCGTAGCAGATCGACAGACCAAAGCGCGTGTCGCCGATATCTGCCGTCACGGCCTCGCTGCCGGCAACGACGTGGGCCGACTCCATGAAGGTGACCTGGCCGGGGATGTCGATGTCGAACAGGTGGATCTTGCGATAGGTGGCGACGATCGCTCCGCTTTGGTCGATCAGGACCGACGTGTTGTAAACCTTGTGAGGCTCATCGGTCGCCTCCTGACAGGAGCCGACCAGCACGGCCGCGCCGACCTCACGGGCCAGCTCGCGAAAGAAGGTCACTGTGCGGCCGTCGAGCGGATCGCCGACGTTGGTGGGCGAGGCGATCCGCAGCCACGCCACGTTCTCCGGCAGGGCGATGAAGGTCGCCCCATCGGCGGCCGCGGCGCGCACGAGCGTCGCAGCCCGCGCGAGGTTGGTGGGGGTGTCTTCGGTCGAGCGGGTTTGGACGACGGCGGCCTTGATGCGTTGCATGGGGTTCCTCGGCCGCGCGGCGCGGCGCGGGGATTGTCTGGCGGCGCGGCCCGGCCGGCAAGGGCCACGGCGGCCCTTGGGCGCGGTTCCGAGACTGGGGTTGGGCGGCGCGGCCGGCCGCGGCCAGCGCCCCGCGGCGGTCGTCTCGTGTGATCCCATGGACTTGAACAAATGGTGGATCTGTCCGATCCCGGGCCCGGGGCCAGGGCCGGCCCGTTGGCGCCGCGCCCGTTCGCCGGCACGCTCGTCTGCGGGTTCCACGTGATCCCATTGGCTTGAACAATTGGTGGATCCACCATCAGGCGCAGCCGACGGAGCCGCCACAGGTGGTCACGGTTCCAAGCCACAAGTCGGTGAACCCGAACCGCTCCCATGTTCCGATGGGTTGGAGGGGGGGCGCGCATAGAGCGGGGCACGAGGGGCCCAGCACTGCGGGTCTGGTTACTCCTGATCGCTCTGTTCCGCGCCGCAGCCGCCCTCGACAAGGAAGTAGAAAAACCGCAAGCTATTGGCCCCCGCGGGGCCGTCCCGCGCGAGGCCGCGGCGGCGATGACGGTGGCAGACGACGACGGGAGCGCTCGCGACGCGATCGGCGCGCCGCGCGCCCACCTCGACCTGATCGAGGCCGAGAGCATCCACATCCTGCGCGAAGTGGCGGCCGAATTCGAGCGGCCGGTCCTGCTGTTCTCCGGCGGCAAGGACTCGATCGTCATGCTGCGGCTGGCCGAGAAGGCGTTCCGTCCCGGCCGATTCCCCTTTCCGCTCCTGCACATCGACACCGAGCACAACTTCCCTGAGGTCATCGCCTTCCGCGACCGCCGCGCGCGCGAGCTGGGCGAGCGCCTGATCGTGCGCTCGGTCGAGGACAGCATCCGTCAGGGCCGCATCGTCGATCGCCCTGGGCAGGACGGCTCGCGCAACCGCATGCAGATCACGACGCTGCTCGACGCGATCGCCGAGTTCAAGTTCGAGGCGGTGTTCGGCGGCGCCCGGCGGGACGAGGAGAAGGCACGCGCCAAGGAGCGGATCTTCTCGTTTCGCGACCAGCACGGCCAGTGGGACCCGAAGAACCAGCGCCCTGAGCTGTGGAGCCTCTACAACGGCCGTATCCACCCAGGCGAGCACATCCGGGTCTTCCCGATCTCGAACTGGACGGAGATGGACGTCTGGCAGTACATCGATCGCGAGGGCATCGAGGTGCCCAGCATCTACTACGCCCATCGGCGCCCGACGGTGATCCGCAGCGGCCTGGTCGTGCCCATCAGCCACCTGCTGCCCGCCGAACCCGGCGAGGAGGTGGTCGAGCGCACGGTTCGCTTCCGCACGGTCGGCGACATGTCGTGCACGGCATGCGTGGCGTCGGAGGCCGCCGACGCGCGGGCGATCATCGACGAGACCGCGGTGACGCGCATCACCGAGCGCGGTGCGACGCGCGTCGACGACAAAGTCAGCGACGCGTCGATGGAAGATCGCAAGCGACAAGGCTACTTCTGATTCACGCCGCGGTGCGGACGGCGCGCCGCGACAGCGGAGTTCGGCCAGCATGGACCTCCTTCGGTTCTCCACCGCCGGCAGCGTCGACGACGGCAAGTCGACCCTCATCGGCCGCCTGCTCTACGACAGCAAGGGCGTGTTCGAGGATCAGCTCGAGGCGGTCGCGCGATCGACGGTCAACCGCTCGGCCGGCCCGATCGACCTGTCGCTGTTGACCGACGGCCTGCGCGCGGAGCGCGAGCAGGGCATCACGATCGACGTCGCCTACCGCTACTTCGCGACGCCAAAACGAAAGTTCATCATCGCCGATACGCCCGGCCACGAGCAGTACACGCGCAACATGGCGACCGGCGCTTCGACCGCCGCGCTGGCGATCGTGCTCATCGACGCCCGCTACGGCGCGCTGGTCCAGTCGAGGCGCCACACCTACATCGCCGCGCTGCTCGGCATCCCGCACGTCGTCGTCGCGGTCAACAAGATGGACCTCGTCGCCTGGTCGCAGGCGCGCTTCGACGCCATCGTCGCCGACTTCGCGCCGTTTCTCGATCGGGTCGGCGTGCGCGGAGGGCGGTTCATCCCGCTGTCCGCGCTGCTCGGCGACAACGTCGTCGGCGGCTCCGACCATATGCCGTGGTATGACGGCCCGCCGCTGCTCCACCACCTCGAGACGGTCGACGTCACCTCGGGGGAGAACCTCAGCGCGCTGCGGTTTCCGGTTCAGTACGTCATCCGTCCCGATCTCGACTTCCGCGGCTTCGCCGGTCAGATCGCCGCTGGCACGGTGCGGCGGGGCGACCCGATCGCCTGCCTCCCCGCCGGGACGGTGTCGCGCGTGCGGCGCATCCACACCCTCGATGGCGACGTCGAGGTCGCGTCGGCGCCGCGCTCGGTGACCTTGCTGCTCGACGACGAGATCGACGTCTCGCGCGGCGATCTGATCGCCCATCCGGGCGCGCTGCCGCTGGTCCGGCGAACGTTCGACGCCGACCTGGTGTGGATGGATGCGCAGGCCCTCGACCCGACGCGGCCCTACCTCGTCAAGCACACGACCCGCACGGTGCGGGCGCGCGTCGAGACCATCCACCACCGGGTCGACGTCAACAGCCTGGCCGAGCTGCCGGCCGCCACGCTGCAGCTCAACGAGATCGGAAAGGTGCGGATCGCGTGCGCCCAAGCGCTGTTCGTCGACGCCTACGCCGAGTTCCGCCGCACCGGCAGCTTCATCGTCATCGACCCTCTCACCAACGCGACGGTGGGCGCCGGGATGGTGTGCGGCGATCAGCCCGACGATGACGCCGCCCTGCCGCCGCGGGTCGACCGCGCGGCGCGCGAGGCCCACCAAGGGCACCGCGCGATCGCGATCACGATCGCGGGCGGTGGGGTCGGGCTGCGCGCGGCGGTGGTGCGCCACCTCGAGACGCGCCTGTTCCAACGCGGCGTCGCCGCCATCGCGCTCGACGGCAGCGCGGTCGCCACCATGCCGGGCGCCGCCGACGTCGCCGACCGGCTGACGTGGCTGGCGACCGCGCTATGCGACGCGGGCCATGTCGCCATCATCGACGGCGGCGATCCTGCGCCGGGCGAGGACACGCCGATGACCGTCGCGCTGTCGGACGCCCTCGCGGGCGTGGCGACCGAGGTCGAGGCCGACCCGCGCGATCCGGACGCGGCGGTGCGGCGCATCCTGGTCTTGCTCGCCGACCACGGCGTGTTCGGCGCGCCGCGCGTCGTGTCGCCGGGCGCCGGCATCTGACCCCTGCGCGACGCAGCCCCGCTCAAGGCCGCCGTGTGGTCAGTGAGCGGGCCTCCCTGGGTCGAGCGGCTTCCGTCAGGGCGTGGGCACATCGGGCCACGGCGAGGCAGGCGGGGCGCAAGGCAGGCCGCGACAGACGCTGCGGCCAACGGAAGCGTCCCTAATTGGTAGGACAGACCGCAGGGTGCGCCGCCGTCCGCAGCCGGCCGGACCTTGGCCGCCCCCTCTCAGCTCGCCTGACGCAGCGACCGGGTGGGGTAGGCCCGCATGATGACGCGCAGCTCCTCGCCGAACAGGGCGAGCGCGGCGCGCGTGCAGGCGAAGCGCAGGCCCTCGAAGCCGTCGGGGTGACTCAGGCGATCGCCGCGCCAGTGATCGATGACGTCGGCGGGCGGCGGCCCCGTCACCGGCGACAGCAGGGCGGTGACGACGAACAGGTCGGCGCGGTCGCTCGTCCGCTCGACCCACAGGTGCAGGCCGGAGTCGAAAAAGCGCGGTTGCCAGGCCGACCGCTGCAGCGCGGCGAGCTGATCGAAGTGGTCGGCCATGCCGATCAACTCCCAGGTCGCCAGCCGGGTCTTGACGATGCGCCCGGGCCGGCGCGGCGACACGAGGCGGGCAGCGACGAGCACCCAGTTGAGATCGTAGAGGTTGTCGGCTTGGGCGAATTGGTAGCATCGCGGCTGGATCACGAGCCGCCCGCGCAGGTCGACCGAGGTCAGGGTCGCCACGCCGTCACCCTGGCACCTCCCGCCACTCGACCCGCACGCAGTGATCGGCACCGACCGTCGCGACGAGGGCCGCTATCGCCGCCTCGACCTGATCGCGCCGGGGCGCCTCGAAGGTCAGCTTGAGGCGGTGATCACCGCGGTCGAAGATCGGGTAGCTGCCGATCGCGACCGCGCCGTGGCCCGCGACGACCCGATCGATCGCGTCGACCGCGCGCCACTCGTCGACATCGAGGTAGACCACGGCGGCCGGGTCGGGGGCGGCGCCGTCGCGAACGAGGAGCGCGCAGACATCGTCGAGGTTGCGCGCCACCAGCGCCGGCACGCCAGGCAGGACGAACACGTTGCGGAAACGCAGCAGTGGCCACGCGCTGCCGCCCGGCGCGATCTCGGCGCCGATCGGCAGCTGGGCGAGCCGAGCCAGCCCGCCGTCGAGGCGCGCGCCGAGGAACCGCTCGGCCATGGCGGCCAGCTCGGCGTGGCGGCCAAGCGGCGCGCCGAACGCCGCGGCGATGGCCTCCCACGTGCAGTCGTCGTGGGTCGGCCCGACCCCGCCGGTCGTAATGACCCAATCGCAGCGCGCGGCCAGATCGGCCACCGCGGCCGCGACCCGTGCGGGGTCATCCGGCAGGATGGCGACCTCGACCACGCGCGCGCCGACGCCGGCGAGCTGGCTGAGGATGCGGGGCGTGTTGGCGTCGCGGACCCTGGCGGTGAGGATCTCGTTGCCGACGACGATCACGCCGACCGTCGGCCGTGACGCTCCGCCGGGCGCCGCGGTGGCGCCCATCAGCCCTCTCCGGGCAACAGGCAGCGGACGTCCGCGAACTTGCCGGTGTCCTGGATGGTGCGGGCGCTCTTGGCGAAGCCGAGCACCCAGACCCCGTCGAAGCGCCGGGTCGCATAGGGCAACAGCCCCAGCTTCTTCATGTAGTTCCACGCGTGCGGGCGCGCCCAGGCGAGCGCCTCGTCGAAGTTCGGCCACGGCGGGCCCTCGCGCCGGCCGCAGTGCGGGCAGTAGTCGATCGGGTCGCTGTCGAGGACGTAGTAGCCGTGCAGACAGGAGTAGCACGACATGTCGATCACCTCGACCTTGCGGCCCTGGGCATCGACGTAAGCACCGCGCTCGTAGGCGATCTCGACCGTCTTGGTCTTGCCGATCGCCGTCGTCTCGATCCCGCGCAGGAGCGCCATCGCCCGACCGTCGCGCGGAGGAGCCGCGCCCAATCGCAGTGTAGTCGAATCGGCCCTCCTGTGGCCACCGGCGGCGCGGGCCCCAGGCGCCGCTCCGCAACTGGGGTCGGCAGGCTGCAGCCGACCGCCGATCAGCGCCCGCAGTGGTCATTCCGCTTGATTCCACGGACTTGAACAAATGGTGGATCCGTTCAGCGGTCCCGGTCCGGCGGCAGTCGGGCCCAATCCGCGCCAGTCGCCCGCAGTAGTCATTCCATCTGATTCCCTGAACTTGAACAAATGGTGGATCCGTTCAACGGCTCCGATCGTCGCTGTCGCCTCCCCCCAAGGCAGGGTCTTGGCCGGGGACAGCCCCTTGGCATCGCGTCGGTGCGCCGGCCCGATCGACTTCGAGTTCCACGTGATTCCATGGAGTTGAACAATTGGTGGATCCACAACCAGGGTCCCCCGCCGATTCCGGCCTCGGGCGCCGACTCTGGATGCAGTTCAGCGAACGAGCTGATGGGCGCGTGAGGCGCACCGCGTGCGCCGCAGCGCGCGGGTCCGGCGCAGTGAGGCGGTGAGGCGACGGAGGCGGCGCATCGGCGAGGTCGGGCTCGGTTGCACGGCGGGCCCCGACCCCCGACAATGGAGGCGGTCGCGCAACGCCACCATTTGTTCAACTCATTGTTTTGAATATGTCTTATCCGGTGGTGCCAGGTGAACGCTGCCCCCCTTGCCCTGTTCTCGGTCGCTGACACCCGCGGCCTGACCGCCGCCGCGACCCGGCTGGCAGCCGCCGGCTACCGCGTCGTCGCTGGCGGGGCGACCGCCCAGCATCTCGCCGCCGCCGGCGTCCAGGTGCTCGGCGTCGAACAACTGACCGGCGTTCCACCGATCTTGGACGGCAGAATCCAGGCGTTGCACCCCGCCGTGTTCTGCGGGATCGGCGCGCACCGCAGCCGCGCGGATCACGTTCAGACCCTGGCGACGTACGGGGTGGCGCCGATCGACGTCGTGGTGGCCAACCTGCGCCCGGTCGCCGAGATCGCTGCGCTCTTGGTCGCCGCCGGCGGTGACGGTGGCGCGGCGCTCGAGCACGCCGACGTCGAGAGCGCTGCGCTCCTGCGAGCGGCCGCCGGCAACTTCCAGGATGTCCTCACGCTGACCGATCCCGATGACTACGAGGCCGCGATCGATGGCCTCGTCGGCAGCGGGCTCGACTTCGAGCGACGCAAGGCGCTCGCCGCCAAGGCGTTCGTCCATCTGGCCCGCCACGACCGCGGCGTCGCGGCGTGGTTGCACGACGGCAGCGCCTTGGACGCGGTGCACGCCGACGCAGCTGACCGCGCCGGGCTGCCGGTGCGGGGCCACGACACGGTGCGCATCGACCTCGGTCCGGCCGAGGCGCTCGACGGCGGCGAGAACCCGCACCAGAGCGCGTGGCGGCACTTCGACCTCACCGGGGTGGTGTTGCGCACGCCACAGGACCTCGCGGCCCAGGCGGCCGGGCTGCCCTATGACGCGCTGATGGACGTCGATGCCGCATGGGCGGCGGTCTGTGACCTGCCGCCCGATCTCGCCGGGGCGATCGTGGTGCGGCACGGCAGCCCATGCGGCGGCGCCGCCCTCACGACCTCGGCCGCCGGTGCGCTGCTGCGCGCCATCGACTGCGACCCGGCCGCGGTGGTGGGCGGAGTCCTGGCGGTCAACCGCATCTTCGACCTCTCTGCCGCACGCGCGGTCGGCGACCGACCGTTGGCGGTCGTGGTCGCGCCGGCGTTCGACGAGGAGGTCGCCGAGTGGTTGTCGCGGCGCCCCGACCTGCGCGCGATCGCGCTCGGGTCGCTCGCGGCGGAGTCGGTACGACGGCGGGTCCGCGTGACGACCCTCGGCGTGCTGATCGAGACCCCAGACGACGTTCCGCTGGCGATCGACGCCTGCCCGGTGGTGACCCGCCAGCACCCTGGGCCGGCCGAACGCAAGGCCCTCGACCTGGCGTGGCGCGTCGCCAAGCACGTCAGGTCGAACGCCATCGTGATCGCCGACGAGCACGGCACCATCGGCATCGGCGCGGGTCAGGTGTCGCGGGTCGACGCGGCCGTGATCGCCGTCGGCAAGTGCAGGAAGGGCTACCGGGCGCTGGCCGCCGCGTCAGACGGGCAGCTCTCCGGCCCCGAGGCGATCGACATCCTGGCCCGCAGCGGGCTCAAGGCCTTCGTCCAACCCGGCGGATCGGCGCGCGACGCAGAGGTCGCCGCCGCCGCCGACCGCGCCGGGATCGCGATGGTGGTCACGGGGGTCAGCCACTACCGCCACTGACGGCAGGCGACCACGTCGCCCGGCGATGCCTCCCCGGGCGCCGATTCAGGATGGTGTTCAAGGAGCTTCCGGGTGAAACGGCGGCAAGGTCGTCGCGGCGCGCGCAGCCCGCGAAGCGGCACGGAAATGCGCCCCAAGCGGCGGATCGGCGGCGAATCGACGGCCTGACCGCCAGGCGCGACCGCCGCGACAGCGCGCCAGCACGCGGAGCTGCTGCCGCCGGTCGCGCGCCCTTGTCTCACGACCACTTCTCCGGCAGGACGACCGGTCAAACCGCAGCGCAACTGCCCGCCAGGATCGGTGGCGCACCCCCCAAAGCGGGGGCAGCAGCTTCACCGGTCAGCCGGCCGGCGACGGGCTGGCGGTCCTCCGCGATCCGCCATACGCTGACCTGAGTTGCCGCCAGCAGACGTCTCGGCTCCGCCGGTCCACGCGCTGCCGCGCGACCACTGCAGCGCGACAGTTGGTTCGATCGACACCGGTCTTTGGATCCCCCTCCGGGCGAGCGGAGGGGAGCGCCACCATTCTGAATCATTACCTCAATTCGTACGTTCCGGCGTTCACCGGCGCCGACCCGTCGCGGCGGTCGGGCGGAGCTCCGGCGGTGCATGGCGGCCCTCGGTCGCCGACAAAGCGCGCCCGCACCCTTGACCTGAACGGTCGGGTGATCCGACGCTATGCGCGCCGGGCGGCTGCCCCGGCGGTGACCCATGCGCGTACAGTGCGAGAGGTGTGGTTCGTCGTACACGCTGCCTGAGGCGCGCATCGCCCCCGGCCGGCGGCTTCAGTTCCAGTGCCGCCACTGTCAACATCGGATTATCGTTCACGTTCCCGGCGCGGCCACCGAGTCGGCGTCGGCGGCGATCGACGGCGGCACCTCGCCCGCACCGGGCGCCAAAGTGATGTGGTTCATCAACGCCACCGGCGGGCAGCAACGCCTCGACGCCGACGGTGTGCGGGCGGCAATCGCCCAAGGCACGGTCGCCGCCGACACCTGGCTGTGGCGCAAGGGCATGGCCGAGTGGGCCCGCGCGGCGGAGGTCGCCGATTTCGCCGTCTTGTTCGCGACGCCGAGCCCCACCGCCGCGATGGAACCGATCCCGGCGCCGTCGCCCCTGCAGGCCGTGGTCGACCTGTCCCGGCCGGCGGTGCTGAGCGGCGCGCACGTCGCCGGCGCCGCCTCGGTGCACAAGGGCGCGGGCTACAGCACCGACCAGCGCGCGATTCCGATGCCGATCATCCGGATCGGCGCGACCGGCGCCGAGGCGGTCAGCGACGGGCGCCGCGACCGCCGCGAGACCGGACGCGAGTTGCCGCGCCCGGCCGCCAAGGTCAACGAGGATCGGCAGGCCGGGCGTGCCGCCACCGGCGCGCGCCCGGTGGCCCGATCGGACGTCCGCAGCTCGTCGCCGGATCTGCGGCCCGAGATCGCCGGCGAACCGCGCGGCGACGGGCGCACGTCGTCGTACGCCGTGATGCCGGACGACGATGGCGAGAACGACGCACGCGGCCGCGGCGCCTGGTCGCCGGCGACCGACACCTACACCGGCCAGCGCGCGCGGTCGACCCGCAGGGTCGACGACCGCGACCGCGCCGACGCAGTCGAGTGGGCCAACGCGGTAGAGAGGTGCGACGCCGAGCTCGCCAACGTGCGCGCCCACATGCGCGCCTGGCAGCGCCTCGCCCTCGCCGGCCTGGCGGCGCTCGCGATGCTGTTGCTGCTGGCGGGGTTCACCGCGTTGAAGTGGCGCGAGGCCGCCGACGCCGCGGCTGCGTGCGCCCCCAGGGCCGTGGCACCGAAGT